>Ga0209098_1002997_pt1 | contig 14452 bp, 6 predicted proteins | sample AD_JPNHW1_MetaG_FD_184429 | JGI IMG/M metagenome (GOLD analysis project Ga0209098, IMG submission 184429) | Active sludge microbial communities of municipal wastewater-treating anaerobic digesters from Japan - AD_JPNHW1_MetaG (SPAdes) (version 2) | ecosystem: Engineered > Bioreactor > Anaerobic >... | reverse complement strand
CCGCGACGAAGGGCATCGAAGGCCAGTACAAGCACGTGAAGCAGAGCGGCGGCCGCGGCCAGTACGCGCACGTCTGCCTGCGCCTCGAACCGCTCAAGGCGGGCGAGGGCTTCGAGTTCGTCAACGAAGTCGTCGGCGGCCGCATTCCCGCCAACTTCATCCCGTCCGTGGAAAAGGGCGTCGTGAAGGCGATGTCGAGCGGTCCCTACGCGGGCTATCCGGTGGTGGACATGCGCGTCGTGCTGACCGATGGCTCGTACCACGAGGTGGACTCGTCGGACTTCGCGTTCCAGGAAGCCGGCCGCGCCGGCTTCAAGGAACTCTTCCTGAAGGCCAACCCGATCATCCTCGAACCGGTGATGTCCGTGGAAGTGTCGACGCCCGAAGAATTCATGGGCGGCGCGACGGGCAGCGTGTGCCAGCGCCGCGGGCGCATCGAGACGATGGAAGAAAAGGGCGCGCAGAAGCTCATCCGCGGCATGGTGCCGTTGGGCGAAATGTTCGGCTACGCCACCGCGCTGCGCAGCATGAGCCAAGGCCGCGCCGGTTTCACCATGCAGTTCGAGCATTACGAAGCCGTGCCGTTCTTCCTGACCGAGCAGATCATCAAAACCCGCCGGGCCGCGAACAAGATCCGTTAGGAAGGGTGCAATCCGTTGCGCGTTAGCGCGATGCGGGGCGGCCTGGCGGCCGCCCCTTTTTCGTTTTCCGGCGGCTTTCCATCTGACAAAATATTAACGAAAATTTCGTTTGAAAAACGCTTGACCTCCGCATGGCCGTTGGATTACTTTGGCGACCGTTGACGGATCCGTGTGCGGATCGGATTTAAATAAAAGAAAAACACATAAGGAGATCGAAGAATGAAGAAGATTCTGGCATTCGCGCTGGTCGCGATGATGGCCGGCTCGGCGATGGCGAGCTGGGGATTGTGGGGTACCGATGGTTCCTTTTCGACCGTGACGATCGATGGCGTCGGCCAATCGCTGACGGCGTTCGACGCCGCCGACCTGGGCACGTTCGACCTGACCTTGGACACGATGATTTTCAGCGCGATCGACGTCAAGACCTACAAGAACGGCTTGTCGGACGTGAACAATGCGGATTATTTCTACACGATCTACTCCGGCACTCGTCCGGCTACGCCGACCTTCACCATGGTGGATGGCGGCTGGCTGTCGGACATCGGCGGCGGCGACCAGACCTGGGGCGCCACGGGCATGACCGTGGACCTGCTGGACTACGCGGGTTTGACCGCGGGCACGACCTATACGCTGGAAATCTATGGCCAAATCACCGGCAACGATGATGGCAATGCGGCCAACAACTACAGCCAGTACGACAACAACAACAACGCGCCGGCCAACTACACCGCCACGTTCTCGACGGCGGCGGTTCCCGAGCCGGCGACGATGAGCCTGCTGGGCCTCGGCGCCTTGGCGATGGTCCTGCGTCGCAAGATCCGCAAGTAATCCTTTCCAAAGGATGAACCAAAAGAGCGGCCTTCGGGCCGCTCTTTTTTTTGCAGGTGGGGGGGGCCGCCTCGAGCATTTTCGGATTCGGCCCCGCCGGGGCCGGCGGCGGTCGATTCAGCGACCGGGATCAACGCCCCCGGCTGCGGAAAATCGCAATCCGCCATGGAGCGGTTTCCGGAATACCGAAGCCAACCACCTCCCCCGACGAGGTCGTCGGGGGCTCCAATGACATCGAAAGCGCGGTTGTTTGGAGCCGGGACGACCTCGTCCCGGTCGGATTTAGCGGCTATCGAATAGATGAATCCGCCCTAGCGAGCGGCTTCCAAACGCGAGAGCGCTTGGCGGAGCTTTGCGGAATGGGGAAGTTGCGCCAAGGCGTTGCGGAGGGCGTCGCGCGCTTCGGCAGGCCGACCCAGTCGTTCCAGGATTGCGGCTGTTTCCAGATAGGATTCCGCGTAGCCGGGATTGCCGAGTTGGGCGTGGCGCAGTCGCTGGAGCGCCTCTTCTTCCCGGCCTTTCCGTTCGGCGAGGGCCCGGGCCATGCCGGTCAATTTCGGCGCAAACAGCGGATCCAAGGCCGCCGCCCGGAGGAAAAACTCGCTGGCCTTTTCGGATTGTCCATCCAGATCGCATGCGCGACCGCGGCCATAGAGGTAGCCCGTTGGGTCGGGGACGTAGCCGGCCAAGTTCCAGTGGGACGCCAGCACCAGTCCCGCCGCGACCAACGACCACGCGGCCAGAGGTCGCCATTGCCGCGTCTGGATGAAGCCCCCGAGGCGTTGGATCGCTTTGGCGCCGAAGAAGAGCAGGAAGGGAACGATGGGAATCCGGTAGCGCCCCGCGACGATGTACGGAAGATAGGTCGCGAAAAGGCCCACGGCCCAGAAGCCCATCAAGCCCGCCACTTCCATCTGGGATCGGTCGGTCGCGTCGCGCACGGTCGTCGCGCCGCGCCGCCGCGTTCCGAGCAGCATGCAAACGCCCAGCCAGAACCCGGCATGCGCCCAGGCGAAGGTGATGGGCAGTTTGCGCAGGACGGCCGAATCGCGGCGTTCCAATTCGTCGTCCTTGTTGTTGCCCACCTCGCGCGGCCCCCAGAACAGAAGGGTTTTTTGCGCGAGCAGGCGCAGGACGTTTCCGGGATGGGCCCTGGCGTAGGCCATGGCCCGGCGGCTGAATTCCCGGGAGGCTTCGGCGTAGCCCATTCCGGGCCGGGAGGGGAGTGAACGGAGGAGCTGGGGATAATCGAAGCAGTCCCACGCGAAGATTTCCGGCGCGCCGGGGCTGTGGCCATCCGCCAAGGGATTGTTTCCGCAATACAGGTTGATGCCGCCGTTGGCCGAGATCAGCACCCATTCGCCCGACGTCCTGTGATTGCGCAGGGTGATCGGCAAGACGACCAAGGCCGTGGCCAGCAGGAACGCGCCGGCCCCGAAGCCAAAGCGGCGCATCGCATCCGCACGGCGCGCGACCCACGCTCCCCAAGCAAGGAACAGCGGGCCCAGCAACAACGCATTGGGTCGCACGAGGACGTAGGCGCCGAAAAGCAAGCCCGCCAGAAATCCCGGGCCCGCGTATTTTCCTTCCGTCCAATAAGCGAGCGTGCCCGCAAGGCAGAGTCCAAGAAAGACCGCCAGCGCGGGTTCGAGCAATTCTCCCTCGAAGTAGGGAAACGACCACGTGGCGACCATGCCGGCCGCCCACAGCAAGCCCTGCGTGGCGTCGCCCCAGCGCCGGCCGATGAGGAATGCCAGCCCCACGCTCAGCGTTCCCAAAGCCATTTGCGCGATCAGGGGTGCCATGTTCGCCATGCCGGTGGCGGCATAGACGGCGGCCAAGGCATAGGGATATCCGGGCGGGCGGAAGAAGGGATGGCTTTGGATTTCCGGATCCGGTTGCGCGGGCGGGGGCGTCCAGTCGCGGCTGGCCAAGGCTTTCGCCCAGTATTCGTGGTATTGCGCGTCGAAGGTCGGATGCCGGAATTCCGGGCGCTGCACGTATTCGCGGGCATAGAGCACGCGAATGGCCACCGCCAGGACGAGCAAGCCCGCCAGCATCCAGCCCTCATGCCGCCACGGAGCGTTGCGCAATCGTTGGGTCATGGCAACAGCATAAGCCGGAGACGCGGTCCAATTCAATGCGGATGTGGACTGAAACAACGATAAACCGGACGGCGTGTCAGGCGAGATGAGAATCGCCGGAACGGATGAGCCAGGCGGGAATCCGAGCGGCAACGAGTCCTTGTGCGCAACCCATGCACATCATGCGGCAAATATTTATGATGACAGAAAGCGAGCGAATGCGATAACATAAGACCATGGATGGGTCATGGGTCTTGAAAGGAGAACGTGTATGAAGCGGATTGGATTGGTCGTTTTCGCGATTATGTGGAATTGCATGGCGCATGGCGGCGAGATCCCCATGTTGTTCCCGTTCGAAGGGGAATACTTCGTGGATGATGTGCCCTATACCAACGCGATCAATCTGCGGTTGCAGTTGTACGATGCCTATGCGAATGGAAACTTGCTCTGCGAAGATTCCAATCCGGCCGTGCAGGTGACCGACGGGTATTACATGACCTATGTGGGCGATGACGTCGTAGCGGGGAGCTTGAGCAATGCGTTGAGCGCAGGCGAATTGTATGTTCAACCCATAATCGATGGCACCAACCAAGCCAATCGCGTCTTTTTGGCTCCAGTATCTTATGCGCTTCGCGCCGCGTCCATTCCCAGCAACTCGATATCGTCCGCCATGATCAAGCAAGGGGCGGTTCAGGCAATCCATCTCGCCGACGGGTCCGTTGGCATCGACAAACTGGATTCCGACGTGGACGAACGCTATCTCAATGTGTCGAGCGATGCGATGACGGGCACGCTGGACATGGGGAGGCAGCAAATCACGAATGCATCCTCGTTGGTTTTGTGCAAAAGCCCCAGTTACATTCAGGTGCCGATAGTAATTACAAATTACTACAGCGGTCTTTACATCAAGGGAGCTAATGTGCTCCATCTTGAATGCGGCATCTGGACTCCATCCTTTGAACTTGGGGAAAATTATCTTTCGCTTAAGTGTATACAACGCTCGTATGGAGCTGTTATTGGAACCAACTACACCGTGAGTTTTTCGACGCCGACGAACGTGATGAATGAAATTCGCGTCACGGGGCATTTGAACATGCAGGGCAGCGCGATCAGCAACGCCGTCTTCGTCGGCAGCGAAATAATGGTAAGCAACATTATGGTGACGGGGGGCGCGTTTCATCAGGAGAACGGACTCACGATCGATCACGATCAAATTGTGTTTTCGGGTGCAACAAGCAGCGGCGAACTCGTGATGGGCAACGAGACCAATCTGATCGTGGGGACGCGCCAGTTGCTTGGCGATTGGTCGGCATCCGGTCTGCGCGTCCCGCAACAAGGCGACATCTCGATGGGCACCTACACCAACGGCACGTTCTAGCGTTGGCCGGAGGAGGCGCCCATGAATAGGTTTCCGAAGCTTGGGTCGGTCGCCGGTCTGTTCGGCGCGCTGACCACCTTGGCTGTTTTAGCCAACCCGTCTTGGTGGGGCGATCGCGGGGTCGTTCTGCCCGGAACGACGACGAACGACTACGCCGTTCTCAACCTCGGCCAGTTGAAAAACATGGCCTCCAATGCCTATGCGGAGCTGCAGGAGGAATTGGAGCCCATGGGCGGGGCGGGAAACGCGATCTCCAATCTGGTCCATTCGTTCTCCAACGCCGACAACTATGCCGTCGCCAACCTCGGCCAGTTGAAGGCGGTGGCCAAGCCGTTCTACGACCGCCTGATCGAGGTCGGCATGGCCACGAACTATCCGTGGACCGCCGCGCCCGGCGACGACTCGGACTTCGGCGTGGTCAACATCGGCCAGCTGAAGAACGTTTTCAACTTTGATTTGACGGATAGCGACGACGATGGGCTGCCCGACGTCGCCGAAAGAAACAGAGGTACCGATCCTCTTGTCGCCGACACGGATCACGACGGCTGGCGGGATGGATTGGACCCCGACCCGAAGAGCCGGGCGTGGATCGACTGGGGAAACGAAGACGTTTGGACCAATGGGGTTTTGAGCGTGACCAATCGCTACTGGCCGGCATGGTGCGTGTCGGCCACGATATCGGCCGCGGGGTCCAACGACTACGAAGCATCGAGTTTCGTTTCCGCCAGCAATCTGGCGATGTATGCGGGTGGGGCCCGGATCAGCGTGAACACCAATCTGGTGGGCGGGACCAATCTGGTTCTGAAGGTGTGGGTTTCGACCGAACAAGCGGGCCAATTGTATTTCCAGCTGCGGGACGCGGCATGGAACAACTTGATCAACAACATACTCGGATCTCCGTACAACCCCCAGTATCCGAGCATAATCGATCCCTCTGCGTTGGCGGCGAACGGCGGCGAGATAACGGCAACGGTTCCGATGTCCGCGGCGCCTTCCGCTTCCAGCATCGGGCATCACCGCTTCACCGGCGCCGTCGTGCTTTGCGACAGCATGCTGTACATGGACGCCGACGGGGACTTTCTCGACGACACGCAGATGGCGGCCCTTGTGGCCCATCCGACCAACGATTACGACGAGGACGGGCTGGCGGACTATTGGGAACATGAACATGGATTCGATTTCACCAGCGCAGACCAAGATGGAGACGGCCAGGTTGACGGGGCGAATGATGCCGACGGAGATGGGCTGAACAACGGCGAAGAGTTGAACGAATACGAGACTGATCCATTTTCCGCGGACAGCGACCTGGATGGGTTACCAGACGGATGGGAAATCCGTTATGGATTCGACCCGAATTCGGGTCTTCGCGACGAGCAAGTATGGTTTCGGCTGAACGAGGGCGCTGGATTTGCCATTCGTTCGGCGTGCAATTCCTTCACCGGCATTTTGTTGAATGCTTCCACGACCAATTGGATTCCGGGATTCACGGGTGCCAGCAACGACTTTGCGTTGTGGTTCGACGGCAGCAACGATTACGTGTCGATTCCACGGAATGGGGAGCAGGGCGCTGTGATCACTCAGGCCCCGTTCAGCGTCAGTGCATGGATTTATCAGGATGAGGGCATGGCAAAGCGTTTGGGAACCGTTTTGTCCGACTCGAGCTGGAATCCGACCAATGGCTACATCACGGGGTATTCGATGCGGATCGACACCAATTACGACAGCGCATGTTTCTACGTGGGGTGCAACACCAATTTCGATGGATGCTACCGAGTGAAATGGAAGGAATCGTGCATTGGTCGTTGGGTGCATGTGGTGGGAACCTGTGCGGGGCGGACGATGAAATTGTACGTGGACGGGCAATTGGCCCAAACCAAATCAACGACGTTTGCGCCCGTGCTCAATCCCCAGTTGTGGATAGGTCGAGGCCATGTGAACGAGGATGTTTCGCATTGGCGAGGGGCGATCGACGACGTGCGCTTTTACGAGTGCGAACTGAGCGCGCAAGACGTGGCTTCGCTTTACGAGCCGCATGCCGATGCGGATGCCGATGGGCTGTCCAATTTGATCGAATGCCGGATGGCGACCGATCCGCATGATTGCGATTCGGATGGAGACGGATTGCTCGATGGGCGCGACGCGACGGTCGGTCCAGAAGATCCGCGCTATGTTCTCTGGACTTCCGCCGGCATCGTCTATCTCGATGGCGATGGCTTGCGGACCTTCAAGGGCGAACTCTCTCTCGGCACCAACCCGGTGGAGCCCGGCGTCATCCCCCCCATCATCCTCTGTCCGTCCGATGCGCGGGTCGGCTGCGGAGACACGACCTATCCCGCGCATCTCGGGCAGCCCTTTGCCACCAACAACTGCGGCGGGCTTGTCGCGACTACCTATGACGACGTTCCGTTCGTTGTCGATCCGGATATCACGGTCGCGGAATGGAGCTTCCCGAACAACAACCCCACGAATGTATTCGCCGACGGCGGATCGCCCGAGAATCATGGCGTCGCGACACTTGAAACGGTCGGCGGTGCGGGAACCATTTCCTTCGATCAGTCTGGAACCTCAACCCAAGCGGCCTCCTGCACCAATTGGCAAGGTGGTAGCACCACCAAGGCTTGGCAGGTGCGGATATCCACGGAAGGCTTTGCCAACCTCCGGATTTCCTCGAAACAATTCAGTTCAACCAATGGCCCGCGCGACTTCCAGCTCCAATGTAGCCTGAACGGCACGACATGGACGAACGTGGCCGTTGTCCCGCCGGTCAGCAACAACTGGACGGCGGGCGTCTTGGTCGGCCAGACCCTGCCGCCGATCGCGAACAATCAAACCAACGTCTATCTGCGTTGGATCATGCGGGACAATACCAATGTCACAGGCAGAGCCGTGACGAACAGGGGCGCCAGCTCGATGGATGACATCGTTGTCGTCGGGGACTCCACGGACATGGGCATTACCCGCACATGGACAGCATCCGACGGATGCGGCAACCACGCCAGCTGCATTCAACGCCTCACGATGCCCGACGTCGATGCAGACGGCATGCCCGATTGGTGGGAGTGTCTCCACTTCGACGGGATCACGAATGCCGTCGCAACCACCGACCCCGATGGCGACGGCTTGACCAACCGGGAGGAATCCAACAACGGCACCGATCCGGCAAATCCGGACACCGATGGCGATGGCATGTCGGATGGCGAAGAAGTGAATTATGGCTCCGATCCGCTGGAATGGAATTCCGTCATCAACCTTTTCTTCGACCCGTCTTGTTCAGGCCAATCTTCCTGTCTTCTCGGCACGGGGAACGTCGAGTACAAGAACAAACGCGCGACGCGCAAAAAAGATGGATTTGATGAATTCACCTCAACAAACGTCTTTCGCTCCGCACCACCGAAATTCTATATGAAGGAAACTAATCATTATTTTTATGAAAATACTGGCGACGCATACTTCGATAAAAAAACGGCCGATGTGACCATCGAGTCCACTCCGACAAATTTTCCGGTTATCACCAGAGCTTCTGGCTCAATGAGTGACTGTCCGTGGATGGGCAATTTGAAAGCCGAATGGCAAGTATATGGAGCCAGTGGTGACGGTAATGTCCTGTATGCAAGAAGGCACTCGGCTATTATCGGCAGCGTAAGTTGGAGTCCGTGGACGAATGTGGATGAGGTTCGGAATATGTGGTGTCCATCTCCGGACAACGTCGAACGCCCAGACTACAAGTATTACAGTACAAACAACACCTCTGAAAGCAAAAGTCAGTCCATTACTCTGACCGACGAATACACCGACCAGATGCTTTTGGATGTTGCGACGCAGGACTGGGCATCCCTGGCCGATTGGACGAATGTTGCCTGGGGAACCACCCTGCGTAAAACCGGAAATGGCTCGCCGGTGGTGGAGACCAATGTATATTCCAGCCAGGCCAGATGGTTCCTGCATATTCCCAACGTCAGCACCGTAACGACGTCGGTGGACCAGGTTGGCCTTGGCTTCCGCTGGAATTTCAATGGCCAGACCGGCCAGATCTACAGGATATCGTGGGGAGAGGAGCGGGTGCCGCTTAACGCCAATGGCACCACCAACTGGGGAGGAAAGAGCCAGACCGGAAAGTCCTGCCTAGTCAAGGGAAGCGGGTCGAATACCTGTTCCGCGGGCCTGTACATCAACCCGCCGACTTCGGATGCCTTCATCAGGCTGGGAAACGATAGCGATTCGGACGGCCTTGGCGACGGCTGGGAGTTCCAGTGGTTCGGCGATTTGGACAGTCAGACCGGCAGCGGCGATGCCGACGGAGATCAGTTGCCCAATGCCGGCGAACAAGGAGCCGGAACTTCCCCCCTATGTGTCGACACCGATGGCGACGGGCTTCTTGACGGATCCAACGTTGTGGTTGATCCCGGCGACCCGCGCTACACCCTCTGGGAAAATGAAGGCATCGCCTTTTCCGTCACCAACGGCACCCAGCGCAAATTCCTGGGCGAACTCTCCTGCAGCGGCAATCCCACGAAATGCGACAACGATGGCGACGGCCTTCTTGACGGATTCAACGTTGTGGTTGATCCCGACGACTCGCGTTATTCCCTTTGGGAAAGCATCGGCATCGCCTTTTCCCCGACCAACGAATCCCATCGTATGTATCTAGGTGAACGCTCCCTCAACACCTCCGCCGCAAATTGCGACACCGACGGCGACAAGCTGCTCGATGGATATGACGTTGCCGTCGGTCCCGATGATTCGCGCTACATTTCCTGGGGGGGGCAGGGCATCGCCTATTACAACGACGACGGTTTGCGAGTATTCCGTGGCGAACTCGCGCTTGGCACGGACCCGTTGAATTCCCAACCCGGGTTCAGCCTGAATCGGAATGGAATGTTTTTCAGCAATCTCAGGTATGCCGCCCCCTCGTGGGAGCTGGTGCCCGGCACCGGAGTACGCTTCCATATGGTGAATTACCAAACGGGAACCAATACCCTCCATGTCCTAGTACCCCAGCCGGCAGTTCTTCGGTCGGATATGACCGAACAAGTATGGGTGCGGATTGGGTTGGCCGGCCAGCCGGGAGATATCTGGACACAGGCCACTTATTTCACGACCACGGTAATACGGGCCTCCGACCCCTTCCATGGTTCGCCTTCCGCGGGAGCGATCACGGCCAAGGTGTATCGTTTGGAATACGCGCAACCCAGTTCGAACCAGAACACAACGATCTATGTGGCCCCGCAGGTGAAATCCGTATTCAACTCGGGCGGCGTTGGGGAAGAAGTGTACTTGACGTCGAAACTGCTTCCTCAAGATGCCGACAATCCGACGGCCGGGATCAACAACTGGGCGACATATCCCCAGTGCTATGCCACCAACTATGTGGATCGCGATTACGAATTTCCCTATGTGCCCATCCGAATTCTCAACCCGGGATTCGACGACGGCGGCGGACAGATCCAGTCGATTTCGTATTGGACGACGAATGGCACCGAGGCCGCGCTTTCCACGAACGTCGTGCATGCGGCGGGCGGATGCTCCTATGTGGCTCAGGGCTGGCGGGGGGTGTTGTACCAGCGGGTGCCGGTGTATGCCGGAGAGGAACTGGTGCTCGGCGGGCATATGCTGACCCCGTCGAGCAGCAACTCGTTCGACACGAACTCGCTGCAGGACCGGTGCCATGGTTTCCTTCGCATCGAATATTTGGACGCCGATGGCAGGTTCCTGGCGGGAACGCGCCAAGCCCAGTTGACGGCTCAATATGATCAGGACGTCTGGCACGCCTTTTCCGTCACCAGCCTGGTCCCGGCGCGGGCGGTCGCCGCCAACGTGTCGGTGGGACTGGACGGGATCGGTGTCGGCCACGTCTATTTCGACGATCTGTCTCTCGCTGCCAGCCAGGATACGGACCAGGACGGCATTCCCGATTGGTGGGAGGACGCGCAGGGGCTGAACAAGAACAATCCGCTCGATGGCATTCTGGATCACTTCGGAGATGGCCTGATGAACATCGAGAGATACCGCCTGGGGCTTGACCTCCAGCATACGGATTTCGATCAGGACGGCATTCCCGACTGGTGGGAAGTGAAGCAGGGATTGGATCCGCTCAGTTCCTTGGATGCCTCGGTGGATCTCGACGGAGATGGATTGTCCGCCCTCGAAGAATCCATTGCGGGCACGGACATGTCCCTTGTGGACACGGATGGAGATGGGTTGTCCGATGACTTGGAGTTGGATGCCCTCTTGGTCATGAATCCGACGAACTTCAACACCGTTTCCTTCCCCCTCCTGGTCGAGTTGGACGGCAACGGAGGCATTCCGGTGATGGGGGGTTGGACCAACCGGGGGCGGGGGCTGCGGTCCACCAGCTTCCGCGGTGCCGTCAAATTCACGTTTACAAACACCGTGCCGGGCATCTTCCGTCTGAAAATGGACGGCGGGGCCTATCTAAACAGCGGTCGCTTCGCCTATCCGTTGAAGGTATTCATGGATTCCACCTTGATCGAGGAGACAACCTTCGCGGGGAGGGACGAGACGCTGACGCAGGCCCAGGCCTTCACGCCCTGGCTTGAGGCCGGAGCCCATGAGATCGTCTTCGAATGGAACAATCTTGATCCGGACGAGCCACTGCCTGAGGAAGTGCCGGATACGCCATATCCCATCGAGTCTCCTGTGCCGTGGTCCTCGAACGGCACCAACGTGGTCGTGGCGCCGGTCGATGACGTGAACCCCGGCAATTCCTTCTACCTCAAGAGCGTATCGGTCGAGACGGTCCAATCCGCCGGCTGGGGCGCAGATGGCGTCGCCTGGGCGCAGGCGGTCGCGGCTGCCCGCAACGGGATTTCGACTACCAATCAGTCGTATGTTTCCCCGGCTTGCGTGGAGGGGGTGGCGAAATATCCGGAACTGGCGCGTGTCTATGCGGGTACAAACGTATCGGCATGTGTGCGGCACGCTTCCAAGCGCTGGCATGCCGATATTCACTTGTCCGCCGACGGGGACACCAACGTGGTGTTTCGCTTCGAAAACAACGGCTTGGTCCTCACCAACACCTTGCAGTGGACGCCGTTCAACCTCTCCCAGCATTCGGCCATCACGGTGCGCCTGAACGATTCGCTGTTGATCACGGCCCGACCCGCAAGCGCGACAAACGGGAATTCGAGCATCTATCTGGACGGGGACCTGATCCATGACGGAGTCAGCACCCAGGCGGTGCAACAGTGCTTTGAAACCACGGGCGCATTCACGGTTACCGCGACCTACTCCAATCAGACCGCGACACAGACCTATTCCGCCGTCGTCACCGTCGTGGATGCAGCTTTTCCGACCAATCCACCGGCGGTCTGGGTGAACCGCACCCGCTCCTGGTACTGCCCGAAGGTCCATGGCAACGCCGATTTCGGGACGGATGCTCACGTGAAATGGACCGATACGACCCCACTGGAGGAAAGCGGACGCCAATTCGATCTGACCATGACCGGACCCGGCGCCGCATTCGCCACCGCCAGAATCGAGTCCAGCGGTCCCATCCTGGATTCCACCGCGTTGGCCGCCCTGCGGATCGACACCCCCAACATCCGGCTGCTGGGAGTCTCGACGAATGGCACCCGCCAGTACGAGATGCCGGTGGTCGCCCGGCCCGTCCTGCCGGATGTCGTGATCAAACTGGACATCTTTGCGGGTGGGGTCGTGTTCTATCAAGGGGATTTGGAGGTGACGGAGTGGGATCTGACGGCCGCGGACTTCGACGATTTGGGGTGCGCAAAGGTCGTCTTCAACGTCTTGCCCAACGTTCAAACTTCAACCTGCCACGAATTGCGGGCCTTCCAGGGCGATGAGTTTATCGGACTCAGATAGGGAGGATCCGCGATGCCTTTGAAACGGATCATCGGGGTGATGGCGGGAGCGGGGGCCGTTCTCGTTCTGGGTGTAGTTGGGTTGTGGTTTGTCGCCTCTGACCATTCGGAATCGGTCCACGCCCCAGGGGTTTCGGATGCGGTGTCGGGGACAAGGGAGTTGTCCACCGGCAAACCCGACATACGACCATCTGCCGATCGACCGCAGCCTTTGCCCATGGCCAAGGCGACGGTTCAGCCGCAGGAACCCGGGCACGACGCGCGATCGCTGGTTTCAAAGTGGCGTGCGCAGGCACCGGATGACGAACTGCTGGATCTCTATGAAGCCATCTTGGATCCATTGGCTCCGGGGGCCTACAAGCCTCAGCATGACGCCGACCTCAATGGGATCATGGATTGGTTGTGCGGCAGCGAACCCGATTCGGCGCGGTTGGCGGAGTTTTTCGTCGAGATCATGCTGGACCCCCGCCGCGACGTCGTCCAAAGGGATTATGCCATCCAGCACCTGCGCGTCGTTTGTCGTGTCCTTCTGGACGGCAACCGTTTCGCGGATGGAGGCTCGGGGCCGGCCGCCCAAATGGCGTGCGATGCCCTGATGGAAGTGGTGTCGGAAAACACCTGCTGCCTGGCCGGGACCGCTCTCTTGGCGCTCGCGGAGATCGCGGGAAAGACTCCGGCGGCCGCGCCGGAAACCGTTTCCCGGCTGGCCGTGGAACGGGCACGTGACGACCAGGCGGACGAAGGCATCCGGGTGACGGCGCTTCTCGTCGGCGCCCGGTTGCAGGACCCCAATGCCCTGACCGTGGCCTGGCAAATTCTGGACGCAAGCGATCGATCTTCCCTGCGGCTCGCCGCCATCTCGGTCCTCGCCGCATTGGGAAACCAAGACACCGCGGAACGGCTGGGCCGGATGAACGCCGATGCCGACGAGAGGGAAACAAAAGCCAGGGATGCCGCCATCCGCAAGATATCCGGGAGAAAGACATGAACATGGGTATGAAAGTGCCTTCCGGCGCAATGCGCCTTGCCGTCGCCATCCATCTGATCGGCTTGTCGCTGTGGCTGCCGAACCGCAGCCTCGGGGACAACAGCAACAATCCGTGCCTGGACGGTTTCTTCCAGCCCTGCAATGAAAAGTGCATTCCCGGGGCTATCTCCCAGGCCTATTGGCTTCCGAACTCCAACTATTTCTATGCCTGCGTCGGACAGCCCTTCAGCGCTCCGGAGATCACCAGCATCGTGAGCAACGGCTGGATCATCTGCGACGATGGCTACAACACGATTACCACCAATTGCCCCGATAAAGAACACTATGGCGAAAATCCAAACAGACCTGCCGTGCGGGTGGATTATGAGTCGACCAACTATTTCGAGCCGCCGATTCCGCCGGTGTTCAGTCATCCCGATATTCGTACGTACACCGCCAAGGTGAAAGCGTGGACCGCCTCGGATAAGTGCCCAAGCGTACTGGAACGAACAGTTGGCACCCTGACTATCAAGGTGTTACAATACGCCTTCAAACAGCCATCCGTCGGCGTTTGTTGGAGCAGCGGCGGCACATATAGCGCATTTAACAATTTGAAAGCCAATTCCTACGATATGACCGCAATGTCTTGGCGCATCATCACGCTTGAAGGCAATACCAACGCCACCATCGATGCCGGCGGAATCGTTCATTTT
>Ga0209098_1002996_pt1 | contig 14453 bp, 10 predicted proteins | sample AD_JPNHW1_MetaG_FD_184429 | JGI IMG/M metagenome (GOLD analysis project Ga0209098, IMG submission 184429) | Active sludge microbial communities of municipal wastewater-treating anaerobic digesters from Japan - AD_JPNHW1_MetaG (SPAdes) (version 2) | ecosystem: Engineered > Bioreactor > Anaerobic... | reverse complement strand
CAAGCCATTGAAGATTGAGAAGAAGAAAGCGTGATATTCCGGAAGGGGCGTCCCTACCAGCAAAACCACGCCCCTTTTCGTTATAACAACCGTGGAGGTCAGGCCAGCTATTCCAGCTGGCCTTTCTCATTTTTGGAGGAGTTCATGAATCCCATTCCCCTTGCCGCCGCCATCCTGGTCAAAGCCATCCTCGAGTGGTGGATGGAAGACTGATCGCGACATAGCCCATCGCCAACGCCCCGGCCGAAAGTCCAGGGCGTTTTCTTTATACGGAGAACCCGTGAAACGCGCCATCACCGACATCATTCAACCCCCGCGAAAGCCGTGCTTCTGGGAGATCGTGGTCTGGAAAGCGCCAGCAATTAAGCGCTCCATCGCCTGGAAGTTGATGGCCCATCGCATTTTCAGGGGCAGTAGGGCAACCAGCGTACCTGAGCCACCTGCCAGCAACTACCCGACCCTCCACAAGGAGGACGAATCAACCCCTGTGGATGAAGTGAATCGGCAATCAGCATCTTGATCCGCCCCGCTCTCGCGGGGTTTTCCATATACGGAGATCCCATGCACAACCTCTACCGCAACACCATGGTCTACGCTGGCCAGCAGCGCCCCTGGCACCAATTGGGCGTCCAGTTCGACCGCGAGTTCACGAGCACAGAGGCCATCGCCGCCGCCCGCCTTGACTATCCAGTGATCAAGGAGCAGCTCCACCGCTTGAGGCCGGACCTTGGTCCGGGGATGACGGAGCCCACCGAGGCCTATGCCACCATCAACGGCCACACCCAGGATGTGCTGGGCGTGGTCGGCGATGTCTACGAGGTCCTCCAGAATCGTGAGGCCTTCGACTTCTTCGACATCCTCCTCAAGGAATCCGGCGGCAAGTTCCAGACGGCCGGGGCCATCGGCAAGGGTGAGAAGGTCTGGATGCTCGCCAAACTCCCGGAGATCTTCTATCCCATTGCTGGCGACGGCGTGGAGCAGTACCTGTTGGGAACGACGTCACACGACGGCACCATAAAGACCGAGGTCCAATTCACCGACATCCGCGTGGTCTGTCAGAACACCTTCAACCTCGCCCTGAACGGCTCGCGGGGCGTCATCTCAATCCGTCACACGACGAACATGCGGCAGAAGCTGGAGATGGCCGCGATGGTCCTGCTCCGCTACCGCGAGCATTTCGACCTCGTGGGTGAACGCTTCGCCAAGCTCGCCAGCGTGAGGATCGACGATGCCTGGATCGACGAATACATGGAGCGCATGATCGGCAACCCGCTCAACGTGGCGGATGGCCGGGGCCGCACGATCATGGAGAACAGGATCAAGCTGGTCGAAGGCCGGCTCGCTTTCGGGAGGGGCGTGGACCTGCCGGGGGTGTACGGGACAGCCTGGTGGGCGCTCAACGCCATGGTCGAGTTCGCGGACTACGACATGAAAGCCAAAGGACAGGCCGACGACGCTTCCCGGCGAACTGCGAGCATCCTGTTCGGTACCGCAGCTGAGTTCAAGCAACAGGCCTTCAATACGGCGATGGCGATGGTGAATTGAGGGTTGACCATGATCTCCCTCCTTAGTCACTTGTGGGAATGGGTGAAGGAAGCCCTGGAGATTTTAGTCCTTATCGTTTTCCTGGCTCTCTGGCTATTTCCGTGGGGTCTGTTCTTCTTCTGCTTGTGGCTATTCAGTTAGGAACCGATCACTCCTCCAGCTTGGCGCTTTCTGGAAAGCCCGCGCAATGCACACGACTTTCTCAAGTACTGCACGGTCGGCTGGAGCGAGCTTTGCCTCACTATGAACCACCTTGGCCACTCCAGAAGCTCATTCTGCCTCAATTCGAGAGGCCCTTCCTAACCGCCTGTGATGGCGACCGGGTAGCCCGCAAATCCAAATAACGCGTAATCCCACGGAAGCCCCCTGAGGGCTTTCACCATTCTGGAGGCAACCCCACATGAATAGAGATCTCCCACTCCACCAGGCACTACTCACCCGGATGGAGACACCCTCACGTCTTGCCGATCGTCGCAGTTATGTTGGGGCGTCCGAAATCGGCAAATGTCTCCGCTACGTCATTGCCTCAAAGCTCACGCCGGAGGTGCTGGACACCGCCTCGATGGGTCGCATGCTCGCCGGCCGGGCCATGGAGAACGAAGTCGTCCAGCTTCTCCGAATCGCTCTGGAAGGCCGTCTTCGCAGCACGGGACGGAACCAACTGGAGGCCGTCCATCCCGAGCTACCCTTCCGTGCCCACCCTGACGGCCGTGTCGTCAGTGACGGTCCTGACGCTGGTGACGGAATCCTGGAGGTGAAGACCGCCAGCGCGTCTGTCTTCCAACGCTATCGGTCGGACGGGCTGCCTCAGATCTACCGGGATCAGGTCCAGGCGCAGATGGGGCTCTGCGGCCTGACGTGGGCCATGGTCGTACTCGTCAGCCGCGAAAACCTGGCTGAGATCGCCATCTTTCCGCTTTCCTTCGACGCAGCACACTTCGCAGATCTGCTGGACAGGGCCCGAATCGCGGCAGTTGCACTGAAAAAGGGAGAGCTTCCGGAAGGCGAACCGGAGAGGGGTTTCTGTTTTCAGTGCCCTCATGCAAAGGACTGCTCCGCCTTTCAGAGCCGGAGCCAAGCCGCCTCATCTGGAACCTTGCCCGAGGCTATCCGCTTGGAGTTGGAGTGCGAAGTCGAAGAGCTGGAACAACTCGAGTCCGCACTGACGCCAATTCAAGAGCGCGTGGCAGAGCTCCGGCAGAGGATCCGGGACAACGTCCAGGAACTTGGGATCAGCCGTGCCCTCCTGGATGGATCGACGGTCCAGCTTGTCGCCACCACCCGGACTAGCCTCGATAGCAAATCCCTGCAAAGGGAAGCGCCGGACATCTACCAGCGCTTCCTGAAAACCACCTGCTTTACCAACCTACGGATCACAAAGAAAGGAGAACGGGCATGTCTGCAGGCAGTGTCATGAAACTCGAGCAAACGCCCGCTGTTGTTGCATCTGCGCTTCCACCATTCAGTCCTGCGGAAATCAGGAAACGTGCATCCATCCTGCACGAGATCATGCGCGGAGTCATGAAGGAGGGAACCCACTACGGAACCATCCCCGGGACCCCGAAGCCCTCCCTCTGGAAGGCCGGGGCGGAAGTGCTCTGCATGACCTTCCGGCTTGCCCCCATGATCGAAAGCCGTGTGACGGTCGATGACCTGGACGCGGAATGGGCCTACACCGGCACGAAGAGAGACGGCTCTGTGGTCAACGGTACATGCTTCGGATTCTTTGAGGTGGAGTCCGCCTGCACCATCCAGGGGCCAACCGGGGAAATGTTGAGCCGGTGTAGCGCCCGGTGCAACAACCGCGAGGCCAAGTATCGCGGCCTGTCGGTCTTCGAGATCCGGAACACGATCTTGAAGATGAGCGAGAAGCGGGCGTTCGTGAGCGCCATCCTGATGGCAACAGGGGCCAGCGACATCTTCACCCAGGATCTGGAGGACTTCCCCGAACTGATCGGGGGACAGGCCTCCGCCGCGCAATCCGAAATTAGTCAGAAAGACGGTGGGGTCCCAGCGGCCCAGCCGGAGCCGTCCAACCAGCCTGGCGAAAACCCAAAGCCGACAGGAAGGTCAATTCACGGGCTCACACCGAAGCGGGAGGCCTGGCTGGTTAGGGTGGCCCAGGAGTCCAAGGTGGGACCGGAGGCTGTCAGGAAGTGTTTGGCCTTCCTACGAGGGGCGTCAGGTGCCGAAGTGAAGGCGTTCTTCGATGAGCTGGCTCGCAGGAAGGGAGAGGTCTTCCGGCGGTTTACAGGGGATGCCGCCTGAGGGCGACCGAGGGGGAGAGCGTGTGCCTCCCTCGGCTTAGCTATTCGAGCTGGGAACCAGGGATCCACGGTGTGCAAAGGAGGGTTCTAGCCCCTGCGTAGTGGAACGAACTGAGCCAACCCGAGCCAGTTCAACGATGGCGGGCGTAGTCACTCCATCCACTTGATTCCTGACTGTCCATTGCGGCTCTGGGTTATTCCGGTGTGGGCTCCATCCGCTGCAACGCGGTCAGCTTCGCAAGGTCGCGGGTGATGATCGTTACGGCGCAAGCGCTGCAATAGTGATCCCAGCTCCTTCCGTTCTGGACCTTCAACCGCACGTCGCCCTGCTCAATCCGATGCCTTTTGTTGGCTTGGCAGTTATGCGCATGCTTGGCGGTATCGACCTTGGTTTGAATGAGGAGTGACTTAATCGCCATCGAAAACCTCCCCCACAGCAGCAGCGAGGATGCCAGAAAAGTTCGCGTCTATCTGATCAAGCTCTGCGCGCGAAAATTCGCTGCGCTGCCCGCTTTGACGCCCAACAGTACTATTCACTTGGCGGTCAATTGCGGCCTTGAGCACGACTAGGTTATCGCGGCCAAGATGCTGCCGATCCAGCTCATGCCCGCCGCAGTTGATACCGCGCTGGCTGAGGATCCGCGCAGCCTCGGTGCGCACCCGCATGTCTAGGCCGCTGCGCATAGCCTGGCGAACCGCCACCCGGGTAGTTGGAACCGGTTGCAGCGCCTGCCTGGCAGGATCGAAGTCGCCGTCAATGATGCCACGTTCCTGTAGCAGTCGGATTGCCGCCGCTTCATCCTCTTCCAGCAGCGGAATCTCTTCGAGCTGCACTCCGGACTGTGCACGCACATCCACCTCGTTGTCAGGGCGAGGCATGGGCTCAATCTGGCGCTCGCCCGCCGGGTCAGCGGGATCGAATCCTTCGACAGGTAGCAGCGAATCGAAAAATAGTTGATCCGCCTCACTGTACTGCTGGAAATCGCTCCAGCGCCGCGCAATATTAGCCCCGGCGTGGAAGACAACGACACCTTGATTCTTGACGTGCCCCGGCGAAGTTTGCTCGATCACCCGCATGATGCGGCCGACAAACTGCACAAATGGAGATAAATTACTGAAAATACTGAAAACAGCCGCGACCGAAAGGTATATGTGGTCGAAGCCCTCCCCTAGCTTGCGCACCTGCACGATGACGTCGAGTTCATGGTCCTTGAGCCGCTGCATGACACGCTGATTTGCAACGCCGTCTTCCCGCGAATGCACATAACCCGCCCGGCGGCCGCGCGCAGCGTATGCCTCCACGATCTGCCGACAGTGCTCCATATTGAGCGCCGCAGCGATGATTTTCAGCCTGGTTTCACCTGTCTCCGCACGCAGGCGGTCTAGTTCCCGGATGGAGGCATCAACAATAGTGTTCAAGGTCTCGGTGGAAGTGACAATGCTGCGCCGGAAGTCGGCCTCGGTCTCGCCGAGCTGCCTTACTTCCTCAAGACTGACCTCAATCTCTTCCCCATTTTCCCTGCGCACATAGCGCAAGGTGCGGGGGTTAATCTGCACCGCTTTCAAACGCTTTACATATCCCTCCTGGATTGCGCGAAAAACCGGGTAGGAATAAATCACACGCCCGGCCATGACTTGACCATCCGCGCGGAGCGGCGTTGCGCTGAAATTCACAATACTCGCGCCAGAGAAGTGTGCCTTCAGAGTCTCCCAGCTGTCCGCGACGCTGTGATGCCCCTCATCAAACAGGATCAGGTCGAAGTAATCCTCTGGCAGGGCTTGCAGCCAGCGATTGGCGTCTCCCTGGAGCTGCTGGACGTTCGTGATGACTACGTCCGCCTCATCCAGGTCGGCGCGGTTGGTCGTTGTTCCGCGGATCTCTACCGGTTCGGGATACGGCGGGCCGGCGAGGATAAGACATTTCTGATAAAACATCGTCGAGTTGGATGGGTTGAAGTCGGCAGCTAGTTGTCCGGCGATTGCAACGCTAGGCGCGACGACCAATGTACGGTTCGATCTGAAGGCGAACGGAGCCAAAGTGATGCAGCCCGATTTGCCGCAACCTACCGGCAGCACAATGCCGACTTCCCGTTCAGTTTCCTCTGGATTGCTCACGTAGTTTACTAGGGCTTGATACGCTTCGCGTTGCGGTGTGCGAATTCTTCCGTTGCTCCCGACATTTGGTTGGCAGTTCTGAAATGGATTCGGCATGACCCTCCTCTGATCCGTTCTTTAAACGCCCCTGCATTATCACACTATTTACCAATTATTCCAGATTACGTTTGATCAGTTGTAAGTTTTTCCCACTCTCTACACGCTTCAGATATCGCCTAAATCGGTTGAAAGGTTTTACCTAATCGATCAATCTTTGCAATTAAAATTTAATCATTTTAAATCTACTAGATAATGGTGAATTAATTGGATTTAAGCAGATTATGTTTTTGTACAGTGTTATGCATCATATCTAGAATATCAAGAATACTGACATTAATGTACTCAAGAAATACTATGATTTCTTGTGGGTCCATATTTTTTTGTGCAACAAACATGCTGTATGGTATAGCATGCATGAATCTACTTGTGTAGGAATAGATAAAATCATAGTCAGCACTCAGATCTACCAAATTGGCTTTATCTTTCCAATTCCATCGCGATGGTATTTCCACTTTCGCGATAGTCATTTTTTGAGCTAATTTTGATTGAATTAATTTAAGCTTTTCTATATCTGCAATAATAGATGGGATTGCCTTGGTTCTTAATAGATGAGCCTGGAAAGCAAAGCCTGTATCCGTGATTGCTTGGTGAGCAAATATGAAAAATTTCCTTTTGGCTTGAGCATCAATTTGATTCCTTAATCTTAAAAATTCCTGTCCATTTCTTGCATCTCTTGATAATTTTTCTTCTGCTTTTGAAAATTCTTCCAACATTTTAATTTCATGACTATATCGAATGAGCAATTCTTCACGAAGTTTTAAATGTTCTTTAGTTACAAAATAATAAAAAACGTAATAATATTTCTCATCTTTCAATAATAATTTTAACCACACCACAACTTCGAATATATACCGCGTAACGCCTAGGAGACTCATTGTTTCAATTACATCAAAATTTTGTTTAATAAATAAATTAATTCGGCCTAAGATTTCAATAAATACTGCTAATTCGAATTTCGATAAAGACATATCTTCGATGACCTGGTCTTTGGGTTCTATCACCAATTTCCCGATTGTTTCGAATTCATTTATTTTATAATCTAAATTTGCGTTCAATGCTCTAATTAGAGCAATTGTTCCATGAATTCTGTCGTCAAGAGATTGTTCCATAAATTCTCCTGGAAGATTGGTACAGCTAAGAGCTGTTCTAGGGGATGCAAATATTTTATGTTAGGTAAATGTGACTGAAATCCAAAAACACGATAAATCAAATACAGTCAACTCGTTAGCGCGTAGACCATATCGCCAATAAATCTCCTGAATGACTCGTTCTCCACGAACTGCTTGTAGACCTGGGTGTCGTCCTTCAGCAGGAGCTGCATTACCTTGCCAAGTGCTTGGTCGTGGGCCATGCGGGCAGTATGCGGGGTGTTCTCCTTGGCGTTCTGGTAGGCAGCATCGGCTGCGACCTTCGGGGCGATGTCCTCACGGATACGCTTTGCCACTCGGTCACTGTCTGAGAACAGCGTGCCGAACTGCTCGTTGAAGGTCTTGAGGATGTTGCTGAGGCGGTCCAGTTCAGGCTCAAACTTATGGCCACCCCCTGAAACCGGCACAGGGCCCACTTCCGCATCCTTGTCTTCGAGGCCGATGTCCCGCAGGGCCTTCTTCTCGACGCGGTAGCTGTCCATGTCGATGGCTTCGAGAATGCCCTTGGACAGGTCCTCCTCCTTCGGCGCAGGAAGTTTCGGCACAAGCAGGTTCAGGAGGATGGAGAGACGCTCCCAGGCCTGCTGAGGGTGCGGAATGACCGAGGCTAGGAAATCGTAGGTGCGGCAGAAGGCCTTGGCCTTGCCCTTGAAGTCCACCTGCTGGTCTTCGTTCAACTGCTCCAGGTAGACCGCCACGCATGCATCCAGGATGGGATCGAGCTTGTCCCGCTCCGCATCGCTGAGGAAGAGCTCCACCAGCTTGTCCACCTGTTCGGGGGAATAGACCTGGGCGTTGTCGAGCTCCCGCTTCAGATCATGGAGCTTATTGGGGTCGGTCTCCTCGCTGAGGATGGTCGTGCGGTAGTAGTCCTGGAAGGCAGCGGTGATGGCTTCCGTGTTGTTCTGGAAGTCCAACACGAAGCAGTCGTGCTTCTGCGGGTGCGCACGGTTGAGGCGCGAGAGCGTCTGCACCGCCTTGATCCCCGCCAGTGGCTTGTCCACATACATGGTGTGAAGCAGCGGCTCGTCGTAGCCCATCTGGAACTTGTCGGCACAGATCAGGAATCGGAACTCGCCCTCCTGGAACTTCTCCGCGATGTCCCCCCCGGGGAAACCGTTGAGGGAGGCCTCCGTGACCTTCTCGCCGTTGAATTCCGGCTCCCCGGAGAAGGCGACGATAGCCAGATAGGGGCTCTTCCGCTTGGGCAGGTAGTCCTTGAAGGCATGGAAATACTGGATGGCGCGTTCGATGCCGTTGCACACCACCATGGCGCGGGCCTGTCCGCCGATCTTGCTGGCCGCGACCACCTGCTCATGGAAGTGGTCGACCATGATCTCGGCCTTGAGGCGGATGGCGTGGTCGTGGCTCTCCACGTAGCGCCGGAGCTTCTTCTTGGCCTTCTTGGTGTCGAACTCCGGGTCGTCGTCGGTCTTCTTGATCAGCTTGTAGTAGCTCTCCACAGGGGTGTAGTGCTTCAGCACATCCAGGATGAAGCGTTCTTCGATGGCCTGCTTCATGGTGTAGACGTCGAAGGGCCGGTGCTTGACCTTGCCTTCCGCGTCGGGCGGCAGGGGCTCCCCGAACATCTCCAGGGTCTTGTTCTTGGGGGTGGCTGTGAAGGCAAAGTAGCTGGCGTTGGTCAGCATCTTCCGCGCGGCCATGCGCCGCTCCAGGGCCTCGTTCACGGTGTCTTCCGCATCGGGCTCCTCCGCCTCCGGCGCGGCCCCCGCGGGATCCGCCAGCGCCTTGCTCATGGCGGCGGAGGTCTTGCCCCCCTGGCTGGAGTGAGCCTCATCAATGACGATGGCGAAGGTCTTGCCGCCTTCCCCGGCGATTTCATCCAAGATGAAGGGGAACTTCTGAACCGTGGTGACGATGATCTTCCGGCCCTGCTCGATAAAGCGGCGCAGGTCCCCAGAGTGGTCCGCGTGGCCCACCGTGGAGCCCACCTGCATGAACTGCTTGATGGTCTTCTGGATCTGGTCGTCCAGGATCCGGCGGTCCGTCACCACGATCACGGAGTCGAAGACCTCCTTGCCGTCTCGCTTCACGCCGATGAGCTGGTGCGAAAGCCACGCGATGGAGTTCGACTTACCGCTGCCCGCCGAATGCTGGATCAGGTAGCGCTTCCCCACGCCGTGCTCCTGCACGTGTGCCAGGGCCTTGCGCACGACACGGAGCTGATGGAAGCGCGGGAAGATCTGTACGGCCTTCTTCTTCCCGGTCTTCGGGTGCTTCGTCACCACGATCTGGGCGAAGTTCTCCAGGATGTTCGTCAGGCTTGCGGGCGCGAGTATCTCTTTCCGAAGATAGTCCGTCCTGAGGCCGCTGGGGTTGTCCGGGTTGCCTGCCCCGTCGTTGCGGCCCTTATTGAAGGGGAGGAACCAGGAGCCCTTGCCCTTCAGCTCCGTGCACATCTGTACTTCGCAGTCATCCACGGCGAAGTGGACGGCGCAGCGACCGAACTCGAACAGGCGCTCCCGGGGATCGCGGTCCCGGCGGTACTGCTCGACGGCGTCCTCCACTGTCTGCTTGGTGAGGCTGTTCTTCAGCTCGAAGGTGGCGACGGGCAGCCCGTTGATAAAGAGGCCGAGGTCCAGGGCCCGCTTGGTCTCGTCCAGGCTGTACCGCAGTTGCCGCGTCACGGAAAATCGGTTCAGCGCGTGCATTGCCGCAGCCTTAGCGTTGCCCTCCGAGGGTGTCCCGTAGAAGAGATCGAAGTGCCCCGCCGGATGGTGATCGATGCCCTTGCGTATCACATCGATCACTCCGCGGCTGCGCAGTTCGCCAGAAAGGCGGGACAGGAATTTAACGTGGTTGATGTCCTTGGGATCTGCCGAGGTCGCCATGCCCACCTTCTTCAGGGCGTCGGGCTGGGTGGCCTCGAGGAAGGCGAAGAGCTGCACGGTGTCCAGGGCCTGGGCCCGGTCGAAGTCCTTGGGGCACCCCGCGAAGTATCCGATCCCCGCCGGGTCCGGTGCGGTTGCAGGCACCGACGGCGGAACCGCCAGCCCATCCACGCCCGTAAAGTAGCGGAAGATCAGCGTCTCCAGGCCCTTTTCCGTAGTGTCGGTGCTCATATCTCCACCTCCTATTCCTCGAATTCGCCTTCGTCCAGACCCGCGTCCACGTCCTCGGCCGCCTCGACAGAGGCTTCGTCCGGCAGGTTCAGTGCAGCCTCGCGTGCATCGAGCTTGCCAGTAACGACGTCGGAGACGAGGCGGGTGCGGTATTCGTAGAGGAGGTCTATCTCACGCTCGAGGCGGGTAATGGCGATGTCTTCCGATTTGGTCATATTCACCAAAGCATCAACAATACGGACCTGCTCCTCTTTCGATGGGCAAAGGCATGGAATTCTGTAGAAATCCTGCGTATAGAGCGGACACATTCCTTGGATGACGCCATAAACAACCATCGAGAAGGCATCGCGATAAGTCTGGGTGTGAAATAGATGTTCAAAGTACTTTGAAGCAGCTCGCTGTGTTGGTTTAAATACTGTGTAGTTTGGTGTAATTAATCCGCGTCGTACTGATGCCCAGAAAACGCCAAGATGTGCTTTGTACTTGTTTAAAACCAAATCATCCGGATGACAGAGTTGAAAACGGTCATAACTCTGTGCTTGTGTGGAGTTTTCCTCCATTTCAGCCGTGGGAACTAGGCCATGCCTCTGTGTTACAGACATTTTGGGTTCATCGCCCCGAATGTCACGGCGGGTTACAGCTCGGAACAAGTATCTTGCAGGGATTACCTCCCAATGCTTCGGGATCTCGCCGAGCCAAGGAATGCCGGTAGGCTTGAGGGCTACAGAAGAGTCTAGCCCCAGTGTGACGGCCCGATGGATGATGGCCTGCTTCTGCTCATTGAGCAGCGCGATCACCTTTCGCTTCGCCCGGATGGCGCGGTCCAGACGGCTGGTAGACCAGCCGAGGAATCGTACGATGGCATTTTGCTCGTCGATTGGGGGAACCAAGACAATATTTCGCTTAAGGTGAGGCCAATACAAGTTGCGCTGGATAGTCCCGACTCCCTTTGAGCTGATCAAGTATTGAGCGACCATGTTTCGATCTCTCAATAATTGATTGGCATAGTTAGAAGAAAATCGGTTGGACAATTTAATTACAAGGTAGGCGGGACTAACAATTCCGTAAAGTTGTGACACGCCTACTGAGCCTCTCCAAGCTTGCTGATTATTCAGTACAAAATCGCCAGGCTCTACTGCTTGGTAATTGCTCAAGTCTTCGCTGGTCGCATTGGTCCTTTTTTCATTGACATCCGAAAACCGAACGACCCCGCGTTGGAGATAGACAGATAGTAATTGGCGATCTGGTTGATTAACGACAGACTTCAAGCGAGTGAGCGCACCAAGAGGAGCAATGTCCCAGTGTTTTGGGACATCCCCAAGCCAGCCGAGGCCGGCTGGTTTGTAGTCGCCATATGGTCTCAGATCCTCGATCTTTAGCCCTTCAGCCACCGCACACCTCCGCGATGAGCTGCTTCATGCGCCCCATGTCCAGGCCGCTGTCGGGGGTGTCCTGGGTGGTGACCAGGACCTTGGGTGCGTGGGGCGCCTCCTCCACGGGGAGGATGCCGTGCTCCCGGTACCACGCCAGCTTCCGCCGCCAGCGCCGCTGATAGTCTGGGCGATCTAGCATGCCCAGGTGTTCCCAGTAGACGGTCCGGCCCGAGATGTCGTCCTCAATGGTGAAGTCCGGGTAGCGCGTCTGCCCGCCCAGGGTGAGCGCCTGCTCGTAGACGAAGGGCACCCCGGCTGACAGCAGGGCCTCCACGATCAGCAGCTCCGACTTGGACTGCACGGCGAGGCCGTGGCTGCTGCGGTGGATCAGGTCCCGCTGCATGAAGAGGCTGGTCTTGGGCAGCTTCACCTCGGCCATGGCGCACTCGCCCAGGAGGTTCGTGCGGCGGCGGGCAGTCTCGCTGCGGTGCGGCGCGGCGAACTCCTTGAGCAGGGACCGGGGCCCCTGGTGCATGATCACCACCCGCTGCTGGTGCCGGGTCAGGGCCGTGTAGATCAGCTCGCGGGATAGGATCGGGTGGCCTTCCGGCAGCACCAGGATCACCAGCCCGAACTGGCTCCCCTGGGCCTTGTGGATGGTCAGGGCGTACGCCAGTTCCAGGGCGGCGCTGCCTTCATCGCTGAAATCCCAGGATTTGAAGTCATAGGTGTGTCCGCGCTGAGACGTGAACTCGACCTTGAGGTTCCGGGGGTTCTTGCGGGTGAGCCACTGCCCCACCACCATGCCGATTTCCCCGTTGGCGAGGTAGCCCTCGATTTTTTCCCTTCGTTCCACATGCCAGCCGTCCCGACCGTGGTTGGAAAGGTTGATCACCTTGTCGCCATAGACGATGCGTTCCACTCCCATCGGCTTGGGAATGGAGCGGTTCCAAGGCCTTGACGCCAGATCCATGAACCCTGCCCGGAATCGCTCGTGGATCTGGCGATTCACATCGCCTACACCCACGGGGCCGCCCCGAAGGGGGCTCAAGATCTGCCAAGCCTCCGCCGCTTCCACGGCTCCAGGTGCCTCTGGCTTGGTGGCATTGAAGTAATCGAAATCCCCCGCGACGGTCGCGCCCATGGCGGCATTGAAACCCCGCAGATCCTCCTGGCCTTCGAGATCCAGCTCCTCCGAGAGCACCTGAAGCAGCTTGGCCTGGAAGTCGTCGGGCTTGTCCCACTTCACGAACCGCAGGGTCTCGTGCTCGTCGTCTCCGGCGCTGAAGACCTCATCGTCGCCAGGGCCGGGAGGGGTGATGCTGAACCAGCGGGCGAGGTTCAGGTCAGGACGGTCTTCTCCGATCTGGCGGCGCTCGATGGTTAACTCGGCAAAGCCCGGTGCCACTCTGGGGAATCGGGATTCGTGATCCTCGGGGCGCAGCTTGGCGATGATGTCCACGAAGGGACGCCCCGCCCCGATGGGGGGGAGCTGGGCGGGATCGCCCACGAGGATCAGGCGCTTCACGCCCTGGAGGGCGTCCAGGAGCGCGCCCAGCATGTCCTCTGTCAGCATGGAGGCCTCGTCTACGATGACGGTGCCGAAGCCGGTCGCCTTCGGGCGGTCGCTGAGGAAGTAGCGCCCGGTCCGGCCGTCATAGCGTCCATTCCGGTTCAGGAACTGGGCGAGTGTCTGGGCGCTGGCGCCTTCGGCAAGCTGCTGCATGCGGACCCGGGCTTTCCCCGTGGGGGCGAGGAGGAGGAGCCCCTCCTGGCGGACCTTCGGCTGGGCGCACAGGATCCCGAGCACGGTGGTCTTCCCCGCCCCGGCGGGGCCCGCCAGCACGGAGAAACGGGACTCCGCCAGTTCTGCGAGGGCCCGCGCCTTCTCCTCCCGGGCCCTGGCCTCGTCGGGTTCCCCCGACAGGGGGCCGAACTTCGCCGCCAGGAGGGCTATCCAATCACAGGAGAGGTTGTGACGGGTGCCGCCCACCCGCCCAAGCACATTCTTCGCAACCAGTTCCCGGATCGCGCGGTAGCGATCCAACTGGAAGGCGGGGGTTCCGGCGGCGTCCACCTGGACGATTTCAGCGCGGGGGGCTGTGAAGGCGCCGCTGAGGATGTCCGACGTCACCGGGCATTCCGGCCGCTTGGCCAGGACCCGGATGGCCTCCGTCAGAGCTCCGGCCTCCAGCAGCGTGTGCCCCTGAAGGGCGGCATCCTCCAGGGCCTGGATGGCGAAGGCCCGCACCCGGCGGTTATCCAGGGCCGATTCGCAGCGGGAAGGCTCCGGGAGGGGGTGGCTGCGGCGCACGGCGTCATCAGGGAATACACCCCGGTCCACCGTCAGTAAAGGCAACCCCTCCTCGTGGTGACGGCTGCACTCGTAGAGCAGGTAGGGATTCTTCAGCAGGTCCGCATCCAGGCCCGCCCACCCGCGCTTGTGGCGGCTGTCGACTTCGTACATGGCCTCCGCCTGCTCCACGGTGAGCTCGAAGCGGCTCAGGAGCTTCAGAAAGCTGCGGCGCTCCACCGGCAGCTTCTTCCAGACGGGGGCCAGCTCCTTGAGGTCCCCCCGCAATTCCGGCGGCAGGGTGCCCGCAGGATCTCGGAAAGCGGCATCCACTTGGGGCCAAGGATCCATATTCTCCCCTGCCCGCTCCTGGAGGGCATGCCCGATGAACACGCCGCGCTTGACTCCGAAGGCCCGCAGCACTGCGCCGAGCCCCGGGAAGGGGCCGCGCACCCGCCAGAGGCGGACCAGCTCGTCGAGGATCCAGGCTCGCGCTTGGTCGGTGGCGATCTCGAAGTCCTCCTGGATCC
>Ga0209098_1002995_pt1 | contig 14454 bp, 14 predicted proteins | sample AD_JPNHW1_MetaG_FD_184429 | JGI IMG/M metagenome (GOLD analysis project Ga0209098, IMG submission 184429) | Active sludge microbial communities of municipal wastewater-treating anaerobic digesters from Japan - AD_JPNHW1_MetaG (SPAdes) (version 2) | ecosystem: Engineered > Bioreactor > Anaerobic... | reverse complement strand
GATATAATAAAAAGTCAATTCAGTATCTTATCTTTTAAATGCCCTGTCCATTTCCCGTTTATCATCCTTTTCCTTCAGTGTCTGGCGTTTGTCGTACGTTTTCTTCCCACGAGCCAGACCAATTTCTATTTTAGCCCTTCCCTGGTCATTGATAAAAAGTTTGATGGGAACAATGGTATTGCCGGTTTCTTTGGTTGCCCGCATGAGTTTATTCAGTTCCTTGCGGTTGAGCAGAAGTTTGCGGTCGCGGCGGGGTTCGTGGTTGTTGTATGTTCCGAAAAAATAGGTGGAAATATTCATGTTCCTCACCCAAAGTTCATCGCCTATAAAAGTACAGTACGTATCGGTCAGCCCGGCTTTACCATCCCGGATGGATTTTATTTCCGTTCCGAAAAGCTGAATGCCGGCCACATACCTGTCCAGAATTTCATAATCGAACAGCGCCCGTTTATTTTTGATTACAATATTTGATTTACTAATCATTGTTGCGTCATTTAGATTATTGGCAGCATCCACTGAAGCAGATACCTCACTATCAGGGGTATAAAAATAATCATACCTGTAACCAGTAACACGAAGTTACTGCGTTCATCTTCATTCATCCCCATCACACCGCGGCATCCATCCCATACCAGATACGCTGTGAAAATATTTAACACCTTCAGGAAAAATAATTCCGGGAAGATGGATGTAATAATCCGGAGTAAATACATCACACAGAAGGAATAAAATACTAACCGGGCGATATTTTTCTTAACTCCAAAATTCGGTTGAAAATGATCTAACGCTCTGACTCCGATCCAATAAGTAAGCAGATTGGCCACAAGAAACGATAAAGCGACACTCAGTCCTTTGAGAAATCCGACAGTTACCCGGTTATCATCGGCATAAAAATAGCCAGAAAAGGAACTGAATAAAAAGCAAATAAAAATTAACGGTAAAGTATAGTGTAGAAAAACACTTCCCGGAGTGCTTTTCTCAACTGCTATCTCGTCCCAGGTAGCCGGTGTATCGGCTATCAGCTTCCATGAGCGGGTAAACAGCTGTATTATCAGGTCTGTTGTCTTCATCTTTGAAAGTGCAAAATTACATATATTTTCCCGATTTGTGAGCTATTTTTTATTTATCAACGAATAATTCATTTCCACATTCGTATTTTCTCAACAAAATCAAATTTTCACCAAAAATTAGTTATATTTGCTGTTCGAATAAAAAAAAGCTATCAATTACAATCAAGGGATGAATGACAAACGAAATAAGACTACACATCAGCGGAATGGTCTATAATCAGGCACTCGGGGGAACTTATTCATTGGTTTTAACCGAAGATTCGGGACAAAAACGACGCTTCTCGGTACTTATTGGTGAATCGGAAGCACAATCCATAGCACTCAAGCTGAATAATGCCAAATCGCCCCGCCCGCTATCACACGATCTGATGAACTCTATCATTAACATGCTGGAAGCTAAACTTCTGAAGGTGGTGATTTACGACATGGTTAATGATATTTTTTATTCGGAACTCTATCTTTTACATGCCGGAAAATCCATAGTGGTAGATGCCCGCACCTCCGACGCCGTAGCACTTGCCGTACGCAGCAATGCCCCCATTTATATCAATTCCGACATCCTGGATATTGTCGGCACGGTGATTGAACCTGAAGCAGATATGGATGATAAGTCAGAAATGCCCGCCTCTGTGAGCCTCGACAACCTCACCAACGACATACTCACCCGACTGCCCGAAGCCAAACTGCAGGAATTGCTGGATCAGGCAATAAAGGAAGAGCGGTACGAAATGGCAGCCATGATTCGCGATGAAATGGAGTACCGAAAACATCATTAACACGTTAGAAATAATAAAATAATACACTTAAAAACACAAACGCATGAATTTGAAATTTCGATTGACAATAATGAATTTTCTCCAGTTCTTCGTGTGGGGAGCCTGGATGATGACCCTTGGGCATTATGGATTTGTAGAAAAACAATGGAACGGAGCCGAATTTGGCCTGGTGTTCTCTACCATGGGTTTTGCTTCGCTGGTAATGCCTACCCTTTTTGGAATTATCGCCGACAAATGGAAAGCCAACTATGTATATGCCATACTGCATTTGCTGTTTGGCACAACCATGTGTTTTCTTCCGCTGATTGACGCACCGGTGCCATTTTTCTGGTTACTGCTGGTGGCCATGTGTTTCTACATGCCTACCATCGGGCTGAACAATTCCATTGGTTTCAGTGTGTTGAAAAAGGAAGGTAAAGACCCCACCACCTATTTCCCACCCATCCGCGTATGGGGAACTGTCGGATTTATAGCCGCCATGTGGATTACCAATGTGTTTACCAAAGAATGGGGCTTCGGACAAAGCATAAAAGTTTCGTTCATCATTTCGGCTATTTTCGCATTCGTGCTGTCGCTGTTTTCATTTATTTTTCTACCTGTAATCAAAACAAAAGATGAAAATCAGACCGCAAGCAAAAAAACATTTGCCCAAAAACTGGGTCTTGAGGCATTTATCCTGTTCAAACAAAAGAAAATGGCGCTTTTCTTTATTTTCAGTTTATTACTGGGAGCTGCCCTCCAGTTGACCAATGCTTACGGCGACAGTTTTTTGCAGGATGCCACCGTGTTTCCCAAAGGCGAACTGATCAATAATTTCTCCACCATTATACTTTCCATATCCCAAATTTCGGAAACCCTGTTTATTCTTGCCATACCTTTCTTTATGAAAAAATTCGGTATCAAGAAGGTGATGCTTTTTAGCATGATTGCCTGGGTGTTGCGTTTTGGCCTGTTTGGGATAGCACAAAATACCATACCCGGATTTATTTTAATCATCTCTTCGTGCATCATTTATGGCATGGCATTCGACTTTTTCAACATTTCGGGTGCTTTATTTGTCGAAAAAAATACAGATGCAAAAATTCAATCATCGGCGCAGGGACTTTTTATGCTGATGACAAATGGAGTTGGTGCCGTAATCGGGAATATAGTGGCCGGACTGGTGATTGCCAAATGGTTTGAACACCCGGCGGTCATTGAGGGTAAAGAGATGTTGGTAAAAGACTGGCCGGGTATCTGGCTTACTTTTGCCGCTTATGCATTGGTTGTTGCTATTCTTTTTGTTATTCTATTCAAATACAAGCACAATCCCGAAGATATTGGTAAAATCAGCCATTGATTTTTAGCATATAAATTAAAACAGCCTTCAGTCAAATGACTAAAGGCTGCTTTTTTTTAACTGTTATTCTTAAAATGGAACTTCGTTGTTATTGTTGCTTCCTCCAATGGGAGCCGGTTTAAGATAATCGGGATTGCTTCTCATTTCCGGTTGAGCGTAAAAATCAGGGGCAGCTTCATCGCCATTCAGTTTGGATTTGAAGGTGGCATAGCCCTGAGAAGCAAAGGGGTCGATATCGACAGTCAGATTGAGGAATTTGGCATACACATTTTTGAATTTCAGGCGCACATCGCCCACTGCCCCGTTTCGGTGTTTGGCTATGATAATTTCGGCAATTCCTTCGGTTGAATTTCCGTCCTTATCGGTCTTCATGCCGTAATATTCCGGACGGTGAATAAAGCAAACCATATCGGCATCCTGCTCAATGGCACCGGACTCACGCAGGTCCGACAACTGAGGTCGTTTACCGTCCGATTTATCTGTGGTGGCACGACTTTCCAACCCGCGGTTGAGCTGCGACAGTGCAATGATGGGCATATCCAGCTCTTTGGCAAGTCCCTTGAGCGAGCGTGAAATGATACTCACCTCCTGCTCGCGACTCCCAAAGGACATTCCGCTGGCATTCATCAACTGCAGGTAGTCAATAATGATGCACTGCACGTTATGTTCCTTGACCAGTCGGCGGGCTTTACTCCGAAGTTCAAAAATGGACAAACTGGGCGTGTCGTCCACATAAATAGGGGCATCGTAAAGCGAAGTTACATCCCTGTCAAATTTTGTCCATTCATCCTTGGTAAGTTCACCATTTTTGATTTTTTCACCTTCCAGGCTGCACACATTCATGAGCAAACGATTGACAAGCTGTACGTTGGACATTTCAAGCGAAAACAACGCCACAGGCATATTGAAATCCACCGCCATATTTTTGGTCATCGAAAGCACAAATGCCGTTTTACCCATGGCCGGACGGGCAGCGATAATGATAAGGTCGGATTTTTGCCAACCCGAAGTGATTTTGTCCAGTTCGGTAAAGCCTGAAGGTATTCCGCTCGCTCCATCACGGTTGGCAGCTTCCTTCATACGTTTGCGGGCTTCCTCTATGACCGGATTGATCTGCACCACATCCTTTTTGAGGTTTTGCTGGGTGATTTCAAAAAGTTTGGCTTCCGTTTCCTGCATCAGATCATCCACATCCATTTTTTCGTCAAAGGCTTTGGTCTGTACATCGCTGGCCATACGGATCAGTTCACGGGCGAGGTACTTCTGAACAATAATCTGAGAGTGATAAATGAGGTGTGCAGCCGATGAAACCCTTGAAGTAAGCAGTGTGATGTAATACGGACCTCCCACTTCATCCAGCGTTCCTTTCTTACGGAGCATTTCGGTAACCGTATGCATATCAATGGGATTTTGATGCAGGGCCAGGTCAACCACAGCTTCGTAGATTTTCTGATGTGCCGTTTTGTAGAAAAAATCCGGTTTCAGTATATCGGCTATGGAGGCGTAAGCATCCTTTTCGAGCATGATTGCTCCCAGCACATCTTCTTCGAGTTCGGGGGCCTGCGGCGGTAATTTTCCGAACTCATTAGGAGCAACCGGTGCAGGGGAAACCGGCTTTTTATTGTAATTTCTTTTTTCTGCCATGAATTGTATTTTGGAACTTCAAAAGTACGAAAGAATATTCGCTGCAGCAAATAAACCTTTCAACAAGAAATCAACAATCGTGCAGTTATCGCTCCGATAAACAGTTTCGGTTTCTTTTATTACTCCCAATGAGAATTCCTGCCAAAATTGTATCTTTGGACTTTAAAACCCATAAATTTCAAAATCATGATAGTTTATCCCAATGCAAAAATAAATATCGGTCTGAATGTGGTCGAAAAGCGTCCGGACGGTTATCACAACATCGAAACCATTTTTTATCCCATCGGGTTGCAGGATGTGCTGAGTGTAGAAGCTTCCGAAACGTGCAGCGATTACAGCTTTGCGGCTTCGGGCATTCCCGTGGGAGGCGATGCTGAGGATAACCTGATAGTGAAAGCCTATCATCTGTTACGATCCGGCTATCAGTTTCCGGCAGTGGATATCAGTCTGTTGAAACAAATTCCCTTCGGTGCGGGGCTGGGTGGCGGTTCGGCCGATGCTGCCTTTATGCTCAAAGCATTGAACCAGGAATTTCAGCTGAAAATCACTCCGAAAAAGCTGGAGCAATTAGCCGCTAAACTGGGTGCCGACTGTCCGTTCTTTATCCGCAACAAACCTGTGTATGCCACCGGAACCGGCAATATTTTCACCCCTGTAAATCTCTCGTTGAAAGGTTATTGGTTGTTGCTGGTTAAGCCCGACATTCACGTATCGACGGCAGAAGCATATTCAGCCCTCACTCCCACTCCATCAGAAGTACCGCTCACCGAACTAATCCAAAAACCGATTGTCGAATGGAAAGAGTTTATTAAAAATGATTTTGAGAAAACGGTGTTCGAAAAACAGCCGGAAATTGAAGCTATAAAAAAAGAAATGTACCGGTTGGGAGCTTTGTATGCTTCCATGTCGGGTTCAGGCTCTTCGGTGTATGGCATATTCGGTGAAATGCCCCTGTATGAGGGTCGTTTTGAGGATTGTTTTGTGGTTTGTGGTGAACTTTAAAAGAAGAAAAAAGAACCAATAAAAGTAACCATATTTGGAAACTTTATATATCTTTGCACAATAGAAAAACAAATCAAATCAATGAGATATTTCGAAACAAGATTTTTAGATGAAGTTGATGTGTTTTTGGCTAAACTTGACCCTAAGACTGTTAGAAAAATCATTTATAACATTGATCTTGCAGAACAAACAAATGACCCAAAACTTTTTAAGAAACTTCAGTACGACATTTGGGAATTCAGGACAATATATGCTGGAATTCAAATAAGACTTCTTGCATTTTGGGACAAAACAGACAACAAAGAAACATTGGTAATTGCAACACATGGTTTCGTAAAGAAAGTGGACAACGTGCCAGGTAACGAAATTAAACGAGCAGTACGAATTAAAAACAAGTATTTCAACAACAAATTAGCAAAGAAATAACCATGGCAGCCAAAGAAATAAAGACGAAAAGTCTTTCGGATATGAAAGATAAATATATCGGAAAACCCGGAACGCAAGAAAGAGATGAATACGAATATGAACTAAGAATGGACGTTTTAGGTAAAATGATTAAAACTGCACGACAAGAACGCCATATGACACAAGAGGAATTAGGAAAATTAATTGGCGTACAAAAAGCTCAAATATCAAAACTTGAAAACAGTGCTAACAGCGCAACTATTGACACAATAATCAAAGTTTTCAAAGCCCTTAAGGCTGAAATAAATTTCAAAGTTAAACTTGAAAATAAATTTGTTGAGCTCGCTTGACGAATAAGCTTACCCCCATTACACTCTAAGCCTTACCGAATATTTAGTATATTGAAATTCGGGATTGATTACCGTACTTTTTTTATCACAAAAAAATGCCGGGATTATTCCGGAAAGATATATGTGCGCATAACAGTACGAAGTAAAGAGAAAAAACGGCATTTGATATAGATTTCCGAGACTCTTTCCCGGGAATTATAAACTTTTTATCATATCATGCGTTGATTGAAGTAAACAACAACAAAAAACAGATTTATGATTAACAAAGACAATGCGTGTTGCAGCACCAAAAGCTGCTGTTTTTCGCTACAAGATTACGGATTACTATTATTTCGCCTTATTCTGGGTGTATTTATGCTCACACACGGCTGGGCAAAACTTTCTAATTTCAGTGAAATGAGTCAGGGATTTCCGGGTATGCTGGGCATGAGCTCATCACTTAGTTTGTCACTGATTATTTTTGCAGAATTTTTCTGTTCCATTGCTCTTATTTTAGGGTTACTTACCCGCCTGGCTGTTATTCCGCTGATTATCGGGCTGGGTGTTGCTGCTTTTGTGGCTCATGCCGGAGCTCCGTTCGGCGGACGGGAACTTCCGCTGCTCTATTTTGCCATGTACGTGGTATTATTGCTTACCGGACCCGGTAAAATTGCATTGGACACGTTGATTTACAATAAGTTTTGTCCGCATGGAAAGAAAAATACCGAAGGTTAAAAAGGAAAAGAAGTTATAACCGAACAGAGAAGAATACGATGCAAATTGTATTCTTTTTTGTTTTAAAATTGCTTGTGTATTTAACAAAAAAGTAGTAATTTAGTGCAAATTTTCAGGGCCGAAACGACGGCTTCTTTTTTTTCTTTTAATTACACATTAATCAACAAATAACATCCTGAATTTCAGCGTATTTAATTATTATATTTTATTTGTGTTGATGAAATTTACAACCGTATTAATTAATAAAATCAGATGACAGATCAAGAAGACAGAATTATTAAAGTGAACATTGATGACGAGATGAAATCTTCATATATCGACTACTCCATGTCGGTAATTGTATCACGCGCTTTACCCGATGTTCGCGACGGATTGAAACCCGTACACCGCCGTGTTTTGTTCGGTATGAACGAACTTGGCAACAACTCAGACAAACCCTATAAAAAATCAGCCAGAATTGTGGGTGAAGTAATGGGTAAGTTTCACCCGCACGGTGACTCGTCCATTTACGGCACACTGGTACGTCTGGCACAACCCTGGGCAATACGTTACACCCTCGTCGACGGTCAGGGTAACTTCGGATCGGTGGATGGTGACGGCGCAGCTGCCATGCGATACACCGAAGCGAGGTTGCAGAAAATAGCAGAAGAAATGCTGGCTGATATCGACAAAGAAACTGTTGATTTTCAGTCCAACTTCGATAATACGCTCAAAGAACCAACCGTTCTCCCCTCCCGTATCCCCAACCTCATTGTGAACGGATCGTCGGGCATTGCCGTGGGTATGGCTACCAATATGGCCACACACAATCTTTCAGAAACAATTGATGCCTGTATCGCCTATATTGAAAATAATGAAATCGAGATTTCGGAGCTGATGAAATACATCAAAGCACCCGATTTCCCCACCGGTGGTATTATTTACGGTTATTCGGGAGTGAAAGATGCTTTTGAAACCGGACGGGGCAGAATTGTTATCCGCTCAAAAGCCGAAATTGAAGTCGGCGCCAACGGACACGATAAAATTATAGTAAATGAAATTCCTTATAATGTCAACAAATCGGAACTGATTAAGGCTATTGCCAATTTGGTGACCGAAAAGAAAATTGAAGGCATTTCGAACATCAACGATGAGACTAATCGTGAAGGAATGCGTATTGTTATTGACGTCAAGCGGGATGCGAATGCCAGTGTAATACTGAATAAGTTATTCAAAATGACTGCCCTACAGTCATCATTCAGTGTAAACAATATCGCGCTGGTAAATGGCCGTCCGCGCATGCTCAACATCAAGCAGCTCATCAAATACTTTATTGACCACCGACACGAAGTGGTTACCCGCCGCACCCAATATGAACTTGGCGAAGCTGAAAAACGGGCACACCTGCTGCTTGGATTTATGATTATTCTGGATAATCTGGATGAAGCTATCCAGATAATCCGCAGCTCACGAACTCCCGACGAAGCCCGTGCGGCATTGATGGAACGTTTTGAACTTAGCGAAATCCAGTCGCGTGCTGTGGTTGAAATGCGTCTGCGTCAGCTCACCGGTATGGAACAGGATAAATTGAGAGCCGAATACGAAGATTTGCTGAAACTGATTGACCACCTGAAAGAAATCCTGGCCAACATAGAGTTGCGTATGCAAATCATCAAAACTGAATTGGAAGAGATAAAATCCAAATACGGAGACAAACGCCGGAGTGAAATTGTTTATTCATCGGAAGAATTCAATCCCGAAGATTTCTATGCAGACGATGAAATGATCATCACCACATCCAACCTGGGTTATATCAAGCGTACCGCATTGAGCGAATTCAGAGCCCAGGGTCGTGGCGGTGTAGGTTCAAAGGGCAGCGACTCGCGCGAGGAAGATTTCATCGTCAACATCTATCCCGCTTCCATGCACAATACCATGCTGTTTTTCACCAAAAAAGGAAAATGTTACTGGCTGAAAGTGTATGAAATTCCCGAAGGAACGAAAAATTCAAAAGGAAGAGCCATTCAAAATCTGCTTAACATTGATGCAGACGATGCAGTAAATGCCTTCATTCGGGTAAAAGGACTTGATGATGCTGAATATATAAATTCACACTATATTATTTTTGGCACGAAAAATGGTATTGTTAAGAAAACATTACTGGAAGAGTATTCCCGGCCTCGACAAAATGGGGTGAAAGCTATTACCATCCGTGAGGATGACGATGTGATAGAAGTACGCCTGACAGATGGAAACAACGAAATAATCCTGGCCAACCGTAATGGGCGCGCTATCCGCTTCAACGAATCGAAAGTGAGAACAATGGGTCGCACTGCTACCGGAGTAAAAGGTATGACACTGGACAATGACGGCATGGATGAAGTAATTGGCATGATTTGTGTTCATGCTGATGAACCGGAGAATATTCTGGTGGTATCGGAACAGGGATACGGTAAACGATCGCTGCTCGAAGACTACAGAGTAACCAACCGGGGCGGCAAGGGCGTGAAAACCATCAATGTGACCGAAAAAACCGGCAAACTGGTATCTATCAAGAGCGTAACAGACGAAAACGACCTGATGATAATCAACAAATCGGGGATAACAATTCGCATCAAGGTTGCCGATCTGCGCGTAATGGGACGAGCCACACAGGGGGTACGCATAATTAACCTTGAAAAACGTAATGATCAGATAGCATCCGTTTGCAAGGTTAATTCCGAAGAAGAAGAGGAAGAACTCCTCAACGAAAACGGGATAGTATCCGAAATCGCTGAAACCGATATGGATATCAATAATGAAGTGCAGAACGAAGAGAATAACGAATCAAATCAATAAATTAATAAACCAATATGCATCTTTGATTATTTCAAAAAGGCATGATTAAACTTAACAAAAAAACAATTTTACGAACATGAAAAAACTAATTCTATCATTATGTTTAATTTTGGGTTTTTCAGCCGCATTTGCACAGAAATCAAATGTAGCCAAAGCCGAAAACTACACGTTGCAGGAAAAACCTGATTTTGCTGCTGCCCGCGAAGCGATTAAAGCTGCCATGCAGGACGTAAAAACAAAATCAGATGCAAAAACCTACTTCACAGCAGGTATGATCGGATTCAAAGAAAATGAAGCATTCAACACAAAAATGATTTTGGATGCCAAATCTGTAGATCCGCTGGCAAAAGGTAAGGCAATCATGGAGGCTTATAAATACTTCCTGATAGCAGATAGTCTGGATAAACTTCCAAATGCAAAAGGTAAAATCAAGCCACGTTTTGGAAAAAAAATCAAGGATAATCTGAAAGAATTGTACAACGGACAGCACAATATCATCGCTTATGGGGCACAACTGTTCGACAACAAGAACTACAAGGAAGCGTATAATATATTTAACACCTATCTGAACATGCCCAAACTGCCGGTGATGAACAAAGAGCTGGCAATGGACAGCACCTATAAAATGATTAAGTATTATACAGCTATTGCAGCCACTAATAACGAAGATCATGTTAACGCCGTAAGTCTTTATACTGACCTGAAAAAAGATAATTACGAACCAAAAAATGTATATCAACTGCTTGCTGAAGAATACCGTTTGACAAAGGATACTGATAACTATCTCAGCACGCTGAAAGAAGGTGTTCAGAAATTCCCGAAAGATCCATGGTTCCTGCAGAATATCATTAACCATTACATCTATTCCGATCAGATACCCGAAGCATCCAAATACCTGGATGAAGCAATCGCCCTGGCTCCCGATATTGCTCAGTATTATTATGTAAAGGGAAATGTGGAAGAACGGCTTGGAAACAATTTCAACGCCCGCAAGGCATTTGAAAAAGCACTGGAGCTTGATCCTAAACTGGCGGAAGCATATGGTGGCATTGGTCGTTTGATTTTCAACAATGCTGTACAGATACTTAACGATGCCAGCATGATTAAAGACAACAAACTCTATCAGAAAGAAAAAGATAAGGCAGATAATATTTTCAGAGAATCAATGCCTTACCTGAAAAAAGCTGTAGAACTTAATCCGAAAGATACCGACTTCAAACAGGCATTGAAACAACTTTATTTCCGTCTGCAAATGCAGGAGGAATATGATGCCATTTCAAAAGAACTTGGTAACTAATAGAATTTTTCAATCTATTATAAGAATAAAAGAGAGTGCTTTCGGGTACTCTCTTTTATTTTTGCTCATACTGATGCAAATTATCAAAGTATTTTCAATGCTTACATCAATGTCCGCTTATTCATTGATCAAATCACAATCTTTTAGAAATGCTTACTACTCAACCTGATGTTATTCTTTTTGGTCAAGGTCCGGCATTTAACTTTTAGGCAGGGCGGGATATTGTCTTTGTTTTGATTAATTTCCACCAGCACATACAAAGAACAGAACGAACGGAAATGCAACTTTATATATCATTTATCTATTTTTCAGGGATTCGCACTTATTAATTAAAAGGAAATAATAAGGTTGCTTCTGTTTCTCAAAAAATCAATTCTGCAAATTAGCACACATATGGACGATATGATCCTGCATTACACCATTCAAATTAAAAAAAATCAGGCTGGCTGGAAAATCCAGACAGCCTGATTTTGTTTGGTACATTTCTGCCAGTTTATTTGACAATGAAGTTTTTCATTTCCCAGGTTCCGGCTTTGGTTGCAGTAGATGTATATTTGAAAGCTACACGAATTTTCTTGTTGGCATAAGCACTCAGCGAAAGATCTCCACTATTGTAGAAATCCCAGGTAGAAGCATTCGTAAAGTTGGTTGGAATTTGTGTCCAGGTAGCAGTAGATGGCAATCCTGAAGTGTAATTAAGTGATACCCATACAGTAGCTTCGTTAGCTGGAACGCCTGCATACCTGACTACATGATCAAAGCACATAGCCGGTGAAGATTTGCCTGTAAGGTCAATCTGTGGTGAAATCAACCAGTCTTCGTTTTCTCTGTTTTGAGAACTTACAAACCCTGTTATATAAGCACATTTGTATGTTGAATTATACACCCAAACTTCTGCTCCTGTAACGTTTTGTGAAGTAAACAATCCTAATCCGGTTGCAAATGTTTCGTAAAAAATTGCATTGGCTGGATCAAATGGTTTTGTTCCACCCTTTGTACCATCTTCCAGTTCAAAATAGGTAACGGTTTTTAATCCGGGTACATTAAAATAAGAGGCTAAATCACCAAAAAGTTTCACTTTTTTACCAATCAGAGTCTTATTGTCTTTCAGATTCAGAGCATTACGCACAGCGCCCGTTGGAAGTTGAACCGGCAGCGTTTTTGATAAATAGATATTATTGGCAGAGTCGGCCAGGAGCAGGTTCGTAGCTTGTGTACAGGTATCGGAGCCGAATATAAAGCTGGTTTGAGTACCCGACCACACATAGCCTACAATGGTTCCGGTTACCCATTTGGCCGATACCTGATTGTAAATACCACCTGTAACGGTATAAGGAGATGCTTCGGTTCCTTCGCCGTAATTAGTGGTGACTACAACCGCTTCGGTATTTTTAACCACTACGTTCTGGATTTCCCATGTTCCGGCTTTGGTGGCGGTAGAAATGTATTTAAAAGCAATTCTTACTTTTTTACCCACATACGGTGTCAGGCTTATTTCGCCCGATGGCACAAAATTCCAACTCTGGTAATCGACAAACGGCTGTGTAGTGAGTTGTTTCCAGGTGCCGGTAGAGGGCAGGCCGCTCTTGTAGTCGGATGAAATCCAAACGGTTGCTTCATCTTTCAGGTTGGTAAAATAACGCACTACATGCTGAAATGATAAATTTGCAGCTGTTGTATTGGTTAAATCGATTTCGGGAGAAATCAGCCAGTCTTCGTTGGCCAGATTGACCGAATTGACATAACCCGACATGATGGCATACGTGCCTCCACTGGCCCATGTAGTGTCACCGCTTACGGATTGAACCGTGAAATCGCCGAGCTTATTGGCAAAACTTTGTTCGTATATCAGTGTAGCATCGGATACAGGCGGTTCCCATTCACCCACATTGGAGCAGGCTGTCAGGGCGGCTACTGAGAGTAAACTGAACAAACCGTATTTTATATATTTTTTCATCTTTTTATTTATTATATTTTGATTAATACTTCGGTTCAATAATTTTATTTGGCTGCATGATATGCTTCAAACCCCTTTCCCAGGTCGTAGATAGAACGCAGGGTAAGTTGATGGTAAATTTTTGAAGATGATAAAGTTGCATCTTTATCGTTGTAAAATCCTACCAATGCCGTAATATTTCCTTTCATGGTTGAAACCGGAATGGGTTTATTGGCGAATTTGGAAAATTCGCTGGTAGAAATAAAGACAGAACCGGTACCATCCTGAATTTCGCGGGACTGCGGATATCCCACCCCATTTGTCGAAGGGGCAAAAATCAATTCGCCATCAGTAATCGGGGTAGGTCTTCCACTGTAAGCTCCACGACCGGTAAACTGGGCATTTTTAATGCACACCAGTTTGTTGTACAGTGCCGGTCCGGCTGCTTTAATTTGGGCAATCGTCATGGTATCGGCTTTGATATCCTGCGGTGCGGGCATACCGTAAGCGAAAATGTTTTTGTCGGCCAGGTACTTTGGCATACGTCCGGGTTCAATTCTTTTTTTATCGGTATTGTAATAATAGATGCCAATTTGTGGTGACTGGGCGTAATTTCCTATCACCATACCATTACATTTAATTGCTAAACGCTGTCCGAGCGGATATACTCCCGAAAGACTTGCAGCATCTACCGAAATTTTCATAGCCTGAGCATTTGGTCCCTCTTCCTGAATAATCAGGTATTTGTACACATTGCCTTCCACATCCGACGAAGTGACAATTCCTTTGATGATTACATCCTTATCTGACTTGATGGTATCGGCCGAAAAAAGTGCGTTGGTTTTCTGAAACTCGCTTTTGAGCTGAGCAATGGTGTAAGTGGCTTCCAGCTGCTGTCCCATAAGTTGGTCGGCAGGGATGGGATCAAATTCTACCTGATTGCAACTTACCGTAAAAAGAGTAGTTACAATCATCAACCTGTATATCAGTTTATTTCTCATAGTTGTTACTTTCATAAAATTTTTCCTTTCCATTAAAATTTATAACCGATGTTGACGAACAAATTAAATCCCCAGGCATAATAATACTTGTTGGGAAATTTGT
>Ga0209098_1002994_pt1 | contig 14456 bp, 13 predicted proteins | sample AD_JPNHW1_MetaG_FD_184429 | JGI IMG/M metagenome (GOLD analysis project Ga0209098, IMG submission 184429) | Active sludge microbial communities of municipal wastewater-treating anaerobic digesters from Japan - AD_JPNHW1_MetaG (SPAdes) (version 2) | ecosystem: Engineered > Bioreactor > Anaerobic... | reverse complement strand
GCGAACTCAAGGACCTCGATCCCGCCACCGGCAAGCCGACCACCTTCCGCGTCGAAGCGCCCGTCACCGAAAACCTCGTCGAGAAGCTCACCGACGCCAAGGTGCCGTTCGAGTTCAAGCCCCAGAATCCCCTGCTCTGGCAGATTCTGTCCTCGACCGTGCCGTTCCTGCTGGTCTTCGCCCTCATCTACTTCCTTTTCTACCGCAACATGGCCAACGGCGCCCGCGGCGCGTTCTCCTTCGGCAAGTCCCGCGCCCGCCTCATGACCCGCGACAACAACAAGATCACCTTCAAGGACGTCGCCGGCGTCGATGAAGCCCGCGAGGAAGTCCAGGAAATCATCGAGTTCCTACGCGATCCCAAGAAATTCCAGCGCCTCGGCGGTCGCATCCCCAAGGGCGTCCTCCTCGTCGGCCCCCCCGGCACCGGCAAAACCCTCATCGCCCGCGCCATCGCCGGCGAAGCCCAGGTCCCCTTCTTCAGCATCTCCGGCTCCGACTTCGTCGAAATGTTCGTCGGCGTCGGCGCCTCCCGCGTGCGCGACATGTTCGAACAGGGACGCAAGAGCGCCCCGTGCATCATCTTCATCGACGAAATCGACGCCGTCGGCCGTTCCCGCTTCTCCGGCATCGGCGGCGGCCACGACGAACGCGAACAGACGCTTAATGCCCTGCTGGTCGAGATGGACGGCTTCGACACTCAGGAAGGCGTCATCATCATCGCCGCCACCAACCGCCCCGACGTTCTCGACCCCGCCCTCCTGCGCCCCGGCCGCTTCGACCGCCAGATCGTCGTGGACCTGCCCAACCTCGAAGGCCGCGAAGCCATCCTCAAGATCCATGCCCGCAAGGTGAAGCTCGACGCCGCCGTCCAGCTCCGCAACATCGCCCGCGGCACCCCCGGCTTCTCCGGCGCCGACCTCGCCAACCTCATGAACGAAGCCGCCCTCCTCGCCGCCCGCCGCGGCGCCGACGCCATCACCGAAAAGGATCTCGAAGAGGCCCGCGACAAGGTCCGCTGGGGCCGCGAGCGCCGCTCGCGCGTCCTCGACGACAAGGAAAAGCGCCTCACCGCCTGCCACGAGGCCGGCCACGCCATCGTCCTCGCCCTCACCGAGGAAGCCGAACCCCTCCACAAGGTCACCATCATCCCGCGCGGCCACGCGCTCGGCGCCACCTTCCAGTTGCCCGAAAAGGATCGCTACACCGAAGGCCGCCAGCGCCTGCTCGGCATGATCACCGGCGCCATGGGCGGCCGCGTCGCCGAACAGCTCTGCTACGGCGAAATCACCACCGGCGCCGCCTCCGACATCAAGCAGGCCACCCACGTCGCCCGCATGATGGTCACCGAATGGGGCATGAGCGACCTCCTCGGCTTCCAGCACTTCGGCAACCGCGAGGAACTCCTCTTCCTCGGCCGCGAAGTCTCCCGCACCAACGAAATGTCCGAGGACACCGCCCGCAAGATCGACGCCGAGGTCAAGCGGATCATCGACGAGTGCTACCAGAAGACCGTCGAACTCCTCACCTCCCACCGCGACAAACTCGATCTCCTCACCAACCTCCTCATCGAACGCGAAACCCTCGACGGCCGCGACGTCGACGACGTCCTCCAGCACGGCCGCATCCTCTCCGCCGCCGAACGCAACGCGGCCGATGCCGCCAAGCCGGCGGAAACACCCGCCGCCCCGGCGCCCTGATTCGCGGTGAGCGATTTTTCCACACTGTGGAAAAAAGTTTTCCACGTTGTGGAAAACTCTGCCGCGCCCGTCCAGATGGGCATCCTGAACCTCACGCCGGATTCGTTCTCCGACGGCGGCCGCTTTCTCGATCCCGGCGCCGCCGAGGACCAGGCGCTGAAGTTGCAGGCCGACGGCGCGCAGATCCTCGACATCGGCGCTGAATCCACCCGCCCCGGCCATGAACTGGTTTCCGAAGAAGAGGAACTCCGCCGCCTCCTGCCCGTCCTCGACCGCCTGGCCGGCAAATTGACCCTTCCGATTTCGATCGACACCAGCAAGGCCGCCATCGCCCGCGCCGCGTTCGACCACGGCGCCGCGATCCTCAACGACGTCGCCGCGCTCGCCCGCCCCGGCATGGCCGAGTTCGCGCGCGCAAGGGATTTCCCCGTCATCCTCATGCACGGCGTCGCGCACATGCTGTCCGAAGACGACTCGCGACCTTCCGAAACCATCGCCGCGTGGCTTGCCGCGCGCAGCGCGGAACTGGGGCTTGCGCAGGAACGCCTCGTCTTCGATCCCGGCATCGGGTTCGGCACCACGCGCCCGCAGGATGCCGCGATCCTGGACAACCTCGCGCCGCTCGTGGCCCTCGGCCGTCCCCTCCTGATCGGCCTCTCGCGCAAGCGCATCGTCCGCACCCTGCATCCCGACGTGGACCGCGACCTCGCCAGCGCGCAGATGGCCCTCGCAGCCTGGAAAAACGGCGCGGCGATTCTGCGCTTGCATGAACTGCGCCCATTCAACGATCTTCTCCGGCAGGAAATCGCGTCATGAGTCCGTTCCCCGTCAGCTCCGAAAAAGAATCCCAACTCCTCCAGCGCATGGCCGCGCTTGGCATCGCCGAAGCCGACCTGCAGGAATGGTTCATCCGCGGCGGCGGCCCCGGCGGCCAGAAGACCAACAAGACCTCTTCCACCGTTTGCCTGCGCCACAAGCCCACCGGCCTCGAAGTCCGCTGCGCCCAGGAACGCTCGCAATCCCTCAACCGCTTCCTCGCCCGCCGCGACCTCTGCGACAAGCTTGCCGCGAAATTCCACGGCGAGAAATCGAAGAAGGAACAGGAGCGCGAAAAAATCCGCCGCCAGAAGCGCCGCCGCTCCCGCCGCCAGACCGCCATCATGGTCGATGCCAAGAAAAAGCACGGCGCGAAAAAGGCCCTGCGCCAGCGCCCGGCGCACGACGATTGATCAGCCCTCCAGCGGCCGCGCAACGCGCTGCGGAATCCCCTGCACCACGATGGCCTTGTCCGGCAGCGCCGGACAATTCACCTGGCACGCGCCGCAGCCGCGGCACATATCCGGCTTGACCGTCGGACATTCCACGCCGTCTTGCGTCACCGAATCGATGGCGAGATACGGACAGAATTCATGGCACACCATGCAGTATTGCCGGTCGTGCCACGCGATGCATTTTTCGCGATCGATCTCGGCCAGGCCGATGGCGCGGTTGCGCTTGGTTTCCAGCGCCAACCGCTCGATCGCGCCCGTGGGACACACTTTCGTGCATTCGTTGCAGTACTCGAAACAGTGCGCCTTCGCATAATCGAGCGTCGGCGCCAGCAGGCCCGCCGCACCGCCCGCGCCGAGATCCGGCTTCAGCACGCCATACGGACACGCCCGGATGCAGGCGCCGCAGCGCGCGCACAAGCCCGCGAATTGGTCTTCCGGCCGCGCGCCGGGCGGGCGGATCGGCAAACGCCGGCCGATCGCCCAGCGCCGCAGCGCGACCGCCGCCGCGCCGCCGGCCAGCGCGAACAGGAAAGTCCGGCGCGTCAGTGCGAGCATCGGCCCCGCCGCCGCCGCGGCCGTCGCCGCGCGGAATTTCATTCGGCGCCGCAGCGCGGCGCACGCGTCCTGGGCCGCGCCCAGCGGACACAACCGCTGGCACCACGCCTGCGGCGTGACGACGCTCAGCAGCAACACCAGCGGCAACCCCAGCGCGAGCGCGAACGACGTCCACGCCAGCGGCAGCCGCCAAGCGCCGAAGAATCCGGAAAACAGCGCCAGCGGATCCAGCCAAAGCACCAGCGGCTGGCCGCAAAGCGCGCCGCCGAACGCCAGCGCCAGCAACGCGCGGCCTAGGTTGGGCCAGCGCGCGAACCGCCGGCGGCCGCGCGGATTCAACCGGCCGACGAGCTCCGCAGCGAAACCCGTCGGGCACAGGTAGCGGCAAAACCAGCGGCTACGAAAATAGCCGACGACCAGCACCGGCACGCCCAGCAGCAGCCCCAGCGACGCCGCGCGCGCCGCCAGCGCGCCGAGCAGCCCCAGCACCGGACTCAAGCCGAGAAATCCCCGCGTCGCCGCGGGCCACGGCCACACCTGCAACGCCAGCAGCGCCGCGATCAAAAAAGACGACCAACGAATCCAGCGGCGCATCATGCCTCGAGATGCTGCACGTCGATCTGCGCCAAGTCGCCACAGCCGAGTCCCGCCTCGTGGGCGAGCTTCACGTACGGCACGGCGAACGGTTCCTTCCGGAACAGCGTGACGGCGTAGGCGTCCACGGCCACCGGATCGGTGCCGAAAATCAGCTGGTTCGGCGTTTCCAGGTCGCCGGGACCGCGCGGCCCGTTGGTCACCAAGATCCGCGTGGCATCCACGATGGTCAGGTGGGGCTGGATCAACGTGGCGAAATCGACGACGCATTGGTGCAAGCCGCTGCGATGCCAGAAACCCCGGTCGCGCACGGAGCCCATCCAGTTCTTCAGGCCGAGCGTCAGCGTGGCGCCGCGATGCGTCTTGGCCACGGGCAGATTGATCAGGCAGCCGGTCGCGAGCACGTCGCGCGCCACGGCGGCGCTGCGAAGGACCTGGCCGCGCGGAATCGGCGTTTCGACGTAATCCTTTTCGTCGTCCAGCTCGTAGAGCCGGCCGCCGGCGCGCTGCGCCGCCGCGGCGATGCCGCTCATCGCGAAGGATTTCGCAGCCGGCGAACAGGGATTTTCCGGCAAGACGACTTCGGACGCGCCGGCGGCGAGGCAGGCGCGGATGCATGCCTCGACCAACAGCGGATGCGTGTTGGCGCCCTGCTCGGGCGTGGAAGCCCACCCCGCGTTGGGTTTCAGCGTCGCCTTTTGCCCCGCCTTGACGAAGGCGCCCCAGCCGCCGATCGCCGCGAGGCCCGCGGCCAGCATCTTGGGAATATCCGTGCCATGCGCGACGACGACCCGCGCCCGGGCCGCGGCGGCTTCGGCGAACAGGCGGCGCGGCGCGAAGGCCAACGCGGCGGCGGTCGCCGCCGCCGTTTTCAGGAACGTTCTGCGGGGCATCGTCGCCATGGTCGGTTCCTCCCGGCGTTCAGTCTTCGCGCCGCACGTCGGCGCCCAGCGCGCGCAAGCGCGCCTCGATGCGTTCGTAGCCGCGGTCGATCATCTCGGCCTGTTCGATGACGGTGGTGCCCTTGGCGCACAGCGCCGCGATGATCAGCGCCATGCCGGCGCGGATGTCGGGACTCGTGATCAGCTGCGCGCGCAACTTCGCCGGTCCGCTGACGACCACGCGGTGGGGGTCGCATTGCACCAGCGTCGCGCCCATTTCCAGCAGGCGATCCACGAAGTACATCCGGCTCTCGAAGAGTTTTTCGAAAAACAGGATTTCGCCGCGGGTCTGCGTCGCCAGCACCAGCGCCACGCTCAGCAGGTCCGACGGAATGGCCGGCCAGATGCCGTCTTCCATCTTGGGGATCGCGCCGCCCAGATCCTGGCGCACGCGCAGGTCCTGCCGCGCGGGCAGGTGCAGTTTTCCGTCCGCGATTTTCCAGGCCACGCCCAGCCGGCCGAACGCGCGCTGCATCACCTTGAGCGTGACGGCGTCGGGCAGTTCGGTCACGGTCAACGCGCCGCCGGTGGCCGCGGCGGCGGCGAGGAAGCTGCCGATCTCGACGTAGTCCGGTCCCACGCGATGCCGCGCGCCGCCGAGCCGGGCCACGCCCTCGATTTCGATGCGATTGGTGCCCAAGCCTGCGATCCGCGCGCCCATTTTGTTCAGCAGCGCGCCGAGATCCTGCACGTGCGGTTCGCACGCCGCGTTCAGGATCGTCGTGCGCCCCGGCGCGAGCGTTGCGGCCATCAGAATGTTTTCGGTGGCCGTCACGCTGGCTTCGTCCAGCAGAATTTCGGCGGCGCGGAATTTCCGGCGGCACAGGCGAAAGGCGTCGCCGGACCACGTCAAGCCGATGCCGAGCTGTTCGAGACCTTCGAAATGGGTGTCGAGGCGGCGGCGGCCGATGACGTCGCCGCCCGGCGCGAAGAGCGTCGCGCGACCGTGCCGCGCCGACAGCGGGCCGGCCAGCAGGATGGAGCCGCGCACCTTGGCGCACAGCTCGCGGTCGAGTTCGGTCGTCCGCAGGCCCGCGGCGCACAACTCGACGGCATGCCCGCGCCGCGCGACCGCCACGCCGAGCGCGGCCAGCAGCTGCAACATGTGGTCGACGTCGCGGATGCGCGGCACGTTTTCCAGAACGACGGGTTCGTCGGTCAGCACGGCGGCGGCCAGCATCGGCAGCGCGGCGTTCTTGTTGCCCAGCGGCCGGAAAACGCCGCCGATCCGATGGCCGCCCTGGACGATGAACCGCGCCATGGTGCGTTCCTCCCCGCTATTCCACCGTGACGCTCTTGGCTAGGTTGCGCGGCTTGTCGATGTCGGCCCCGCGCAACTTGGCGTTGTGGTAGGCGAACAGCTGCAGCGCAACGACGTTGACCAGCGGAGAGAATTCTTCGATCGTTTCCGGCACGGGAATGACGTCGTGCGCGAGCCCGCGCAGGAAGTCGTCGCCTTCCGCGACGACCGCGATGATGCGGCCTTTGCGCGCCTCGACTTCCTTGAGGTTCGAGACCATCTTGGCCTGCACGTCGTCCGCGGTCGGCGTGCAGAGACAGACCACCGGCAGGAATTCGTTGATGAGCGCGATGGGTCCGTGCTTCATTTCGCCGGCGGCGTAGCCTTCGGCGTGCTGATAGGAGATTTCCTTGTTCTTGAGCGCGCCTTCGAGCGCAACCGGATAGTTGAAGCGGCGGCCAAGATACAGGGCGTTGTAGCACTCGAAATACTTCTGCGAAATCGCGCGCACGTCGTCTTGGCGCTCGAGAACGCGATGGATGGCGTCCGGGATCCGCGCGAGTTCGGCGGTCAGCTCCCGCTCGCGCGCCGCGTCCAGCGTCCCGCGCAGGCGGCCGAGCCGGAGCGCGAGCAAGGCGAACGCCATCAGCTGCGCCGTGAAGGCCTTGGTGGAGGCCACGCCGATTTCGGGGCCGGCCTGCGTCAGCAGCGCCGCGTCGCTCTCGCGCAACAGCGTGCTGCCGGGCACGTTGCAGAGGCCGACGACCTTGCAGCCCATTTCGCGCGCGAGCCGCACCGACGCCAGCGTGTCCGCGGTTTCGCCGGACTGCGACACCGCGATGGCCAGCGTGTCGGCCGGTAGGCGCGGCGCGCGGTAGCGGAATTCGCTGCCCAAATCGGTTTCGCACGGAATGCCGGTCCAGCGTTCGAGCAGCAGGCGGCCGTACATGCCCGCGTAATAGGCGGTGCCGCAGCTCAGGATCAGGATGCGCTGGAGGCGCGGGGCCTGCGCCGCGACGAACGCTTCCGCCTCGCCCAAATCCACCGCGCCGTCCTTGCGCACGTGCGCATCCAGCAGCGCCCGCAGCACGCGCGGCTGCTCGTGGATTTCCTTCAGCATGAACGTCTCGAACCCGGCCCGTTCGGCCGCTTCGGCCTTCAGCGTGACGGCCTTGATCGCGGGCCGCACCGGGGTGCCGTCCAGCTTCGACACGGACACGCCGGCGGGCCGCAGTTCGGCGACTTCGCCGTCGTTGAGGTAGATCACCTGCTTGACGCGGTTGAGAATGGCCGGCACGTCACTGGCGATGAATTGCTCGCCTTCGCCGACGCCGACGATCAGCGGGCTGCCGCAGCGGGCCGCGTAGAGGACGTTCGGTTCGTCGCGGAACGCGATGCCCAGCGCGTAGGCGCCCTTGGCCAGCCGCAGCGCGGCGCGGATCGCCGCGCCGCGATCCGACTCCCCGCCCTTCAGGATTTCTTCGATCAGGTGGGGGAGCACCTCGGTGTCGGTCTGGGAGCGGAACACGTGGCCTTTGGCTTCCAGGTCGGCGCGGAGGGCGAGATAGTTTTCGATGATGCCGTTGTGGACGACCGCGAGGTCGCCCGCGCAATCGAGATGCGGATGCGAATTGATTTCGGACGGTTCGCCGTGCGTGGCCCAGCGGGTGTGGCCGATGCCCAAACCGCCGGCGACGGGGTCCATTTCCAAGGCGTCTTCCAGATTCGACAGCCGACCGACCCGCTTGCGCACGGCCAGCGTGCCGTCGGCCTGCAGCACGGCCACGCCCGCGGAATCATAGCCGCGGTATTCGAGTCGCTTCAGACCTTCGATCAACAGCGGAACCGCGTTCCGCGGTCCCACGTAGCCTACGATGCCACACATGCGTCCACCTTTTTCGGCCAATCGCTCATCACCCGCCGCCGCCCAAAGAAAAAGCCGGGACCGCGCAACGGTGTCCCGGCCTTCTCATGAACCCGAAATGAACTTACTCGGGACCCACGACTTCCAGCGTCGCGCTGTCGTCCTGGGCGGGATTCATGTAGGTGGCCGTCAGCTGCTTGCCCTTCAGCGAAAACGCCGAACCGCCCTTCAGCACCACCACCATGCCGGCGTCCTTGAACGGCTCGACATCGTCCTTCAGTTCGACCGCCGTGCCTTCTTCGCCCAACGGCACGTCGTCCGGACCGTTCTTGGTGTAGAGCCACGTCGTGCCTTCGCTGGGTTCGCCTTCCACGAAATTCACCAGGTTCCAGGCATTGCCGTCGGCCTTGAAGTCGTCCGGGTTGGAGCTCTTGTACGCCTTCAGGCCGCGCGCGGAGAAGAAGTCGAAGGAGACCGTCATCACGCCGGAAGTCACCAAATTGACGAAGTATTCCGTCGACGAGGTCGCGTTCGAAGGCCACGCGGAATAGCCGCCGCCCAGCACCACGTCGTCCATCTGGCCCGCGAAAGCGGACTTGTAGATGTTGGCGCCGTTGGAAACAGTTTGCACCATGGCCGCGCTCAGCAAGGCCTTGTTCACGGCCGGAACCAGAATGGCCGCCAGCATGGCGATGATGGCGATGACCACCAGCAGTTCGATCAGGGTAAAACCAAAGGCCTTGCGCTTCATGACTTTCTTGTCTCCTTAGTTCGACGACTATGCAAGTATCATACGCTTTCGGGGAACATCGTCAACCTCATCCTGACGAAAAACAAATCGTTACGGATGCACCGCGCCGGGGGGCATGAGCCCGTGCGTCAACAGGGCGATGGCAATGCCCAGCAGCGCGCCCATCAACACCTCCAGCCGCGTGTGGCCCAGGAACTCGACCAGCTTCTCGGGCGAGAACTTGTGGTTGCGGTAGAATTCTTCCGCCATCTGGTTCAGCAGGCGCGCCTGGGCGCCGGCCGCGCGGCGCACGCTTTGCGCATCGATCATGATCAGCGCCAGCATCCCCAGCGCCACCGCGAACACCGGCGAGCCGAACCCGGTCCGCAACCCCACCGACGTCGCGCAGGCCGCCGCCGAGGCGGTGTGCGAACTGGGCATCCCGCCCAGCCGGAACAGAAAGCCATAGTCGAACCGTCGTTCGCGGATCACGAAGGCGAGCAATTTGATGAATTGCGCCGCCATCCAGCTGGCCACCGCTGCCAACAAGGTCACGTTGGTGATGAAATCGTGGAACATCGTGATCCGTTTATAAGAAAATTAGGCGCCGCACCGCAATCCTAAATCCGCTCCGCAATTTTCTTGCGCGATTTCAGGAATTCTGTTCTGCTCGCGCCGAACTTCCACGCGGAGTCGGAAACATGGGCACGTCCTCGAAAGAACTGGCTCGAAAACTGCGAAAACTGGCGGCCCGGCAACACGGATGCTTCACCGCAGCCCAAGCCATTGCCGCCGGCTACGCCGACAGCGTTCACCTCTACCACGTCAAGAACGGCAAGTGGCTGCGCGTCTTCCGGGGCGTTTACCGCTTTGCGGACGAACCGGAAACCCCCGCTGCCCGCTGCATGGCCGCCTTGCTTTGGACCCGCGACAAAAACGGCAAAATCCAAGGTTGCTTGACCGCGGCCACCGCCGCGGCGCTGCGCGCCGACTCCCTCGCCGCCGACGAACCCATCCGCATCCTCGTTCCCCGCGGTTTCCGCCGCTCCACCGACGTGCCGAATGGCATTTTCCTCGAAATCGCGGACCTCAAATCGCACACAACCTCAAAATTGAACGGTTTGATCGTGCAATCCGATGACATGGAACCGGCTTCGGAAGCAGCTCCGATCCGCAAAACCGAAAAAACCGCTTTCGACGCCCCGGATTATTACGATTGGCTCGATTATCAGGCCGTGACATGCAAAAAAACCACCTGATCGGCCTGCTGGGCCTGTTTTTTGCGGTTTTTTTCATTTCCGGCACCGCCTCCGCCCTCTATTTCCGCTTGGATGGCGACCGCCTCTGGCTCCAATCCGAACACGCCCCTTTGACAGAAGTTCTCGACCAGTTTTCCCGCGCGGGGGTAAACGTGCGCCTCGATCCAGGCGTCCGCACCTACGTCACCGGTTCCATGCGCGGGAAAGATCTCGACGATGCGCTGGAAAACCTCTTGGAGGATTGCGATTACTTGTTGACCTGGAAAATGTTGCGCGGCCCGCTCGGACGCGTTCCCAAGCTCAAGGAAATTCAGGTTTTCATGCCCGGCGGCGAAAGTGCGGCACGCCCCTTGCCTAAAAAATCGGCGCGATTCGAGGTCACGCGGGGCGTTTCGGGCGCGGGGCCCGAGTTCGTGCGGGACGAATTGCTCGTCGGCGTGCGCCCCGGCACCACCTATGCGCAATTCCAAAGCCTGCTCGACCAAATCGGCGGCATGATCGTGGATGGCGATGCGACGACCGGCGCCTACCTCATCCGATTCCCGCCCGGCACCAACGTCGAGGCGCTGCTGGCGCAACTGGAACGCAATCCGCTCGTCGCCCACGCCGAATTGAACTACGTCGCGCATTTGCCGAACATTTCCGCCTCGGCCGCCGCAAGCGCCGCCTTCCCCGCCGTGAACCCACCGGCCGACGGCTCGATTCCCGTCGCCGTCCTCGACAGTGGCCTCGATCCGAGCGCGGGACTGGCGCCGCTCGTGTCCGCCGGCTGGGATGCCATTGATCCGGATCGCCAGCTGGCAGATCCCGTCGGCCACGGCACGCAAATGGCCATCCTGGCCTCCGGACTCCTGGCGGCGGACGGGCTGCTCGCCGCGGATGATCCGTTGGCGTTGGTTTCCGTGCGCACCTTCGACGCAGACGGGCAGACATCCAGCTTCGCGCTGCTCCAGGCCCTCGCCTATGCCGCCCAAGCCGGCGCCAAGGTCGTCAACATGAGTTGGGGTTCCGAAGTCGACAGCGACTTCCTGCGTTCCGCCATCCAAGCCGCCGCCCGGAAAGGCTTGCTGCTCGTCGCCGCCGCCGGCAACGAACCATCCGGCCAGCCCGTCTATCCCGCCGCCTATGCCGACGTGATCGCCGTCGGCGGCGTCGAGGCCAACGGCCAACCGTGGACAAATTCCAACCGCGGCGATTTCGTCGATCTGAGCGCTTCCGTTTTCGCCACGCTGCCCGCGGGCACCTACGTCGGCACATCCATTTCGTCCGCCGCGGTGGCCAGCGCCCTCGCGCAATACTTGAATCGGCATCCGCAGGCCACGGCCACTGAAGCGCGCGCCGCGCTGCTGGCGGCGCTTTCGCCCGCGCCGGGAACCGGCGGCGGCGCGGGCGTGCTCGACGCTGCGGCGCTGCGGCGCCTGCTGGCGCCGTAGAAGCGTTTTCGCACGGGACGCGATTTTTGCAAAATGCGGATTGTCCCCCTTTCGCGCATCGTGATACAAATTCGTCGGCGTTTTTTCAGGAGAACCGCATGAGCACCGAACTCAACCAACAAACGTTCCCGGAATTCGTTTCCGCCGGTCTCGCGCTCGTGGATTTCTGGGCACCGTGGTGCGGGCCGTGCCGCATGCAGATTCCCATCCTCGACCAAGTCGCCGAAAAAGTTCCCGCCGTCAAGATCGGCAAGGTCAACGTGGACGACAACGGCGATCTCGCCGCCCAGTTCGGCGTGAACACCATCCCCTATCTCGTCATCTTCAAGGACGGCAAGAAAGTCGCCGATTTCGTCGGCCTGCGCCAAGCCCAGGTGCTCGTCGATGCGCTCGCCGCCGCGAAATAGCCGCGCCATGCCGCTGTTCGAATACATCTGCCGTTCCTGCGGCGCCATTTCCGAACTGCTCCTGTCCGGCTCGCAAAAACCGGCCTGTCCCGCGTGCGGCTCGAAGAAAATGGAGAAGCAACTCTCCACGTTCAGCGCCCAGGTCGCTTCCGCGAAATCCTTCTCCCCGCCGCCTTGCGGAACCGGCAGCTGCCCCACGCGCGGCTGCGGTTGCGCCGGCGGCGGCTGCCCCCACACCCACTAACCCAGGACTCCGCGCATGAAACAACCTCTAGCCGTCATCGCCATCGGTGGCAATTCCCTCATTCTGGACAGCAAGAAAATCACCGTGGCGGACCAGTACCACGCCGCCAGCGAAACCTCCCACCACGTCGCCGCGCTCGTCGCCGCCGGCTACCGCGTGGTCGTCACCCACGGCAACGGCCCGCAGGTCGGCTTCATCCTCCTGCGTTCCGATCTCGCCCGCAACGTGCTCCACGAAGTGCCGCTCGACAGCTGCGTCGCCGACACCCAAGGCGCCCTCGGCTACCAGATCGGCCAGACGCTCGACAACGAGCTGCGCCGCCGCCGCATCCGCAAGGCCATCGCCACCGTCGTCACCCAGGTCCTCGTCGACAAGAACGACCCGGCGTTTTCGAACCCCACCAAGCCTATCGGCTCCTTCTACACCGAAGCCGAGGCCCAGAAACATCAAGCCGAGAGCGGCTGGACGCTCAAGGAAGACGCCGGCCGCGGTTGGCGCCGCGTCGTGGCTTCGCCCAAGCCCCTCAAGATCATCGAGGAAAATACGATCAAGCTCCTGCTCGACCAGGACGTCATCGTCATCGCCGGCGGCGGCGGCGGCATTCCCGTGCGGGAAAACGAACAGGGCAATCTCGAAGGCTGCGCCGCGGTCATCGACAAGGATCTCGCGTCCTGCCTGCTGGCCAAGAACCTCCAAGCCGACCTCTTCATCATTTCCACCGGCGTCGACAAAGTCGCCGTCGATTTCAAGAAGCCCACCCAGCGGTTCCTCGACCACCTCACCGTCGCCGAAGCAAAGAAGTACCTCGCCGAAGGCCAGTTCCCCGCCGGCAGCATGGGCCCGAAGATCGAAGCCGCGATCGATTTCCTGGAGCACGGCGGCAAGAAGGTGATCATCACCCAGCCGTTCCTGCTCGAAGAAGCCATCGCCGGCCGAAACGGCACGCACATCGTGCCGTGAAGTCCAGTCAAGCCCAACTCGGCCGCGTCTTCGTCCTCCGCTTGGAGGACGGCGAAATCGTCCACGAGTGCATCGAGCGCTTCGCCGCCGAACGCGGCATCACCCACGCCGCGCTCACGCTCCACGGCGGCGCCGACGACGGCAGTCTCCTCGTCGTCGGCCCGCGCGAAAACCGTTCGCCGCCGCCTATTGCCCCCCAAACCGCCGCGCTGGCCGGCGTCCACGAAGTCGTCGGCACCGGCACGCTTTTTCCCGATCGCAACGGCGTCCCGATCCTCCACGTCCATCTCGCCTGCGGCCGCGGCGAGAAAACCGTCACCGGCTGCATCCGCACCGGCGTGAAGACCTGGCACGTGCTGGAAGTCGTCCTCGTCGAACTCGTCGGGTCCACCGCCCGGCGGCTGCCCGATCCCGCCACCGGTTTCGAGCTGCTCGTGCCCTGAAAACGGAAATCCCGGAGCGCCGCGCGGCCCTCCGGGAAAAATGGTGAGACGGGCGGGGCTCGAACCCGCGACCACAAGCTTAAAAGGCTCGTGCTCTACCGACTGAGCTACCGTCCCACGATCTTCGACCAACGGCGAAAATCTGCCGGCGGTTCTACGCCATTCCCCCCGCCCCGCACAAGCAAAAACCCCGCCGGCGCGCGTTTTCGCTTTCGTTTTCGGCGCCGCCGTTCCAGCATGTCGTCCATGAAAACCGACGCGCCCGCGCCCGCACCCGGCGAGCTCCATCCGGCCGACATCGCCGACGAATTGCAGCGGCTCGCGCCCGACGAAGCCGTCGCGCGCCTGCGCGCCCTGCCGCCCGAAACCGCGTCCGAAGTCCTCGCCGAACTCGAAACCGACGCCGCCCAAAACGTCGTCGCCCGCCTCTCCGGCCGCGAAATCGGCCGCCTCCTCGAAGACCTGCCCCACGACGAAGCCGCCGACGTCGCCGCAGAAATGGAACCGGCGCAGCGCACCGAGGCCCTCGCGCACCTGGATCCGGACCACTCCGCCCGCGTCGAACGCCTGATGCGCTATCCGGACGATTCCGCCGGCGCGATCATGAAGGACCAGTTCATCGCCCTGCCCGATTCCTTCACGATCGGCCAGGGCCTCGACGCCATCCGCCGCAAGGGCGACGAGGAATTCGCGGGCATCTCCTACCTCTACGTCGTGGACGCGCGCCAAAAACTGCTCGGCGTCGTGCCCATCCGCAACCTCGTTTTCCTGCCGCCCGGCCGCCCCCTGCGCGAAGCCATGATCACCGAAGTGCG
>Ga0209098_1002991_pt1 | contig 14466 bp, 10 predicted proteins | sample AD_JPNHW1_MetaG_FD_184429 | JGI IMG/M metagenome (GOLD analysis project Ga0209098, IMG submission 184429) | Active sludge microbial communities of municipal wastewater-treating anaerobic digesters from Japan - AD_JPNHW1_MetaG (SPAdes) (version 2) | ecosystem: Engineered > Bioreactor > Anaerobic... | reverse complement strand
GAAAAAATACCGGACCGGATTATTCATAGGTTACACGGGAAGCCGTCTCCGCCAGCGCCAGCCCCGGATTATTCTCCAGCGCTAACCGGATGGACCATTCGTTTTCAAACAAAAGCACGTTGCGCCCGCCGCCGTCCACCGCGCGCCCGCTGGTGGAGGTCAGCTTCAGCCGGTCGGGAGGCAGCGCGGATGTGGTAATCCAGCGCACAAAACGGAAAGGCAGGGTATCCATCATCATTTTCACGCCGTACTCCGTTTGCAGCCGGTGGGTCAGCACGTCAAACTGCAGCATACCCACCACGCCTACCAGCAATTCCTCAAAGCCGGTTTCCGTGCGGGTGAAAAGCTGGATCGCGCCTTCTTCGGCCAACTGGGTCACGCCTTTTAGAAACTGTTTGCGCTTCATGCTGTCCTCGGCGCGCACGCGGGCGAAAAACTCCGGCGCGAAGATGGGGATGGAGCCGAAACGCAACCGGGGGCCGTCGGTCAGCGTATCGCCCAGGTGGAAACATCCGGGGTCAAACAACCCTACGATGTCGCCGGGGTAGGCGGTTTCCACCGCCTCGCGTTCGTTGGCCATAAACTGCTGGGGCTGCTTCAGCGGGATCAGCTTATCGTCCCCGCTCAGCCACACGGTCATATCTTTCCTGAACTCGCCGGACACCACGCGGATGAAAGCCAGCCGGTCGCGGTGCGCCGGGTTCATGTTGGCCTGAATCTTAAAGACAAAACCGCTGAAAAAGTCGGCGTCGGGCGGTACGGGGCCCTGGTCGCTCTCGCGTGAAAGCGGGGGCGGCGTGATGTCCAGAAAAGCGTCCAGAAAAGGTTCCACGCCAAAGTTGGTAATGGCGGAACCGAAAAACATGGGCGTAAGGCGGCCGTTCAGCACGGCTTCTTTATCGAAGGGATCGCCCGCCACGTCCAGCAGTTCAATCTCATTGCGCAGGCGGGTAAGGTAATGGCCCGCCACGCGCTTTTCCGTGTCGGCGTGGGCCAGCGGTATCTGCGTTTCCTCCACCATGCTTGCGCCGTGGTTGCCGCCGCTGTACAGGTTAATCATCCCGCTCTGGCGGATGTACACGCCCTGAAAATCCCCGTCCACACCGATGGGCCAGTTCATCGGGCAGGTGCGGATCCCCAGCACGTTTTCGATCTCCTCCATCAGCGCGAAAGGGTCCCTTGCGGCGCGGTCCATCTTGTTGACAAACGTAAAAATGGGGATGCCGCGCATGCGGCAGACCTTAAACAGCTTAATGGTCTGCGCTTCCACGCCCTTGGCCGCGTCGATCAGCATCACCGCCGCGTCGGCCGCTACCAGCACACGGTAGGTATCCTCACTGAAGTCCTGATGGCCCGGGGTGTCCAGAATATTGATGCGGAAGCCGTCGTACTCAAACTGCATGGCGCTGGTCGTTACGCTGATGCCGCGCTGCTTTTCGATATCCATCCAGTCGCTGGTGGCGTGGCGCTCGGCCTTGCGGGCCTTCACGCTGCCCGCCTGCCGGATGGCGCCGCCGTAAAGCAGCAGTTTCTCGGTCAGGGTGGTTTTACCCGCGTCCGGGTGGCTGATAATGGCGAACGTCCGGCGTTTTTCGATCTGCGGTTGAAACGCGTCGGTGGTGGGGAGCTGGGTCATTCGTTCGGGGCCTCCGCTTCGGTCGTTTAGGGGTTAGGTGTTCAAACAAAATATTGTACAATGGGAAAAGGCAATGTGTCAAGCGCAGTGACAAAAGGGTTTCGGAGGTCGGAGGATCAACGCTGCGGAAGGTGAGAAGTCGACCAGAATTGACAAAAACATGCAACAGGATCGGAAACTGGGGCGGCAGGATGAAAAACGGGCGTTATGGCAGCTGCTTTGTCCTTCTGTACGCCAGAAATGGGGATTACCACAGCCCGTAAAACATTCGTCACACTATTGTAAAACCCTGTGTTTTCCGTTATACTGGCGGTGTATGCGATAATCCGCAGAAATCCACATAAAGGAGCCGTCCATATGCTCAATCCACGGCGCATGATTGCCGCCCTGAAGCAAAATATCGGCAAGGTCATCGTCGGCAAGGACGAGGTGATCGAGCTGGCGCTGACCGCGATGCTGTGCAAAGGCCACGTGCTGATCGAGGACGTGCCCGGCACCGGCAAAACCACGATGGTCAGCGCTCTGGCCAAGTCGCTGGATTGCAGTTTTAACCGCATCCAGTTTACTCCGGACGTGGTGCCCAGCGACGTGACCGGCTTTACCATGGTCAATATGAAAACCGGGGAGCTGGAGTTTCACCCCGGGGCGGTGATGTGCCAGATCGTGCTGGCGGACGAAATCAACCGTACTTCTCCTAAAACCCAGTCTTCGCTTCTGGAGGTGATGGAGGAGTATCAGGTAACGGTCGACGGCGTAACCCGCCCGATGCCCCAGCCTTTTATGGTGCTGGCCACGCAGAACCCGGGCGAGTTCGTGGGCACCTACCCCCTGCCGGAAGCGCAGATGGACCGATTCTTCCTCCGTATTTCGATGGGTTATCCCACCATGGAGGAGGAAATGGCGGTGCTGGAGCGTTTCAGCGGCACGGTGAAGCCACAGGAAAGCCTGCAGCCCGTGTGCACCGCGGCCGATGTGGTGGAAATGCAGAACATGATCGGCACGGTGTATTGCAGTAAGGAAGTTCGCCATTATATCGCCAATATCGCCGCCATGACCCGCACGCATCCCTCGCTGCAGCTGGGAGTATCCACCCGCGGCGCCATTGCGTTGATCCGCGGGGCGCAGGCCTGCGCGCTGCTCAACGACCGGGATTATATCCTGCCGGAAGATGTGCAGCGCATGGCGCTGCCGGTGCTGGCGCACAGGATGCTGCCCAACCCGGAAGCCAAGATGAAGGGCATCACCGCCGAGCGTATTCTGGTGGCGGTGATGGAGAACGTGCCCGTGCCCATTCGCCTTTCTTAACGGGGAGCCGGGGCACGAACCATTTCATTAAAGGACGATGCCATGAAATCCACACTTGTCGGGCTGGGGGTCACGTTCGGGTTTTTGCTGCTGTGCGCGCTTTCGATGGGCAACCGCATGTATCTGGCGTTGTCCCTTCTGATCGCGGTTACGTGGGCGCTGGCCTATTTCAGCGTGCGCGCGGCGGAAAAGACCGTAAAGGTGACCCACGGGCTGAACAGTACGAAGGTGAACCGCGGGGACAGCGTGGCCATGGAAGTCTCCGTGAGCCATCAAAGCATCCTGCCGATCGCGCCTGTGCGCCTTAAGATGCGCGCCACCAGCAACACGCCCGGCGCGATGATTTACCTGACCCAGTTGGGCCGCCGGAAACAGAAGGTGGCCTACCGGTTTTGCGCCGAACACGTGGGCGCGATGTTCCCGGGTGTGGAAAGTTTTACCGTAAGCGATGTTTTCGGCCTTTTTAAAAAAGAACATCAGCCGGAGGCCACGGGGCACGAACTGCTCGTGCTGCCCGTGCCTTTTACCGTGGAACCGCTCACCTTCGCCGCGGGCGACATGGGTGTGGAAACGATGAAGCGCGCCATGGAGGACCCCTCCAACCCAAGCGATTTTCGCGGCTACCAGCCCGGCGACCCGCTGAAACGTATCCACTGGAAGATGAGCGCCCGCAAGCGGGAGCTGATGATTCGCCAGTTTGAGGAGCCTGCTTTGCCGGACGCGCTTGTGATGATGGATACTTCTCCGCCCGCCCTGTCGGAAGGGATGGACGCGTCGAAACTTTGCTACCTTCAGGACGCGGTGCTGGAAACCGCCGCTTCGGTGGTCAGTTGCCAGATCAGCCACGAAAACCCGGTGCGCCTGCCGCTGGTGGGCGACCGGCCCATGGAATACCACGGCACGATGGGCATGCCGATTCTGCTGGAGGAGCTGGCCCGCTGCACGTTTAACGAAACGGAACAGTTTGAGCGCGTGCTGCTGATGCAGATGAACGACCTGCGCAAAACCGGCGCGGTGGTGATCATCACCACCCGTATCACCGGGGTGCTTACGGACCTGATCGGCCGGATGAAGCGCATGGGGCCGAATGTGCGCCTGTATCTGGTGACGTACCGCCCGGATGATCCGAACCTGCAGGGGTATGTCGGAAGGCTTCAGCAAAGCGGCGTGGAAGTGAACTTCGTTTCGCCGCAGGGCGGCTGACAGGAAATACGGAAAGAAACGGGGGAGAACCGGCGTGAGCAGACCGGCGTTTTTGCAAAAGGAACCGCTGACCCGTATGGGTCTGGCTTTTTTGCTGACCGTCGGCATTGTCGCGCCCCTGCTGCTCGCGCTGGACCTTGGCGGACAGATGCTGCTCGCGCTGGCGGAGGCGTTGGGGTTGCTTGTGCTGCTTACCACCCTGTCCGGCAACCGGAAAACCCGTATCGTCCTGTGGGTGTTGCTGGCTGGCGCGGCGCTGACGCAGCTGTTTTTACCGCATCAGGGGCTGCTGGGTGGCTGGGTGGAAGGGTTTAAGGCGCTTGCCCTTTACTTTTCCGGGTATTCGGCGGTGCTTCCTTTGTTCAGCGCCCAGGTGGCAAGCCTGATTACGCTGCTGGCGGCTGTGCTGGGGTATGTGTTTGCGCGACGTGGCGTGGGGTTTGTGCCCGCTGCGATGGTGGTGGTGCTGACCCTGTTTGGCCTTTGGAGTCTGGGCAGGGGCGACCTGCTGTGGTATACAGCCCCGGCGCTGGTGGCGCTGCTGCTGATGATGGCGCAGTCCGCGCATGAGAAAATCAACGTGCTGCATGTGCTGCCCATGGCGCTGGTGGCGGTACTGGCGGCTCTGTTGCTGACCCCCGCCAGCCGTGTAGTATTTCCGCCCCTTTCCGAGGCGGCCAGTGATCTGAAACAGACGATCAGCGATTATCTGTTTTTCACCAAGCCGCGCGATGTGTTTACGCTGGGCGCGTACGGGTATTACCCCATGGGCAGCGGTCAGCTGGGTGGCCCGGCGGAACCCAGCGAGTATCCCGTGATGATGGTGAAAACGGATCGAAAAACACTGCTGCGGGCCGTATCCAAGGATTATTACGACGGGCGTTCCTTTGACGACACCTCCGGCGCGAAGCGCTACCTGTACATCAACCCCCGCTGGCAGGCGCAGCGCCGCAGGGCTTTTTTGGAACTGTTGCCCGGCGAGGCCATCCTGAAAGCGACAAGCCTGCTTAACCAGAAGGCGGTTGCCGTGCAGATGGAGAACAGCGCCGCGTCCACTGTGTTTACGCCGCTGTTTCTGCGCAGCCTGAATATGGAAAACGATATGGTGCCGTACTTTAACGACGCCAGTGAGCTGTTTATCACCCGCGATTTGCAGCGGGACGACCGGTATACCGTATACGCCCCGGTGTTTGAGGGCGGAGACGCGGGGCTGGACGCGGTGGTGACCGCCGCGCAGAAGGACGACGCGTATTACAGCGATATTTCGCAGATGTACACCCAACTGCCCAACCATATGGAGCAGAAGGTGTTCGACGACGTAAAAAGCATCGTGGCCGGGGAAAGCACGCCTTACGGCAAGGCTATGGCGATTATGCGCCATTTGCAGAAATATTACCGTTATACTCTCTCCCCTGACACCCCGCCTACGAACAAGGATTTTGTGACATATTTCCTTTATGTGGGCAAGGAAGGATACTGCACGTACTATGCTTCCGCCATGACGGTGATGTGCCGCATGGCGGGCTTGCCCGCCCGGTATGTGGAGGGGTTTGAAGCCCAGCCCGCGGCGGATGGTTTTGCGTATGTGACCGGCAAGGATGCGCACGCCTGGACGGAAGTTTATTTTCAGGGTTTCGGCTGGGTGCCTTTTGACCCGACCCCCGCGCAGGAAAACGGTAATGAAGCGTCCCACCAGAATGAACCGTCGCCCGAACCAACGATTTCGCCGACCCCCAACCCGCAGGATGGCCCGACCGCCACGCCTGACCCGAACGATCAGCAAAACGAGGATCAGCCTTCGCCGGAACCGACCGATCCGCCGCCGCAGGACCCGGACACACAAAACCCCGACATGTCGCCTCAGGAGGACCAGAGCAACCTTGCGCTGTGGCTGGCACTGGCCATCCTTGCGCTGCTGGCAGCGCTGGCGGCGCGGATCGCCCTGCGCAGCCCGGATCGGGTGGCGGCCCGTAAGGCAACCGAACGGGAGAGGATATTCGTCTACGGCGCGGCGGTGCAACGGTTGCTTAATTACGCCAAACGCAAGCCCAAACCCGGCGAAACGCCGCTGGCCTTTGCCAAACGCATTGACGGCGTCCACGCCTTCCCCACGCAGATTATGCCGCTGTGGCGCATCATGGCGTTGAGCAACTACAGCCGACTGGAGCCCGGGCAGGAGCAGACGCGCCGCGCCCGTGACTGTTACCGCGCCGCGTATGGTGGGGCCAACCCGCTGCGCCGCCTGCGTTTCCGCCTGGCGACGGCGTTTGACCCGCGCCTGTACCGTGCGCTGGATACGCCCGCCCCGCATGACAAACCGCCTGCGAAAACCACCTTCAAAGTTCCCCGCGCATCCGGGAAGGGAAAGGGTGGCAGGCAGAATCCGCCGGGCAGACGGCCGCCAAACGACACGCCGCCGGACAACGCGCCGCCGAAGCCACAGACCGACAACTCCGCGCCCCGGAAACCGGAGAAACCGGTGTAAACCACGCCGCGCCCCGGCAAAGCAACTTGCGCGAGAAAAGAATCATTCATACGCCCCGCCCGCGTATCGCGTCGGGCGGGGCGGTTATACGAAAGGAACCGCTAAATGACCTATCGCTACGAAACCCATCTGCATACCTGCGAAGCCAGTGCCTGCGGCATTGCCCACGGGCGCGATTACATCCCTTTTTACCGGGACCTTGGCTATCACGGCCTGTTTGTGACCGACCATTTTTTCGGCGGAAATACCGCGGTGGACCAAACGCTTCCGTGGCGCGATCAGGTGGACTGGTTCTGCGAAGGGTACGAACAGGCAAAGGCGGAAGGCGACAAACGCGGCGTGCAGGTGCTGTTCGGATGGGAACAGGCGTTTAACGGGGACGAATACCTTGTGTATGGGTTGAACCGGGCCTGGCTGTATGAGCACCCGGAGGTGAAACGCTGGACGCGCGCCGAGCAATACCGCGAGGCGCACCGCTACGGCGGTTGCGTGGTGCAGGCGCACCCTTTCCGTAACCGCAGCTATATCCATCGTATCAACCTGAACACCGTCTGCGTGGACGGCGCGGAGGTGTACAACGCCGCCAACCCCATGGAAACGAACGTGCAGGCCTACCGTTACGCGAAAAATCTGGGGCTTCCGATGCTGGCGGGCAGCGACATCCACGATCTGCCGTGGGCGGAATATTCCGGCATCGAATTGCCCACACCCCTTGCGGATGAGGCGGACTTTGCCGCCCGGGTGCGAAACCGGGCGGAGATCGGGCTGATCGCGCCCGTGGACCGGCTGCGCTCCGGCGAGTTGTTGCCGGTTCGCCTGCCGGTCGCTGTTCTCGGGCCGGATGCAGAACCGTCGGAAACACCGTTGGAAGTTCTGTTGCGTCAGCCGGAGTGAACCCGAAGAAGCTGGTGTGTACCGATGCGACCCGAATGCAGGGGGCCTTCCCGTCGAGTCTCTCGCCGCGAGGCATGGGGACTTGCGATTTGCCCTGGCGGGATCAGGCGCATGTTCCGGAGCGGGTTCCGCTGAAATGAATATGAAATGACGTTCCGTCGGCGTAAGAGATACGTGGCGGAACGTCATTTATCAGGAGGGATGTCGGCTCGTTTGCCGGAAAAGGCTCACATTATTGTTTTTGCAGGCGGATGGCCATATAGGGCCTGCCCGGCAGCTGGATGCGGAAGGAATCGGTATACACGCCTCTGTCTTCCTCTGTCATATTCCACGTATCATAGACCGTAACGGCGTACCGGCCTTCCATGTGGAAATCGCGGAATCCGGGGCGCATGAAGCTGTAGTAATACAGATACTGCGTGCCCGACAGGGAAACGGCGCCCACCTCATCCCATGAGGCTTCGGGATTGGGCTGCAACCCCTCCGGCACCTGCCGCAGCACCCCGGCAAGAAAACGGATCCGTGCCGGGCTGTCGCCGTGCAGCGTTCCGCCGTGCGACCACCACAGAATGCCCGACGGATCGAGGAAAGTTTCGCCGTGTCCGGGGTATCCGCCGCGCAAAGCACCTTCCCAGAAACGCCGCGTCATTTCCTCGCCCGTCAGGTTGCCCCATCCATACTGGATGTTGCCCTCGTAGGCGATTTCGTCCAGCACGACCGGCTTGCGGTAGCGTTCGCGCCACTGGTTGGTCAGCTCGGCGCTCTTGTAAAGGTCGTTGCGCTGGATGCTGCAATGTGTAATCCAGGGGCGGTTGTAATCATAAAAATGGAAGCAGTTGTGGATGGACCGCAGGTGACGGTACGGGTCGTTCTCGCATAGAACCTGCGCGATCTTTTCCCAGTCGGCAAGCGTTTTATGCTTCATCAGGTCATACTCGTTGGCAAGCGACCACCAAACGTTGTGATAAGCGGAGAAACGGGCGATCACATATCGCAGGTAGCGCAGATCCGCTTCCTGCGGCATGCAGGAGAAGCCCCATCGGTCATAAGGATGGAACAGGATCAGGTCCGCTTCAATCCCCAATCTGCCCAGCGCCTGTATGCACCGTTCCAGCCGCTGAAAATGCGCGGGGTTGAAGCGTGTGAAATCCCATTCGTTCCCGGAGGAAAGCTCGTTGTAGTCGCCAAAGTTCTGATCCGTCAGCACGGAGGAGTCCATCGGCGTTCCGATAAACGGATAGCTGTACGGTTCGTGCAGGTTATAGGCATAATGTTTTGGGAAAATACAAAAACGGATTTTGGTAAACGCGCTTTGGGAGAGCGTCTGGAGTGTTTCCGCGACCAGCTCGTCGGACTGTAAAGCCCATACATAGCAGGTTGTGCCCAAACAAAGGTAGGGCGTACCGTCCTCATACACAAGGCGCCAGGTATCCGCAACCCGTACCGGCCCATGCCGCCCGGCCTGGGGAGCGCCCACGGTGAACGTGCCTTCCGCGTTTTCCAACGGGAAGCTTGTCGTGATGCGGAAGCGGTATGTACCTTCGCGGGAGGGCATAAACCGAACGCGGTAGACGCCGTCGCCGTCGTAAAAACCGTCTACGCAGAGGCTCTCCAGCCCGCAGGAAAACTCGGCTTTCAGCCACTGATCCGTAAAGGGGTTGTTTTCTGTGGGGCCGTGACAGGACCATTCGAAAACGTCCCAGCGATCCACCGCTTTGGTAAACAACGGTTCCATAACCATTCCTCCGCGTTTTTATTGCTTGATGGCGCCTGCCATACCGGCGACGAAATATTTCTGGAAAACGAAGTATACGATCATCACGGGGACGATACTGATCAGCACGCCGGCGCACAGGCCGCCGTAATCGGTGCCGTGTTGCCCCACAAACGTCAGTATGCCGGTAGGCACCGTTTTCAGCCCGTCGTTGGTAATAATAACGTTCGCCAGCAGAAACTCATTCCAGGTGGCTAAAAAGTCGCTGATCAGCAGCGTGGCGGTGGCGGGTTTCGCCAGCGGCAGAATTACGCGCGTGAACAGCTGGAACTTGTTGCAGCCGTCGATATACGCGGCCTCGTCCATTTCTTTGGGGATGCTCTGGAAAAATCCGCGGAACACCAGGATGCCAAACGACAGGCCGAAACCGACGTACACGTAAAACAGACCGAAATAGGTGTTGAACAGGTTCAGCTTGTTGAAAACCACGCTGATGGGCACCAGCGCCACCTGCATGGGCAGCATCATGCCGACCAGAAAGAAGATGAACAGTCCTGTGCGGTGACGCACGCGCAGGCGCGTAAGCGCAAAGGCGGCCATCGCTTCCAGCAGGATGCCCAGCGGAACTTTCATGCAGCAGATAATCAGGTCGTTTCTCATGTAACGCAGCAAATGCCCCGTTGTGAAAGCCGCTTGAAAGTTGCTCCAGGCAATGGTGCTGGGAAATTGGAACAGCCCGAGGCCGCTGAAGAAATCTTTTTTGGTTTTTACGGCGGTTGCAATCAGCGTAAACAGCGGCGCGATCCAGATCAGAGACAGGAGCAGCAGAACACCGTACATCAGCCAGGTGCCCGGACGCGACAACTTTTTCTTCATCCTAGCGATCCTCCTGATTCCTGGCGGTGAAACTTACGTAGGGAATAACGATGAAAGCCATCAGCAGAACCATAAAACAGGCGATCGCAGCGCCGTATCCCCAGTGGTTATACTCGAACGTCTGCGAATACATGTAGGAGGCCAGCACCTGCGACGCGTTATTAGGGCCGCCGTCGGTAAGGCCGATGATAATATCAAATACCTTCAGCGCGCCCATCATCAGCGTGGAGATGACCACGACAAACGTGTTGCGCAGAAGCGGAATGGTGATGCTGATAAAGCGGCGGAAACTGCCCGCCCCGTCAATAACTGCAGCTTCCATAACATCGTTGGGAATGGTTTGCAATCCGGCAAGGAACAGGATCATCGGCTGACCAATGGCCTGCCATTGCGCGGCGAAAAAGCACGCCAGCAGCGCAGACTGGGGCTGAGAAAGCCAGGCTTGCCCCGTTTTAACTCCGAAGGCGGAAAGCAGCTGATTGATGAACCCGAACGTGGGATGGTAAATCCACCGCCAGGTGATGGCGACGGCAATGAGCGCTACCACAGCGGGCAAGTAAAACAGTCCGCGGAAAAACGTGCGGCCTGGAAAACTGCGGTTTAAAATCACGGCCAGAAGAAGCGAAAGGCCCGTTGTGAAGATCAGCGACAGTACCATCCAGATTACGGAATTGCCAAACGAAGTCAGAAAGATGCTGTCCTTAAACAGCGCGGTATAGTTTTGCACCCCGCAGAAGGTCCAGTTGTTGATGCCGCTTCCGGTAAAAAGGCTGAGATACAGGGAATAGAAAACAGGAAACACGATCACGGAAAGATAGATCACGGTAGCCGGCAGCAAAAACAGGATGGCGGCAGACTCGGTACGTTTGTTTTCCATATGTCCCCCACACGATCTGAACAGAATAGCGTGGCCCTCGCCTCATTGCAAGACGAGGGCCAGCTGCTTCTTTACATATTACTTGGCGGCGAGATATTTTTCAACCGCGGCCTGAATCGCAGCGGCGGCCTGCTCGGGCGTTGTGGAATCCATGGCCAAAGCATCCTGCTGGCTGAACAGCACGTCGGCGACTTCGGTCGGGAACGCCTGATCCGTGATGGTGAAGGAACCGGCGGTCTTGGCATACTCAAACACCTTTTCGGCGTGAGGCTGCGTTTCCGGATAGGAGAAGTTTGCCGAAGGCAGCGCCAGCTGGTGAGCGGTATCATTGGCGAAGATGTAGGTGACGTACTGCACGGCTGCGTCCACCTGTTCGGGGGTCAGCTTTTTGTTCAGCTGAACCATTTCGCCGAAGGCAGAGATGCGGCCTGTGCCGTTGGGGAAGGGGAACCAGTCGAACTCGCTGATATCGAGGCCGTCGTTGGTGGCGGTGTTGTCAAACCACTGGCCTTCGGGGTCCATGGCGGCCTGACCGGAGGCAAGCAGCATTTCGGTATCGTCGGGGCTGCTGGTGATGAAGCCATCGGGGAAATATCCCTTATGCACCCATTCCTGATACTTGGTGAGGGCTTTGATGACTGCGTCGCAATCCCAGCTGGTGGTCATGTTCTGCAGCTGATCGTGCAGTTCGGGACCGGCGTAGTATTCAATCAGCTGTTCAATGATGCGCATCAGATGCCAGCCGTACATACCGGCGGTCGCGAAGGGCACGACGCCGTTTTCCTTTAACTTCGCGCAGGCGGCTTCCAGTTCGTCAAAGGTGGTGGGCACAGCCACGCCGCACTTTTCAAAAACGTCTTTCTTATAATACATGGACAGCATCGCCATGCTGGTGGGAATGCCTGCCAGCTGACCGTTCAGCGTGCACAGGTCCAGCGCGCCGCCGTTGAAAAGGGAGCGCCAGTCGTGATCGGCGGCATACTGGGTGAGGTCGTAGGTGCAGCCGTTGGTAACGTAGTACCCGGCAAGGCTTCCACCCCAGTTAAACCACATATCGGGCAACGTATCAGAGGAAGCGGCAACTTTCAGCGCCGGTTTGATATCGTCGGTGGCATAGTAAGAAACGGTGATCTTCACTTCGGGATGCGCCGCGAGGTAGGCTTCGGTCATGGGCTCGATGGACGTTTTTACGCCGCTGTGGGCCCAATAGGTAAGTTCTACCGGGGCGGTTTCCGCGAAACCGGCTGTGAGGGATACGCAAAGCGTCAACGCAAGAACACAAGCCAACACCTTTTTGATCGACATAGTGACCCTCCTTATAAATCCGTGTGTTTGAGTAACCCGGTTGTCCCTGTCTGCAGACAGATAAACGCACATGCACCATACAGCTAAACAGTATACACATGCGCTCCGTTATGTCAAGCGAATTTTGCAAAATATTTTTAAATATTTATATATACCGATGACGAACCGTAATGAAAAACAAGCGGAAGAGAACCGATAAATACATAGCTTTTCTCCGCACGGCAGGATCACAACCTTCGATCGGAACAAGGGACTGTTTGTGTCCCCAGCGGATTCGGCGGGCCGATACAAGGACGTGCGCCGCAAACGAAAGCTGAAAACAGCAGTTTGCGGATAACAAAAATTAACTTACTAAATGCAACATAATCAGCAAAATAGTTGACAATGTTTAGCCTGCGTGCTATATTGCATTTGCTAAATCCTGACGGGCCTCCCCGAAAGGATCGGAAAGGAAAACCTGTATGAATGCCAGCGAACTGCGGATTCTTGCAAATCTAAGACGGGCGGATGCCATTACGATGATATACCGCGCAAAAACCGGGCACACCGGCGGCGCGATGAGCGTGTTGGATATTCTGACTGTGCTGTATTATGACGTGCTGAACGTTCGCCCGGATATGCCCCTGTATCCCGACCGCGACCGCTTCCTTTTAAGCAAAGGGCACAGCGTGGAGGGCTATCTCGCGATTCTGGCGGATCGCGGATTTTTTCCGAAAGAAGAACTGCGCACTTTTTCGCAGGCGGGCAGCCGACTGATTGGGCACCCGAATAACGCGATCCCCGGAATTGAGGTCTGCACAGGCGCGCTGGGCCACGGCCTGTCCGTGGGAGTCGGCATGGCGCTTGCCGCCAAACGCACGGGGCGCGATTACCGCGCTTACGTGGTGATGGGCGACGGAGAATTGGGCGAAGGCAGCGTTTGGGAAGCGGCGATGGCGGGAGCAAACGATCGGCTCGATAATCTGTACGCCATCATTGACCGGAACGGCCTGCAAATCAGCGGCCCCACGGAATCCACCATGGCGCTGGAAGACTTGCGCGGCAAGTGGACCGCTTTCGGCTGGGACGTATGCGAGTGTGACGGAAACGATATGCAGGCGCTGCTTGCCTACTTCCATGGAGCCCATCCTGCGGGCAGGCCCCACTGCCTGATTGCCCATACGGTTAAAGGCAAGGGGCTGCCTTTTGCCGAGAACCGAAAGGAATGGCACCACAAGGTGCCTTCGGAGGAACAGCTGCAGGCGGCATACGCCGCGCTGGGCGTGGGAGGAGTGGAGTGGGCATGAATACGGAAGCGGCACGGATAGCTTTTACGCGAACGCTGCTGGAGCTGGCGCGCGAAGACCCCTCCCTTTTCGCGGTCGCGACGGACAGCCGCGGCAGCGTAACCCTGACGGATTTTGCGGACGAATTGCCCAACCAGTTTGTGGAGTGCGGCATTGCCGAACAGGATGCCATCGGCATATCGGCGGGCCTTGCGAACGGCGGCCTGCGCCCGTTCGTATGCGGGCCTGCGTGCTTCTACACGCTTCGCTCTGCCGAACAGGTGAAGGTGGATGTCGGTTACAGCCATGCCAATGTGAAGATCATCGGGGTATCGGGCGGGGTGAGCTATGGCGCGCTCGGCTCCACGCACCATGCTACGCAGGATATTGCGCTGATGCGCGCTACTCCGGGACTCGAAATTTTCCTGCCGGCCGACGGGCCGCAGACCGCGGCGTTAACCCGATACCTGGCAAAGTCCGATGCCCCGGCCTATGTTCGCATGGGTCGCGCCGCCGTGCCAACGATCTATGACGACGGCGCGCGCTTCATTCCCGGCCAGGCAAACCGACTGCGTTCGGGCCGGGACGCCGCCGTGATCGCGTGTGGAGAGATGGTCTCGATCGCTTTGGAGGCGGCGAAACTGCTGGCATGCGATGGGATTGGCGTCAGCGTTTATGATATGCATACGATCCGCCCTCTGGATGAGGCGGCGATTCTGGAGGCGGCCGACACCGGGTTTGTGCTGACCGTGGAGGAGCACAATATACACGGTGGGCTTGGCGGGGCGGTGGCGGAAGTACTTTCGCAGTACAAGCCAACGAGGATGCGCATTCTCGGCCTGCCGGACGAGAAACTTTACAGCGGTACAAGCGGCGAGGTTTTCGAGCATTACGGGCTTACGCCGC
>Ga0209098_1002990_pt1 | contig 14467 bp, 9 predicted proteins | sample AD_JPNHW1_MetaG_FD_184429 | JGI IMG/M metagenome (GOLD analysis project Ga0209098, IMG submission 184429) | Active sludge microbial communities of municipal wastewater-treating anaerobic digesters from Japan - AD_JPNHW1_MetaG (SPAdes) (version 2) | ecosystem: Engineered > Bioreactor > Anaerobic >... | reverse complement strand
GCCGCCGGTGTACGCCCGGGAGCAGCTGCGCGCCTGGTGGCCGGATGCGGAAATCCTCGCCCGGGCGCAGAGCGGCACCGCTGCAGTGTCCGCGGAATCCGCAGCGACACCGTGGCCGTTCATTCTCGTGCGCTCCAGCGGCGCCAAATCGGCGGCCATCATGGGCTACGACCTCTGGCGCTGGCACCTGATGATGGCCGGGATCGGCAATACGGACGAGATCTATCACCACTTTTTCCAGAATCTCGTCCGCTGGCTGCAAATCGAAAAGAGCAGTGACCTGGTGCGCGTGCGCACGGACCAGTCCACCTATCATTTCGGTGACGAGGTCCGCCTCACTGCCCAGATTGTGGATGCCCGATATCAACCCGTCGACGATGCCGAGGTCGAGGTCACGATCCGGTCAACCGCTCCTGGCCACCCGGAAGGCGGCAACGAGCACCGGCCGGCTCCGGCAGCGGAACCGGGCACGCTCCTCCTCACCCCCTCTGGTCAGGGCGGCTATAGCGGCCTTTTCCGCCCGGAGCAAGCCGGAGAGTATCAGATCCGGGCCGAGGTCCGGCGCAGCGGCCAGAAGGTGGGCGAGGCCTCCCATCTCTTCAGCGTCGGCAGCTACAACGAGGAGCTGAGCGACGTCGCGCTCAAGGCGCCGCTGCTGCGACGCATCGCCGCCCTGAGCGGCGGCAGCTACGCCGCCGCCGATTCCGCCGCCGCTGTGCTCGAAGCCATCCATGGCGCGAAACGCCAGCGCACGCTGACGCGCGATACGGAGATATGGAATAATGGCCGCCTACTGGCCGCTATCCTTGCGCTGCTGGCCGCAGAATGGACGATCCGCCGCCGCAAAGGCATGCTCTAGCCTTGCGGAGGATGGAGCCATCCTATCGGTGGAACTTGAATGGACGATCCGCTGCCATAAAGAGATGCTGCAGCCGCCGCTGCGGCCCATTTCCTTTCTGCACTGACGCCGCCTTGCGGCTATAGTAAAGGGAATAAGCCACGAACGTGTCGAACGGCAACAGCACTACCAAGTCATCGCAACAACGGACAAGGCTGTTATATTCAGATCGGTATCTCATGCCCATGCATCCTTTGAAACGCATCCTGCTTCTCGCAACCGCCCTGCTGGCGTCCCAGACCGGCTCCATGGCGTTGGCGCAGGTGACCATCGCCGGTGGGAAAGGCCATCTGCGCACCTTCGATGCCGATCCCGTCCCCGCCGGGCAGCTCTACATCAACGGCTTTTACAGCCTCTTCCTCGAAAAAATCACCACACCCGTGCCGCTCGGCACGAGCATCGGCCAGCGCGAAGAACTTGCCGTCGATCATACCCTGAATCTCAGCCTCACCCTCGGGCTCTCGCGCACCTTCGAACTCTTGCTGCATGCCGTGCCCTATCAGGACAACCAGCGCGATCTCTTTGGCCCGATCGGCGACACCCGCATCGGCATCAAATTCCATCTCCCCCATCGCGGCAGTATTCTCCAGTCGGGGCTTCTCGGCTTTATCAGCCTGCCGACCGCGCCGATGCACAACATCCCCTATGAAAGCTACAGCACCGACGCCTATGGCTGGGGCCTCATCGGCCTGGCCTCTCTTGACCTGCGCTCCAGCGCCCTCGCCCTGCCGGTCAAATTTGTGGCCAACATCGGTTACCGCGACCAGAACTGGGGGGACCGCTATTTCAGCGCCCCGTACGATCAGCTTCTGGCCGGCATCGGCTTCAAGTTTCCGATCCGCGCGACCCTTTTCTATGCAGAGACCACCGGGGAGATCTTTATCAACCCGAACGAGCGGCTCGCACTGCGCCAGAACCTGCTGCGCTTCTCCAGCGGCCTGCGCTTTCTCGGTCCCAAACAGCTGGTCTTCGACGTGGCGGCCGATATCCGCCTCGGCAATTATACGCCGACAGCCGCTGAGATCGCGCAGAATCCCTTCCTGAAAAAATATGCCGACTGGAAGATACTCTGCGGCGTCACCCATCGTCTCCAGCTTTTCGAGACGGCGAGCCCCGATGGACGGGCCCGCCGCGACCTCCAGTCCGAGGAGCAGCGCAAAAACGAGGAGATCCGCAAACAACGCGAGCAGGTCAACCGCGAGCTGGACGAGCTGCGCAAAAAAGTCGAAAAAAGCCAGGACCGGCAGCCGGAGTAGGAATGGAGCGGAGATGAGATGAACCTGCTGCCCCGAAATGGTGCCGTCCCGCTGCTGCGGCGGCTGCTGATCGCCGGTCTGCTTTTGGGTGGAGCCGCGGCGCCCGCGCTGGCCCAGTCCTCCTCCGAGTGGCAGAAATCCTCGGACCGGCTCTTCAGCGAGGCCCGCCGCCATTATCTCAGCGAAAAATACTGGGAGGCGGCGCGTGACCTGATCCTGCTGCTCGACTTTAATCCCGAGTACGAAAAGAACGACGAGGTGGTCTACACCCTGGCGCAATCGCTCTATGAAATCGGCTTGCCGCAAGGGGCCGAACGGCTTTACCAGCATCTGATCACGCGCTATCTGCGCAGCCCGCTGCAGCCTGACGCCCTGCTTGGCCTTGAGCGCATCGAGTACGACCGCCAGGAGTGGAACCGCTGCCTCGAATATCATCAGATCATCCTGCGCTCGGTCGCCCCATCAACGGTCACGGATGCCGCCAACTACTTCGCCGGCATGGCCCAGTACCAGCTCCGCGATTTCCCCAAGTCGATGGAGCAGCTGGTGCAGGTCTCGGTGAAAAGCCCATGGTATCCCTTCGCCCAGTATAATCTCGCTCTGGCGCAAATGCGCATGAAACAGGTGCCCCGCGCCGTGGTCACGCTGCGCGCCATCTGCGACCTGCCGGTCGAGAGCGAACAGGTACGCAGCCTGATCGATGAATGCCACTTGACCCTCGGCTATCTCTTTTACGAGCTCGAGCGCTATCGTCCGGCGTACGAACAGTTTTTGCTGGTCTCGCCAACCCACGAGCACCGCGATGAGGCGCTGCTGGCCGCCGGATGGTGCCTGGTCCAGCTCGGCAATCTGAATGCGGCCATCAAGCCCCTGACCCAGCTCTTGCTCAACCATACCGGCAGTGCCAGCACCGAAGAGGGCCTCTTCCTGCTCGGCCGCTGTTTCATGAAGTTGAAGCGTTACGACCATGCGATCCGCGTCTACGATCATCTCATCGCCCTCTTCCCCTCGCGCGAGGAGATGCCGGCGATCCAGCGCGAGGTGCAGACCGCGCTGCTCGAGGAGGGCATCGAGGTGGAAAAGCTGCAGACCGATCTGCTCATCATGGAGAGCGAACTCATCGACGCCCTGCCCCTGCAAGTCACCTGGCCGGAGATGCCCGCTGATTTGCGCGATGAACGGCAGCAGCTTCTGGATCTTCGCCAGGGCCTGCTCCGCCGCATCCAGGAGGAGCGGGTGCGCGTGAACCGGCTGGTCGCCGAAATGGACGAACTCCGCCGCATCACCCGGCGCAAGGAATCGCGCATGGACTGGCGCGCCTATGCCGAGTTCGGCAAATCCCGTGCCCTCTTCATGCAAAGCATGCCTTAACCTGTGAACAAGCCACGGCTGTCAATATGAAGCAACAACCTGAACATCAAAGCATGACCACTCACGGCAGCACCCGGCCGGGCCGCCTCCTTCCCGGACCAGGCGCGCTCCTTCGGCCCGCTGTGTTCCTGCTGCACGGCGCGCTCCTGTTGTACGCCGCCCTCCTGGTGCACGCCGTGCTCCCGCGGCCCGCGGCCGCTGCGGTGCCGGATACATCGCAAAAGCCGGCTTCGATCGTCGCCGGAGTCGTCAGCGAGAGCGGCGAGGACCTCGCCAAGCTGAACCGTATCATTATCGAGCACGAGGCCCTGCTGCAGAAATATCCCAACAGCGATTTTATCCCCACCGTGCTGCTGCAGCTCGCCCAGCTCTACCAGCGCCAGTCCACGGCGCTCTTTCAGCAGCAGATGGAGAAATACGAACAGGATCTTCAGGCCTTCGAGCGCAATGAAATCCTCGAGGAGCCGGTCCTGCCGCGCGCCAATATGGAAAAAAGCATCAGCCTGCTCGAGCAGCTGGTGGACAAGTACCCCAAGGTGGCGTTTCGCGACAAGGCCCTCTATATGCTCGGCATGTCCTATCTGCAGCAGGGCAACCGTGTCCGCGCCCAACTGTGCCTGGAGCGGATCATCAGCGAGTTCCCCAAATCAACGATCACCCTCGAATCCCATTTCCGCATCGCCGAGTTTTATTTCGACCGCCGCGAGTACGCCCCCGCTATCGACCATTACAAGGCCCTGCTCGAACAGTGGGATAACCCCTATTTCGACATGGCGCTCTACAAACTCGGCTGGTCCTACTACTCCCAGGGTGATTACCCTCACGCCATCACCAGCTTTATCTATCTGCTCGAGGACATGGCGCTGATCGAACGTACCGACTCGCAGCAGCTCAGCCGGTCGCGGGCGGATCTCAGCTCCGAGGCCATCCAGTATATCGCCAGCTGCTATGCCGAATACGGCGGCCCGGCAGCGGCGCAGAATTTTTTCACCTCGCGTACGGACAAGAGCTACACCCTGCCCATCCTCATCCAGCTGGCGGCGCTGTATCAGAAACGCGCCTATTACCCGGAAGCGATCGCCGCCCAGGAGGTCCTGCTCACGCTCTATCCCTTTTATGAAAACGCCCCGGAGCTGCTGCAGCAGATGGTGGACGATTACGAAGCGGACGGCCGCAAGCCCCAGGCCATCCTGACGCGCGAGCGCATCGTGCAGCAGTTCGCCCCGGGCGGTTTTTGGCTGATGGAGCATCCCGCAGGCCCGGTACATCAGAAGGCGGACAGCCTGGCCCGGGCCACTCTGCGCGGCCTCGGTCTCTATTATCAGGGCGAAGCCCAGCGTAACGGCCGCGTCCGCGATTACCAGATCGCCATTGAAAAGTACGAGGATTATCTCGACAAATACGGCACGGCGGCCGATGGCGCGGAAATTCGCTATCTCCTCGCCGAGTGCAATTATGCACGCGGCGACTATGCCGGGGCGATCGCGGCGTACACGGCGGTGCTGACCCAATACGACACGACCCGGTACCGCCATGACGCCGCCTACAACCGCGTCCTGTGCTACTACCAGTTGCTCGGTAGCGACGGCGGCGGGGACTCGCTCCGGGTGGCTATCCCCGGATTCATCGGCAGCAGCGATACGCTGCGCCTGACGGTGGCGCGTCCCTCCGAGCGCGGCCTGCTTCTGGCGGCCAACGAATTCGTCACCCGCTTCCCGGAGAGCAAAAATCACGACCAGGTCCTGATGAAACTGGGCGAGACCTTGCACGAGCTGCACCACTTCGCCGCGGCGGCACGGGTCTACAAACACATCGTCGATCTCGGAGCGCAGCGCCCCTATTATCTGAGCGCGGCGCTGAATGCGGGGCAGTGCTACTTTGACGATAGCCGCTTTGAGGAAGCCGACCGCTGGTTCACCGCCTTGCAGGAGCAGTTTCCGGATTCGGCCCATTATCGCGAACGCGCCAGCCGTCTCAGCACCCTGGCCAAATTCAAGATCGCTGAAGGGTTGGCGGGATCGGGGCAGGCCGAAGCCTCGGCGCGGCTGATGCAGACAGTAGCCGGGAACGCCACCGAGGCGTCGCTCCGCGACCGCGCCCTCTTCGAGGCGGCGGCCCAGTTTCAGAAGCTCAACCAGCCGGCCGAAGCCGCGCAAGCGCTCGAGCAGCTTGCCGCGCAGCAGCCGCCCTCCGCTTTGGCCGACGAAGCCCTCTATCGCGCAGCGGTGCTGCGCGAGACCAGCGGCGACCATGCCGCCGCGGTGCAGGATTACCTCAGGCTTTGCGATACCTGGCCGGCCTCGAATTTCGCGCAGCGCAGCCTGAAATCGGCCGCCCTGTGCCAGGAGAACCTCCAGAATTGGAGCGAAGCGGAAAAGCTCTACAGCCGCATCGCACAGAGCTACCCCGACTCGCTGAGCGAACTGATCGAGAGTCTCGCCCGGGCGGGGGAGATGGCCAACAAGGCCGGCGACAGCGCCGCCGCCCAGCGTTATTTCACCCGTACGGTGCAAAACTGGCGCCAGAGCGGCAGCGCCGGCGCGGAAATCGATCCCTATTATGTCGCCGAGGCCCAATTCATGCTCGCCGAACTGCTCTTCGCCGACTATGCCCGGATCACCCTGCAGCCGCCCTTTGAGCGCAGCATGAAGCGCAAGGTAGCCAAGTTCAACGAGGTCTTCGAGGCCTACAAGGCGACGCTCGAATACCAGATCGCCGACTGGTCCACGGCCGCCTCTTACCGCATCGGCGCCTCTTTTGAAGAGTTTGTCCGCGCCTTTATGGAATCACCGGTGCCGCGGGGATTGAAGGGGGATGCCCTGCAGGAGTATCAGTCCAAGCTGGTCGCGGCGGCCCGGCCCTACAAGGAGCGCGCCCTCGACACCTACGCCAAGATGGTCGAGCAGGCCCGCGCCAATGCCATCGAGAATACCTGGGTGAGCCAGAGCCGCGCGCGGTTGCAGGCCTTGCAAACGGAACTGGGAATCGCTCCGGGTCCGGCATCCACGCCGGCGGCGTCCGATTCCTCGGCGGTGCCGTCCGGCAGCCCGGCGGCGCCAGGCGGCGCACTATCCACACCGCAGGAGGGAGCCACGCCATCATGATCCCGATGACCCGCACCGCATATGATCGTGGCCTCCCGCTGCGAATCGCCGGCGACCGGAGCCACGCCATCGTTATCCCGATGACCCAGCGTGCAGCGCGTCTGGCGCTGCTCTTTATCTCCCTCTTTTTCGCGGCGGCCGGCCCCGGCTCCGGTCAGGACCTGATCTTCGACCGGGCCGATACGACCATCCGCGTGGTTCCGCCGGCCGACAGCGCCGCAGCGGCGCGCGACGGCACCCGCCTTTTTAACGCCATGACCGCCGAAACCGCCACGGCCCCGGCCCAGGATTCGCTGCGTCTCCTCGATCCGCGCTCCTCCCTGCCGGATTCGTTGCGTGAGGACGACCAGTCCTTCAGGCTCTTTCTCGACAAAATCGAGGTCGAGGGCAAACTCGAGAAACCGCAGGCGATCTTTATTATCCCGGGCAGCGATCCCGAAATCGACGATATTCAGATCAAACGCTCCTTTTTCGAAGAGATCTTTAGACCGGTGGCGCCCTCGGTGCGCATCGGAGTGAAACAAAAACCGTCCTCCACCAGCAAACGCAAGGATGTGTTCCCCTGGTAAGGCAATTATGAGGAAGTAATGGCGTTGGATGTCAAAAAACAGCGCAGGCAGCTGGAACAGACCCGCGATCAGCTCGCCGGCCTGCAGAGTGCTCTGCAGGAACGACTCTTCACCCTCTATCGCGATCATGGCCTGATCGGCAAGCGCGCCGAGCTGCAAGATCCCGAGGTTCGGCAGCGCTGTCTCACTCACCCCTTTGATCCGGTCACGCGCACCGAGCTGGAGGTCATCGCCGGCCAGCTGCGGCCGCTCGGTGAAGGGCTGCTCCGGCTGCGACAGGAGATCGAACAGCTCAAGCGCCGGGAAGAGGCGGAGCGCAAGGTCGTATATGAGGCCCCCCCGCCGCTGCCGGCGGTGCCGTCCAGGCCCACGCCGCTGCAGCTGCTCAGGGGCTATGGCGTCCAGGATCTCAAGCGCTACAGCCGCAAGCATATGGTCTGGGCGCTGGGCATCGCCGCGGCGATCGAATTTCTCGCCCTCGGCATCTACTGGTTCGTCGTCTCGATGCAGCCGGATGAGGTAGCCGAGAAGAAGGTGCGCATCACCAAATACATCGAGCTCGAGCCGCCTCCCTCGATTGCCGAAGATCTGAACCAGCCCATCGGCGGGGACAACCTGCTCGGCGGCAGCACCTCGGGCATCATCGGTGTCCTCGGCGTCATCGTGCCGGTCAGCGACAAGGACAAGAAGAACAACGGCATTGAATTTCTCGTCAGCGACAACTCGATACAGGATCTTGACCGGCTGCTCTCGCAGACCAAGCTGCGCGGCGGCAATGGCGCCGGAGGGGAAGGGGGACTGGGGCTGGGACAGGGGAACGGCAGCCGCGGCCGCAGCTCCGCCGATCAGGCCAATGATCAGGTCGTCCTCGACGAATTCAACGTCGCCGCGCTCGGCAACGTCGATCAGCTGATCACCGAAGCCAAGGGGGTCGAGAGCGTCAAGCTGGAAAAGAAGGGCCAGGTCGCCATCCAGGCTCCGAGCGACATCCGCGGTTCCGAGACGGCGCGAGTGCAGCGCTCCGCCGATGCGGTGATGGGGGTGATCAACGCCCAGCAGGCGCGGATGATGTATATCTATAACAAACACTTGCGCCTCAATCCGGAGATGCGTGGCAAGCTCAATGTCGACCTGACCATCGAAGCCGATGGCTCCGTCTCCAACATCACCGTCGTCGAGAGCAACATCAGCGAAGCCGAGTTTGTCAGGGAGCTGCTGGGTTTGCTCCGCCGCTTGCGTTTCGACAAGATCACCGCCGGTTCGGTCACGGTCAATCTGCCTCTGGTCTTCAACAGAACGGAATAGTTCCCGCCATGAATCCCCAAACCGCCAGGCTGACCCGCCTGGTGCTGCTGATCGCCATCGCCCTGATCATCGAGATGATCGGGTTGCCGCAATTTTTCACCGGGCCGCTGGTCAACATGATGCTGGTGCTGACCACGCTGATCTCCGGGGTGACCGGAGGGATGGCCCTCGGCTGCATCACCCCCTTGATCGCCTTGCTCCGCGGCCAGCTGCCTCCCGTGCTGGCCCCCTTAGTCCCCTTCATCCTGGCCGGCAACGCCCTCTACGTCCTGCTCTTCGGCGCGCTGCGCGGGCGGCTGGCGGCCCGGCCGCTCTACTCCTGGCGCGCCTGGCTGGGGATCGTCGTCGGGTCGGCCGGCAAATTCCTCTGGCTCCTTGGGGCGGCGCGGCTGCTGATGCCGCTGCTGCTCTCCCGGTCGCTGCCCCCCGCCGTCATCGCCATGATGACCCTGCCCCAATTGATCACGGCCCTGCTCGGCGGCCTCCTCGCCCTGCTTTTTTACGCCCTGCTGGTGCGGCGGCGCATCCTCTCCCTGCCGGAGTGATCCGCCCGGATTCCATGCGCCGCCGATCGCGGTCTTCCCGACGCCGGGGCGGTCCGGCCTCTTCTTACCCGGAGTGATGTGAAGCCTGGCGACTCCCCCTCGGGGTTGCGCTATTTTGTTGAATTTGCCGCATTTTTTTTGTACCTTGAAGGTCACTTTTTTAACAACCCATCAGGGTCGAGCCGGCATCATGTCCAACGACATCGAGATCATCGGGGCACGCACCCATAATCTCAAGAATATCTCCATCACCATCCCGCGTAACCAGCTGGTGGTGATCACCGGAGTCTCGGGTTCGGGCAAATCGAGCCTCGCCTTCGACACCCTTTATGCCGAAGGTCAGCGCCGTTATGTGGAGTCGCTCTCCGCCTATGCGCGGCAGTTCATGGAGCGGATGGACCGGCCCGACGTCGACGAGATCCATGGCATTTCGCCCGCGGTGGCCATCGAGCAAAAGAACACCAATCAGAGCTCCCGTTCCACAGTGGGCACCGCCACGGAGATCCAGGACTATCTGCGCCTGCTCTTCGCCCGCGTCGGCAAGGCCTGGTGTCCCCATTGCGGCCAGCCGGTGCGCCGCGAGCAGGTCGGCGATGTCGTCGCGTACCTGCAGGGGCTGCCGGCGGGCACCAGGTGCGTCATTACCTTCCCGCATGCGGCCGATGCCGCCAGCCGGCAACACCTGCGGCAAAAGGGCTATTTCCGCATCTGGGAGGCCGGCGAAATCCGGCCGATGGAGGCCCTGGGGGAGGAGGTGGCGCGCGCCAATATCATCGTCGACCGTCTCGTCACCGCGCCCGAAAGCACCAATCGCGTCGCCGATTCGGCGCAGCAGGCCTTCGAGATGGGCAAGGGCCATCTCGATCTTTTTTTCAGCGACGGTCCTTCCCACCCCTTCTCACAAGGCTACGAGTGCGCTCGCTGCGGCCTGGTGCTGGCCGATCCCCAACCCGGGCTCTTCTCCTTCAATCATGCCACCGGCGCTTGTCCGGTCTGCAACGGTTTTGGCGACATCATCACGATCGACGAGGAACTCGTCGTCCCCCATCCGGAAAAAAGCATCGCCGCGGGCTGCATCGCCCCCTGGAACACCCCGACCCATCGCGAACTGCGCGAGCTGCTGCTGCGGGAAGCGCCGCTGCATAGCATCGATATCGACACGCCCTACGCCGAACTTGCCCCCGAGGCGAGGCGCTTTCTCTGGGAGGGCGCCGGCGACTTTCCCGGCATTACCGCCTTTTTCAACTGGCTCGAAACCAAAAAATACAAGATCGGCGTGCGCGTCTTCCTCAGCCGCTACCGCGGCTATGTGACCTGCACCGCCTGCCACGGCTCGCGCCTTCGGCCCGAGGCCCTCAATTTCCGCATCGAGGACGCCACCATCGCCGACCTGAACCGCCGCTCCCTCCGTGATCTGCAGAGCTTTTTCAACACCCTCGTCCTGAGCGAATTCGAGACCGCGGTGGCCGGCCAGATCCTCACCGAGCTGTGCAACCGCCTGAGCTATCTCAATACCATCGGCATGGGCTATCTGACCCTGGACCGGCGCACCGGCACGCTTTCGGGCGGCGAGTTCCAGCGCATCAATCTTGCGACGGCGCTGGGCGCCCAGCTGGTGGGTTCGCTCTATATCCTCGACGAGCCGACCATCGGGCTGCATCCGCGCGACAGCGAAAAGCTGGTGGAGATCCTCAAGGCGCTGCGCGATATCGGCAACACCGTCGTGGTCGTCGAGCACGACCGCGAGATGATGCGTCATGCCGACCAGATCATCGACCTCGGTCCCGGCGCAGGCGAGAACGGCGGCGAGGTGATCTTTTGCGGCAGTTACGACGCGATTCGCATCGACGGCCGCTCATTGACCGGAGCCTATTTGCGCGGCAACAAGCGCATCCCCTTGCCCGACCGGCGGCGGCCGCTGACGGGCCCCACATTGCAGATCCGCGGCGCCAGTGAACACAACCTGAAAAACATCGATCTCGATATCCCCCTGGGGGTGATGGTGGTGGTGACCGGGGTTTCCGGCTCGGGCAAGAGCACGCTGGTGCGGGATGTGCTCTATGCCGGGCTGCTGAAAAAACGCGGAGAATGGAAAAAGCGGGTGGGCCGGTTTCGCAGCCTCAGCGGCGATTCCTACATCGGCGAGGTGGTCATGGTCGACCAGTCCCCCATCGGCCGGACCCCGCGCTCGAACCCGGCCACCTATGTCAAGGCCTTCGATCCGATCCGGCAGCTCTTCGCCGAGACCCACCGCGCCCGTGTGCGCGGCTTGAAATCGGGCGCCTTCTCCTTCAACGTCCCCGGAGGGCGCTGCGAGACCTGCGAGGGGGCCGGCATGGTGCGGGTGGAGATGCAGTTTCTCGCCGACCTCTTCCTCGAATGCGAGAGCTGCGGCGGCAAGCGCTACCGCCGCGATATCCTCGATGTCCGCTACCACGGCCGCAATATCAGCGAAGTGCTCGAGATGACGGTCAGCGAAGCCCTGGAGTTTTTCGCGCACGAGCAGGCGGTGACCCGGCGCCTGAAATTACTCAAGGAGGTCGGCCTGGGATACCTCAAGCTGGGGCAGCCCGCGACGACCCTCTCCGGCGGCGAAGCCCAGCGGGTCAAACTCGCGGCCCATCTCGGCGAACTCCGCCACAAACAACTCCTCTATATCTTTGACGAGCCGACTACCGGTCTCCATTTCGACGACGTCGCCACCCTCCTCCACTGCTTCAACGCCCTCATCGCCGCCGGCCATTCGGTTCTGATCATCGAGCACAACCTCGATGTCATCAAATGCGCCGATTTTCTCATCGATCTCGGACCCGAAGGCGGTGAAAAGGGGGGCTACATCGTCGCGCAAGGAACCCCCGAAGAGGTCGCGGCCGCCGAAACCTCCTATACCGCCGCCTGGCTCAAGCCGCTGCTCGAAAAACCTTGAAAAAATAATAATTGCATACCATTAAAATAATTTCTATTTTTTACCCGTTTTTATGAATGCCTGCAGTTTGAAAATGAAAGGCCCGTGCCCATGAAAAAACGCCTGATTCTCCCGCTCTTGCTCACCGCCCTGCTGCGCCTGACATTCGCAGCCCCGGAGGTAGCGGATTCCCTGGGCGAGGCCGATCCCGCCTGGAGCGGCGGCATCGAAACCGCCGCCACCAATGCCTACCTCTGGCGCGGCATGATCGTCAATGAAGCGGCTATCCTCCAGCCCGCCGCCTGGGTGACCCACAAGAATGTCACCCTCACGCTCTGGAGCTCCTGGACGCTGAGCGAGCCCAAGGACGATATCAAGCGGCCCGAAATCGACGCCGCCTTGACCTACGAATTTTCCTGGCAGAACCTGGCGTTCGAAACCTACTTCAATTACTATGGCTATATCGACCAGCCGGATGCCCCCAACACCGGCGAGCTGGCCTGCATCGCCGGCTACCCGATCGGGATTTTCACCCTCAAAGCCGGAGTGATGTGCGATATCATCGAATACAGCGGCGCCCTTTACACCGAGGAAGGTGTGGAGATGGAAAAGGAGCTCAACGACCAGTTCACCGCCTTTGGCGCCTTGACCCTGGGCGCCGGATCGGCAAAATTCAACGACGCCTATTTCGAACTCCACCGTACCACCGCCAGCCTGCTCTCCCTGGAGGGCCGGCTGACCTGGACCCGGCCATCCGGCCTTTATCTCCAGCCCTGGTTTCAATTCAACCAGACCCTCGACAACGACCTGAAACCCTACCTGAAGAAACACACCAGCAGCTTCGGCCTGACCGCAGGTCACGAGTTCTGATGGTAACCCCTGATCACACCGTTCGTACGGTAGCCGGAGTACCTGCCCCCAGGTATTCATGGAGGAAGCAGCGCTAGAATGTCCGAGTTTCTCGAGATTGTCAACGTATCTAAGCATTTCGGCAGCCTTTGCGCGGTGGACGGGGTCTCCCTCTCGATCCGCAAAGGCGAATTTTTTTCCCTGCTCGGCCCCAGCGGCTGCGGCAAGACCACTCTCCTGCGCATGCTCGCCGGCTTTGAGCAACCCGATACCGGACGCCTCCTCCTCAATAGCCAGGATATTACACCGCTGCCTCCCAACAAGCGCAAAGTCAATACCATCTTTCAAAGCTATGCTCTCTTTCCCCATCTGACGGTGCGCCAGAACATCGCCTTCGGCTTGCAGGTGCAAAAACTCCCCACGGTGGAGATCGATGCCGAGGTCGACAAGATGCTCGCCCTCGTCCAGCTGGAGGCGGAAGCGGACAAAAAACCGGCCTTGATCAGCGGCGGCCAGAAACAGCGCGTCGCCGTGGCGCGTGCACTGATCATGAAACCCCAGGTGCTGCTCCTCGATGAACCGCTGGCCGCGCTCGACCTCAAACTGCGTCAGAAAATGCTGCTCGAACTCGACCTCATTCATGATGAGGTCGGCATCACCTTTGTCTATGTCACCCACGACCAGGGCGAGGCCATGAGCCTGAGCGACCGCATTGCGGTGATGAACCACGGCAAAATCGAGCAGGTCGGCACCCCGGCTGAGATCTATGAGGCGCCGCACAGCAGCTTTGTCGCGGCGTTCATCGGCGATACCAATTTTTTCGAGGGCGAAGCCCGGGAACTGGTCGGCAAGGAATACAGCCGTCTGACGATCGAGGGCTTTCCCGATCTGGTCTGCTTCAACGACAAGAATATATCCGCCGGCAATCCGGTTTATCTCAGCGTCCGCCCGGAAAAATTCGGTATCGGCCGGGCCAGGCCGGTGCTCGGCCCGAACCACAATATTGTCCCGGGGAAGGTAGAGGATATCATTTATCTTGGCGGTATGACCAAATACTGGGTCCGCGTCGACGAGTACAAGATCGCCATCAATCAGCAGCATAACCGCTTTTTTCTGGATGAAGAGCCGATCCGCTGGAACGACGATGTCTGGATCTGGTGGCACGCCGATGACGGCTTTATGCTCGAGCGCTACAGTGAAGCGGACGAGAACCTGATGAGCCTGCCCCCGGAGAGCGTCGGCGAGGAAGGGACCCCCGGATGAGCCGACTCCGCCGCCTATATGAGGGGCTGGTCACGGCGCCGAGCTTCGTCTGGCTGACGCTGCTCTTTCTCATCCCCACTCTGATCGTCTTCGCCATCGTCTTCAAGCCGGCCGATCCCTATGGCGGCATCGGCTCCGGCTGGACCCTGGAGACGCTGCGCAGCCTCGGCAATCCCAACTATCCGGCCATCATCTGGCGCACCCTCTGGCTCAGTTTGCTCACCACGGCCTTTTGCCTGCTCCTTGCCCTGCCCACCGGGTACTATATGGCCCGGGTCGATAAAAAATGGCATAACACCCTGCTGCTGCTGGTGATCACCCCCTTCATGACCAGCTTTCTGGTGCGCATCTTCGCCTGGAAGACGCTGCTCCATCCCGAGGGGCTGATCAAGCAAGCGCTGG
>Ga0209098_1002989_pt1 | contig 14471 bp, 12 predicted proteins | sample AD_JPNHW1_MetaG_FD_184429 | JGI IMG/M metagenome (GOLD analysis project Ga0209098, IMG submission 184429) | Active sludge microbial communities of municipal wastewater-treating anaerobic digesters from Japan - AD_JPNHW1_MetaG (SPAdes) (version 2) | ecosystem: Engineered > Bioreactor > Anaerobic... | reverse complement strand
GAACGCTTCATCCAGACGATGGTCGATTGAGCGCGCGCCCGCGCCGGCGCGGGAAAAGGACTGGATTTCGGAAAAGCCGGGGGGTAGGGTGGGCGCATTTCACCAGACGAGGATCATCATGGAATTGAGCGCGCACGAAATCGAGTTCCGCAACCAGCGGTTGGCCCATTTGGAGACCCTGAAGGCCGCCGGGCATCGGCCCTACGGCCGGGCGTTCGCGCGGACGGGCTCGCTGGCCGACGTGCGCGCGGCGTTCGCCGAGGGCGCGGCCGTCCGCGTCGCGGGTCGCGTGGTGGCCGTGCGCGAGATGGGCAAGAGCGTCTTCGCCCACCTGCAGGATGGCACGGACAAGTTCCAGATCTACGTACAGAAGAACGCCGTGGGCGACGACGCCTTCGCCGCGTTCAAGGCCGTGGATCTCGGCGATTTCGTCGGGGTGGAAGGCGAACTGTTCACCACCCGCACCGGCGAGCAGTCGGTCAAGGCGCTGAAGTGGGAACTGCTGTCCAAGGCGCTGCACCCGTTGCCGGAAAAGTGGCACGGGCTCAGCGACGTGGAAGTGCGCTACCGCCAGCGCTACCTGGATCTGATCGCGAATCCCGACGTGCGCAAGGTCTTCAACGCCCGCAGCCGCATCCTTTCGTTCATCCGGCGCTTCCTGGAGGCGCGCGGCTACTTCGAGGTGGAGACGCCGGTGCTGCAGACGCTGGCCGGCGGCGCCATCGCCAATCCCTTCAAGACCTTCTACAACGCGCTGGGACAGCCGATGTACCTGCGCATCGCGCCGGAGCTGTACCTGAAGCGCCTGCTGGTCGGCGGCTACGACAAGGTCTTCGAGCTGGGCAAGAACTACCGCAACGAAGGCCTCGACCGCTCGCACAATCCCGAATTCACCGCGCTGGAAATCTACGAAGCCTACGGCGACGTGAAGACGATGATGAAGCTCGTGGAAGAGCTCGTCAGCGGCGCCGCGCAGGAAGTCTGCGGCACGACGGTCGTCGGCAAGGAAGGCCAGGCGAAGATCGATCTGACGCCGCCGTGGCGCGTGGCGACCTACCGCGATCTTGTTTGCGAACGGGCCGGCGCGGATTGGTTCGCGCGCTCCGTCGAGTCCGCGCGCGAATGGGCGCGGGCGCAGGAGCTGGACATCCCCAACGAGATGACCCACGCGCAGATCACCCACGAGGTGTACGACAAGCTCGTGGAAAAGACCCTGCTGCAGCCGACGTTCGTCACGCGCCTGCCCGCGGAACTGGTGCCGCTCGCCAAGCGCTGCGAGGACGATCCGGCCGTCGTCGACGTCTTCGAGCTGGTGGTGCGCGGCCGCGAGCTGTGCCCCGGCTACACCGAGCTGAACGACCCCCTCGACCAGCGCGCGCGCCTCGAGGAGCAGGCCGCCGGCGACGCCTCCAAGATCGACGAGGATTTCCTGTGCGCCCTCGAACACGGCATGCCGCCGGCCGGCGGCATGGGCATCGGCATCGACCGCCTCGTCATGGTCCTCACCGGCGAGGAAAACGTCCGCGACGTCATGCTCTTCCCGCAGATGAAGAACCGCGAACCCAAGCCGGAAGAACCGCAGGCCGAATGACGCTGCCGTTTTCATTGTTCCTGGCGCTGAAGTACCTCAAGCCGAAGCGCACGTTTCTCTCGGTGGTGACGGTGCTTTCCACGCTGGGCGTGCTCCTCGGCGTGGCCGTGCTGATCATCGTCCTCTCCGTGATGACGGGCTTCGACGAGATGTGGCGGAACAAGATCCTCGACTTCAATTCCCACGTCACGGTGTCCGTGCCCGGCGGGCTGGGGGAGGAAGAAGACGCCCTCTGCGAACAGATCGAAGCCGTGCCGGGCGTGACCGGCGCCGCGCCGTTCCTGCAAAGCCTCGTCTTCATCCAGAAGCCCAACGGCCAAGTCGAAACCCCGATGATTCGCGGCGTGGATCCCGCGCGCGAGGCGCGCGTCAGCCGCATTCCCCAGAGCCTGGTGGCCGGCGAGTTTTCCGTGGCCGACGGGTCGGTGGTCATCGGCAACGACTTGGCCCGGCGCCTCGGCGTCGGCGTGGGCGACGTCCTGACGGTCTATTCCCCGGCGACGTTCATGGACAAGGACGAGATCCGCCTGCCGACGGAAATGACCGTCGCCGGCATCTTCGAAATCGGCATGTGGGAGTTCGACATGGGCTACGTCGTGGCCTCGCTGTGGGATGCCCGCGATTTCTGCGGCGGCACCGGCCTGGAGGCCATCCAGGTGATGACGCAAGATCCTTACGCGGCGGACAAGGTGGCCGCCGAGCTGCGCCGCCGCCTTGGCGCCGGCGTCTACGTGACCACGTGGATGGAGCAGAACCAGCAGCTGTTCGCCGCGTTGCGGGTCGAGAAGAACATGATGTTCTTCCTGCTGATCTTCATCACCATCGTCGCCGCTTTCGGCATCACCAACACGCTGATCACCGTCACCGTGCAGAAAACGCGCGAGATCGGCCTGCTGCGGTCGCTGGGCTTCTCGGCGGGCGCGATCATGCGGGTGTTCTTCTGGCAGGGCTGGATCGAGGGCGTGTTGGGCACGACGCTCGGCGTCGCGACGGGCCTGACGGTGTTGAAGTACCGCAACGACCTGTTGCATTTTCTGAACGACCGCTGCGGCATGCAGCTGCTGCCGGAAGAGCTGTACCACCTGGCCGAACTGCCGTCGCACACCATGCCCGGCGACGTCGCGCTGGTGGCGGTGTCCGTCCTGGTGATCTGCACCCTGGCGGCGGTGATTCCCGCCTGGCAGGCGGCCAAGCTCGATCCGGTGAGGGCCCTGCGCTATGAGTAGCCTCGTTCAAGCCCTCGACGTCCGGCGTTCCTTCGATCTGGAGTCGCGCACGCTGGAGGTGCTGCGCGGCGTGACGCTGGACGTGGAGGCCGGCGAAACGCTGGCCATCACCGGCATGAGCGGCGCGGGCAAGAGCACGCTGCTGCACGTGCTCGGCGGGCTGGACCGGCCGACATCGGGCCGCGTGCTTTACCGCGGGCGCGACCTTTATGCCGCCGGCGACCGCGAACGCTCGGCCATTCGCGCGCGCAAGATCGGTTTTGTCTTCCAGGCCTACCACCTGCTGCCGGAGCTGACGGTGCTGGAAAACGTGGCGCTGCCCGCCTTGAGCGTGCCCGGCGCCTTCCTGCGCGGCGCCGCGCTGCGCGCGCGCGCCGCGGAACTGCTGGCGCGCGTGGGCCTGACCGAACGCGCCGCGCACCGGCCCAACGAACTGTCCGGCGGCGAACAGCAGCGCGCGGCGCTCGCCCGCGCGTTGATGAACGATCCCGAGTTGATTCTGGCCGACGAACCCACCGGCAACCTCGATTCCCAAACCGGCGAGGACGTCCTGCGCTACCTGTTCGATCTTGCCGCCGAACGCGGCCTGACCCTCGTGATCGTGACGCACAACGAAGCCGTCGCTGCCCGCTGCCGGCGCCACGTCGTCCTGCGCGACGGCCTGCCCGTCGGCTGACCTCGTTTTCCGCGCTCCCCGGGCGGTTCGGCGCGGCTTGGCGCGCGGCGCCGGAACGCGGAAAAAGTCCTTCGCGCCGGACGACGCAAAAAGGGCGTGAAAGGCGAGGGGCGACATGGCATACTCCGCCGTCAAATCGCAAGAAAGGTCCGCATGAGCAAAGGCATGATTCTGGGGCTGCTGATACTGGCGGCGTTCGTGGTCGTCCTGATCATGACGCCGGGCCGGACGTCGATGAACTTGTTTTCGATGACGGTGACGCTGAAGACGTCGTACGCGTTGCTGGCGGCGGCGGGCGTCGGGGTGGTGGCAGGAGCGTTGTTGCGCAAATGAAAACGACGGAAGCCTTATTGGCGCGCGGGGTGAAGATCGCGGCCCCGGCGGCGGTGGAGATCGGCGACGACGTGGATCCGGGCCGCATTGCGGCAGGCGTGGTGATCCACGCCGGCTGCAAGGTGTTCGGCGCGACGACGAGCATCGGGCCCGGCTGCGTGCTGGGGCGCGAGGCGCCGACGACGGTGGAGGACTGCCAACTCGGCGAAAAGGTCGAGCTCAAGGGCGGCTATTTCAGCGGGGCGGTGTTCCTGGACGGGGCGGCGATGGGCAGCGGCGCGCAGGTGCGGCCGGGCACGATCCTCGAAGAGGGCGCCGAGATGGCGCACACGGTGGGCCTGAAGCAGACGATTTTCTTCCCGTTCGTGGTCGGCGGCAGCCTGATCAATTTCTGCGATGCGCTGATGGCCGGCGGCAAGAGCCGCAAGGTGCACAGCGAAATCGGCTCGTCGTTCATCCATTTCAACTATACGCCGCACGGCGACAAAGCGACGGCGTCGCTGATCGGCGACGTGCCGCGCGGGGTGATGCTGAACCAAGAGGCGATTTTCCTCGGCGGGCAGGGCGGTTTGGCGGGGCCGGTGCGGATCGAGTACGGCACGGTGCAGGCGGCGGGGCTGGTGTCGCGCCGGGACGTGCTGGAGCCGGGGCGCCTGGTGGTGCCGGAGGCGCCGGCGCCGGGCGTGAAACCCTACGGAACAGGCTATCGCTCCGTGGCGCGCGTGGTGCGGAATTGCGCCATCTACCTCGGGAACGTCGCGGCGTTGCAGGTCTGGTACGAGCAGGTGCGCCGGTCTTTGCTGGAACGGACGCCGCACGGAAAAGCGTGCCTGGAAGGCGCGCTGAAGCAGTTGGCGTCGGTGCGCAAGGAGCGCTTGAAGCGCCTCGACGACGTCATGGAGAAGATCGCGAAGGAAAACCGGGCGCAGTTGGCCGCCGAGCTATGCCGCGAGCACGAAAAGCTGTGCGGTGGCTGGACCGCGGCCCGGGAGTGCCTGGCGGGTGCGGGCGACGTGGAATGCGCCGAGAAGGCGGCGTTCCTCGCCGTCTGGAACGCGGCGAAAGAGGAATCCTATTTGGCGCGGGTGCTGGCGTTGCCGGCGGAAGACAAGGCGGCGGGCACCGCCTGGTTGCAGAAGATCGTGGATGGAGCCGGTGCGCCGGCATAGAAAAGAATCGGAGTTTGCGATGGGCGAAAAGAAATTGTTTGGGACGGATGGCGTGCGCGGGGTGGCGAACCGCGAGCCGATGATGGTGGAAATGGCCGTGAACCTCGGCCGCGCGGTGGCGTATGTGCTGAAGGAGCGCAAACACGGCAAACGGCCGCGCGTGGTGATCGGCAAGGATACGCGGTTGAGCGGCTACATGCTCGAAAACGCGCTGGTGGCCGGGCTGTGCTCGATGGGCGGCGACGCGCTGCTGGTGGGCACGCTGCCCACGCCGGGCATCGCGGTGCTGACGATCGACCAAAAGGCGGACGCGGGCTTCGTGATCTCCGCGTCGCACAATCCTTTCCAGGACAACGGAATCAAATTGTTCTCGTGCGACGGCTACAAACTGCCGGACGAGGAAGAGGCCGAGATCGAGCAGTTGATGGCCGAAAGCAAGCTGCCGAGTCTTTTGCCGAAGGCGGGCGGCATCGGCAAGTCGTTCCGGGTGGAAGACGCCTTGGAACGCTACATTGCGTTCTGCATCGGCACCTTCCCGAAGGATCTGGACTTGAAGGGCATGCGGATCGTGCTCGATTGCGGCAACGGGGCGACCTACAAGGCGGCGCCGGCGGCGTTCGAACGGCTGGGCGCGCACGTGACCACGCTGCACAGCACGCCCAACGGGCTGAACATCAACGCGCGCTGCGGCTCGCAGCACACCGAGGCCTTGCGCGAACAGGTGCAGGCCGAACGCGCCGACGTCGGTCTGGCGTTCGACGGCGACGGCGACCGCTTGATCGTCGTGGACGAAAACGGCGTGGAATTGTCGGGCGACCACATTCTGGCGGTCTGCGCACAGGATCTCAAGCAGCGCGGGCAACTGAAGGCCAACCTCGCGGTGGGCACGGTGATGAGCAACTTCGGGTTGCACGCCACGATGCGCAAGCTGGGGATCGAGCTGGGCTGCAGCGCGGTGGGCGATCGCTACGTGCTGGAGATGATGAAGGAAAAAGGCGGCATCCTCGGCGCGGAATCGTCGGGCCACATGATCTTCCTCGACAAGCACACGACCGGCGACGGCATCGTGTCGGGTCTGCAATTGCTGGCGGTGATGCGGCGGACCGGCAAGGAGGTGTCGGATCTCGCGTCCGTGCTGAAGCTGTCGCCGCAGCACCTGATCAACGTGGACGTGGCCAGCCGGCCGCCGCTGAAGGATTTGCCGGTCGTGCAGGCCGCGATCGCGGCGGCGGAAAAGGAACTGAGCCAGGACGGACGCGTGCTGGTGCGCTATTCCGGCACCCAGAACATGTGCCGCGTGATGGTCGAGGGGCCGACGGACGACATGACGAAGCGCCTGTGCGAATCCATCGCCGCGGCGCTGAAGAAGGAAATCGGCTGAGTCCCGCGCGGGACCGGGCCGGCCGGCGGCAATCGCCGGGCCGGCCTTTTTCTTGATCCGGGCCGGGGCGCTTCAGCCCATCAGGCCGGAACCGGGCTCGCGCGAGAACGCCAGATCGGCCACGCGAACCGTCGCCGCTTGCGCGGAGCGATCTTCGATCACGATGCCGCGCTTCTCGATTTCGGCGCGGCGGGCGAGAACGCCGGCGGCGGCCTCGCGGTCGATCACGTAGACCATGTCGCCGCCGCGTTTGGCGTGCAGCTGTCCGTGGGAAATCGGTACGGCGGGGGTGGGGTCCTCGGCAAGCGAGGTGGCGACGGGTTCGGCCTTGCGCTTGCCCGCGGCGAGGAGCACGACGCACTTGGCCTGGTAGACGAGTTCCGCGCCCATCGAGATGGCATAGCGGGGACTGTCTTCCTTGCGGGCGAAATGGCCGTCGGCGACGGCGTTGGCGACGGTGTTGTCGTCGAGCCTGACGAGGAGCATCCCGTTGCCTTCGAAGGGAATGCCCGATTCGTGGAACGCCACGTGGCCGCGCCCGCCGACGCCGACGACATGCAGGTCGATGCCGCCATGCCGCTTGATCTTCTGCTGGTAGGCGTCGAGGATTTCGGCGCGCACCCAGCGAAGATAATCCGATTTCGCCTTGGGATCGATGACGATGGCCTTGCCCTTGTCGGCGCCTTGTTCATGCCAATCGCCGGGGTTCGCCTGCAATTCGCGGATCAGCCGATCTTGTTCGACGAGGCAACCCCACGGCACGTTGGTTTCGATGAACTTCTTGCGCAGGAGGCCGAAGAGTTCCTGGATCATGAAATAGCTGTAGCTTTCGGGATGCAACGCGCGCATTTGGGCGTTTTCGCCGGGGAGGCCGACGTATTCGTCGAGGTTGAAGCTGCGGACGCGGGCGGCGTCCAAGCGGCCGGCGTTGAACGCCTTGGCAAGGTGCTTGTACAGGCCGGTGGGGGAGCTGCCGGTCGCGAGACCGAGGACGAATTCCTTTTTCATCGCCAACGAACGGACCATGCGGTCCTGGACGAGCCCGGCGGCGACTTCGCTCATGTGGTCGAAATCGCGCGCGATGATTACCTGGTGGGACATGGGATTCCTTGGGGTTGATGGATTCCAAAACCGTCTTCGAGAGTGCGCCGGAGAAACGGGGAAATCAATTCGTATTTGTCGCCTGGACGTAAGTCGGCGACAAAACCGTAGGAAACGGACGGCGCTCAGTAAATCTCGTCGCCTTCTTCGCGAGTGAAGAAAAGGTCGAGGGGATTGCGGCCGGAGGTGGCCGTGGCGGCGGGATCGAGGAGAATGCGTTCGGCCTCGGCGCGCTCGGTTTCGGCGGCGGTTTGCAGGGCGGCCAGCTTGGCGCGGGCGCCGGAAGCCTCGACGAGGCGCATGATTTCGGCGAACAGGAACGGAGAGCCATACAGGAGCTGGCATTCGCAGAGGATCTTGCAGGCGACCATGTGCTCGAAGCGATCAAAGGCGAGCTGCTGGCGGACGCGCGCGAGGGGTTTGAGGACGTAGTCGATCTCCTCTTGGACGTCGGGGTGGGTGAGGAGATAGTGCTTCTGGCGGTAGATCGCGTCGTCGAGGGTGCAGTTCGCGGCTGCGGACAGGTCGTCGGCCACGACGACGATGACGTCGAGATCGGAGCCGCGGACCATGCGGCCGGAGCTTTTTTCGGGGCGCGGCACGCGATGGGCCATTTGGTAGGTGACGTCGCCGGCGATCATGAAGGCGGCGTTGCGGAGATAGCGGTCTTCGTCGGGGAGGCCGGCGAGCGCCATGCAGACGCTTGCGCGGGCGAGCTCGATCTTTTCGCGGGAAATTGCCGCGGCGCGGCGTTCGAGTTCGGCCGCGCGGGTTTCGAGGGCGGCGGCCTGATCGTTCCGGCCGACGAGGACGTAGGTGAGGAATTCGCGGCGGATGGAGGGCGACAGGCGGGCGTAGCCGGCGACGGCGGAATCGAGCCGCAGGTAGCGGCGGCCGGCGCGGCGCAGGACGAGGCTGGGCGCGTGGCAGGCGCGCCAGAGTTCGAGCACGTCGGCGAAGCCGCTGGCCGCGGCCAGTTCGGCGCCGGTGAGCGGACCGCGTTCGGCGAGGATTTCCGCAAGGGCGGGCATGGGAGACAGCATAGGGATTCCGCGGCGGCAGGGGGAGTCTTTTCTGCGGGGCGGAATGTGGCTTGCCCGGCCGGCGGAACGATGCTACAAACGGCAAAGTCTTGCGAGATCAATTCAAGGCGGGCGGCGTGGAAACGTGGATGGACGAAGAAGGGCCGGGACGCCGGACGGCGGCGCGTCCGGCGCGCCGGCGCGGGGCGGTGGGCTTGGCCTTTCCGATCGTTGCCGGCACGGCGGCCGGCATCTGCGTGCCGGCGTCGCCGGCGCTTTTCTGGGGCATCGGGGCGCTGGGGCTGGTGCCGGCGGCCGTTTGGATTCGCCGGCGCGGGGCGGTGGCGTTCTTGATGCTGGCGGCGTTTTTCCTGATGGCCGCGCACGCGCGGCTGGCGACGGGGACGCGGTCGGCGCGGGCCTTGCCGGAACTGCTGGGGCGGCCGATGGAATACGTGCAGTTCGTGGCGGTGGCGCTGGAGGATGCCGCGCCGCAGACGGCGCAGCCCGGCCGGGCGGCCGGGGCGACGTTCGCGGCGCGGGTCGAAGGCCTGAATCGGGACGGCGCGTGGCGGCAGGCGGACGATCGCATCCGCGTCGTGCTGCGCGGATCGCCGCCGGGCGGGCGCTGGCCGCGCTACGGCGAGCGCTGGCGGCTGCACGGCATCGTGCGCACGGGCTTGCCGCGGCGCTCGGGGCTGTTCACGCTGCCGGAAAACCAGGCGGTGGTGGATGGCGACCGCGCGTTCTTCCTGGACGCCGGCCGGGGACATCCGCTCGTGGCGTGGTGCATGGCGCGGCGGCGCGTCTGCCGGGAAATCCTGGGCCGCGGGCTGGAGGATTCGCCGGAGCAGCGCGGCGTGGTGCAGTCGCTGATGATGGGCTACCGCGAGGATCTGCCCAAATCCCTGCGGAAGGATTTCGCGGCAACCGGAACCGTCCACATCTTCGCGATTTCGGGTTCGCACGTGGCCATGGTGACGGCGTTGATCGCGGGGCTGCTGCGCGCGCTGGGCCTGCCGCTGACGCGATGGTTTCCGATCTTGGCGCCGCTGCTGGTCGTCTACACGATCACGACCGGCGCGGCGGTCAGCGCCGTGCGGTCGTGCGTGATGGCCATCCTCATGCTGGCGGCGCCGTTCGCGAAGCGGCGGCCGGATTCGGTTTCGTCCCTGTGCGCGGCGGCCATCGTCATTCTGGTGGCGGCGCCGGCGCAGCTGGGGGATTTGGGCTTTCTGCTGTCGTTCACGGCCGTGGCCGGGCTGCTGGCGATTCCGCCGGTGCTCGACGCCGCGCTGGCACCGTGGATGCGCCGCGACGAATGGCGCCTGCCCGGCGAAGAGGCGTCCGTCGGCCGGCGCCTGCGCGAAGCGGCGTGGTTCGGCGTGCGCAGCTTCAACGTGACGCTGGGCGCGTGGATCGCCACGGCGCCGCTGACGGCCTATTTCTTCAATCTGGTCTCGCCGGTGGCGCTGGCGATGAACCTGCTCGTGGTGCCGGCGGCGTTCGTCATCCTGCTGGCCGGCGCGCTGAGCCTGATCTGCGCGCCGCTCGGGGATTTCCTGGTGACGACGTTCAACCACGCCGCCTGGGCGACCTCGTCGTTTTTGACGTGGTGCATCGCGTGGGCCGCCGACGTGCCTGGCGGACACTGGTTCGTGCGGACGCCGCCCGGGGCCGGCATCTTGGCCGGCTACGTCGTGTTGGCGGCGACGGCGACGATGGCGCGCCGCGCGCGCGGCGCGCTGGCGGCGGGATTGCTCGTTCTCGCCGCGCTGACGCTGGGCTGGAGCGCGCGGGAAGCGGCGCAGTGCCGGATTTCGGTGCTGGACGTGGGCGAGGGCAATGCCGCGCTGGTCAAGGCGCGCGGCGCGCATTTCCTCGTGGATGCGGGGTCGGAATTCCGCGCGCTTGAGACGGTGCGGCAATTGCGCGCCGAGGGCGTCAACCGGTTGGACGCGTTGATTCTCACGCACGCCGACGCGCAGCACGTCGGCGCGGCCGTGCGGTTGCTGGGCGAGATGCCCGTGCGCGAGCTATGGGTGCCCGCCGTGCTGTGGCCGTCGCCGGGGATGAAGAAGACGCTGCGCGCGGCGGAAGCCGCGGGCGTTTCGATGCGCCGCTTGCGCGCCGGCGATGCGGGCGATTGGCCCGGCGGCCTGCGCTGGGAAGCGCTGTGGCCGCCGGAAAAAATGGCGGCAGCGTGCGCGGACGACGCCGCGCTGGCGTTGCGGGTGGCGCGCTGCGGCGCGGCGATCTTGCTGGCCGGCGATCTCGGAGCCGCGCAGGAAGAGGCGTTGGCCGGCGGCGGCGCGGGAGTCGCGGCGGGCATTCTGGTGGTGGGGCGGCACGGCGACGCGGCCGCGACGTCCGGCGCTTGGCTGGATGCGGTGCGGCCGGCGGCGGCAATCATCAGCTCGGGCGAGCATGTGGATTCGCGGCATCCGGACGAGTCCACGTTGGCGCGCCTGGAACGGCGCGCCATCCCCGTTTGGCGCACGGATCGGCAAGGCGCGATCCAAGTCGAGCTGGACGCCGCGCCGGCGCGTTGGCCGGAGCGCGGGTGGCGGATTCGCGCGGCGCTTCCGTAGGCGCGCGCGGTCAGCGGACGATGGCTTCCGGCGCGGTTTCGAGCAACGGCCGGATTTCTTCGTCCGAAATCGGCGAACTGTAGGCCATGCGCGCGTTTTCCGCCATGCGGGCGGCCAAGGCGTCGCCTTCGCCGGAGAGGCGGATGTCGCGGAACACGCCGGATTGATAGGTGCGGATGACGGCTTGGATGGAATTGCCGTTGAGGGAGGTTTCGAGGTAGCGGAGCGCCTTGCCGGGCTGGTTGAGCCGCGCGGCCAGTTGGGCGGCTTCGAGAAACAGCGGCTGGTCCGCCGGTTGGTTCTTGAGGAACTTCTCCAGCATGTTCAGCGCCTCGTCCGCGCGGCCGACCTGGGCGAGCAAGGTGGCTTGCAGGCGCAGGGCGGTGGCGTCGTTGGGCCGTTGGCCGAGATATTGGCCCAGCCGCCGGACGGCCCGCGCGGGGTTGCGGTCGGAAATGGCGCAGAGCGCGAGATTGTACAACGCGGGGGGGAAGCCGGGACGGATTTGGTCGGCGGCATGGAATTGGACGGAGGCTTCCTTCATGCGTTTCTGCTGCAGATAGGCGGCGCCGAAATCGTTCCGGATCTCGGCGCTTTCGCCCGCGATGGCCATGGCCATGCGCAGGCTGGCGACGACCAGTTCGGGATCGTTCTTTCCGGACAGGCTGCGGGAAAGAATGAGCCAACCGTTCAAGCCGCGAGGGGCGGTGGCCAGCCATTCCAATTGGCGCCGGGTGGCGTTGGCGGAGGGAATGAACTTCCAGCCGGCCGGGGCGGCGGCCGCCGGCGTTTCCGTCGCCGCGCCGGCGGGGCGGGCGCGGACGGAAGCGGCGCGTTGATTTTTGCGACTCCAATCGAGTTCGGCGTATTTCACGGCCAACATCAACAGGGCGAACATGAGCGCGAGGCCGATGGCGGTGGCGACGGCGAGGCGAATGGTGTGGGTGCGCAGGGACGGCTGGGGGGGAATCAACGGATTGCGGACGGGGCGATAGCGCTCGCGCGGGGGAATGGCGTTGGCCGACGGCGGAGCGGCCGGCGGGGTCCGCGGCGTGCCTGGGGAAGTTGTCGCTGAATTCGACATGTAAGAACCAATCATAAAGAGTGGCGGAAACAAGGGCAAGAGCGGAGTGCGGCGTCGATTTTCGATGTCAAGCCGGGCGAACTGGGGCAAGATGCGCCGCGAAATGTCCGGTTCGTGGAAAAAACAGATGGCGCTGGTGTGGACGTCGCAATTCCTGTCGATCATGGGATTTTCGTTCGCGTTGCCGTTCGTCGCCTTTTTCCTCCAGGAGGACCTTGGGGTGACGCGGCCGTCCGAGATCCGGATGTGGGTGGCGCTGTTTTCGGCCTCGACGGCGGTGACGATGGCGGTGGCGGCGCCGCTGTGGGGGTTGCTGGCGGACCGCTACGGCAAGCGGATCATGCTGATCCGGGCGAATCTCGCGGGGGCGGCGGTGATGTCGCTGATGGGGGCGGCGCAGACGCCGACGATGCTGATCGTGCTGCGGCTGCTGCAAGGGGCGTTGACCGGCACGATGACGGCGGCGCAGGCGTTCCTGGCCGGCGAAATGCCGCGCGAGCGGCGCGGGCTGGCGGTCGGCGGCCTGAGCGCGGCGATGTTTTCGGGCAGCATGGCGGGCGCGTTGCTGGGTGGCTTCGCGGGGGAATGGCTGGGTTACCGCCTGGCGTTCGCCGTATCGGGCGGGCTGTTGCTGGCGGCGGGGCTGCTGGTGCTGTGCTGCACGCGCGAGACCGTGGTGCCGACGGTGCGCAGCCGCGTGCCGGAGGGCATTCCCGAAAGCGCCCGGCTGCATTGGCGGGATTTGCCGACTGCCTTCTACGGGGTGTTGGCGATGATCGGGGCCATCGCGTTCGTGCGGCAGTCGGACCTGGCGTTCCTGCCGCTGCTGGTGCAGGACATCCACGGGACGCTGGTTCGGGCCTCGCTATGGAGCGGGGCGCTGAACGCCTGCGGCAGCGTGGCGGGACTGCTGGCGGGGCTGGCGACGGGTTGGCTGTCCGACCGGATCAATCCGTTCCGGCTGGTCGTCGTGGCGGCGCTGGCGGCGGCGGCGTTCAGCGGCTGGCAGATGGTCGTGGATTCGTTCGCGGTGCTGTTTCCGGTGCGCTTCGGGGCGGTGTTTTTCGCGGGGGCGCTGGAGCCGGCGCTGAACACGTGGCTGGCCAAGCACGTGCCGGAGGCGCGGCAGGGCGTGGCGTTCGGGCTGGCGAGCACGACGCGCTCGATCGGCTGGGCGGCGGGGCCGATCGCGGCCGGGGCGGTGGCGCTGGTCAACCTGCGCGCGGTGTTCGGCTTTTCCGCCGCGGGCTTTCTGGCGCTGGCGGCGCTGTTCGCGCTGGCATTGCGCGCCCGCGCGAAAACGGATACAAAACCGGCATGAGCATCTCCGACCCCCAATGTCCTTATCCCGAGACCGCCGACATCCACACGTCGGCGGACGAATACGCCACGCGGTTTTCCGGCGCCGTCGGCGAATGGATGCTGGCGATGCAGGAGCAGATCACGCGGCGCCTGCTGCGCGGCTTGGCCGGCGCGTCCGTGCTGGACGTCGGCGGCGGCCACGGGCAGCTGGCGGTGCCGCTGGCCCGCGACGGCTGGAACGTGACGGTGCTGGGCAGCGACGAATCGTGCCGGCACCGCGTGCGCAGCGTCGTGGATGCCGGCGCGTGCCGGTTCGTCGTCGGCAACGTGATCGCGCTGCCGTTTCCGGACAAGTCGTTCGACGTGGTGCTGTGCTTCCGGCTGCTGACGCACTGCGAGCGCTGGCCGGAGCTGGTGCGCGAGCTGTGCCGCGTGGCGCGTCGGGCCGTGATCGTGGACTATCCGACGGGGCAGAGCCTGAACGCGGTTGCGCCCGCCCTGTTCGGCGCGAAGAAGAAGTTCGAGAAAAACACGCGCACGTGGGCGTTGTTTCGCCACGCGCAGGTGATCGACACCTTTGCCAAGAACGGCTACGCGCCAGCGGCGACGGGCAAGCAATTCTTCCTGCCGATGGTGCTGCACCGGATGCTGAAGAGCCGGCCCGCGTCGGCGGCGCTGGAAGCGGCATGCCGCGCGCTGGGGCTCACGCGGCTGTGGGGGTCGCCGGTGATCGTGCGGTTCGAGCCGCGCGGCTGATCAACGCGCGAGCCACGCCAGCCAGGCGTCGAAACCCGCGCCCGTCTTCGCGGACGTCTCGAGGATTTCCGCGCGCGGCGCGGTCTGCTGGATGGCGGCCCAGGCCTGGGCCCGGTCGAAGCCGACGGCCTCGGCGAGATCGATCTTGCTGACGACCACGAGATCGGCGCGGCGGAAAATCACCGGATATTTCAGCGGCTTGTCCTCGCCTTCGGTCACGGACAGCAGCACGACGCGCT
>Ga0209098_1002985_pt1 | contig 14478 bp, 6 predicted proteins | sample AD_JPNHW1_MetaG_FD_184429 | JGI IMG/M metagenome (GOLD analysis project Ga0209098, IMG submission 184429) | Active sludge microbial communities of municipal wastewater-treating anaerobic digesters from Japan - AD_JPNHW1_MetaG (SPAdes) (version 2) | ecosystem: Engineered > Bioreactor > Anaerobic >... | reverse complement strand
CAGGACTTTTATCTTGCCTTCGGATTTATTCTTTATTCCCTCGAGGAGGGTGACGCATTTCTGCCATTCACCTGCACCGGACCAGCCACCAAGCATATCTTTTTTTGAATCGGCAAGAGGTCCAATTACAGCGATTGTTTTTATCTTTTTGCTTACAGGAAGGGTCTGTTGTGAGTTCTTGAGCAGGACAACCGATTCCGATGCAAATTTTCTTGCAAAGGCATGATCTTCGGGTGTCATTATCTCATTCTTTTCCCGCTCTTTGTTGCAGTATCTGTAAGGATCGTCAAACAGTCCGAGCTTATATTTTGCTTCGAGAATTCTTTTTACGGACTCATTTATTGTCTCCACCGACACCTTGCCTGACTCAACAAGCCCCTTCATATAATCGGCATATACGCTTCCCTCCATGTCCATGTCTAGGCCTGCGTTTACTGCCAGCTGGCCTGCAGAGGCAGAATCGGCAGCCACACCATGTTTGATAAGCTCATTCACTGATGTGTAGTCCGATACTACAAATCCGTCAAAGCCCCATTTGCTTCTCAGTAGGTCAGTCAGCAGCCACTTGTTTGACGTGGATGGTACCCCGGCAATCTCGTTGAATGAGCTCATTACTGAACCCACGCCTGCATCCACAGCTGCCTTATAAGGAGGGAGGTACCATTCGTAAAGTGATCGTTCCGACATGTCGACGGTGTTATAATCGCGTCCGGCCTGTGGCGCCCCGTAAGCAGCAAAGTGCTTGACGCATGCCATCACTGTGTTGGCAGCACCAGGGTCCATGCCCTGGAACCCTTTTACCCTGGCGGCCGCAATACGGCTGCCTAGCCATGTATCTTCACCGGCACCTTCCATAACCCTTCCCCAGCGCGGGTCCCTGGCAATGTCGACCATGGGTGCAAAAACCCAGTTGAGGCCCTCAGCAGTAGCCTCTGTGGCAGCAATTCGTTCTGAAGCTTCAATGGCATCCAGATCCCACGATGATGCCTGTGCCAGAGGTACAGGAAAGATGGTACGGTGGCCATGAATAACATCATAACCAAAAATCAGCGGTATATGCAGCCTTGTCTCTTCCACGGCAATCTTCTGAAGATCCTTTACATAGTCAACAGTATAAGCATTGAAGATTGCCCCGGCCTTTCCCTGACGTATATAATTCCTGTAGTCTTTCGACATGACAGGACCTGTAACAGTCCAGCCACTCGTGAAAAGCGACATCTGCCCGATCTTCTCCTCCAGGGTCATCTTCTGAAGAAGATCATTGACAAACTTCTCCATCTTTTCATACTCTCCCGCCTTCTTCTCCTGGGCAAACACCATGCTGCAGAAGAGAAGCATCACTCCAAGCAGTAAAAGTTTATTTTTTAGCATTTTCATTGATTTTTATTAATTCCATTTTTTTCTTACGGCAACCCGGGTTGCCTCTTTCGGTACTCAGCTTTTATTCTGCCTTTACCACTTTACTTTTCATACTAACGCCGTTTTCATTTATAGCTTCAATAACGAAATAGTATCTCTTTTCCCTGTCCATTGTCTTGAGCCAGTATTCATTGGCGTCATATACCATAATGCAGTTATAGAGCTTGTCTGGCTCTGTACCCATGTAGATATTATAGGCAAAGGCATTATCTACGGGGCACCATTTAATCCATGCACTTCGCTTGTCTCTCTCTGTCCTGAGCACTGTAAGATCTTTTACTTCAGCGGCTTTGTTGCCACTGCCCTTGCCGAAGACCCTGAAGCCACTTATCGCAAACTTACCTGTAGGCATATGCAGATTTATCAGCTTAAGATACCTCGTTTTGATGGCGGATGACAGTTCAATATAATCATGTGGCACATCGGTTTTGTTTTTACTCTTATCTGCCAGCACTGTCCATTTTTTGCCATCGGATGAGGCCATGATTTTGTACTGATGACATACATTAAGTGATTTGCCATAAAACTCAGCGTCCTGATCGGCATAGTTTATCTGTATGGCCCGCACCTCTGACAGGGCACCGAGGTCTGTCTCAATCCATTCACCTGGATCGGCAGTTTCAGCACACCAGTAAGTCTTTATATCTTCATCAACAGCATTATTGGCATTGTAACAACCATAGGTTGAAGAGACCCGGACAGGCTTCTTATAGTTGAGCAGCATCCATCCGGTGAATTGTCCTGCCATGCTGTCATCACCGGCAGAAGGAAGATAAGTTGGATAATCACCAAAAGCAGTATTGCAATACATAACGCCATCGCCGTCAAATCCGGCAGGCCAGATACCTATTCTCCTTTCAAAGTTGTTTTTAACGGATATTGATATGGTTGATACATGCCAGTACTTTCCCTGGTTATCGGTGAACGTTGAGCCATGACCGGCACCTCTGGCATAGCCGCCAGGCTTAAAACTGAGTGGCATCGATTGAGGTGTGAATGGTCCGAGCGGGTTATCGCCGGTAAGTACACCATCGGAGTAGCCGCTGAACTCTGTTCCGGGCGCCCCGTATTGAAGATAATATATGCCGTTATGCTTTGTCATCCATGAACCTTCAATGAAAGGATCAAGAAACGTATTGTCCATGTGCTCACCAAACCGCTGCCAGCCGTATCTCCATGGCTCGAGAAGATAAAGCTCTTTCCTTGTTCCATAGGGAGCCATGGTCTTCCGGTTAAGTTCAATACCATATATAGGGTAACGGTTACTGCTACCGTTATACATGTAAAACCTCCCGTCATCATCTGTGAAAAACGCAGGGTCCCATCCGCCCAGTGCAAAGGAATCGACAAGAGGCATCCACTCATTTGCTTTCGGATTGGTGCTCATCCAGATTGTGAAATTGCTTGTATATGTTGAACCGAACACCAGCATTGTATCACCAATAACACCCACTGCAGGTGCACATAGCTCGTCATATCCGCTGTTCCACGGACGCAGGAACCTGCGTGACACAAAGCTCCACCGGCTCATGTCGCTGCTCCACCAGTAACCAGCCTGGTTAGTGGAGAAGAGGTAAAAATCACCTTTATAGTTGACAATAACCGGATCGGCAGTGGCCCTGTGCCTGCCCCATGAAGAAAAGTCCGGTATGGGAGTATAACCATAGTCAATATTTACCGGGTTGCAATATGTTGACGGAGCCTGTCCTTCCGAAACAATGGTAATCCCTGAGATGACCATAGCAATTATGCCGGTAAAAACATTCTTTTTCATCTTTGATCTCATTTAACATCTTCATTTTGAAGCCATGGCGATGAGAAACCAAGCTTTTTTAACCCTGTCTGTACCTCGGGAGAGCTCATGAAAAGCTTCCACAACAACCCGGTTCTGTAGTTCTCTATCATCACTACCTCCGGACCCTGGTCTATAGCAAGATACTTTTCCGGATACCATTCATTCTCAATGCTGAAGGCGTCAAAAAAACCGTACTCACCAAAAATCCTGTCGCCAAGTGAATAGTAGAAATATTTCAGGGCAGCCATTGATTGCTCAGGTGTATATGGTAATGAAGATATTGCAGCAGTAGGTGATATCACACCCATGTCTCTTATTTTCCCCGGAGCATGAGCCGAATACCCGTTTAAAGAGTAGCTGGAGGTAAGCCCCCAGCATTCAGATGAATATCCTTTGAATTTCTCAGGATTAAGGACACACCATTTGTAATTGATGAGCGACTGGTTAAGGTTCACTTTCCAGTAATCGGCATAGGTATCTGAAAGACCATGAGGGTCCAGCCCGAGATAAGTATAGTGCGACCAGAAGAGAGGTCCCCCATATTCTTCCAGTTCGTTATGCTTAAGCAACAGTGGTAACCCATAAGTAACCTGTTTTGACACTATATCACCGTTTCGTGCCCAGCCTTTGTGATATACAGCAGGATCGACAGGGAAAGTAGGAGAGGAGGCAGCCAATACATAAGTAATAAGACATTCATTGTATCCTTTTATTGGAAAATTCATGGCCCATGCGTAGTCAGGTGACCAGTGCCAATAGATACCATCTGTTCCTCCGCGGGTAAAGAAGTTCCAGTCTACACCTCTCCACAGCGAATCGATGCTGGCAGCCAGACGGCGTTCCTTCTCATTACCGTCTTTAAAATACTGTCTTGCAGTCAGCAATCCTTCAGTAAGGTATGACGTTTCAACAATATCAGCCCCGTTGTCTTTCTGACCGAAAGGCTTCACCCTGCCGGTCTCACCATAAAGCCAGTGTGGCCATGCACCGTGAAACCTGTCGGCTTGACTGAGGTATTTTACAATATGACTTATGCGTTCATAGCCCTGCTCGCGTGTTATAAATTTTCTCTCGATGCCAACGATGATAGACATAAGGCCAAAGCCTGTCCCGCCGGTAGTCACAACACTGAAGTCGTTTTCAGGATAGACACCGTCCATGTGATATCTCTCCCTGGCCATACCTGAGACAGGCTCAGCCCCGTCCCAGAAATACCTGAATGTTTTGTACTCAACGAGAGTAAGCAGTGAGTCGTCAGATATCCTTGCCGGACTGGATGTACTCTTCCGTGTATGACCGCACGATGCAACGACCAGACCGGCAAATATGAGTGACGTTATATATGATACTGTCCTGAATTTCATTATGCTAATAGCTGAATTTTAATTTTGTAAGACCTGCCTGTACTTCGGGGCACGACATAAAGAGGTTCCATACAAGACCGGTCCTGTAATTCTCAATCATCACAATCTGTGGCCCCTGATCAATTGCAAGATATGAATCTGCAAACCATGCATCATCAAGGTCAAAGGCATCTGTGAAGCCATATTGTCCCCAGATTTTATCCCCAAGAATATAGTAAAAAAATTTCATTGCCCGCAGCGATTCGTCAGGCGTATAAGGTATTGATGAGATCGCGGCAGTGGGAGCAATAACCCCCACATCGTTGGATGGTGAGCTTGCATTATAGCCTGTTTTTGTATCACTTGAGGTTAATCCCCAGCACTGGTTACTGTAACCATAATATTTCTGCGGGTTATCAATGCAATAGCTGTAGTTTATAAGAGTATGATTAACCGTCTGAACATGGTAACCGGCATATTGATCAGACAGTTTTGTGGGATTGAGTCCCAGGAATGAATAGTGTTCAAAGAAGAGTGGTCCTCCGTAGGCTTTTCCCAGTGGTAATATGTAACCATAATAAGAGTTATTGTTTTTTATTGCTCCGTTATTTGCAAATCCGTTCTCATAGACGCTTGCCGGAACAGAATGTGTTGTTGATGAGGCGGCAAGAACATACGTTATCAGGCATTCATTCCATCCGGTCACCGTTACATTTACTGCCCACCCGTAATCAGGACTCCAGTTCCAGTATAGTGTCTGACTGCCGTCTTTCCTGTACCAGTCCCATTCAACATCACTCCACAGCTTGTTTATATTTTCTCTCAGAGTTGTCTCTGCTATGAGGGAACCATCAAAATACTGACGGGCAGTAAGGAGCCCCATCATCATGTAAGATGTTTCAACAATATCAGCGCCGTTATCATTTGCGGCAAATGGCACGACCTCTCCGGTGGATCCGTTCATCCAGTGCGAAAAGGCGCCATGAAACTTTTTTGCCGTATTGGCCAGGAAGCTTACAATCTTTGTAACCCTTGCAAGCCCTTCACTTCTCGTTATAAATCCGTGTTCAACAGCCACAGGGATAGTCATTATGCCGAAGCCTGTGCCACCGGTAGTAACTACGTCTCCTGATGTATTTCTTTCCCTGGCCATACCAGAAACCGGATGCCCGAAATCCCAGAAATAGGCAAATGTCTTTTTTTGTACCAGCGTAAGCAGGGAGTCATCTGAAATAGTTTCAAACTTTCTTGTCGAATCTATTGCAGTTGTGATATCCAAAGAGACAGAAGAACGAAGTGATTTTCCATCGGATGCCTTAAGTGAGGTTGAGACTGTAAGAGAGTATTCGGTAATGAATGACAGCTTCGATGACGGTTTGAGTATAAGAGTGCTGTCGCCATTCTGGTAACTTACATTCAATGTGACACTTCCCGTGCTGCCATCGGTAAGCGTTACACTGTGCTCAACGCTGCTGCGGTCAATGGCATCATTAAAGAAGAGTTTTATCTCGGGTTCTCTGTCTACTCCATGGTATTGAAGATCTGAAAAAATGTTGTTTACCCTTGAAGAGCTGAAACTGAAATAAGCATTATCACTATAGTCATTGCCACCACCGTTTGTGCAGGCAAATGCAGCAAACGGGATCAATGAATATATGAAAGCCTTTTTAATCATCTTCTTCAGGTGAAAAATAAAAAAAGAAAAATGAGAATGTCTCCGGCATCAGAATATAGTTGGAGACATTCTCATTTAAAATACTATTTATTGGAGGTTTACATTATAAGCCTTCTGTGAGAGCGGTATAGGCAGATATTCGCTTGTTCCTGCCACGAAGCCAAATGATGACAGCGCCGTAGCGGCGTTGCCTGTTCTCACGAGGTCATTATATCTCTCACCCCACCATTCGCATGCGAACTCAGCTCTTCTCTCATCAAGCACATTTGCCAGTGTGGCTCCGGTTATAGGAGTAAGACCGGCCCTGCCACGTACATCATTCAGTGGGCCGTCTCCGCTTGATCCCTTGCGTATCTTTGCTTCAGCATTTAAAAGCAGAACATCGGAATACCTGAGTACCCTTACATTGTTACGTTCTCCATAGCTGGCACTCTTATTGTACATATCAGATGTGGGAAGATATGCTTTACCGTTGAAGTATTTGACGCCATCGGTATTATTCCAAATGGTATCGTTACTTGGTGTCACACCGTACTTAATGCCTGCATGTGGACCGGTAGTCATCGTTGCAGTGTCGCAATAGAGGACTGTTGTCTTTAGCCTGATTTTGTCGCCACGGTTTTTAAGGAAGGTGACGATATCGGATGAAGGAGTCATGAATCCCCACCCGGAGATAGAACTTCCATGCTGGTCGCCACGCGGACCCTGGAAGGCCCAGAAGGCACCAGGCTGCACATCATTCTCTGTTCCGAACTGCAGCTCAAAGAGAGACTCATCGCAAAGTCTTCCCGAATACTTGAAGAGATTGTAATAATCACCATAGAGAGAGAACAGATGACTATCCATTATAGCATTTGTAGCTGTCAGTACTTCGTCCCAGTATGTACTTGAGTTGTCTGCTCCGGCAATATCGGCACATACCTTGGCTTTAAGAAGATAAGCAGTGTATTTGGTTACTGCCCCAACAGGAGTAGCCTGGTTTGGTCTGCAATCCTGAAGATGAGCAATGCAATAGTCCATCTCATCACTTATCCATTTGCGTATATCTTCAACAGAGCTTTTTTTGACTGTTGTAAGAGCGTTATTGTCTGTAAGGATAGGAACATCACCAAACTCACGTGAAATAACGAGGTGAGCAAAGGCCCTTATAAACCTTACCTCAGCCTGGTAACGATTGTTAAGCTCCAGCTCAGTATTATCGCTTGAGGGGATATTGGCAGCGAATTTATCAAGCTCCTCGAGTGCCGAGTTGGCATCGATGATAAGCCCATAATAGTCGTTCCAGCTGTTATTGAGACCCCAGAAGCTTTCAACGGCAGCATATGAGTTATGGAAATATTTGATGTCGGTCAGTGTCGACTGGTCGCTGGCTGATGAGCCTTTGTCCAGATCATCACCACGTACACCACGTATGCCAAAATCCATCCAGTGTACAAAACCCGGGTTTTCACTTTCAGCCATACGGTATATGCCTGAGACAGGCTCATACATCAGGGAGAGATCAGTATAATCGATGCTTTCAGTAGCAAGGGTATCTTCAGGCAATTTATCTAGGAAACCAGTACAACTGCTTGCGATAACTGCCAGTAATATGATAGAATAATATCTTAGTCGTTTCATTGTTATCATGATTTTTTTCAAGAACAACATTTTTAATAGATTATCCTGCAACCAATACTAAAGGTGGCAGCGGTTGGATAGGTATTGGTATCATAGCCGGTACCGCCAATCTCAGGCGTGAAGCCATTGTATTTGGTGAAGATCAGAGGCCTGTCGGCTGTCATGTATACCCTGCACTTGACAGGAGATTCTGTATTGCCTACTATGAAGTTATATCCAAGCTGTACATTCTGAACCCTCAGGTATGAGCCACTCTCAACAAAGAATGAGCTTGCCTGGTTGTTCCATCCCTGCGTGGTTGCATAAGCTGAAGGATATTTATTTGTAGATCCGTCACCTGTCCAAAGGCTTGTGACAAAATTCCTGTCGCCATTCATATCGCTGTACCAGAGCCGGCGTGCACGGTTCATATTCAATATTTTGTTGCCTGCTTGTCCCTGAAGCATCATGCTGAAGTCAAGCCCATGATATTCAAGGCTGAAGTTAAAGCCATAGGTTAGTTTTGGCAGGTAGCTGCCGAGGTTTACCTTATCGCTTTCGTTGAGAGATTTGTCAGTGTTTTTGTCTTTATATTTCAGGTAACCTGGTTGTACGCCGTTGTCTGTTCCTATCTTATCGGCAGTAATTTCGGCAGCATTCTGGTATACGCCGGCAACCTGGTAGCCGTAGAAATAGTAAACCGGTTTGCCAACTTCAACCCTTGTGGGGAACTCGGAAGTACCCGTTGCAATGTAAGCCAGTCCGTTGATATCCTTTACTTCATTCTTCAGTGTGGTTACGTTTGCACCAATGTTGTAAACAAGGTCGCCGGCTTTATCTCTATAGTTCAATGTTATCTCCAGACCCTGGTTCAGAACCTTACCCCAGTTACCGTATATATCCGGCGCACCCATTGGTTGCGGTTTTTTAAAAGCCAGTTTACTGGTCATACGATGATAATAATCAAATGTACCTGAAAGTTTGCTTCTCAGCATGGTGAAATCAAAACCAAGGTCCCACTCCTGAACAACTTCCCAGTCGAGGTCACGGTAAAAGTTCTGGGTTACATATCCATTTACATATGTCCCCGATGATGTACCGTAGTTATTGAAGATACCTGAAGCACCTGTGCCTGTTGTGTATGAGCTGAAACCGTTGTTGGCAGGAACACCGTCGTTACCAAGGACACCCCAGCTGGCACGTAGTTTCATAAAATCAAACAGATGCTGGTCTTTCATAAAGTTCTCCTCACTGATAACCCAGCCAGCACCTACTGATGGGAAGTAGCCCCATTTCTGCTGGTATTTTGAGCTGCCGTCAGCACGTATGGTAGCTGTTAAAAGGTATTTTGAAGCGAAATCATATGTTGCTCTTGCAAAATATGAGAGGCCACGATAGTCTGTTCCATCCTCATCAATAGTGCGGTTGTCCGAATTGCTGAGATCGAGATACATATACTCATCGTGAATGCCTGATACATTATCGGCAGTTCCTTTCAAAGCCCTCCACCTTTCGTCACGTGCCGACTGGCCAAGAAGCACTGTCCAGTGATTTTTGCCGTAGGCATCATTATAGGTAAGGAGATTATCAAGTACATAGTTTGTAAAACGCTCCTGTACACTCTTGAGATGTGATATCTTGTCTGTCGACATCTGGTAAGCATCAACATAGTATGCCGGTGTGTAAACAAGATCACTCAATGAAGCCAGCTTTTCGCTCAACTGTGTCCTGAATTTCAGTTTATTCTTAAAGAGATTGATTTCGGCATAAATATTTGGCAATATCTGGAATCCCTTTGTTCTGTCATAATAATAATTTGCTGCTGCAACGGGGTTAGAGAAAGCTCCGTTTGCGTACCCAATGCTTGTTGATGAAGCGTACTTATCAGGAAATGCAGTTGTATTTGTTTCGTCATAGACAGGATATAGCGGAGAGGAGAGGTAAGCATAAAGGAATGCTGAGTTGTTAGGGGCGAAGGTCGTATAATTTGTCAGTATAAAATTATACCCTACTTTAAGCCATGAATAAGCCTGGAAGTCAGTCTGACCATGGATATTGTATCGCTCATAAGAATTCTTTGAGTCCATGATACCGTCCTGGAACAGGTAGTTCAGGCTGAGACTGTAGGCTGCCTTTTCAGAGCCGCCAGCAAGTTCCAGGCTGTGATTCTGGGTAAAGGCTTCCTTCCTCAATATCTCTTTGTACCAGTCTGTGCTGGTTGAGGGATTAACTCCTGAACCACCGAATTTTGCAACTGAACTGGTGACATGCGCCAGGTCAGAGGCAACGCCTTTGTCTACTTCCATGGCAGCATACTCTTTGCCATTGGCCATCTTAAGCATGTTGACAGGAGTCTGGAACCCGGCATATCCGCTGTATGTGACTGTTGTTTTTGTGTTGAGCTTACCTTTTTTTGTTGTGATGAGCACAACGCCGTTGGCAGCACGCACACCATAGATTGCCGCACCGGAAGCATCCTTAAGGATAGACATTTCCTGGATATCGTTTGGGTTGAGGAAGTCAATCTTGTCGAAGAACATCCCGTCAACAACATAAAGAGGGCTATCATTATTGAGAGATCCCACACCACGGATACGCACAGTAGGATTTGCACCCGGCTGGCCTGTTGAGATGATCTGTACACCGGCAGTGTTACCCTGTAAGGCGTCCATTGCCGATGCAGTTGTCCTTTTCACAAGATCTTCCGATTTAACTGATGATATCGGGGCAGTAAGGTCTTTGGCTTTGCTGGTGCCATAACCTATAACCACAACCTCTTCAAGTCCAACCGATTCTTCCTTGAGCACAACGTCAATAACATTCTGTGAGCCTATCAGCACCTCCTGGGTTTTCATACCTACAAAGGTGAACACCAGTGTCTGTGCAGTTTCAGGCACAGTAAGGCTGTATTTGCCATCATCGCCCGTAAAAGCACCGATAGCCATACCTTTCACAGAGACAGTCACTCCCGGCATAGGCTTGCCTGTACCGTCAGTCACTGTTCCTGATATCTTCTTCTGAACAGCCTGCTGATCGGCAGAGCCTGCACCAACAGCTGAGTAGAGGTTCCCTGTGGAAGCAAGAACAATCATTATTGCTAACTGCAAAATGACTATTCGCTTTTTCAAGATAGTATGACTACCATCCCAAAAAAAGTTCCTTAGTTTTTTCATAGTTTTTGGATTAAGTGTATTTAAAATGTTTGAAGGTTAGTAAAACAAAAATTCAGAGCGACTTATAACTATAGTTAGCTCTGAATTCTTATTGTATTTAAGGCCATTAAAGGCTTTATTAGAAGAGTCACTGATCTGAAACTGAGTTTTCCGATTCATAGTCTGAGGGTTTGTCACAACCAAGTTAAAACAGGAAAAAAGAGTAAGATCACTTTCAATATGAAGTTTGACTTTCGCATGCCTGAAAAAACTTCTTAGTCAGACCTCAATTATTCCTCAACAGTAAAAGACATATCATTAACAATTAAATAATTAGAAAGTTTATTTTTTCTTAAATAAATATTCATCTGAAAACATAAATGAGCTCTTTGTGAAACCTGAAAAGATAGAAGCAGGACGAGAAAAATGACAAAAGTCATCTTTTACAACTCTTTAATAGAGCCGGTATGTTAAAGAAAAAACTGAAACGGAAGAGAAAAAACGATTTATCAGTTATCTGCTTATAACTCTTCACCCATTCTTATGAGGAACTCGGTGAGGTTAACGTCATGATCGAGATTCATCTTCTGACGTAGCCTGTAGCGACCTATCTCAACGGCACGACTGGAGATATTGCTCAGGTTGGCAATTTCCTTGGTGGTAAAATTCATCCTGAGGTAGGAGCAGAGTCTGAGATCATTGACAGTTAACTGCGGATATTTCTCCTTAAGCTTCCTGAAAAAGCCTTCCTGTGAGAGCTTCAGGTTCTTCATCACGTTCTGCCACTCTTCGTTCTGGGTGTCGAGACCATGATCAATTATTGCCTCCATATCCCTTATATATTTCACAGGGAACTTAGATGAATATGCCTTCATTGCATCGAGTTTCTCATGCAGCTCTCTGAGAACATCAGTCTTTCTTATAAGGAACCGCATGGTAAGCATAAGCTCATAGCTCTTGTAATCGAGTTCACTCTCCAGCCGGTTTTTTCCTACCTCATATTCAATCAGCTTCCTCTGTTTTTCAATCTCATTCCTGAATATCCACATCCCCAGCCATACCAGGCCGGCTGCAATGATAAGGTAAATAATAAATGCCACTGTGCTCAGAAGAAGAGGGCGTTTAATATAAAAGACAACTTCCGTGACTACATTATCCCTGACAGGCCTGACCTGTAAATGATAATGGCCAAATTTAAGGTTCAGAAAGGTGAAGTTATCAAGTACAGTGCTATGCCATTCGTCGCCAAGTTCAGCGATACGATACATGAACTGCTTGTCAGCCTGGTCAAAGTTATCGGGATCGGAAAGGAACACGGTAAGATTGTTATCCCTGTCAGGTACGGCTATTCTTGCTTTCATGTCATATCTTACGACGGAGCTTCTTGACCGGCCACTGAAGACCATACGGCTGATTCTTACAGGGGCACTTTTCCTCTTTTCATTCAGATGTGACAGGTTTATTATGGAGAAAGCCTCACGTGTTGGCACCATGAGCCTGTTATCGCCCAGGTCGGTTATCTGCTGCTCGCGCCAGGGCAGATCGGCATACTGGTGAAAGAACTCCATAACCTTTTCGGCTTCAAGATCTCTTGAAATATTAAACAGTGCGATACGGTTGCCCAATACAAACCAGTAACTGTTCTTTCTGTACGGTATAATCTCTGTGGTCTTAATATACTCACCCAGGCCGTGCTCAAGTGATTTCAGCGGGACAAACTTTTTATTCTCATAATCAAAAGTGTAGATATAATCAGATGTCATAAAAACTATCTGGTTGTTTATTTTTGCCATCGTAAGCTTACCCGGTTTTTCGGATATTGAGGAGAAGTAAAGCTTGCTTATAACAGAATCGGCTGACTCATTGAGCTCAAGGCGGTAGATACCCTTATGCTGGTGAATAGCCCATACATATCCGAGATAATCAACCTCAAGAAAACGAGTTGGTTCAGAATAATCTCTTACCCTGCTTCGGTAACTCCATCGGCCCGCATTGTCCTTTGTCAGGGATATGATACCGGTGTAGGTTCCTTCAAGAAGAATATCGCCATACTTCCGTATCGACCAGCCTCCTGTTATGTCAGATATTTTTCTTGCGCCATTTGAGCCAACGAGGTAAGTGCCATCATTATGGCCGCACAGTATCTGGTCATCAAAACGCCCAAGCTCCCACACCTGTCCCTGAGTGTTTGGAATTATCTTCAGGTTGTCGAAGCTAAGGTCTCCGCGTTTTTGTGTAATATCTGTGACAAAAAGCCCATGATTGGTGCCCAGGTAAAGGAGGTCGTTGTCTCTGAGTACAGTATAAATTGTTCCCAGGTTACCGGTCGTATTAGCGAAGAGAGTCACAGGAGAGGTGACATTGATGTAGTTTGCGCCTTCATCAAGGCCTACCCAAAGGTTGCCAGTGCGGTCAGAGAAAAGCGATAACACTGTGTTATTGTTAAGGCCATTGGAATAGTTATACTCCTTTTGTATCACCCCACGCTCATCGCTTATAACAATACCATCGAGTATGGTACCAAAAACAATAAGCGAGTCATTCACTGCTATTCCGCCGTTACATGTCTGGTCCTTCAGAAACTCAGAGACCTCGCTTTTCTGAGGTGAGAAAGTCTTTCCGTTAAAGATGAAAATACCATTGTTTGAAGTGCATATCCAGTATTCATCAAATCCGCGTTCAATGACTGCATGGACCTTTAAAGGCCCAAATTGTTCACTGCCGGGGATAAACTCAAATACGTTTCCATCGAACCAGTAAAGTCCCTGACCTATGCCCTGCACTATGAACCTGTCGCCGACCCTGAACATAAAGAGCATGTTAGTCGGGCCACTTACAGTCTTAATGGTTTTATAATCATATTTATAGATAGTGGTGAACGATTGGAAATAGATCACCCCCTTCATCTCATAAATGTTCCATATTTCATCGTTCTTGGGAATGGTGAGACTGTTGGTCAATGAATGATATTTCAGCCCCGTTTCATTATCCTTTTCCCAGTAACCGAAATCTTCGAATGAACCTGTAAATATTGTTCCTTCCCTGTCGACATATACCGAACGGATACCCTGTCTGTAAGGCATATTGTAGAGTCTCGATGAGATGCCATTATACTCAACCAGCCCAAGTGAATTAGCGAAATAGACATAACCATTTACCGGGCTCTGGAAGATTCTCCAGTTCTGATTATTGACGGGGATATGATCAGCGATATAGTTTCTCAGTTCCGGAACCTGGCCGTTGCAGAGAGCCGTTGTCAACTGAAGGCATCCTGCCGTGATTGCAAGAATAACAGCCAGTATTCTTGTTTTTCCTCTAAAGGAAGATCTGTTCATAAAAGCTCCTTGCCAACAAAGGGTTTGAAAACAGATATAAATATATTTAAAAAAGGACAAAAAACAGCAGGGCTAAGTCAGGGACGAAACCATGCTTCAAAAACATCAGATTATAATCCGTTAGCAGGCAATCTTAAAATTCAAAACTATCAGACTGCAT
>Ga0209098_1002980_pt1 | contig 14493 bp, 17 predicted proteins | sample AD_JPNHW1_MetaG_FD_184429 | JGI IMG/M metagenome (GOLD analysis project Ga0209098, IMG submission 184429) | Active sludge microbial communities of municipal wastewater-treating anaerobic digesters from Japan - AD_JPNHW1_MetaG (SPAdes) (version 2) | ecosystem: Engineered > Bioreactor > Anaerobic... | reverse complement strand
CTTGGTGATCGCCGCAGTCAGCGTCGTCTTCCCGTGGTCGACATGTCCGATGGTCCCGACGTTCAGGTGGGGCTTCGTCCGTTGATACTTTTCCTTCGCCATGGGTCTATTACCTCCTCGATTTTATTTCCGGCTCTAACCGTTCAGGAGTGGAGCCCACGATCAGAATCGAACTGATGACCTCTTCCTTACCAAGGAAGCGCTCTGCCGTCTGAGCTACGTGGGCTTCTCTTTCTATCGTATGAGCGGGAGACGGGATTCGAACCCGCGACCTCCTGCTTGGAAGGCAGGAGCTCTACCCCTGAGCTACTCCCGCAAGAATAGATATGGGCAGGGAAGGATTTGAACCTACGTAGCCTTGCGGCAACGGGTTTACAGCCCGCCCCATTTGACCTCTCTGGCACCTGCCCGTATGGTCATGCTCAGCTGGCGGAGGGAATTGAACCCACGGCCTGCTGATTACAAATCAGCCGCTCTACCGATTGAGCTACGCCAGCAAACATAGGCAACTTTACCAGATGTCCCCACCAGTGTCAAGGGGTTTTTTAGGCTCTTGCGGCGTATCAACCGGGCATAGTTTACCACACCCCCGTTGCGGAGGGAAGGGGGTTTCTTCGGTTCTTGACAACCTTTTTTCCCAACCCTATACTCTGCGATGAAGGTTCTCGTCGCCGCCCAATCTGGCTTCTGTTTCGGTGTCCGTAGGGCTCTCGACATGGTCAGAACGACTCTTGCCGAGAGGGGGAAGCCCGTCTACACCTTCGGCCCCCTGATCCACAACCGCTCGGCGGTGGAACGTCTCGCCCGGGAGGGCGCCCTCTGCGTCGAGGAGATCGGCCTCTTCGAGCCGGGACAAACCGTCGTCATCCGCAGCCACGGTGTCTCGCCGGAGCAGGAGAGGCTCCTCCGGGAGAGGGGGGTCTTTCTCGTCGACACCACCTGCCCCCTGGTCAAGAAGGTTCAGCTTCAGCTCTCCCGTATCACCTCCTCCGGTCAGTTCCCCATGATCATCGGCAAGGGGGACCACCCGGAGGTGATCGGTGAGATCGGCTACAGCGGCGGTAAGGCCACGGTGATCTCCTCCCTGGAAGAGGCAGAAGCCCTCCCCCTTCCCCTGGGAGAGACCGGGGTCGTCGCACAGACCACCTTCAACCCGGAGAAATTCCATAGAATCGTGGATTTTCTCAAATGCCGTTCCCCTCTCTACCGTATTTATGATACAATGTGTCCCACCACGAGGATTCGGCAAGAAGACTCGATGCTCGTGTCCCGGATGTCCGACGGCATGTTGATCATCGGCAGCCGGCAGAGTTCCAACACCATGAGCCTCTTCGAACGGGTGGGCCGGCAGAATCCCAGGTCCTATCTGCTGGAGGGGGCCGGAGCTTTGACTCCGGAGATGTTGGCGGGCGTTGCCGTAGTGGGTATCGCCGCCGGTGCCTCCACTCCCGACGAAGAGATCACCGGGGTGCTGGAGGGCATCAAGGCCGCGAGGTCCCCTGAACCCGTGGAAATTGTCTGGAGGAGTGCAAAGTGACGGACACCGTGAACAACGACCCCAAGGTCCCCAAGGAGAACGCTGAAATGCAGGATATGGAAAACCTGATGGAGCAGTACGGCCTTAAGACCCCCGAGAAGGACAGCCTTATCGAAGGGAGAGTCATTAAGGTCCTCCACGACGTAGTTGTCGTTGACGTCGGATACAAGCAAGAGGGTCTCATCCCCCTGCATGAGTATCAGAACTACAAGGGAGAGGTTTCCGTCAAGGAAGGCGACAAGGTCGTCGCAGTGGTGAACCGCATCACCCCTCACGGATCGATCTACCTTTCCAAGAAGGAAGCCGAGCAGAGGGTCGGATTCGACAAAGTCGACGAGGCCTTCAACAAAGAGTTGACCATCGAAGGCACCGTCATCTCCCGGGTCGAGGACAAGGGAATGATCGTCGACATCGGCCTTCCCCTCTTCCTTCCCCTCTCCCAGGCCGACCTCCACCCCGTCTCCAAGCCCGACGATCTGATCGGGAAGACCTTCTCTTTCAAGATCCTCAAGTGGGATCCCAAGAACCGAAGCGGCGTCCTCTCCAGGAAGGTGATTCTCCAGGCCGAGGCCAGGGAGAAGAGGGACAAACTCCTGCAGAACGTCAAGGTCGGTGACGACCTCTCGGCCAAGGTCATCCGCGTCATCAAAGACGGGGCCATCGTCGAGATCGACGGCGCCCTCTCCGCCTTCGTCCCGAAGAGCGAAATCTCCTGGGGCCATCTGCCGGACATCCGCCGCAAGCTGAAACCCAACGAGACCTACACCTTCCGGCTCCTTGAGCTCGACCCCGAGAAGGACCGGATCATCCTCAGCCTCAAGGCCCTCGAACCCGACCCGTGGCTCCAGGTCCCCGAGAAGTACCCCACCGGGACCAAGATCCGGGGTAAGGTCATCCATTTCAAGGAAGACTACGCCGTGGTCGAGCTGGAAGAGGGCGTCGAGGCACGCCTCAGCGGCGAGGACATCTACTGGGGCAAGAAGATCAAATCCCCCAAATACGTTCTCGAGATGGGGGACAAGGTGATCGGCAAGGTTCTGGACAGCATCCCCGAGAAGAGACTCCTCTTCATCGGCCTCAAGCAGTTGGAACCCTCCCCCTGGGAGAAGTTCATGGAGAACTTCAAGGTCGGAGACCAGGCCGAGGTGAGGGTGAAGAAGCTCGCCGACAGCGGCGTGATCGTCAACATCGTCCCCGATGTGGACGGCTTCATCCGCAAGGGCGATCTGAGCTGGGGCTACGTCGAGCACCCCTCCGAGGTCGTCAAGGCCGGGGACACCCTGAAGGCGCTGATCCTCTCCATTGAGAAGGAGAACGGACGGATCCTCCTGGGGGTCAAGCAGACCGAAGGGGACAAATGGGTCGAATTCTTCGCCGCCCACAAGGAGGGCGAAGCCATCGACACGAAGGTTAAGAAGATCCTCGACAACTTCGCGGTCGTCGAGTTTCCCGAAGGCCTGGAAGGGATCGTCCGGATCAACGAGATCGCGCAGCAGAGAGTCGAGAAGATCGCCGACGTACTCACCGTTGGAGAGTCCAAGCCCGCCAGAATCATCAAGATCGACCGTCCCAACCGCAAGGTTCTCGTCAGCTACAAGAAGCTCGAAGAGGAGCAGTCCAGAAGGGAGATCGAGAGCATGAAGAAGATCGGAGTCAAGGAGCACAAGATCTCCATCGGCGGTCTGATCCAAGAGGAGCTCTCCCGGAAGAAGGTGTAATGACCGGTCGCCGCATAGCCGCAAACATATCGAAGAGATTCCGGTGGACCACCCGGGATTCGGTACGTCTCGTGGAGCTCTTCTTCCGAATCCTCGGCAAGAACCTGAGGGAGGGGAAGAGGGTTGAGTTGCGGGGCTTCGGAGTCTTCCGGCCCACCCTCTCCACCCGAAAGAAGGCCTCTCTGAGGGTCTCCTTTCGGACCTCGGCCACCTTGGAGCGAAAACTCGAGGAGTAGGGATGGAGTATATCGTGGCGCCCTGGCGGGGCAAATACCTTCAGGAGGGAATCTGCAAGAAGGAGTGTTTCCTCTGCGAGGCCGGTACGACTGAAGATTTGGCCGCCCGTTTCATCCTCGCCCAGAACGAGAGAACCGTGGTCCTCCTGAACCTCTACCCCTACACGGGAGGGCACATCCTGATCGCCCCCAAGGAGCACATCTCCTCCCCCCTGCTGGCCTCACCGGAGCTCCTCTCGGAGATGCAGAAACAGACCCTTCGGGTCATCAAGATTCTGGAAGAATCCTACCACCCCCACGGTTTCAACGTGGGAATGAACATAGGCCGGGCGGCCGGAGCCGGCGTGCCCGACCACTTTCACCTTCACATCGTCCCCCGCTGGGAGGGGGATGCCAACTTCATGCCCCTGCTGGGAGAGGTCAAGGTCATGTTTGAGGGAGTCGAACAGACTTACCAAAGGCTACGGCCCTTCTTCTCCTGATACCGGGCGATCCAAGGAGAATCCGATGAAACGGACAGACTATTGCGGAAGAATCGACGAAAAGAGGGTCGGCCAGGAGGTCACCGTCATGGGGTGGGTCCATCGGGTCCGCGACATGGGAGGGCTGACCTTCCTCGACCTGAGAGACCGGGAGGGGCTCCTACAGATCGTCTTCCTCTCCACCTTTCAAGGTTTAGCCGAGGTGAAGGCCCTGAAGAGCGAATCCGTCGTCTCCGTTCACGGCACCGTGGTCTCCCGGGAGACCCCCAACCCTGAGCTCAAGACCGGGACCGTCGAAGTGCAGGCCGACTCCTTCCAGGTTCTGAGCCCCGTGGAGAACCTCCCCTTCTACCCCGCGGACAAGCTGGAATCCTCCGAGGAGACCCGGTTGAAGAACCGCTTCCTCGACCTCCGCAAGGAGCGACTCCAGAACAACATCGCCCTCCGCCATCGGACGACCTTCCGGATCCGTCGCTTCCTCGATTCCCAGGGCTTCTACGAGATCGAGACCCCCATTCTCATCAAGTCCACCCCCGAGGGGGCCCGGGACTTCCTCGTCCCCTCCCGGCTCAGGAAAGGAACCTTCTACGCCCTCCCCCAATCCCCCCAACTCTTCAAACAAATCCTCATGATCTCCGGCTTCGACCGCTACTTCCAGGTGGCCCGTTGCTTTCGAGACGAGGACCTGAGGGCCGACCGTCAGCCCGAGTTCACCCAAGTGGACATCGAGATGAGCTTCGTCGAGGAAGACGATGTGATGACCCTCGCGGAAGGGGTTGTCAGGGAGGCCTTTCAAGAGATCGGCGTCGAGGTTCCCCAGACCTTGGAAAGGATGCCCTACGATGAGGCCATGCGCCTCTACGCCTCGGATAAGCCCGACCTGAGGTACCCCGAAACCATCGTCGACTTCTCCGACATCCTGCAAGCCTCCTCCTCACCCCTCGCCAAGGCGGTGGCGGAAGAGGGAGGGCTCTTCCGGGGGATCCTCTTCTCCCAAGGGGAGCGCTTCTCCCGCAAGGTCCTCGATTCGCTCAACGATGAGGCCAAGAGGGCCGGCACCAAGGGAGTCTTCCTGATCCGCTACCAGGAAGGGGAGATCAAGAGCTCTCTGAAACTGGAGAGCGGCGAATTGAAGGCCTTGGCGGAGAGGGCCTCCCTGAAGGAAGGGTCCGCGCTTCTCCTCTGCGCGGGGCTCCTCAAGCCCCTCCTCCCTCTGCTCGACCAGCTGCGCCGCCGCTTCGGAACCCTTGTCCCGGGATACCGTTTCCTCTGGGTCACCGACTTCCCCCTCTTCGAGAGGGACGAGGAGGGAAACCTCGCCGCCCTCCACCACGCCTTCACCCACCCCAGGCTCCCAAAAGGGATGGACCTGCTGGAGGCCGATCCGCTCACTCTGAAGGCCAAGGCCTACGACATGGTTCTGAACGGTAACGAGATCGGCGGGGGGAGCGTCCGAATCCACGACCCCCGAATGCAGGAGAAGGTCTTCCGCCTCCTGAACCTCACGCCGGAACAGGCGGAGGAGAAGTTCGGCTTCTTCCTCCGCGCCTTGAGGGCCGGGACCCCTCCCCACGGGGGGATCGCCTTCGGTCTGGACAGGCTCATCATGCTCATGGCCGGAGAGAACTCCATCCGTGAGGTGATGCCCTTCCCCAAGACCACCTCAGGGCTCTGCCTGATGAGCGAGACCCCTTCGACGGTTGATGAGGCTCAGCTGGAGGAGTTGGGAATCCGGGTCGCCACCGAGAAGGCGCCCTCTTAAACACCTCGGACGAAGGTCTTACCGGCGTGGAGGATGAGGAGAACCTCTCCCCGTCTCTCCATCTCCTTAACCCTCTCCAGGGCCTCTTCGGGGGAGATCCGAGAGGAGGCGGCCAGGAGATCGACTGTCACGGGGTGGCTGAGGGCCACGGCGCGGACCCATCCCTGCCAGGTATCGTAGAGGGAGGGATCCATCTTCCCCTCCCCTTCGTCCCCTAATCCCTCGATTCCGGGGATCCACCTCCGGATTCTCTCGGCGAAGCCCTCTCCGGGAGACTTCACCCAGCTCTCCGCGGGAGGACGCACCGGTAGGTTGAGGAAGATCCGATCCGGCCTCAGCCGGTCCAGATAGGCGGCCAGGAGCTCCAGCTCCCTGTCGTTGTCGTTGACCCCGGCCACGACCATCACCTCCGCCCACATCCGCCCCTCCATCTCCCTGCGGTGAAGGAGGAGGCCTTCCAGGTAAGCCTCCAGGGAGAGGCCTTCCCAGGGACGGTTGATCTTTCTCCAAGTCTCCTCGACGACTGTGTCCAGGGTAGGGAGGAGAAGATCGACCCTCTTGGAGGCTCTCCTCCTCTCCTCCAGCGCCAGCAGTGAGCCGTTGGTGATCAGCGCCGTAGGGAGGGAGTACCGCGCCTTGATGAAGTCCACGAGTTCCCCCAGAGGTGAGAAGAGGAGGGGCTCTCCGTCGCCGATGAGGGTCAAGATATCCGTCTCCGGATGGGGTTTGGAGAAGAAGAGCTCCAGATCCTCTTTTACCTCTTCCAGGGGCACATGCTCCCGAATCTCCCCCGTGGTCTTCCCGGTGGCCCCCAGCTGGCAGTAGACGCAGGAGTAGTTGCAGGTCTTGCGGGGAACAAGGTTGATCCCCAGGGAATGTCCCAACCTCCGGGAGAGGATGGGACCGAAGAGGTGCCTCATGGTCATCTGTTTCCTCCTAAGACGAAGTTCTTTCCCCGGACTCCCGGGCTCTTCAGAATCTCTTCCACCGCCCCCTCCAACTCCCCTCTCCCCATGGGGGAGACCCCGGGGAAGGGAATTCCCCCTTCCACCCAGGTGGGGGAGACCATGTTCACGGTCACGTCTCCCTTGGTCTCCGGGGCGAGGGAGCGCAGGGCCATCCTCAAACCGCCTTTGGCCGAGGCGTAGGAGAGGACGTTGGGGAAACGGGCCCCCTCCTCCTCGACCCTGTGGAACCCGACGAGGATCACCCGCCCCCACCCCTTTCTCTCCATCCCTTCCAGGGCCTTGCGGCAGGTGAAGAAGGGGAGGGTGAGGTTCGATTCGAGGCTCTCCCTCCACCGGGAGGGCTCGACCTCCCTCCAGGGGGAGAAGAGGAGGGGGCCGAAGTTGCAGACCAGAACGTCGGGATCGAGCTCTTCGACGGTTTCCAGCCACTCCGGCAGGTTCCCGGCCTCGAAGGAGAAGTGGATCCCCTCCCCTCCGTACTCCTTCAGCAGACCCTCCACCCTATGAAAAGGTCCCCGGTAGTTGAGCAGGAGCCTGTAGCCCCGGGCGCCGAAGAGCTCCGCGAAGTGCCTTCCCAGGGGAGAGAGGGCCGCGGTGATCAGGACCGAGGGCATCCCTTCTCCTCCACCAGAGAGGCGAGGAACCGTTCCCGGGTGTTGTACCTGAGTTCCACCGGAGGGTTCCACTCCGCCTCCCGGGGGTGACGCCCCGTGGAGAAGAGGGCGTAGGTCCAGAGCCCCCCCTGGTAGGTCGGGGTCGGACCGGTGTAGAGACAGGCGTGGGGAAAGAGGTCGGACAAGCCCTTGGAGAAGCTCTCCAGAAAATCCTCATGGAAGAGGTAGCCACCGGCCTGGCAAGCCACGGTCCCGCCGGGGGAGAGCTTCTCCCTCACCGCCTCGTAGAAGGGCCGCCCGAAGAGGACGGCGGAGGGGCCCAGGGGCTCCGAGGAGTCGATGATGACGGAGTCGAAGCTCTCCTTGCTCTCGCGAATGAAGCGGGCGCCGTCTTCGATGAACACCTTGGCCTTGGGATGGTCGAAGCCGCAGGCCAGCTTCGGGAAGTACCGCTTGGCCAGTTTGATGACCTCCCCGTCGATCTCCACCAGGACAGCCTCGTCTACGGGGTGTTTGAGAACCTCCCGCAGGCTTCCCCCGTCCCCGCCGCCGACCACGAGGACCCTGCGCGGGCTGGGAGCCGTGTAGAGGGCCGGGTGAACAAGGGCTTCGTGGTAGAAATGCTCGTCCCGATCGGTGACCATGGTCAGGCCGTCGATGACCATGACCCTTCCCCAGAAACGGTTCTCGAAGACCTCTATGGTCTGGAAGGGACTCTTCACCTCCGCCAAGAACTTATCGACCCGGTAGGAGATCTTGAAATCCCTGTTCTGATACTCCGAAAACCAATACTCTCGCTCCATCTTCCTTCTCCTGACAAGACGCAACGGAGCTCTCGCTCCTTTTCAGCGGTGAGGGCCCTAGGGGTCCTCACATCCCTTTTATACTCCAAAGAGCCCGGAGAGACCACTCCGGCTTCGGAATTTTAGAGACAGGGGGTACCGGAAAGAGTGAAACGCCGAGGACCGGTTAACCGGCCTTCGGCACCGGACTCTTGGAGCGGGGTTCCACCGCATGGGTGCCCCGCCGTACCTCCATGGATTGGTGTTCTTGAGACTGAAGGGAGTCGTTGAGAACCTGAACCGCCCTCTCCACGTCCACGGTAGGAGCGCAGAAGAAGAGGTCCACGGCGGCATAACCGTGTTCGGGCCAGGTGTGGATCGTGAAGTGGGACTCCTCGATCACGACGACCCCGGAGACCCCGTAGGGTTGAAACTGGTGAAAGGAAGATGTGACGACTTTGGCCCGCGCCTCCCGGGCCGCCCGCAGAAGGATCTCTTCGATATGCTCCACCGAAGAGAGTCGCTCGGTGTTACACCGGTAAAACTCGATTAAAACGTGTTTGCCTAAGGCGTCCCTCAAATAGCACCTCCTGGTTGCTAAAGTCGCTAGAAATCGTCTAAGAACAAGAACTTCGCATACATAGGGAACATCAGGGGTTCCTCCTGATGGAATAGCCGTATTATGGGGTACCCCCCCCCCTTTGTCAATAGGTTCCCCCCTGCCCTTAAGCCCTCTTTTAGGGTATAATAGAGAACTGTTTTCGGAGGTGTTCCATGGAAATCATTATCGAGGCCACCAAGGAGATGGCGGCGGACAAGATCGTGGAGAAGATAGTCTCCCTGGTCAACATCAAGAAGTATCCCGTCATAAGCCTTCCCTCAGGTAAGACCCCCTTGATCGTCTACCAGAAGATGGCCGAGGCCTACAAGAGAGGAGAGGTCGATTTTTCGGAGACCCTGGTCTTAGCTCTCGACGAATTCTTAGGCATTCCCCATGACCACCCCTGCTCGACCTTCTCCTACTTTCAAGAGAACCTCATCAACCAGACCAACATCGACCCCCGGAATATCTACCTCATCGACGGCCGCCCGACGAACCTCAAGAGCGAATGCCGACGTGTGGAAGAGCAGATAAGGGACCTGGGCGGCATTGACATTCAGATTCTGGGAATCGGAAGGGATGGTCACATCGGCTTCAACGAGCCTGGCTCCTCCCTCACCTCCCGCACCCGGGTGAAGCCCTTGGCCCAGTCCACCAGGGACAACCTGGTCTCCCTCTTCGGCGCCCCCGAAAAGGTTCCTCCCTTCTGCATCACCCTGGGGATCGGCACGATCATGGAAGCCGATCAGGTCGCCCTCTTGGCTTTCGGCAACGAGAAGGCCACCGCTATCAAACGGTGCGTCGAAGGACCGATCTGCTCGGCCTTCCCCGCATCCATTCTTCAGATGCACCCCGAAGCGGAACTCTACATCGACGAAGAGGCCGCTTCCCTCTTGGAGCAGAGAGACTTCTACAAGTGGGCCCACGAGAGTAAGAGCACCATCGAAGAGTACATGGCCAAAGCCCCGCTCTAAGGGATGGAAACGATCCATATCCGGCTCGAGAACCTCCTGAGGGCCGATGTTGTCTTGACCCGTTTCCCCTCCCTCACCTCTTCCCACCGGTGGGTCAAGAAGGGAATCGACCTCACGGAGAAGCACCTCCCCCGGTTGGCCCGTTACCTCTCCCGGGAGCAGACCCTGGGCAAGCTGGAGCAACACCGGCTGGTCGTCTCAACCTCTGAGCCCTGGAACGAGGAGAGGGTTCGCCTGGCCCTGGCCCTCTGGCTCAAGCGCCTTCGGCTCAGACGCTTCTTCTTTGTTCTCCTTGAGGCGTTAGCGATGCCCGTTACGGGGTTCATGGCCCTTCTTCCGGGACCCAACATCTTTTTCTACGGGCTCTTCGTCCTCTTCTTCTTCCATCTGACCACCTGGATCCACCTCAAGAAGGTCTCCGCAGACCGTTTGGACATCCGCCCCGATGGACCTTAACGCCGACCTCCACGTCCATTCCCCCTACTCCCTGGCTACATCCCCGGAGATGGTCCCTTCGGTGACAGCCCCCTTCGCGAAGCTCAAGGGGATCGACCTTCTGGGAAGCGGCGACATCCTCCACCCCCTCTGGAGAGAGCGTCTCAGGAGGGAGCTCGTCCAGGTTGAGGAGGGCCTCTTTGCCCCTCCCGGCAGGGAGTGCCTCTTCCTTCTGACCGGAGAGGTCTCTCTCATCTTCGGCCCCATCGGCAAAAAGCGGAAGGTCCACCTTCTCCTCCTTTCGCCATCCTTTCAGGAGGCCGAGGAGCTCGCCCGGGCCTTGGCTCCCTTCGGGAAGCTGGAGAGCAACGGGAGGCCCATCTTCAAAATCTCCCTGCGCGCCTTCCTGGAGATTCTCCAGGCCGTCACCGACAGAACCCTCTTCATCCCCGCCCACATCTGGACCCCCCACTACTCTCTCCTGGGGGCCCTTTCGGGGTTCGATTCCCTCGAGACCGCCTTCGAGGGTGATCCCGGCCCTCGCCTTCTGGGCTTCGAAACAGGCCTCTCCGCCGATCCGACCATGTGCGTCGGCCCCCTCTTCCTGAGGGAGCACCCCCTCTTCTCCTCCTCGGACGCCCATTCGCCCTGGAGCCTGGGGAGGGAGACGACGCTCCTCTCCCCCAGAACCCTCTCCTTCGGCGGAATCGTCGAGGCCCTCTCCCGGGGGACCGGCATCAAGGAGACCAGGGAGCTCCCCCCGGGTCTGGGGAAGTACTACCTGCAAGGCCACCGCGCCTGCTCTGTCTCCTCTCCCCCCTCGCCCAGGGGGACTCTCTGCCCCCGTTGCGGCCGCCCCTTCACCCCCGGAGTCCTCGCCAGGACCGTGGAGCTCAGCCCACCCCCGCCCTGGCCGGCGCCTCCCCCCTTCCGCTACTGTGTCCCTCTGCCGGAGATTCTCGCCCTTTCCCAGGGCCGTCCCACCTCCTCGACCAGGGTTCGTAGGGAGTGGCACCAGAGGGTCTCCAGCCTGGGTTCAGAGAGCCGAATCCTCTTCGACCTCTCCCCGGAGGAGCTTCTCAAGGGCGGGCTCGACAGGGTGAGCGTCTCCTTGATCTCTTCCTTACGGCGTTCACGCTTCCGTGTCGAAGAGGGATACGACGGTCGATACGGCCGTCTTCTCGCCCTTGAACAACCCGGTGAGGAAGAGTAAGATTGTTTTATGGATGAAGGGAGGCTGGATTTCTACTTTTTCCCGGTTGCCTTGGACAAGTTCCGCCCCTTCTCTCTGATCAACTTCGACCTCTACATCAAGGTGGAGAACCGCTTCGTCCTCTACAAGCACAGGAACATCACCATCACCAAGGACGACATCCACACCCTCCAAGAGAACAACGTTCTCTACCTCTACGTGCAGAACAAAGAGAGAAAGTCTTTCCGGCAGTACGCGGAAAACAACATCGAAGAGATTCTCAAGGATCCCACCGTCTCCCTCAACGTCAAGGCGACCTACATCTACGAATCCGCCTTCAACGTTGTCGAAGATATCTTCAAGGAGCCCAGGAGCGAAGGGAACATCCAGAGGGCCCGGGGCATCATCAACCATACCGTCGACTTCATCTTCTCGGACTCCGGAGCCTTCGTCAACCTTCTGCAGATTCGAGCCCACGACTACTACACCTACACCCACTCGGTCAACGTTTGCACCTTCTCGGTGGCCCTGGCCAACCGGATCGGGATCACCAACCCCACCACGCTGAAGGAGGTCGGTTTGGGCGCCCTTCTCCACGATGTCGGGAAATCGAAGATCGACTCCCGGATCATCAACAAGCCCTCCGCACTCTCCCCTTCGGAGTGGGAAGAGATGAAGAAGCACCCCCTCTACGGCGTCGAAATCGTCCAGGGCACCGAAGCCGGAGGCGAAACCGTCTTTTCCGTTATCTCCCAACACCACGAGAAGGTCGACGGTTCCGGCTATCCCCAAGGGCTTAAAGAGCACCAGCTCTCCATATACGGGAAGATCAGCAGCATCTGCGATGTCTACGATGCGATCACCACAAACCGTTCCTACTCGGTGGCCAGGACCCCCATGGAAGCCGCCCAGTTCATGCTTTCCCGAAAAGAGAACTTCGACCCCACCCTACTGAAACACTTTTTCGAGCTGTTCGCCTTCAAGAAAACCACTCCCCCCTGATCCGTCCGGGGGGCGCACCCCTCTCAGGAGAAGAACGAGATGCGTCTGTTTTCGGGACCCCCGCCCTCGAGGCTCGAGTTTGAGAACCTCTACAGGGAGAACGCCCCCCGTCTCAACTACCTTCTCTGGAACATCATACGCAACCGCCAGAGGGTCGAGGAGGTCATACAGGAGACCTTCTTCAAGTTCTATAAGAACTACTCCCGTTGGGATCCCTCCCTTCCGCTCTGGCCCTACCTGAGGACCATCGCCATGAACACCCTCTTCTCTTCGATGAAGAAAGAGCGGGAGACCGTTCCCTGGGAAGACGCGCAGGAACATACACCCGCCCTCCCGGATTCGGACCCGGCCCTGCATGACCTTGTGGAACGCCTCTTCGCGGCGTTGCCTGAGAGCCAGAGAACCGTCTTGATTCTCAAGAAGGTCGAGGGACTCTCCCAAAGGGAGATCGCCCAATCCCTGAAAATCTCCGAGAAGGCCGTGGAATCGCTTCTCAGCAGGGCGACCTCCAACCTTTTGAAACATTACCCCGAAGGGACGAAGGATTCTTCCCCCTTCGGGAGTACTATGGATAGGATGAAAAACCATGAACCCTAATCCGGTAAACCTCTACTGGAAACGGAAGGATGGCCTTCTCTCCCGGAAGGAGCGTGAGTATATCGACGGCTCCCCCTCCTGTAGAAGGGAGTTCGAAAGGATCGACGAACTTCTCTCGGCCCTTCCCTGGAAGGAACCGCCCTCCCCTCCTCTCCTCCCCGAGGGCTTTTTCCCTGAGCCCCTCTCCCTTTGGCAGAGGTTGCTCTACCCTACCGCCGTGGCCGCCGGCCTTTCCTTGGGCCTCCTTCTGGGTGTCGCCTCCTACAAGGCCGACACCTCCCACAAGGCTCCCACCACCATGGCCTCCCTGGTGACCAACAACGGCCTGGGTTCGGTCCAAACCTTCGATTGGTCCGCCCTGGAGGTCTCCGATGAAAGATAACCGACTCTGGTGGGTTCTCACCCTCTTCTCCCTCTCCCTTAACCTCGGCGTCATCGGATACCTGGTCTACCTCCGCCTCTCCCCGCCCCCCTTTCCCCCCCCTCAACCGGGGCCTCACCACGAGTTTATGGAGAGGAATCGCCCTCCCCTCTTCCACGACCCGGCGGTAAAGCGTTTCTTCTCCCTGACCTCCCAGCAGATTCTCCCCCTCCTGAAAGAGCAATCGGAGCTTCGCCGCCAGATCCACCAGGCCCTGGTCAACGGCGAGACGGCGAAGGCCCAAGATTTTCTGAAGACCCTCTACGAACGTCAACGTGAGATCGATATCCGCTTCATCAACCTGGCGGAACAGGAGTTTAAGGAGTGGCCGCAAGAGAAGAAGAAAGCTCTCTACGGTCAACTCTTTCGCCGATTCCTCGGCAGGAGATTCCCATGAGAACAAGACGTATCGCCCTTCTCTTCTCCCTCCTCTGGATCTGTGCTCTTCCCCTCTCCGCTCAAGCCCTCCACGGGAGGGGCCCGATGGGAGGAGAGATGAGGCCGGGAGCGGGGTGGGAGAGGTGGCTTCCGCTTCTGGAACAGAATCAGGGACCTTGGAAGGTCAGCGACTCTCAGCTGAAGAGTTTCAAGGAGATCCTCGGCCTCTTCGAGAGGGAGCGGGTGGCGCTCCAGAACGAGAACAACCGCTTAAGGGTCGACCTCAAGGCTCTGCTGAGAGAGGCAGACTCCCCGGAGGCGAAGCTCCTGGCAACGATGGACGCCATCTCCCACAACCAGCACCTGATCTTTCTGAAGGGTCGCGCCCTGGGCAAGAAGGTCGAGGCGCTCTTCACGCCTGAGCAGAAGGAGATGATCCGGCAAGCCTTGGAGCCAAAGGCAAAGGCCCCGCGGGAATGGCGCCAGGGCGGCCCCGTCCCGCCCAAGGGAGGCGAGGGAGAACGTCCCCCCCACCCCTTCGACGGGGGAAGGCCGGGAGAGCCTGAACACGAGGAGTAGGCCCTTAGGTCTATCTCGAGAGGCTCCTCCTACTTTTCGAAGGTCCGCCGTTTCCTCTGGTAGGCCAAGGCGAAGCGGTGGGCCTCATCCCTGACCCACTTGAGAAGGTTGAAATCCGAGGCGCCGTCGTCAGGAAGAGGATCTGGACGGTCGAGAAGGTGAAGGTGTTCCGGCTCCCCCTTGGAGAGCGAGACCAGGGGAAGATTCTCGAGTCC
>Ga0209098_1002979_pt1 | contig 14496 bp, 11 predicted proteins | sample AD_JPNHW1_MetaG_FD_184429 | JGI IMG/M metagenome (GOLD analysis project Ga0209098, IMG submission 184429) | Active sludge microbial communities of municipal wastewater-treating anaerobic digesters from Japan - AD_JPNHW1_MetaG (SPAdes) (version 2) | ecosystem: Engineered > Bioreactor > Anaerobic... | reverse complement strand
TTCGGGGTCAAGTACTTCCAGCAGTGCGGCTGATGGGTCTCCTTGCACGGTCATTCCCAATACTTTATCAATTTCGTCTAAGACAAATACAGGATTAGAAGAGCCGACTTTTTTCATGCTTTGGATGATTCTGCCGGGCATGGCTCCGATATAGGTTTTGCGGTGTCCGCGAATTTCGGACTCATCGCGCAAACCCCCTAATGAAATCCGAACATATTTCCGTTTCAACGCATTGGCAATGGAACGTCCCAAAGAAGTTTTCCCGACCCCCGGAGGTCCCACCAGACATAAAATCGGAGATTTCATGTCTTTTTTGAGCTTCAAAACGGCAATATATTCTATAATTCTTTGTTTTACTTTGTCCAAGCCAAAGTGCTCTTTATCTAAAATATCGCGTGCCTTTTTCAGATCAAAATCATCTTCCGTATATTCATTCCAAGGCAGTTCAACCATCAATTCCAAGTAGTTAACCTGTATTGAGAAATCCGGTGACATGGAATTGGTGCGTTGTAGTTTCTGGAGTTCTTTATTAAAGACGGCTTGCACCTCTTTTCCCCATTTTTTATTGATTGCTTTCTTCTTGATTTCCTCGAAAGCTTGTTCCGTGGGCGATTCCCCTAGCTCTTTCTGAATAGTCTTAATCTGTTCGTTCAGGTAGTATTCACGTTGCTGGCGGTCAATTTCTTGCTTTGACTTATTCTGAATTTGCGCTTTTAATTCCAATAATTGGATTTCGTTGTTAATGGAGCGAAGAATCATTCGCGCGCGCGTTTCTATCTCCGGAACATTCAGCAGTGTTTGTTTTTCCTCAACAATAAGGGGAAGGTTAGAAGCAATAAAATGGATAAGAAATCCGGGACTTTCAATATTCTTAACGGCAAAAATGGCTTCATTGGGGATTTGTGACGAAAGTTTGATCATGTTCGTTGCCATATCGCGCAGGGAACTGATTAAAGCCTTGAAAATTTTGTTCGGTTGTTTCGTCTTTTCGTAGTCATCGCAGTAAAATTCCGTAATGGAAGCGCGGAGGAACGGCTCGGTTTGAACCAAATCAATCAATGAAAAACGTTTAATTCCTTGAACAATAATGGTAACATTCCCATCGGGCATGGCAACATATTTTAAAATGCGTGCCATCGTGCCAACAGGATAGAGGTCACCTAATTGCGGGTCTTCAACATTGTCGGATCGCTGTGTAATTACTCCGATGGGAAGGTCATTATGGGCATATTCTTGCGCTAATCGGATAGATTTAGACCTGCCAACTGTAATGGGAATGACAATCCCAGGATATAAAACGGTATTGCGGAGCGGCAAAAGAGCTATTGTATCGGGAACCACTTCATGAAACAACTTCTCTTCATCATCACTCGAAAAAAGAGGAATAAAATTTGATTCGTTGTTTATCAAGTCGTTAAGTGAAATTTCGTTTTTCATTCTTTTCATTATTTCAATCTTTCAATCTTTACCAAATGTATTATCGTAAACTTTGCGAAGGATATTTTGTTCAGTTTCGTCTAAATTTTTATTTCTTCTGTGAAAAACACGTTGGGCAGTTTGAATGGCTTTGTCAAAGTTGTATGGCTCATAGCCGCTGGCAGGATTTCCGAAAGAGAAAGAGGGAACAAAAGTGTGGTGGTAATCACCCCCAAAAAGAGCTGCAAATACTCCGATTACGGTTCCCGTATTAAACATAGTGTTGATTCCGCATTTGGAATGGTCGCCCATTATCAACCCGCAGAATTGTAATCCGGTATCTATCTTTTTTTGCTCGCCATAGTCCCATAAACGAACGTTGGAGTAGTTGTTTTTGAGGTTGGAAGCGTTGCTGTCGGCACCAATATTGCACCATTCCCCCAGAATAGAATTGCCTAAAAAACCGTCGTGTGCTTTGTTGCTGTAACCGAAAATGACGACATTGCTTAATTCACCACCCACTTTGCTGTGTGGACCAATGGTTGTTGCTCCGTAAATTTTCGCGCCCATCTTTGTGGAGGAGTGCTCACATAAAGCAAACGGTCCCCGAATCATACTGCCTTCCATCACTTCCGCATCTTTACCTATATATATATAACCGGTTCGAGTGTTCAAGGTCGCATTCGCAATCTGGGCACCTTCCTCAATAAACAATTTGTCCGCCTCACCAATGAGTACATTGCTCTTTCCTAACGGACAAGAATTTCGCCCGTGGGTTATTATCTCAAAATCAAGTCCGATTTCCTGCTCGTTGTATTGAAAAATATCAAAGGTATGCTTCAGAATAGTGATCTCTTTTTTATAAAAAATGGAAGAAAAAGAAGGAAAAGTTGCATTTATCGATGATAAATCCGACAGTTTTAAGTTTTGCGCATTTTCTTGGTTGCACCTGAGTGCAAGGAGCGTTTGGTCGGAGTCCAATAATAACTCGCCTTTTTGCAATTCTTGAATAGCATGAACCAAATCATTATTGGGCAGAAGATTTCCCAACACAAATAAATTGTCATCGTCCGAATGAAAAGGGAATTTTGTTTGGAGATAGTTTTCTGTCAGTGAAAAAGAGGAAAGGTGAAGTCTTTTTTCCCATTTTTCGCGAATCGTAAGAACTCCACAACGAATGTCCGTTGCCGGTCGGGTAAAAGTAAACGGTAATAAGTGATTTCGCGCTTCGTTGTCAAATAAAATAAGATTCATATTCTTCAAAAAATTAAAAAAAAGAGGCTCTTTTTTATTAAAAAAAGCCTCCGCAAAAATAAAAAAAATTTTTATTAATTTTCTTTTTGGGTAGAATGTTTTGCATATTTGTTGCGGAATTTATCCACACGTCCTGCTGTATCCACCAATTTCATTTTTCCGGTAAAAAATGGATGAGATGTATTCGAAATTTCCAATTTAATTAACGGATATTCTTTACCATCTTCCCATACAATTGTGTCTTTCGTTTTTACGGTTGACTTTGTCAAAAACGCAGTTTCATTGGACATATCTTTAAAAACAACCGTTCTGTAATCTTTTGGATGAATCTCTTTTTTCATTATTTTGTTTCTTTAAATTTCGGGCTGCAAAAATACAACTTTTTTTATACAAAAAGAACTTTGTCTCAATATTTTTTTTAAAGATTGATAAAAGTGAATGGATTATCCTGCCATTTTATTATAAGTAATTGACATATAATAAATTATAATAAACTTTATGGTTTGATAAAGATGAAATGATCAAGAAAACGATGAAATTTTTTTGATCAAAATAAATTTTATCGCTGTGAATGTACATAAATTTTTTGTATATTTGACGCGTCTTTGTGAACAGAAATGAGAGCACTGTTTTATTGATAATTAGCCATTTTGCTCTCTTTTTTTAACTTTATTCTATGAGAAAATTTTTCACTTTTTTCTTTTTGGTTGTGATTTGTTTAACAACGTGGTCGCAAACGCATGTTGCAAAAACTCTTTCGTATGGGGGTACTGTCCGACAATATTTGGAGTATGTGCCGGATAGCTATGATAATACACACCCGGCACCGGTTCTGTTTTGTTTGCACGGATTGGGCGATACAATGACAAATTTTGCTCAAAGCAGCGGATTTACCGAAATTGCCGAAGAGCATGGCTGGATAATGATTACCCCGCAGGCGTTGCCTGCTAATATTTCCGTACTTGGCATGGATATTCCGATGGGCGCAGCTTGGGGTGCCGGCGTAAAAGCTACCACACTCCTTAGTACCATTGAGCTGAACCCGAATGTAGATGATGTCGGTTTTTTGATGGCAATTTTGGACAATCTGGTTGCTACTTATAATATTGACCAACACAATGTGTTTACTACCGGTTTTTCAATTGGCGGGTTTATGGCAAATCGGCTGGCTATAGCCGCCGGCAATCGTCTTCGCGCCATTGCCTCCGTCAGCGGAACCATCGGCAATGCCATCAATACCAATATGCCCGTTGCTCACATCAGTGCCATGCATATTCACGGAACCGCCGATTCTACCATCGCTTATACCGACGGCTCCTACACCATGAGCCTGATCCCTATTCCTATCGGAAGTGTGGGACTGGGCGCAGAAGCTACTGTGGATTATTGGAAAAATTATAACAGCTGCGACGCAACTCCCATCGTGACTAATTTTTCCAATTGTGCTAATGATGGTCTGACTTTTTCTAAATATTTATATGAAAACGGTTACTTCGATACTAAAACAGCTTTCATAAAAGTAGTCGGCGGTGCGCACGAATGGTATTCAACCCCTGCCAACGATATCGACTATGCTACAGAAATCTATAATTTCTTCGCCTCTTGTTTGTACGATGATACGAAAATAGAAGAGAATGAAAGCGCGGATTGGACGATTTATCCTAATCCGGCGACGGATGTAGTATGGATTGAAGGTGAGAAAATGGCGCAAGTGCAATTACTAAATAGTATCGGTCAGATTATGACGACTATACCATGCACAGACACTCATTTTACCATTCATTTAGATGATTATGCTACCGGCTTATATCTGATTCGGACAACCTCCGTTAACGGTCAATCAGGTTGTAAAAGATTGATTATTAATAAATAGTATTTTGTTTTTTACTGAAGAAACTGCGCGGCTTGGGGAGGTTTTTATCATTTTTTGATTTTCAAAAAATATACAATCGAAAGAATCACAGGATCTAAATAATAGATTTTTCGCACCTTTGTCGGCTAAAATTTTTAGCCGACAAAAATTTTTGAACATATTTTTAAATATTGCTGTCCGGTAAATAATAATTATTTTTGATTAATCTATAGTATTGAGTAAATTACAGCGGTTCATATTTTGTCAGGCTTACATTTTCGAAGAATGTATAAGGCATAAGAAATCTATAATCCGAAGAATTACTTCGGGTTAAAACAGATGTTTCCCATTTTTTCTCATGTCTCATTCCCTTGAAACGCACGACCGTGCAGTTCTATATTTGTTGCGTACCTACGGCACGCCATTTTCGCGCGGGCAATTCGTTTTCTACCAAGCGTTTGTCCCTACGGGACACGGTTATACGTAATTGCATTATGTTTTTATTTTTCTAATTTCTCGTTTCAATTTTCTCTCTCCTTATTTCGTCCCATAGGGACGGTTGTTTGGTAGAAATAACCGCAGGACATAATATGAGCGTGCCGTAAGTACGCCCCATTCTATGTTTACGAAACATACATTACAAACATACGAATCCTACGGGGTCGGACGCCACCGCATTACAATATTTACCAGACAGCAATAATTTAATTAGCAGCGCAAATCGCAATTTACCGGTCAACAATAATTTTGAAAAAATGCTGAAACGTTTTATTGAGTGCTTCAACGCAAGTTAGCGTTAAGCCGTTCTTGACGTGTATTTGTTCTTTACACCGGACGATGATGTAAGAATAATAACGGACGAATGGAAGAGTGACAACAACGAGAATTGTCACCAATATTCTCGTTGTGAGGACTGTCCACAATAGAATACAAATTGAATAATTCAATTACTTTCGCACGTTTTTATTAAAAAAACAGTCCCCCCAAAGAGGTGTTTACTTGATGCCTTTATTGTGGTATTACAAGCTGTTTGTAAATTGCAGTTTTTGTCCGAAAAATTCCGAAATTTGTAGGATATTCAATATGTTTTTCATCGCCGTAGTTGTATTTATTTGACAAAAATAAGCCGAAATTATTGAAATTTGTTGTATTTATGAACCGTAGAATGTTGATTTAATTTTTGTTTTTTGCATGATAAAAAGCATACATTCAGTGATATATAAAAATATTTATGCTACATTATTTATATATTACGTTTATTTTTAATGCATTTACTGAAATTATGAAATAAAAATGATTAAAAAACGAATTTATTTCATTTTTTAATGTAATTTTGCAGCCCAAAAAAAACAGCAATCAATGCGCAAAAATCGACGTCTTTTTATGGCTTATATTCAAATATTTTATGAAATATTTGAACTATAATAAATAGATCTAATATGAAAAAACACTTTCTTTTTATTTTAATGACAGTATGTTGTATGATACTGGGTGCAAGACATCTTTCAGCACAAAATCTCTGCAATTCTCCCCTTGATTATCAGGGCTACAAGTATCACTTATACTATGTGGGTGGCAAGTGTTGGATGCGTGAAAATTTGCGTGCAACACAATATGCTGATGGTAGTGAAATTCCGGACACACGTTATTATAATGATGAACCGGACAATTTGAATAGGTATGGACTATTGTACACCTATTACGCCGCTACCCAAACCGATCCGAAAATACCTATTACGCAGTTGGCGGAGCCGTTGCAGGGTGTTTGTCCCAACGGTTGGCACCTGCCTTCTCAAAGCGAATGGGAAGCCTTGGAATCTTCTACCGGAGCTGCCGGCTTTAAAAGCTTACTTTCATCTTCCCAATGGTTGCATTCTATCGGGACTTCCCCTGCCGAGGGCTTTAATATTCCGCCGGGTGGTTACTATAACAGTTCTACTCGCCGCTATGAACGATCGATGTCTTCCGCCTTCTATTGTACTTCAACCGTTTTTTTAACTGATCCGCTTGTTGTCAGTTTTCATTGTCATTGTCCGCAAATCACAACAGAGAATATGTTACCGTCATCGAGTTTCAGCGTAAGATGTGTCAGCGACATCAGATCGACCGTTACGACAACTGCCGTTTTAGATATTGGAGTTGATAATGCAAAATGTAGTGCCAATGTTACTTCCGAGGGCAGTTTCCCCGATATAGCGCGCGGCTTTTGCTGGAACACTTCCCCCAATCCCACTATTGAGAATCTTCACTCTACCGATATTTCAGGATCGGGTACAATTACAAGCAACATAACAGGCTTAACTGCTAATACTACTTATTATGTAAGGGCGTATGCGACGAATAGCATGGGTACAAGCTATGGAAATCAAGAGATTTTTACAACATTACAATTAATACTCCCCACAGTAACCACTTGCACAATAACCACTTCCGCCGTAACCAACATTACCGGCACCACCGCCACCTGCGGTGGAAATGTAACTTTTGACGGCAATACTTCGGTTACTGCTCGCGGCGTTTGCTGGAGTACCTCGCAAAATCCTACAAACTCCAATAACTACACCACCGATGGGAGCGGAACGGGTGCTTTTACAAGTAATTTGACCAATTTAACAGCCGGCACTATTTATTACGTGCGGGCGTATGCGACGAATAGTCAAGGAACGAGCTATGGTGAACAGAAAATTTTTGTTACTGGTTCGAATTGTCCATCAACTCTTACCGACCGCGACGGCAATACCTACAATACCGTACAAATCGGCAATCAATGTTGGATGAAAGAGAACCTCCGCACTACAAAATACGCAGATGGTACTTTTATTGACTTGGGCAGCAGCATCAGCACTTCTACTGCTTATCGCTATAATCCTAATGATGATGCCAACAATGTAAATACGTACGGCTATTTGTATAATTGGAAAGCGGTGATGCGCAACAGACGTAGTTCCTCTTCCAATCCGAGCGGTGTGCAAGGTGTTTGTCCCACCGGATGGCACGTACCGAGCAATGCGGAGTGGTCGCAACTTACCAATTATGTTCGCAGCATAAGTGACTACACTTGTAGCAATAGTGTAGATAAGGCATTAGCTTCGACCACCGGTTGGGCCAGTCATCCAAGTGCTTGCAGTGTTGGGAATAATCCCTCTGCCAATAATGCAACGGGCTTTAGTGCGCTACCTGCGGGACACTATTGCGGTTATTATATCGAATTTGGTGTCTTCGCCAGTTATTGGAGTGCTACTGAGTTCATTAATGAAGACAGAGCGTACTACTACTACATCGCCACCTACTCTACAAACAACGATATTCGCAAAAAAGACGAAAAGAGCCACGGCTCGTCAGTCCGTTGTCTGCGTGATTAAAAAAATAACTCAATGTTCCTGCGCAGCGAGATCATTGGTAATGATAATCAATGCGTAGCGTATGCATGCATATTTGCCCAAGTGAACCTAAATTTTTACCGAAGAGGTTGAAGTTTTTAGAAAAATGATATGGGAACAAAATTTTTGCTCCCATATATTTTTTGAGTGCTGCCGTGCACAATTCACCGTGAGTTTAACCAAAAAAGAGCAACTATTTTGTTGCTCTTTGTGTTCCCGGCGGGACTCAAACCCGCGATCTTCAGAACCGGAATCTGACATTCTATTCGCTGAACTACGGGAACTTTTTCCATTTAATATTTATCTATCTGCTTAATATTAAATGAATTATTAAACCGGATTAGATGGTGCAATATTAATGAAATTATGAATATGCCGCACCTATCCTCAAATAAAAATAAAGAATAATTTATTTTTAAAAATTATCTATAAAGACGATTTCGTCAGAATAAATCTCAAGTATTTGATAATCAATATCATTAAAATCTTCCTCATTCAATTCGATGTCGCTTTCTTCAACCAAAGATTCGGAGTATTTTGGGGGAATTGTTGCGTTTTGCGGACTGCTTAACTTTGATTCCGTATCCGCAACCTTGATTTCCGCACTCTTTGGCAAAGTGTCTGAAATTATCTTTTTTTCTACTTTCTGTGCTTTATTAACTACAGAATAGGCAAGTTGATCGTGCGTTTCTGAAGAGGTAAAATCATTCAAAAAGATGAAACCAATCCCCATAATTAATATGAAAGAAGCAGCAATTGCCGAAATTGTGAAGATTCTCTTTCTTATGATAATTTTCTGCTTTTCTTGTTCTGCAATTCTTTGTAAAACAGAATTTTGCATAGTATTAAAAAACTGTTCCGGCACATTGAACTCTCTTTTTGGCTTAGGAATATCTGATAATTTCATGTCTAAAATTTCGTAACAACTTTTCTTTGACTATGAATGAACCAAAGAGTTTAATGATCTTATTTATTTTTCTGAAGAAAAGAATGAAAGGTTTTCTTCAAAAAAAGTGTAATTTTGTATCTTAAAAGTTCGCTATTTATATTGCTGTAAATAAATATGTTAGATAAATCATATAGTAATAAAAGTATCATTCGGGTTGCCGTTCCCATTATGTTGGGAAACTTGGCACAGACAATCATTATTTTTGTTGATACCGTTTTTATGGGACATGTTGGGACGGTTGAGCTGGGGGCGGTTATGATGGCAGGAATTTATTATTTTGTTTTTTCTACTTTGGCGTGGGGATTTGCAGTGGGCATACAAATTGTCATTGCCAGACGATTGGGAGAAAAGGATTGGTCGCGCATCGGGCACGTTTTTAATCACGGGCTGATAGTGGTTTTGGCACTCTCCATATTACTATTTACTTTGCTACATTTTAGCATAGATACGTTGCTATCCTCCGTTATAGAATCACCTGATATTCGTATGGCTGCCGTGAAATTCATGGAATACCGTCATTATGGCATTATCTTTGTTTGCTTTAACTTCTTGTTTCGCGCGTTGTATATCGGTTTGTCAAATACTAAAGTCATAACTTACACCACTTTACTGATGGCAGTTGTCACGATAGTGTTAGACTATCTGCTGATTTTTGGCAGATTCGGGTTCCCGGAATTGGGGATTCAAGGGGCGGCTATTGCTTCTGTGTGTGCCGAATTATCTGCCTTAATTTTCTTTGTAGTTTATACATTTACTAGGCTTTCTATCAAACAATACGGCATTTTTTCCTTTCAACGATGGGATTTTCCGCTTATCGTTTCTATCATCAAAATATCGTTTCCAACTATGCTTCAGCGGCTTGTGTCGTTTGGAATTTGGTTTGTCTTTTTTATTCTGATAGAACAAAACGGGGAGCTTGCTATTGCGATTTCCGGCATTGTCAGAAGCGTGTATTCGCTCATTCTGATTCCTGTATTTGCGTTTGCAGCTACCGCCAATACGTTCACCAGTCGGTTGATAGGGGAAGGAAAATCGAATGATGTTTTGCTGATATTGCGTCGAATACTAAAACTTACTTTGTTGATAATGAGTGTTTTAATAGTTTTTTGTGCAGCTATTCCGGAGCAACTTGCTTTTCTTTACACCGATGATATTCTCCTTGCTCGTGCCTCCGTACCGGCTTTGTATGTTATTTGTGGTGGTGCCATTACCATGTGTTTTGCTTCAATATTTTTTGAAGCTCTTTCCGGTACCGGAAATACCATGACCGCATTTATTATTGAATCTTCCATATTGGTAATCTATGTTTTCTATATTTTGCTGGTAACAAAAATAATTCCCCAACCGATTGAAATTATCTGGTGCGCCGAGTTGGTATATGGCATTTGTCTTGCCATCGTCTCTTTTTTATATCTTAAATATGCTCACTGGCAAAAGAAATTGATTTAACCTTTGATATTCTTTTAAAAATAGTATCTTTGCACTCGTTAAAAAAGAAACTGTTTTATGCAGAAATTTAAAGATAAAATAGTCTGGATTACTGGTGCTTCGTCGGGCATTGGTGAAGCTACTGCTTATCAATTGGCAGCGGAAGCGGCTACGCTTGTTTTGACTGCCTTAGAAGCAGACAAATTACAAGATGTTAAAAATCAGTGTATTACATTAGGATCGCCCCAAGCAGCCATTCTCCCTTTCGACCTTTCCGACTTAGAAGGAGTTGATGAGTTGGCAAATCAGGCTTGGCAACAATTTGGCAGAATAGATATTATGTTCAACAACGCTGGTATCAGCCAAAGAACCACAATTTTAGATACAGAAATGTCCGTTATTCACAAAATAATGGATGTCGATTATTACGCACCTGTGATCATTACGAAAAATTTGCTTCCGAAAATGCTTAAAAACGGTGGCGGTCAGTTTGTGGTAACTACTAGTATTGCGGGCAGATTCGGGTTTCCCCTTCGTTGTGCATACAGCTCCGCAAAACACGCCCTATATGGTTTTTTTGAAACGCTCCATGCCGAGTATTATGCGCAAAATATTCGTGTGACGTTTGTCTGTCCGGGCAGAGTAAGAACCAATATCTCTTTTTATGCTTTGGATAAAGGAGGCAAGCAGCACGGAAAATTAGATGCCGGGCAAGCCGGTGGCGTTTCCCCGAAACAAGCCGCCCGCAAAATCGTTCGTGCCATTTATCGAAAAAAAAGAGAGGTTTTGGTCGGACGAAAAGAGCTGCTGATGGCATACATTAAACGATTTTTCCCGGGGTTGGCCGCAAAATTGGCTCGCAAAATTCAATCAATGTAATTTTTATAGGATGAAAGATTATTTAATATCAGGAATTCAACAAGTAGGAATCGGTACTGTCGATTTTTACGAATCTTGGAAATGGTATATCGAAATGTTTCAAGTTGATGTCAAAATCTTGGAAGATGATACCGTTGCTGCCAAAATGTTACCTTACACCGGTAATCAGCCCCAGAAACGTCACGCTTGTATTGCCATTAACTTGCAGGGTGGGGGTGGATTTGAAATTTGGCAATATTCTGACCGTCAGCCTGTTCCGATGGGGTTTCCAATTACTATCGGAGATTTGGGAATCTTCGTTGCCAAAATAAAAAGCCGAAACGTACCGGCACTTCATCAAACAATTAAAGCACGTTATCAAAATGTAGGCGAGTTATCCGTCACGCCGGATGGAAAAAAATGCTTTTACCTCCAAGACCCATTCCAAAATTATTTTCAAGTTATTGAAGATGATTACATTTATATTGATGAAAAGAAAAACGCCGGTGGTACGGTCGGGGCGATGATTGGCGTTTCAGACATTGAGCGCGCGTTGCCCGTTTATCAGGATATTTTGGGCTATGATACTGTCGTTTATGACCGCACGGGCATCTTTGAGGATTGGCAGTTTTTGAATGGATGTATGCAAAAATATCGCAGAGTATTACTTACGCACAGCGAGGAGCGTAAGGGTGCCTTTGCACCACTTTTTGGCAGAAGCAGCATTGAGTTGGTAGTGGCAACCGACCGCGTACCGCAAAAGATTTTTGAAAATCGCTTTTGGGGAGATCCCGGTTTTATCCAAGTTTGTTTTGATGTTGCCAATATGAAGGCTCTGGGAGAATATTGCGCATCTAAGGGTTTCCCGTTTACGGTGGATAGTTGCGCCGACCAGAGCGAATTCAATATGGGCGACGCGTCAGGTCATTTTACTTATATCGAAGACCCTGACGGAACACTCATTGAATTTGTGGAAACTCACGAAGTCCCGATTATCAAAAAATTGGGCTGGAGTATTCATTTACTTAAACGTGACCGTAGTAAAGCACTTCCGAAGTTTCTTTTGAAGTGTATGAAAATGAATAAAGTAAAAATCAAATAGTTATGGGTAATATTTTTAATCTGCTGACTCAAGATATCCGCTTTTCGGAAGCCCTGAAGGCGTGCATGAATTGCGGGATATGTACGGCAATTTGTCCGGCAGCGGAATTTTACGATTATGACCCTCGCAAAATCTGCGACATTGTGCAAAGAAAAAACGAGGAAGAAATAGAAGCTTTACTTCGTTCGGACATGATTTGGGCTTGTGGCCAATGTCTTTCGTGCAAAACCCGTTGTCCGCGTGGCAATGTTCCCGCCGAAATTATTCTTGTGCTCCGTAAGACCGCGCAGGAGTTGGGCTATTATAATGATGTTGCCAAAAAGCAGCAGCATCGGTTGGCAGAGACAGTAGGAAAGAATATTTTGGAAATTGGCTATTGCGTTCATCCTGACAGAGTTGTTCCGGCACTTCACCCCGAACAAGGTCCTATTTGGGAATGGTATGTGAAAAATATTGAAGAAGTTGCCCCTAAATTCGGTGCCAATTATCACGGAGTCGGTCCGGGAGCACTTCGCACTATTCGCGAAGAAACTTTAAACGAAATTAGAAAAATATATGAAATAACAGGTGGTAATCAATTGATGGACAAACTGTTAAATAATGAATAATCAATTAATTCGATAATATGGCAATTTCATTTGGTTTTACTATCTCCCAAACCCGAGTCGTCAATATGGACAATTGTGATTTTGGGAAACTCCACCAATTGGAAAGAATTACTCCTTCATTCAAAAAATGTATGAACTGTGGCGCATGTACCGCCACTTGCAGCGCTCAACAGTTCGTTTCTTTTAATATCCGAAAAGTAAAATCATTATACACTATGGGACAACTTGGTGGCTTGGATAAGGAACTCGCCAAGTGCATGCTTTGCGGAAAATGTACGCTGGTTTGCCCGCGCGGTCTTAATCTACGTCCCATTATTATGAACATGAGAAAACTTTTAACGACTAAATAATCTGCACTATGAGTCAATATTTCAGTCCTTTTGTTCTACCTTTTTGCGCCGCTGTATTAGTGCTTTTGGGTATTTGCATCTGGAAATATGTTCGTTGGTATAAACATTTTGACAGATTGCAAAAAGCGATTTTTCTTAAAAATCTAATCTCTTGGAAATTTATTCCTGCACTTTGGGAAGCTTTTCGCGAAGGAATTTTGCATGTTAGAATTTCCCGTAAGAACTTGGTTCTCGGCTACATGCATCGTAGTATAGCTTTAGGTTGGTTTCTGCTTATTGTGGTAGGTGCGATAGAATCTCACATGGCGCCAACGGAGAGTCACCCGTTTTGGATGGGGATTTTCTTTCGCTATTTTGTCCATGATACGCCGAGTCCGGGCATATCCATGTTTTTTGCCAATCTCATGGATTTTCTGTTGCTTTATGTTCTCTCCGGTATCACTTTGGCATACCTTAAAAAAGTGTATTCCCGAATTGTGGGCATGAAAAAAGTGACCAAACACGTTATCTTTGACCAATTTGCGAAATTCTCGCTTTGGGCAATTTTCCCGCTTCGGCTTCTTTCCGAATCTCTCTCTGCCAATTTATATCATAATGGGGGCTTTTTGACACAATCTGTCGGAGATTTATTTTCATCTTCTTTTGCCTCGACGTTTGAATTATTGTCGTGGACGTGTTATTCGTTTTCTTTGGCTATTTTCTTCGTGGCTCTGCCATTTTCTCGCTACATGCACATCTTTACCGAAATTGTCCTTATCTTTTTCCGTCATTTGGGTTTGAAAGAGAGAACTGCTAAAACCGGATTTACGATGTATGAATTGAGTGCCTGCTCGCGTTGCGGCATTTGCATTGATAACTGTCCGTTAAATAAACAATTAGCTATCCCTAATGTCCAGTCTGTCTATTTTTTGCGTGACTTGCGCTATAAAAGAGTAAAACCCGAAATAGCCGATAATTGTCTGCTTTGTGCGCGTTGCAGTTCCGACTGCCCTGTCAATATTGACCTGATGTCTATCCGGCAACAGGCGCGCCACAAACAAGAATTGGATACGCAACATAATTATCAGTATCTGGATAATATACAGCCATTTAACGCTATTGGCAGGGTGGGCTACTTTGCCGGTTGCATGTCACATCTTACACCGGCAATTCCCGAAGCCATGGTGGCTATTTTTGAAGCTGCTGGTCAAAAATACTGGTACATGGACGAAGATAAGACCATCTGCTGCGGGCGACCGCTGATGCAACAAGGGTATCTGAATCAAGCCGGTGAGTTGAGGAGAATAAATATTGAAATGA
>Ga0209098_1002977_pt1 | contig 14502 bp, 8 predicted proteins | sample AD_JPNHW1_MetaG_FD_184429 | JGI IMG/M metagenome (GOLD analysis project Ga0209098, IMG submission 184429) | Active sludge microbial communities of municipal wastewater-treating anaerobic digesters from Japan - AD_JPNHW1_MetaG (SPAdes) (version 2) | ecosystem: Engineered > Bioreactor > Anaerobic >... | reverse complement strand
TTCCGGCCACATTCAGCGATGTGGATGGAAAATACAAAGGGCTCGACAATCAAATTCATACGGCAAAGGGTTTTACCTACAGAAGTGATTTTTCGTTGTGGGATACCTTCAGGGCCGAAATGCCACTTTTAACATTGGTTGATCCGGTTCGAAGCAACGACGCTGTTCAAACCATGATTGCCCAATACGAGCAGGGTGGCTGGATGCCAACGCCACAGCAGTTCGGGAACAGCTATACCAACGACATGATTGGCGACCATCCTGTTGATGCTATTCTGGATGCTTACATGAAGGGAATCCGGAATTTTGATGCTGAAAAGGCCTACGAAGGGGTTCGAAAAAACGCAATGGAAACGCCACCTGCCGATCATCGTTCGCGCGGACGTATTGGTTTGAGTTATTACCTGCAATACGGCTATTTACCCTACAATAAAGTTCGCGAGTCGGTTTCGCGCACCATGGAATATGCCTACAACGACTGGTGTGTAGCCCAATTTGCCAAAGCTTTGGGAAAAACCGCTGACTACGACTTGTTCATCAAACGGGCAATGAATTACAAAAATGTGATTGATTTGGCAACCGGATTCGCACGGCCCAAAAACGATCAGGGACAATGGCTTTCGCCGTTCGATCCACGTTTTATTGGCAATGGCGACAATCGTCATTACACCGAAGCCAACGCCTGGCAATATACCTGGTTTGTTCCTCACGATGTTCAGGGATTAATGAATCTGGAAGGTGGAAAAGATCGCTTCGTGCAGAAACTGGATTCGCTGTTTACCATCAGTTCCGAAATCAAGGAAACGGTGAGCGACGCCACTGGCTTGATTGGACAGTATGCACACGGAAACGAGCCTGGCCATCACACCATTTATTTGTACAACTACGCCGGAATGCCCTGGAAAACGCAGAGCATGATCCGCAAAGTGATGGACGAATTGTATCACGACGGCCCGGATGGCTTGTGCGGTAATGAAGACATGGGACAAATGTCGGCATGGTACGTGTTGAACGCAATGGGATTCTATCCGGTTGCACCTGGCCAAAATGTTTGGGTCATTGGAAGTCCGTTATTCAGCAAAGTAACACTTCAACTGAATAAGACCTTTAACAAAGAGCACGAATTTACCATCGAAGCCCGAAACAATTCTAAGGACAATAAATACATCCAGTCTGCCAAGCTTAATGGCAATGTGCTGAATAAAACTTGGTTCACTCATGATGTTATCAGCAAAGGAGGCAAAATCACTTTCGACATGGGAGCAGAACCCAATAAGAACTGGGGAACTGCCGCCGAATCAATTCCGCCATCAGTTTCAGGAATTGAAAAGAAGTAAACGAAAACAGAAATACAATAAAACTATTCGATATGAAAATAGAGCAATTGCAAAAAATTCTGGGCGATATCAGTAAGGTAAAGATTGCTGTGGTTGGTGATTTTTGTCTGGATGCTTATTGGTTTATCGACGAAGCCATGAGCGAGATTTCAATCGAAACAAATCAGGCAACACGTCCGGTTCGCGAACAACGATACACACTTGGCGGAGCAGGAAATGTAACTGCGAATATTGCCGCCCTCGGTGTAAAAGATGTCCGGGCATTTGGTGTAATCGGGACCGATCCATTTGGCGCTGAAATGGTTAAAGTCATGAGAAAGAACGGTATAAATCCCGATAATCTGCTCATTCAAAACGGAAATTGGTCGACGCACACCTATGCCAAACCGTATATCGATGATTTCGAATTGAATCGCGTTGACTTCGGGAATTACAACGTTCTTTCGAAGGAAACTGCCGATCGTTTGATTACCAAATTGGTTGAAACCGTTCCGCAGGTTGACGTGGTAATTATCAACCAGCAGGTTCCTTCAGGAATTCATATTCCGTATTTCAAGCAGGAATTACTGAAGGTGATTCAGCAGTTTCCTGAAAAGATTTTCATGGTTGACAGCCGAAATTTCAATGATTTCTACGACGGAGCTATCCGTAAAATGAACGATACTGAGGCTGCACGGCTTTGCGGCGTGGATAAAGCTCCAGATGATATAGTTCTTTATAATGAAGTAGTTAAATATGCCGAAGAGCTTTATGCCCGATTTAAAAAACCGTTATTCGTAACGCGCGGAAGCAAAGGATCGCTTACCATTAGCGAAAAAGGCATTTCCAATATGCCCGGATTGATGATTATCTCGCGTGTTGATACAGTTGGTGCGGGAGACAGCTATCTGGCTGGCGCTTCGTCGACCCTGGCTGCTGGTTACGATATGGAAACTGCAGCCACCATCGGCTCGTTTGTAGCGGGTGTCACCGTTCAGAAATTGTTCCAGACAGGTACAGCTACTCCTGAAGAAATAATGGCGATTGGAAATGATCCGGACTATGTATATGCTGCCGAATTGGCCGAAGACCCGCGTCACGCCGAATACTTGGAAGGAACAGAAATAGAACTGGTAAATAAATGGGAAGGCGAACTTTCGCTCGAACATGCCATTTTCGATCACGACGGTACCATTTCGACGCTTCGCGAAGGCTGGGAACATATCATGGGGCCAATGATGGTGAAAGCTGTTTTGGGCAAAAAATACAAGGATGCCGACGAAAGCCTTTACCAGAAGGTTGTTGCCCGGGTGAACGACTACATTGACCAAACAACCGGAATACAGACTTTGGTGCAAATGAAAGGCTTGCTCGACATCATTCGCGAATTTGGCTGTGTGCCTGAAGAAGAAATGCTCGACGAATTTGGCTACAAAAAAATATACAACGACGAGCTGCTCGAAATGGTGAAAGTTCGCGAAGAAAAGTTCAGGAAAGGTGAACTTGCTCTCGAAGATTTTACCATGAAAAATGCGGTGCCGTTTCTTCAAAAATTGCACGATGCCGGCGTTAAACTTTACCTGGCCAGTGGTACCGATGAGGTTGATGTAATTACGGAAGCCGAGGCTTTGGGTTATGCTCATTTGTTTGAAGGACGCATATATGGCGCGGTTGGCGATGTGACTAAAGAGGCCAAAAAAATGGTGCTCGACCGTATTTTGAATTCGATTGGCGATTCGTCGTTTGGAAAGTTGGTCACGTTTGGCGACGGTCCGGTTGAAATGCGCGAAACCCGCAAACGCAATGGTTTATCGGTGGGCATTGCCAGCAACGAACTGAAGCGCTTTGGTTTGAACAATAGCAAACGCACCCGGCTGATTAAAGCTGGCGCCGACGTGATTATTTCAGATTTCTCGCAGATGAGTCAGTTGCTTGAATTGCTGAAAGTCAACTAGCAATATTGAATTTATTGTAGTGTTCTTAAACGTACTCACCCCGAGTATCCGCAAGCGGATACTCCGCCCCTCTCTCGCGAGAGAGGGGCAAAGCCCTGAGCACTCGGGGCGTGGGGTGAGTCGGTAAATCGTAAATATTGAAATCGTAAATTCTTACATCATGCCTTATCCAAAACTCAACAGAGACTTGTTGGATGTTAAAAAACTCGATAGCCGAAAAAACAAGGTTTACATCGAAAAAGACCATGTTCCAGTCGATCATAAACCAGAACATCTTTCGGAAAGAGGAGAAAAATTAATTGAAAAAACTGCCGAACGCATTCGTTTAGCCCGGCAGAAAGGTGGTTCTGTAATGCTCACATTTGGTGCTCATACCATAAAAAATGGAATGTCGCCAACGCTCATTGCGCTTATGGAAGAAGGATGGGTCGATCACTTATCAACCAATGGAGCGGGTATTATCCACGACTGGGAATTTGCTTTCCAGGGAAAATCGAGCGAAGATGTACGCGAAAATGTTCATCTGGGCCAATTCGGTATTTGGGATCACACCGGATTTAATATCAATCTGGCCCTGATTGTCGGCGCTTATGAAGGTTTGGGCTACGGCGAATCGGTTGGAAAAATGATTTCGCGCGAAGGACTTGATATTCCTGAAATTTCCACGCTTTATACCGAAGCCAAAGAAATTATGGAGACAAACCCGGATAAAGCCGCAGCGGCTATCGATTTGGCCGGAGTCATCAAAAAGTTTGATTTAGCGCCAGGGTTTCTCAGTATTCCACATCCGTTCAAAAAATATTCAGCACAGGCCCGCGCGTATGAGTTGGGTATTCCGTTTACGGGCCATCCGATGATTGGGCATGACATCATTTACAACCATCCGATGAACCATGGCGCGGCTTTGGGCCGAGTGGCGCTGAACGATTTTTTAAGCTTTGCCAAAAATGTAAGCAAGTTGGAACATGGTGTTTACATGTCGATTGGCTCGGCGGTGATGTCGCCCATGATTTTCGAAAAGGCGCTGTCGATGTCGCAAAACCTGGCTATGCAGCAAGGCGGACACATTGATAATCATTACATGCTGATTGTTGACCTTGCAAAATCGGATTGGGATTGGCAGAAAAATGGAGAACCGCCTATGGATAACCCAGCTTACTATCTGCGTTATTGCAAGACTTTTAACCGAATGGGAGGCGAAATGCACTATCTGACAGCCGATAACCGTGATTTTTTACTTGCCATTCATCAGGAATTGCAGAAAAAATAAAAACTAACTAAACACTAAACGATGAATAAGGAAAAAATAGCAGAACTTAAGCAGGAAGCTCAAAATCATTTGATTAATGAATTGCTTCCTTTTTGGACCACCCGAATGATTGATAATGAGAACGGTGGATTTATCACGCATTTCGATAAAGATGGAAACGATACCGGCGAAGACGAAAAGTCGCTGATTGCCCAAACCCGCTGTTTATATACCATTTCGTCGGCTCACCGGGCCGGATATGGCGATGGTAAACTTGCCGGAATGGCAAAGCATGGCGCCGACTTTATCATCGACAAAATGTGGGATAAAGAGCACGACGGTTTTTACTGGATGCTCGACCGAAAAGGAAATGTGAAAATCGACCAGAAAATCATTTACGGCCATAGTTTTGCCATTTATTCACTCGCCGAATATACTTTGGCAACTGGCGACACTCGTGGAATTGAGTATGCCGAAAAAGTGTTCGACCTGCTTCAGAAATATTGCGTCGATTCGATGTATGGCGGCTACTGGGAAATGTTTCGCCGCGACTGGACACTTTGTGGCCCCGGAAGCGCAGGTGGCGACCGCAAAACACTCGATGTTCACATGCACCTGATGGAGGCTTTCACTACGCTTTATGAATGTTCGGGAAAAGAAGTACATCGCCGCAAATTACTCGAAGATATCGACCTTTTGCTGAATCGGATCATTCACCCGGTTTACAAAACAGGTATTCCGCAGTTTTATAAAGACTGGACCGTTGCACCGCAAATCAAATTCGACATTATCTGGGGCTGGGACCGTTTTTCGGAGGAAGGACAAAAAGGCAATGCAACCGACAACACCTGCTATGGGCACAATGCCGAGTTTGCCTGGTTGTTGCTTCATTCGCTGGAAATCCTGAAAATTTCTGAGGAAAGCTATCTCGATTTGTTCCGCATCATATACGACCACACTGTCGATAATGGCATCGACTGGGAATATGGCGGTGTGTATGTTGAAGGTCCGCATTCAGGAGGTGTTTACGATAAGGAAAAGGAATTCTGGCAGCAGGCCGAAGTGTTAATTGGTTTGCTCGATGCTGTGATTCTTTTCCGTAGTGATAAATACTTCGAAGCCTACGAAAATGTGCATCGTTTTGTCATGGATAAAGTGGTGAACAAAGGAGTGGGAGAGTGGTATCCGCTGCTGTCGCGCAAAGGCAAACCAATCTGGACCCACATGGGGCACTCGTGGAAAATAAATTACCACACGGTGAGGGCAATGATTCAAAGTATTCAACGACTGGAACAACTCTCTAAATAGAACAGAAGCCATAAATCACAAATGATTTGTGGCTTATTTATTTCATTTCTGACAAAATAGGCGATGTTTTAGTGAATATTAAACTAGTCAATCATTTGCGAAAGCTTTAATTTAACAGCAACTAAAATAAACTAACATACCAATGAACTTAAACCTGACATTTCTCGACTGGATTGTGCTTGTACTTGTTATGGGAGGAAGCCTTTCTTTTGGATTATACATGGCCTATTTGAAGAAAGCCGGGCAAAGCAGCTCTAATTTTTTTCTTGGAGGAAGATCGATAAAGTGGCCTGTTGTAGGAGCTTCGTTGTTTGCAACAAACATTGGAGCCGAACATCTGGTTGGTCTGTCGGGCGATTCGTATCGTTACGGTTTATCTGCCGGTTCTGTAGAGTTAACCTGTGCCATTACATTGGGGTTTGCCTGTGCAATTCTGTTTCCGTATTATATGAAAAACAAAATTTATACAATACCGGAATTTCTTGAACTTAGATACAGCAGACGAGCCCGGACGTTCTTTTCAGGTTTAATGCTTGTAATTAGTATTATGACCAAACTTGCATTTACATTGTTTGCCGGTGCGCTGGTTTTCAATAGTATTCTTGGCTGGAACGTAATGACAACGGTATCGGTGATCGCTATTTCGGTTGCTGTTTTTACTATTATCGGAGGATTTACGGCCGTAGCATATTCTGATGTTTTACAGGTAATTATAATGATAGGTGGCTCGGCTATTATGCTTTTTATTGGTCTTGACAAAGTAGATGGATGGAGCGGCTTGGTAAGTAAAGTTCCTGAAATGGTGAAAATTGGCAAACCATTTGATGATCCGGTTTATCCTTTCTGGGGAATATTGGCAACCGCTTTTTATGCCGGAATTTTTTACTGGGGGATTGATCAGGTAAATGTTCAGCGGGTGTTGGCTGCCCCCGATATTCGTCAGGCGCGTTGGGGCGCTATGTTCGCGACTTTACTCAAGCTTTTCCCAATATTTATTTTTGCACTTCCCGGTGTAATTGCATTTGCTCTGTTTCCCAACGAATTAACTGGCGATGCGACCAAGCAAACGTTTGTTTTGTTGCTGAATAAGCTGTTGCCAACAGGTTTGCGCGGCCTTTTGCTTGCTTCGCTTATGGCGGCTCTCGTAACCTCGTTAATCGCTGTATTGAATTCCGTTTCAACCTTAGTGGTTCGCGATTTTGTTGTAGAGTTTAAACCCAATATTCCTGAAAAGAAACAGGTTAAGCTCGGTCGAATCATTATTTTGCTGGTTACTTTTTTAGGAATTGGCGCGGCGTGGTTGGTTTATAAAAACGAGGAAGGTTTGTACAAATACCTCCAAACAATTACGGCATATCTTGTTATTCCTGTTTTTCCGGCTATTTTCTTCGGAATTGTAAGCAGAAAAGTGACGATGAAAGGCGCAACAGCTTCAGTTTTAGTTGGAATAGCGCTGGCAACAATTTTTGTAATCGATCAGTTGCTTGGAGCCGATGCAGGTAAAGAAATATTCCCGATTTTACACCACAAACTTACCTTAAATTTTGGGTATCGTGGTTTGTGGGCCGAAATGCTGATCACTGCTGTATTATTTGGCGTATCAGCATTTACTGAGAAAACAGCTCAGGAAAAGCTCGAAAAAACAACCATAAACTATTCGAAGGGTATTGCGCCATTCGAGGGAATAAAAGACTGGCGCCTGCATTTGGCTTTGCTTTTTGGGGTTACGGTATTTATGTATATCTGGCTGTATTAACGTGGTACTTCCAGGGCAAATCATAAACCTGGATCGCGCGGAAAAAAGATTAATGTTTACTGATAAACTACATTGAATAAACTATGAAATAGCCATGTGCGCTAAAGCCCGCACCAATCGAAAATGAATAAATGGCTATTCCAATTCGTTGTTATATTCAAAAAAGAAAAAATACTAATACGCAGATTATAAGACGATAAACAAAAATTTATACAAATGAAATACTTAAAAAAAATCCTGACTGGCGTATTTTTGTCTGCTTCAGGACTAATAATTTCACCGGCCATTGCTCAGGAAAAATTGCCTGCCGAATACGTGAACCCGTTTTTGGGAACCGATTTTTTTGGGCATACATTTCCGGGAGCATCGTTGCCCTATGCTATGGTGCATTTAAGCCCCGATGTGAATGATCAGGGCTGGACCTACTGCGCCGGTTACATTTATTCTGAAAGTTCAATCATGGGCTTTAGCCACACGCACTGGAGCGGTGTTGGAATGGTTAATGGCGGCGAGGTGATGCTGATGCCCACCACCGGCTTGAAATTGCAGACCGTGCCTGGTTCGCTCGAAAACCCCGACGAAGGCTATCGTTCCAGGTTCGATCATTCGAGTGAGGTGGCCACCCCGGGCTATTATTCCGTTTTCCTAAAGGATGAAAACGTGAAAGTTGAGCTCACAGCTACTCAGCGCTCCGGATTTCATCGCTATACCTTTCCGCAGTGCAATCATTCGCGCGTAATTCTGGATTTGGGGCACCAGATCGGAGGCAACACTTCAGCAGAATTGTCGGAACTGAATATCATCAATAACAACCGGATTGAAGGTGTTAAATGTGCCGGACTGGGCAAAGTATTTTTTGTCGCCGAATTCAGCAAACCCTTTAAATACTACGGAACGTTCGATAACGACCTGAAAACTCCTGAATCGGGCGGTAGTTTATGGCCCTACAAAAACGGTGAAAAAGGTAAGAATATTGGTGCTTTTGTAGTCTTCAATACGATGGAAGACGAGCGTATCCTGGTTAAAGTTGGCATTTCGTACACCAGCATAGAAGGTGCCCGCAAAAACCTGACTGCCGAGATTCCGAATTGGGATTTCGACGGTATTCGGAATAAAGCTACCGAAACCTGGAACAAGGAATTGTCGCGCATCAAAATTGACGGCGCAACCGACGATCAGAAAGAAATCTTCTACACCTCGCTTTACCATTCGTTTTTGGCTCAATACATCTCGCAGGATGTGGATGGTAAATACATGGGCTCAGATAAAAAAGTACACGAAGCCAAAGGGTTCGATTTTTACGGATCATTTTCATGCTGGGACACCTATCGTTCGCAACATCCGCTTTTAACATTAACCGCGCCTGATCATGTCAACGATTTCATTAAATCAATCGTGGCCAAAACGAAAGATTACGGCTGGCTGCCGGCTCAACATTTCCTGAATGTGTATGGAGAATCGATGGTGGGCGACCACCTGATTCCTGTCATTGTGGATGCGTATATAAAAGGCTACCGCGATTTTGATGTCAAATTTCTGTATGAGGCTATGCGCAAAAAAGCACTGGAAGAAGCACAACCGCCATTACCGCATTCAGCCAGTCGTTCAGGATTAAAATTTTACCTGCAATTGGGCTATACTCCGGTTGATAAAGTTACCGAATCGGTGCCAAATACGCTCGAATTGGCATACGACGACTGGTGTATCGCGCAACTGGCAAAGGAATTGGGCAAAAAGAATGATTACGAACTGTTTACGAAGCGTGCCGGCAATTACCGCAATTTGTGGGATGCCGAAACCCAGTTTATGCGCCCTAAAAAGGCCGATGGCAGTTGGCTCGAAGCCTTGAACGGACGGGAGCAGGAAATTGTAAAAGAAGGCGAACATTCGTATTACAAATATTTCGATCCGCTGCTGGTGGGCAAACGCCCGAACCGGCACTATACGGAGTCGAATGCCTGGCAGTATATCTGGTCAGTTCAGCACGATGTGAAGGGATTGATTAATCTTTTCGGCGGAAATAAATCCTTTGTTGCCAAACTGGATACATTCTTTGAAATGGACCCGAATATCACACCGCCGAAATATGTTGGAGTAGTTGGCACCATTGGCCAGTATGTGCATGGTAACCAACCTTCGCACCATGTGGCTTATCTTTACAACTATGCAGGTGAGCCCTGGAAAACACAGTTGCGGGCCCGTCAGGTTGTTGAAGAGTTGTACCGAAGCGGTCCCGGCGGACTGTGCGGCAACGAAGACATGGGCTCGCTTTCATCGTGGTACGTTTTGAGCGCTATGGGCATTTATCCTGTAACTCCGGGTGAACCAATTTATGTCATCGGGAGCCCGCTGTTCGGACAGGCTACCATCGATTTGGGCAACGGCAAAACATTCATCATCGAAGCGCAAAACAATTCGTCTGCGAACAAATACATCCAATCAGCCACTTTAAACGGAAAGCCGATGACCAAAACATGGCTATCGCAAAAAGAAATTACAGATGGCGGAAAAGTTGTTTTTATAATGGGCCCGGAACCGAACAAGAAATGGGGAAACCGGCCGGAAGATGCGCCTCCATCGATGAGTAAGTGATAATATTTTTGAGTTATGAATTATTAATGATGAATGAGAAAATATTCAAAGGAAATAGAAACTAAACGATTTTAAACAGCCAATCCAAACCCAAAACTACCAACGTTTTTTTTGACCTATTAACCAACAAAATTGAATTATGATTGCACTTAAAAGTAATCCCTTTCAAAGGGCTGGAGTTTTGTTTCTTGTCGGGATATCGCTTTCCATAGGCTGGGGTATCCGGGGTAATTTCGGGCACGAATATGGCGCTTCATTTGCCGGATGCCTTGCTGCATTGGCGGCGGCTATTTTATCGGGTCGGGAAGACTGGCGGCAGCGTATTCCGTACTTTGCATTTTTTGGAGCCTTGGGCTGGGGATTTGGTGCTACCATTTCCTACATGCAGGTGATTTCTTATTCCGAAAGCGGGCACGCTGTTTCTCAATGGTATGGCTATTTATGTCTTTTCCTGATTGGCTTTTTGTGGGCCGGAATGGGAAGTATGGGCTCGGGCTTTGTAGCAACTGCACCCAAAGAAAAAATCGAACAGATTTTCAAACCTCTGCTTTTTGTTTTTGCATCGTGGCTTATTCTCGATACGTTTGAAGACACCATTGCGCATTGGCTGCAATCGGGCATTTCCTTTGACGAAACGGCCTCGCGCCACAAAAATCCCTTGTATTGGTTCGATGCCGATTATTTGCCTGCCTCCTTTGCTGCAATTGGAGCCGCTGCTTACGATTTGTACGAGCGAAAAGGTGTCCGTGATCGCTTCCTTCTGCCTGCTTTTGCCGCTGGTGGAGCTTTGTCCGGATGGCTTATTCAGTTGTTGCTTCGTGTGCTTGATTGGGAGAAAGGATTGGCGTCGGCGCTTACCTATTTGCAGGGAGATCCATCCTACATCGATCCGGCTACCGGGCAGCACCCATTTCCGGCAACCAATTTATTGAATAACTGGCCGCAATGGTTTGGCGACTATCCGCAGCACGTTGGCTGGTTTATTGGCTTGCTGTTGGGTGTGGTGGTCTATTTCGTAATTTATGGTAAGTTCAGGAACGGTTCTTCCTTATTTGCCTGGATGGGAATGGGCTGGCTCATCTCTTTCCTTATTTTTCCTGTATTCGGAAGCATTTTATTCGCGCAATATGGCGGCCTTCGCATGACGCCTCCGCGTTCCGACGATTGGGCAGGGATTGTAGGCGTTTTTGCAGCTACCAGCATTTGGATGTGGCGAAATAACCTGAAACAGGTAAGCATTGCTGCCGTTATTGGCGGAACTATCGGCGGCCTCGGTTTTTCAGGTATTCAATGGCTCAAACATTTTCTCGACTCGTTTGGAAACCCGCAGAAATTGCTCAATCACGGATATATTGCCGGAAGTCCCGAATACCTGGAAAAGGTGGCATCCTGGGCCAAATGGCAAGGACAAAATTGGCACAGTTTTCTCGAACAAAGTTATGGCTTTGTCAACGGAATTGCTTTGGCAGTCGTTTTCGGATTTCTATTTACCCGTGTTAAAATTCACAACGATCAGCCCGAAGCTGCCGGACAAAAGCCCTCATACCGCTGGACACGTGCTTTTGCCGCATTGTTTATTTTGCTTGGCCTCACTTATTTCAACATGGTGAAAAATGTAGAGGAGTGGGGGAATAACCTGAATCCGGCTGTTTGGAAAACTGTTGTTACACATGCTGATGGTAGTACTGAAACTCTCCCGGCACAATGGGATATGCCTTATTTGGGGCATTTTCCTGGAGTCGATTTTTTTCATTTATCGCCAACTGGTTGGTTTAACCTCACCTGGGTTTTGCTCATTATCGCTTGTATTTTTATCGTCAGGAGGCATTATCGCGAGCCGCTACCCATCTTTCCACAAAGTTCGCTGGCCAAAGGGCAAATCATTTTCCTGATTTTGCTGTGGATTATGGTTGTTGCCAATTTCGAACGGGCGCTCACCGGCTGGCATCCCAGCCGTTTGCTCACCGAATGGGTTATCTTTGTAAATGCCATTGTTGCAACGGCGCTGATTTTGATTTTGCCCAATTCAAAAGAAGAAGTTGTTTATTCAGAAATTCCTGATTACAAATGGTATTACAAACGAATCTGGATAAAATCACTGGGAACGGTATTAATTACCAGTGTCTTATTCCTGACAACCAACCGAATGATTTATCAATACCCCAGCTACGATAAGCTTAACCTGAAGCAATACCATACCCGGTTTGGACCTGAAGCCAGCTGGCGCAGCAAACCCAACCTAAAAAATGCCAATCACAAGTAAATAGGGAATAGTAAAAAATAGCCAGTTCAAAAGCTGGCTATTTTTTTATCTGATACTGATAATTGCATTGATATAAGCGTTCTCAGTATATGGATTCAGAACAAATTCAATTTTGGCCGGAATTTTTAGCCTTTCACCCAGGGTAATTGCTTTGTTTAAGCCTACGCCCATGTTCACTACGGCCGCTTTCGACGCATAAAAGCTTTTCCACGGCGTCATTCCGGCGAAAGTATAAGCTTCAAAGTTTTTGTAGGTTTTGGTGTATTTGGCTTCAAAGTAGGTCGAATAGTTTTGCTTTTGCGTGATCTTGTCGCGGTCTGGCCCCCATATCCATATCGAATAAAGTAAGGTAACTGGCGTTCGTTTGAAAGGTTTATGATAGGCATACAAATCGAGCATGTGCGAACTTTTGCCTTCGTTAAAATTGAAAAATTTATGCTCCGAACCGCTGACATCCGAAGTGGTAAAATAGTCGATCAAACAAAGCCTGAATTTTTTAGTCAGCTGGTATTCAAACGTAAAATCGATCTCGCTGTAGGCTTTGCTTTCAAAAGCGTACGATCCCCAGATGGATGCGCTTAGCTTTTTATTGGCGTATCCAATGGACGGTTGAATTACTGGTGAATCGGAATAAGGTGTTGCCCGCCATATCCAGCGGTTGGCCAAATCAACCTGAACATATAAGCACGAATCGGCTTTTTCGGCCAATACAACGGATGAAAATAGCAGGAAAATAAGAAAGGTATAAATAAAGCGAAGCATGTGAAACAGGTTTATTTTAAGCATAAAAGAAGGTAGTCTTTTGGGCTACCTTCTTTGTTTGGTTTTGAGTTAATAAAGTTATTTTACGATCGGTGTCAAAACAATATTTCGGTACGAGACTTTGCCGTGATCTCCCTGCAAATAAATTGGACCAGGCGTATTAACATCCGATTTCATAGCGCCACCAGTCGGGCCGTAAATGGGCTGATTATCGATGATTTTTACACCATTCAGGACAACTGTAACGTGCCGGTCACACAAAGTCATATCCATGGTTTGCCAGGTTCCGGCCGGTTTTTCGGCAGAAACCGAAGGTGTCACACGGCTGTATAAAGCGCCCATATTGTGCGAATCGAGTGGCTTCTTGTACGAATCCAACACCTGAATTTCGTACATTCCACGCAGATAAACGCCGCTATTGCTTCCTTCGGGCACATTAACTTCCAGTTTCAGGTTGAAATCTTCAAATTCCTGGTCGGTACGCAGGTTTCCGTAGCTGATGTGCGGTTGTCCTTCGGTTTGTTTCGGATCGGTTGTAAGAATGTCATCTTGTGCCGAAAATCCATTTTTTTTCTTTTCGTCGATCAATCGCCAGCCGGTTAAATCTTTACCATTGAATAGGGTAATAGGCTGCCCGAATTTTACTTTGGTCAGGTCGGGCGCTGCCGGTGGAGCTTGTAGTTTTGTGCCTGTAAAGCCAGTTGAGTCAATTCCACTTCCATCGCGACGCGGTTTATACAGAAAGCCGGTAATTTTCTCACCGTCTCTCGACACTTTCAGCCAATTGGGAATCTGGTGAGTACGCAATGGGTTGTCTTTTTCGTCTTTGGTTCGCGTAATATTGTCAATTCGATTAACAATCAAATGATTGTGGTTGTCCATGTACACGGCAGCAACCGGCGAAACGCTACCGCCAATCCAGAGCAAATCGGCATCGACATAATCCTTTTCCTGACGAACTTCGAGCCAGCTTACACCACCGCCTTGTACATCGATCGTCCATTGTCCGAAGAAATCGTTGATTGTTGCTTTGGGGGCAGGTGTTGCTGTTTGCTCTTTAGGTTTTTGCTGGCATGCTGAAACGGCAAAAGCCAAGGCTGCACCAGCCAATAAAATTTGTGCTGATTTCATAATGCTGAGTTTTGTTTATTGAAATTTAATTGGTTATTGGTATTTAAAATCGTTTCAAGATAGCAATTTATACTTAAATGCCAGTGCTATTACTTTGTAAAATATCCGTGATAGCGCCCCATCCAGTATGGTAAAAGAAAATATGCACCATCATCTTCATAGCGCCCCCC
>Ga0209098_1002976_pt1 | contig 14505 bp, 11 predicted proteins | sample AD_JPNHW1_MetaG_FD_184429 | JGI IMG/M metagenome (GOLD analysis project Ga0209098, IMG submission 184429) | Active sludge microbial communities of municipal wastewater-treating anaerobic digesters from Japan - AD_JPNHW1_MetaG (SPAdes) (version 2) | ecosystem: Engineered > Bioreactor > Anaerobic... | reverse complement strand
CCTCTTCCGGAAGGCCGGTCTGCCGCATCTCGACCCCGGCCCTCGACCTTCTCACGAGCTACCACTGGCCGGGCAACGTCCGCGAGCTCGAGAACGCCATCGAGCGGGCCGTCCTCCTCTCGACCGACGGCGCCGTCCACTCCTACCACCTGCCGCCGAGCCTCCAGTCCGCCGCCTCCACGGGGACGGGCCCTTCCTCGACCCTGGACGCCGCCCTGGCCCGCCTCGAGATGGAGCTCCTCGTCGAGGCCCTCAAGATGGAGGCCGGCAACGCCGCGGCCGCTGCCCGGCGCCTCGGCATCACCGAGCGCCGCATGGGCCTCGCGCTCAAGCGCTTCGGCATCGACTGGCGCCGCTTCCGCCCCCGCTCCTGACCCTCGCGCCCGCCCCCTGCAAGGCCTGATCCCGCCCGGGGGCGGGAGCCTGGCCTACGCGTGCGTAGCTTTTTCTCCGCGAACCTACATGAACGTAGGCTGGGGTCAGACCCCGGCGCGGGCCGGAAGCTGACGCGCCGGGGTCTGACCCCAGCCAGGCGCGGCCGGGAAGCGCCTTGAGAGGCGCCGGGGCCTGATCCTAAACTTGGCACGCTTCCTGCTATATGAAGACATCCGACCTCTCCAAGGAGTCTTCATGAGCGCCTTCGTTCCCCTCCACGATGCCGATCCCGCGAGCGCCTTCGGCACGAACTGCTTCTCCAACGCCATCATGCGCGAACGCCTGCCCAAGCCCGTCTTCGCCGAGCTCCTCGAGGTGCAGTCGGGCCAGCGGGAGCTTTCCCCTGCGGTGGCCGAGGTCGTCGCGAGCGCCATGAAGGACTGGGCCATCGAGCGGGGCGCCACGCACTTCACGCACTGGTTCCATCCCCTTTCGGGCCTCACCGCGGAGAAGCACGATTCCTTCATCGTGCCCACGGGCGAGGGAAGGGTCATCATGGAGTTCTCCGGGCGGGAGCTCACCAAGGGCGAGCCCGACGCCTCGAGCTTCCCCTCGGGCGGCCTCAGGGCGACCTTCGAGGCCCGCGGCTACACCGCCTGGGACGCCACGAGCCCGGCCTTCCTCAAGCGTTCGCCCTCGGGCGTGACCCTTTGCATCCCGACGGCCTTCGTCTCCTACTACGGTCACGCCCTCGACAAGAAGGTGCCCCTCCTCCGTTCCATGGAGGCCATCGGCCGCGAGTCCCTCCGCGTCCTCCGCGCCCTCGGCGACGGGAAGACGAAGCGCGTCGTGCCCACGGTCGGCCCCGAGCAGGAGTACTTCCTCGTCGACCGCGCCATGTACCGGAAGCGGCCGGACCTCGTCCTCGCGGGGCGGACCGTCTTCGGCTCCATGCCCGCCAAGGGCCAGGAGCTCGAGGACCACTATTACGGCGCCATCGAGGAGCGCGTGGGCTCCTTCATGCGGGAGCTCAACGCCGAGCTCTGGGCCATGGGCGTGGCGGCCAAGACCCAGCACAACGAGGTGGCCCCGAACCAGTTCGAGCTCGCCTGCCTCTATACCTCGGCCAACCTCGCCGCCGACTCGAACCAGCTCGTCATGGAGACGATCAGCAAGGTCGCCGAGCGCCACGGCCTCGCCGCCCTCCTCCACGAGAAGCCCTTCGAGGGCGTGAACGGCTCGGGCAAGCACGTCAACTGGTCCCTCTCGACCGACGGGGGCGCCAACCTCCTCGAGCCGGGTTCCGACCCCGCCTCCAACGCGCGCTTCCTCCTCTTCCTCTCCGCAGTGATCCAGGCGGTGGACGAGAGGGCTGGCCTCCTGCGGGCCGCCGCCGCCACGGCGGGCAACGACAGGCGCCTCGGGGGCCACGAGGCGCCGCCCTCGGTCATCTCGATCTTCCTCGGCGACGCCCTCTCGGGCATCCTCGACGCCCTCGCCGAGGGCAAGCCCTGCCTCTCGCCCTCGGGCGGCTGCCTCGAGACGGGCCTCACGAGCCTGCCCCGCCTGCCCCGCGACCTCACGGACCGCAACCGCACGAGCCCCTTCGCCTTCACGGGCAACAAGTTCGAGTTCCGCATGGTCGCCTCCTCGCAGTCGGTGGCCACGCCGGCCACCATGCTCAACGCCGCGGTGGCCTCCGTCCTCGCCTCCTACGCCGACCGCCTCGAGGCGGCGATGAAGGCCGGGGCGGGCCGCGCGGCCGCGGCAGGCGGCGAGGCCACCGCGGCCGGCGCCGGCTACGGCGGCGCCGCCGGGCCCGAGGCCTCCGCGACCGCGGCCCTGGCCGCCGAGGTGTCGCGCATCGTGTCCGAGGCGTGGCTCGCGCACCGGCGCGTCGTCTTCAACGGCAACGGCTACTCGGGCGAGTGGGCCCTCGAGGCCGGGCGCCGGGGCCTTCCCCTGTTCCGCGCCGCGGTGGACGCCATCCCCGAGTTCTCCTCGCCTGAGTCGGTCGAGCTCTTCTCCCGCCTCGGCATCTTCTCGAAGGAGGAGATCGAGAGCCGCTGCCAGATCTACCTCGAGCGCTACGCGAAGCAGGTCAACATCGAGGCCGGCGTCATGGCCGACATGGCGCGCCGCTCCATCTTCCCCGCGGTCTCGAGGGCCGCCGCGGAGTTCGCCCGCGCTGGCACGGAGCTCGCCGCGGTGGGTGCTCCCTCGACGGCGCAGGAGGTCAGGGCCCGCAGGCTCGCCGAGCTCTCGGGCTCCCTCGCCGCGGGCTGCGAGGCCCTGGAGAAGGCCCTCGAGAAGGCCCAGCCCGTCGAGGAACCCCTCTCCAGGGCGCGCGCCTATCGCGATACGGTGGTGCCTCGCATGGACGAGCTCAGGACGGTGGGCGATTCCCTCGAGCGGCTCATGGACAAGGAGGCCTGGCCCTTCCCGAGCTACGAGGCCCTCCTTTTCTCGCTGTAACTGCCTGGGCGCCGAAGAGCATGGGCTAAAAGAGCACGCGGAGGCGCAGAGGCACAGAGAAAAGAGGGAGAGGAGAAGGATGTAGCAGCCGAGGGAAAGGGAGCTGCGAGGTCGCAGGCAGCTTTTTTTCCATTCCCTTTCGATCTTCCCCGAACCTCTGCGCCTCTGCGTTGTTCTCTCTCCTTCAGGCCGGTCGCCTGTGCGCGTCCCCGGGCTGGCGAGGATTTTGCCGCTCCGGTATAATCCGTGGCGATGCGCTTCCTCAAGAAGCTCGTGCCCTTCGTGATCATCGCCGGGGCGGCCCTCCTCCTCCTCTATCTTCCGGACATCGGTCCGGAGCGCTATACCGACCTCGGGGGTTTCTTCAAGACCGAGCGCAAGCGCCAGGCCTACGTCGGCTACGCGGTGGCCGTCGTCCAGGACGGCTCCATCCTCTATGTCGACGCCTTCGGGAACGACGGCGCCGGCAAGCCCCTCACCATCGACTCGCCCCTCCTCCTCGGCTCGGTGAGCAAGACCTTCACCGGCCTCGTCACCCTCTCGCTCCAGCGCGACAAGCTCGTCTCCATCGACGCCCCGGTCCGCCAGTACCTGCCCTGGTTCGGCTTCCAGCCCGTCCGGGGCATAGGCTCGGGCCTCGACGTGTCGCTCCGCCACCTCCTCTCGCAGACGAGCGGCGTGAGCGACCGGGACTTCGACGACGTCCATGCCTCGGCGCCCGACCTCGAGTCCGCTGTGCGCTCCATGCAGGCCGCGAGGCCCAGGGCGCCCGCCGGGGCCAGGCCCCAGTACATCGACTCAGGCTACCAGGCCGTGGCCCTCGCCCTCGAGGGCGCCACGAAGCTCGACTATGCCGACCTCGTCTCCTCGCGCATCCTCAGGCCCCTCGGCATGGACCGGAGCTCGGCCTCTCCCGCGGCTGTGGCCGACGTGCTCACGCCTGGTTCGAGCAGCTTCTTCGGCGTGGGCATACCGCGCAAGCCCGTCGTCCCCGCCTTCGGCGCCCCCTCGGGCTACATGGTCTCGACCGCCAGCGACATGGCGAAGTACCTTGCATACCTCGCGGGCCCCGAGAAGGTCCCGAGGACTCCGGTGCCGGCGCGCTACATCCGCACCCTCTACGAGCCCCTCGTCGAATCCTCGCCCTACACCTACGGCTGGCGGGTCTCGGGCGAGGGAACGGAGCTCGAGGCGAGCCACTCGGGCTCGCTGGAAGGCTATTCGGCCTCGATCACCCTCTGGCCCGGCAAGAGGGCGGGCATCGTGATCCTCGCGCCCCAGAACGACCTCCTCCAGTCCTGGCTCGTCGCCCCCGTCCTCGTCAACGGAGCGAAACGGATCATGTTCGAGGGCTCCTCCGACCGGCCCTTCCCCATCGGCCGGCTCTACATCCTCCTCGCGGTCGCCGCTGGAGTCCACCTCCTCGCCCTCCTCCTCCAGACCGGCGGGGCCCTCAACTGGTCCCGCGATGTGCGCTGCCGGGTCGAGGCCGCGGGCTCGGGCGGCCCCCTCCACTTCGCGAGGGCCAGGAACTGGTTCGGCATCGCGGTGAGGCTGGCCGTCGCCGCCTTCGTCCCCCTGGCCCTCGGGACGGTCTTCGGGCGGAGGGTGACCTGGCCCATGGCCTTCGCCCTCGAGCCGAGCCTCGCAAGCTGGCTCCTCGCGGCCGTCTTCTTCGGCGTGATGCGCAACGTGGCCAGGCTGGCCTGGCTCCGCGCCCCGAGATGATCCTTTAAAAAAAGAGGCCCAGCATGAAAGCCAGGACAGCGCTGACCATCGCCCTCGTCGTCGTAGCTGCAGGCCTCGCCGTGGGCCTCGCGGCGGGCCTCGCCTCGTCGCTCGGCCGGTTCCGCCTCCTCGAGAAGGACGTCTCCGACAGGTTCGTGGTCTACATCGAGGGGACGAACCCCGCGGGCAAGCTCGTCGTCCTCGAGGGCCTCGAGCGCTTCACCGCCTCGCGGGACTTCACTGCCCGCATCCTCTCCCTCGTCAAGGTCGACGCCCGCATCGAGATCAGCGCGATGGCCGACACGGCCTACTACGTGGACCTCGCGGATCCCTCGCAGTGGAAGGCGAGCTGGGCCCCGAAGCCGGGCCGCCTCAGCCTCACGGTCCCGCCTCCGGGCCTCCTCCCTCCCGCGGTCCGCACGGACACGATCGAGGTGAAGACCACGGGCGCCAACATCGTCTCGAGCACCCTCTTCCAGCTGAAGAAGGAGGCCGAGGCCCTCCGCGCCGATTTTTCCCGGGACATGCTCGAGCAGGGGCGGGCCTCGCTCGCGAGGCCCGAGCTCCGCGCCAGGATGGTGGCGAGCCTCGAGGCCACGGCCAAGGCCTTCGCCAGCTCGGTGCTTGGAGTCTCTCCCAGGACTGTCGAGGTGCATTTCGCGGACGAGCCCTGATCCCCGGAGCCAAAGGCTCGGGGGCGGGCCCCCGGCTAGGCCTCTTCGGGGTGGTCCTGCCAGTCCGCTATGGCCTCGAGCCTGCTTCTCTGCTCCGCCGACATCGCGTAGTTCCGTTCGAAGACGGCGAGGAGCCTGCGGGCGAAGCCCCGTCCGGCCTCCTCGATCTCGTGGCGGGGGAGGAGGATCATCGCGTCGATGGCGTCGAGGACCCTCCGCTCTTCCTTCTTGGTGAGGAGGCCGAGGATGCAGTCGTGGGCCGCGGGTTCCATGCCCTGCATGGCCATGGCGAGGAGGCGGCTGTCCATGCCCTTGAGGGAGGCCTTGAGGCCCTTCTCGTCGGCGGAGAGCACGGCCTTGGTGATCTCCTTGACGAAGTCCGGGGCGCCGTAGAGCTCCTCCTCGTCGGCGAGCTCGAGCTCGCCCCCCTCCTCGAGGCCGTGGATCACGTCGAGGAGGGCCGACTGGGCCTGGGTGATCTCGTCGCTCGAGAGCTTGCCGCGGAGGTAGAAGGCGTCGTCGGCGAGGACGGCTCCGCCTATCGTGCCGAAGCCGGGCGCCGCAAGGTCGAGGCTCTCCTGGGGGCAGCCGGCGAGGGCCGCCGCGGCGAGGGACCTGCCGCCCTCGCGCAGGGCCCGCTCGAGCGAGGCCCCGTCCACGGCGAGGTTGCGGATCACGTCGGGGAGGTCGCCCGGCACTAGGAGGGGCTGGTTGCGCCGCTTCCGCTTCTTGATGCGGTCGGCCATCCAGGCGCTCGCCTTGTCGAAGTACTCGGGGCCGAGGAAGGCCGTCATGCGCCTCAGGGTCACGGCGGGATGCTCCCTCGCGGCTATCGAGACGAGTCCCTTGCGCACCAGGTCGAGCTCGAGCCTGGTGCCGGGGTCGAGCTCGCGGAAGACGGGCTCGAGTTCGTAGGCCTGGTCGAGGGCCTCGGCGTCGGCGCCCTGTGCGAGGAGGTCGAGGCCGAACTTGAGGGTCTTCTTGCGCTCGGAGGCCGCCGCGGCGGCGATCCCGGCCTCGTCCCTCTCGCGCGCATCCGCCGCGACGAGGGCTATCCTGCAGGCGAGATCGAAGAGGGCGTCCTTTTTCTGCCGCGAGACGGGAGTGGATTTCCACCTGGCCCAGTCCGCGGTGGCGAGGACCCTGATCATGGCGCGCTCGCCTCGAGGTCCTGGAGGGCGGCGAAGGCCCGGTCCGCGCCGTAGTAGGGCACGAGCTTGCGCACGATGAGGGCCGCTTCGTCGCCTTCGGCCACGGAGAGGAGTCCTTCGATGGTGACGCAGGCCCTGAGGAAGGGCCAGCCCTTCTCGTCCTGGGCGAGGAGGTAGGTGGCGAGGATGTCCTCGAGGGGCTCGCCCGAGAGGCCCTCGGCCACCAGGCGGAGTCCGATCTTGAAGAGGGAGTCGTCGATGGCGGCCATCTCGGCCTCGAGGGACTGGAAGCCCTCCCTCCGCGCCTTGCGCGACAGGTCGACGAAACGCCGTATCAAGGGGGCCAGGGCCCTCTTGTCTTCGTCGCTGCAGGCCATCCTGCGAGCGAGCTCGGCGCTCCATCGGATCATTTTTTCCTCCTCGACGTCCACCTCAATAATACACGCATAACGCGGGGCTTTCAAAGACGCGGTGCTGGGAAATGAAGCTTTTTGCCCACTTCCCCGCGCCCGCGGCGTCTTTCCCTGGCTTCGGGGCCTTCCTAGAGCCACTCCTCGCCCGGTTCCCTCCCTCGACCGTCGCCTTCGTCTCCTTCGTCACCGTCGCCGCCCACAGCGTTGTCCGACAGGCGGAGGTTGGCCTCCTTGAGCCTGGTGGCCAGGCTGTCCGCGAGGTGGCGCATGGCGTCGGCGTCGGCGCGGAGGAAGAGGTCGAAGACATCGGGAGGGAGTTCGAGGAGGATGGCGTCGCTTTCGACCTTCACCGTCGCCGTCCGGGGCTCGTCGATGATGTGGGCCATCTCGCCGAAGACCTCTCCGGGGCCCAGGGTGCTCACGAGGCGACGGCTGTCGCGCTCGCCCAGGTAGATGCCCACCTCGCCGTCGTAGATGAAGTAGACCGACCTCCCCACCTCTCCGGACTGGAAGACCAGGCTGCCCTTCGGATAGCTCCTCGCGTAGGCCCCGATGAGGCGGGCCGGCTCGATGAAGAGGGCCCGTTCCAGGCGGCCCACCCCGGGCATGCGCGAGACGCGGTAATAGCGCGCGAAGAGGAGGGCGTCGAAGTGGTCGATGACGTAGGCGAGCTCGCAGCCGTAGAAATAGAGCGTGAAGAAGGTGTAGACGTTGACGAGGAGGATGATGAGCCGGCCGAAGACCCCGTAGAGGAGCTCGTAGCGCGCGCTGTTGACGAAGAACTGGAGGAGGGACGCGAAGGCCACGTAGGCGGCGACGCAGGCCAGGGCTGCCAGGGCCGCGGTCCGCTGGCGGGGCCGGGTGGGCGGTATCACGAGGTAGGTGAAGTAGACGAAAAGGTAGAGGATCGCGACGGGCACGGCGTCGAGCATGGCGTTGACGACGCCCGGGACGGCGGCGAAGGAGGCGACGAGTCCCGGCTCGAGGAGGAGCTCGAGGCCCTGCGAGACCGCGAGGATCATAACGACGGCCACGAGGCAGACGAGCTCCACGGCGAAGGTCAGCACGTTCTCCTTGACGATGGTGTTCCTGCCCGAGGCCGAGTAGATGAGCCTCACTCCCCGCTGGATGGTCACGATGAAGAGGCGGGCCGCCCAGACGAGGCTGATGGCTCCCACGCCGATGGCCAAGGCTCCGAGGCGGCTCCGGTAGAACGCCCCGATGGCGTCCTGCGAGGCGAGAGGGCCGAGCACCTCGAGCGTGAGGCGGGTCACCTCTCCGAGGATGCGCGGGTAGCGTCCGATGAGGGCCATGGCGAGGCCTATCACGAGGAGGACGGCCGGCGTCGCCGAGAGGAGGAAGGCGTATGCGCCCGCGGCCGCGTGGTTCGCGAGCTCGTGCTGCCCAAAGCGCTCGGCGGTGAAGACCACCTTCTGCAGACAGCCCTTCATGCGCGACGAAATGCTTCTCATGACCTATAAAATGACGGTCTTTCATCGTGGATACAAGTACGGGACGCGGGACTTCAAACGCGTTAGGGCATCGTACACAGAATTATGCGTAAATTTGATCGTATTGTGACGATTATTCTTGCGTTATTCCGCAGGCGCGATACAATTAGGGGCGATCGGTGCTAGCATTCAGAAAGGGGGAAGCACGAGATGTCGGGAAGAAATCCGACGCAGCTTCTGGATATCAGGCTTGTCGAGGAGCGGCGGATCGAGGAGTCGTACTTCCAGGACTACGTGAAGGTCCATGAGCGGCTCGACAGGATGTTCGAGCGGAGCCTGAAGCCGATTTCCGGAGGAGAGGCCGATGCGGCCTCCGCGGCCCTCGTCGCGTGGCTCTCCGGCCAGTCGGACAAGAATGTGCCCGTCGAGAGGCTTACCCAGCTCCTGCGTTGCGGCCTTGGCCACATCTGCGTGGAGCTTTGCGTGCGTCCGGACCTCCCCCCGGAGGCCGTGGCCGCGAACGCGTACGAAGAGATGCAGCGCCGCGGCTGGATGGAGTCGGTCTTCGACCCCGTGAAGGCCGCCGCCGAGGCCAAGAGGCTGGGAATGGGCGAGAAGAAGCCCCGTCCAAAGCAGGCAGGTTCAACCAACGCGTCGGGCAAGACCGCCGCCGCGAGAAGAATAAGTTCGAAGGAGGATCGCGCAATGAGCAACTTTGAAGAGCCCGGGAAGGCGGTTGTCGTCCCCGAGCAGGCTGATGCCGTGAAGAAGCCCGAGGCCAAGAAGGCCCCCGCGAAGAAGCCGGCCGCCAAGAAAGCCGCCGCCAAGAAGCCCGCGGCCAAGAAGGCCGTCGCGAAGAAACCGGCCGCCAAGAAGGTCGCCGCCAAGAAGCCTGCGGCCAAGAAAGCCGTCGCGAAGAAGCCCGTGGCCAAGAAGGCCGTCGCCAAGAAGCCCGCGGTCAAGAAGGCCGCCGCGAAGAAGCCGGCCGCCAAGAAGGCCGTCGCGAAGAAGCCCGTGGCCAAGAAGGCCGCCGCCAAGAAGCCGGTCGCCAAGAAGGCCGTCGCGAAGAAGCCCGTGGCCAAGAAAGCCGCCGCCAAGAAGCCGGTCGCCAAGAAGGCCGTCGCGAAGAAGCCCGCAGCCAAGAAGGCTCCCGCCAAGAAGTGAAGCGAGCCTGTCCAGACATGAAGGCGGTTCCTTGCGGGGCCGCCTTTCTTTTTTAAAGATCGCATATTTCGCGGCCGCTTGTGCGCTGCGCCTGCCTGCGCCGCGGCTTGTGCGCCCGAGCCGCGCGCAGGATCCGCGCTTCCGCCCTTCATCGAGTGCCAGGTTTCTCCATCAAGGAATCGACGTGGCGCGGCCATCCTCCTCCTTAACCGACATCCGGCCTCGTGCTAGACTCCGCCTACGCACAGCCCATCGACAAAAGGAGAATAGACCTTGGCCATTTCCCGTTTCATCGCGGAGAACCTGGAGCATTCCTCCTGGATCCGCCGCATGTTCGACGAGGGCCTCAAGCTCAAGGCCCGCTTCGGAGCGGAGAACGTCTTCGACTTCAGCCTGGGAAATCCGGATATCGAGCCGCCTGCGGCCTTCGCGAGAACCGTGGTCGAGCTCGCCTCGAGCGCGGAACGGGGCACCCACGGCTACATGCCCAACGTCGGCTATCCCGACGTAAGGAAGAAGGTGGCGGCCCGCGCCTCGCGCGACCAGGGCCTCGACATACCGGCCTCCAGCATCGTCATGACGGTGGGCGCGGCCGGCGGCCTCAACGTCATCCTCAAGACCCTCCTCAACCCCGGCGACGAGGTCATCGTCATCAAGCCCTACTTCGCCGAGTACCTCTTCTACGTGCAGAATTTCGGCGGAGTCTTCAAGCCCGTCATGCCGAGGGCCGACTTCTCGCCCGATCCGGAGGCCATAGCCGCCGCGCTCACGCCCCGCACCGCCTGCGTCATCCTGAACTCGCCCAATAACCCCACGGGCCGCGTCTACTCGCGCGAGGACATCGCTGCCGTCGCCCGCGTCCTCGAGGCCCACGGACGCGCCTCCGGCCGCATGCCTTACCTCATCGCGGACGAGCCTTATCGCGAGATCGTCTACGGCGGCGTCGAGGTGCCATCCCTCATGGAGGCCTATGCCGAAACCCTCGTCGTGACGAGCTGGTCCAAGACCCTCTCCCTCCCCGGCGAGCGCATCGGCTATATCGCCGTGTCGCCCCGCGCGTCCGAGCCCGCGCAGCTCCTCGCGGGTCTCGCTTTTTCGACGCGCGTCCTCGGCTTCGTGAACGCGCCCGCCCTCATGCAGCGCGCGGTCGCTTCTTTATTAGAGGAAGTCTGCGACGTGGCGAGCTACGAGAAGCGCGGCAAGCTCCTCGCTGAGGGCCTCGCCTCCGCGGGCTACGACTTCGCGACGCCCCAGGGAGCCTTCTATATATTTGTCCGCGTGCCCTCAGGCGGCGCGGGCCGCCTCGAGGCCATGACCCGCGAGGTCGAGGCCACGGGCGAGCCCGACGTGACGCCCGATGTCGCCTACGCGATGCACCTCAAGAAGCACAACGTCCTCGCGGTGCCCGGCGCGGGCTTCGGCTATCCCGGCTACTTCCGCCTTTCCTTCTGCGTGGCCGAGGAGACGATACGCGGCTCCCTCGCGTATTTCCGCGATGCCCTCGAGGAGTGGAGGAAGCCGGCGGGCCGAGGTACAGAGAAGATATAACAGGGGAACACAGCGGTACGGAGACACAGAGGGGCGAGGGAGGTTGGCACGATTCGAGGACGGCGATCAAATGATCTCTGGATTCGATAACGTCTCTTCCATTCACCTCTTTCTTCTCTGCGACTCTGCGTGACCATTCTTCCTTCCATGGCGGCAACGGCCTTCGTGTTCGCCTGCCGCCAGGGGAAGGAAGACGCCGATGTACGGTGATGCAGAGGTAAGAGGGGGAAGCCACCAGCAAGGCTGCGACCCGGGCGATCGAGGCTGTTTTTTCTCTTCAGGTATCGATGCGCGGTCCCGTCGCGCGTTGTACGATAGCGGTGTCCATGCCGTCGGATGAACGCGAAATACGCAATTCTCGTAAACGCGACGACTGCGTCGGCGACGGCGTAGGGCCTTACGGATCCGCGAAAGCGGCTTCCAACCAGACAAATAAAAACTATTATGTCATGTTCAAGAATCGAACAATGCCTGCCGATACAAGCGTGATACCGGCCTTAAGTCCCTTCATCGCAAGAAGTTAGGAATTCATGAAAACTGCTTGCTTCGCATGTCGCGTCACCAACTATCGACCAAAAAAAACTTGACACCGAAAATCGCGGGCTCTATACTCGCCGATGAATACGGAGGGGGAGCATTAAACCGTCGGTTTAACCCCTGTTAATTTGTTAAGGAGGACTTCATGAAGAAGCTTCTCGCAGTTCTTCTCGCTCTCGCTGTGGTCGGCGGTTTCGCCTTCGCGCAGGGCAAGGTTTCCGTCGGCCTCGATGGTACCTATACCCTCATCAACCAGGATATCCAGGGCGTGGCTGGCTACAATGGCAACACCGGCGCTACTGACCTTTCGATCGCCGGCTCCGATGAGAAGGGCACGAAGGGTGTTGACCTCCACATCGGCGACGCTGCCGTTACTGCCGGTGCTTTCGCGGTGGATGAATTCGATGCTTGGTTCAAGATGTTCAACGACGTCGTGACCCTCAAGTTCGGCAACTGGTCCAACTGCGACTTCGAGACCTCCGGTCCCTTCAAGTATGACTTCGGCTACCTCGGCGCTTCCAACAAGCTCGAGGTCCAGGTCTACCCCGTCGCCGGCCTCACCGTCTACGCCGACCTCGCCTATACCAAGAACGCCACTGACCTCGTCAACATTCTCGAGGATACCGATCTCTATGCTTCCTATGCGATCGACAAGGTTGGCAAGGTCACCGCTTGGGCTCTTCTTGACCTCGTGAATGACAGCAATGAGTTCGGCGGCGCCTTCAAGTTCACCGGCGTCGAGAACCTCTCCGCGACCGTGTCCGTCGACTACGCCACCGCCCTCAACCTCGGCGTCTGGGCTTCCTACACCGTCGGCGCCTTCACCCCGAAGGTCGAGTTTGACCTCGTTGGCACCGCCTGGAATGCCTATGCATACTGCAAGTATACCGCGAACGCCAACATCAGCGCCGCCGTCACCGGCTACTTTGATTCGACCAACGCCTACTTTGCTTCCGCCAGCGCGACCTATGCGTTCGGCAATGGCGTCAGCATCGGCGCTTCCGCCAAGTATGCCGATGGCTATGACAACGCCACGAAGAACGGTTTCTTCTGGTCCATTCCCCTCAAGTTCTCCGTCGCCTTCTAAGCAGCGGACTTCTTGAAGCTTGAGCGGCTGGCCCCTTGCGGGGGCGGCCGCTCTTTTTATATACTGATCCTCATGAAACGACCTCTTGTCTTTTTCCTCGCAATTTCGATTATTACAATTTCGCTATTCAGCGCATGTGCGACGTCCCCTTCAAGGGCGACGACCGATTTTTCCGTATCGGCGAGAATCGTCGGGACGGATGAGTTGAAGAAGGCTTGGGGGCTCACCTATCAGGTCAATCCATATCTTGAGCCTGTTACCCTTTTTCGTGGGCAGTTCGAGCAATTCATTGTTCTCGAGCTTTCACTTTCTCTTCCCGAGGATAAAGCAGTAAGCATCGTTGCCTTTGCCAAGGATTCTGATGGAAAGACAATTGCGACGGTAAAAAGCTGCCAGGAAATGATCGAGTTTACCGCAACCGTAAAAAGCCCTGAAAAGGGCGATCTCCAGCTTCGCAAGGAAATCGTGACGCGGAGCTACCTTCCAGGCGAATCATTTACCGGCAAGGTAGGAACCCGAAAGTACCTTGTCGTGCTTATGGGCAAATATCCGATAGTCGGAGCAGGAGACGCGGTCATTCAAGTTTTTATCGATGGGCGAACACCTGAGTTGGTTTCACTGCCCTTTGAATATACGGCGCCGCCAGACGCGAAATAACCTTTCAGGCAATAGCCAGCAGCTGGCATTTGCTCAATTGTAAGTTCGCGTCTTTCCCAAATTACTTGGTTCTATATCGAGCAGGCGTGGTCGTTCTCGATGAACAAATCTGATCATCCTACCTTCTTGTATAATGTCTTGTTATAGTAATTTGCATACAGGGAGGGAATCATGTCTGGATTCGTGACGCTCTCGGCCCTCATCCAGCGCGGCGGCGTGTACTACAACGTCGGCGGCTCCAGTCCCATGGAAGTCCTCAAGGAAGCCGCGAAGACGATCAGCCTCGAAAGGGACATCGACCGCGATGATCTCCTCAAGGCCGTCCTCGAGCGCGAGGCCCTCATGCCAACGGCCATCGGCAACGGCATTGCCATCCCCCACCCGCGCAATCCCCTCATCTCGGACGAGGCCCTCCAGCGCGTGGCGGTCATCTTCCTCAAGACGCCGGTGCCGTACAACGCCCTCGACAGGAAGCCGGTCTCGACCCTCTTCCTCATCCTCTCCGCCAACGCGCGTACCCACCTCGGCATCCTCGCCGAGATCTCCCACCTCTGCCAGAAGCCGGACTTCATCGAGCTCCTCGAGAAGAGGCCCTCCACCGAGGAGCTCACGGGCTACATCGCCGGGGCGGAATCGGGCTGGGCGGGCAGGCAGGGAAACCGTTAGGTCGGCAATCGAACAACTCCCCGAACTCTTCCTCTCCTTGAAGGGCTGGCATGCTTGCCGCGCTTTATGGCAGGGACTATCCTATGGATATGAGATCGAGGGCACGCGACTGGCTCAGGCAGACGGAGGAAGAACCGCTCTGGGCGGGGGGATTTGCCCGCGACAAAACGCTGGGCGGCAGTATGCTTCCTGGCGCAGCAAGTCGCCGAAAAGAGTCTTAAAGCCATTGCCTTGGGCCGAGGAGCTCTCCAGATGAAGAGTCATTCGACTCTGGAACTGGCCGAGACCTTGGGTATAGATGGAAAAACCGAAGAGATGTCCCGTATCCTTGATCAATACTATATAAGCACTCGGTGTCCGGACGCGTTCTCTACCGGTTCGCCATCCCAGTATTTCGTGGAACGCCAGGCTCGTGAAGCCCTTGGTTTTGCGCAGGCCTTCATCGATCGCGCCCGCGAGGAGCTTGGTAAGGATGCCTGAGCCCGTCATCATCTGGAACACCCGCGACCCCTTGGGGGGCAAGACGCCTGCCCAGTTCGAGGCGGAGCTCCGCCATCTCCTTGCGGGGCGCGTCGAGGC
>Ga0209098_1002974_pt1 | contig 14515 bp, 16 predicted proteins | sample AD_JPNHW1_MetaG_FD_184429 | JGI IMG/M metagenome (GOLD analysis project Ga0209098, IMG submission 184429) | Active sludge microbial communities of municipal wastewater-treating anaerobic digesters from Japan - AD_JPNHW1_MetaG (SPAdes) (version 2) | ecosystem: Engineered > Bioreactor > Anaerobic... | reverse complement strand
AGAGGGTGGCAGCCTCACCATCATCGCGACGGCCCTGATTGAAACGGGAAGCAGGCTCGACCAGGTCATCTACGAGGAGTTCAAGGGCACAGGCAACATGGAGCTGGTACTGGACCGCGAGCTGGCCGAACGCAGGATCTTCCCCGCAATCGATGTGCGGAAGTCGGGAACACGACGTGAGGAACTGCTGTACACGCCGGAGGAGTACCGAAAGATCTGGGCGCTTCGGCAGTTTATCGGCAATGAAGATCCCACGGAGAGCCTTGAGAAACTGATTGGCATGCTCCAGAGGACGGCAAACAACCGGGAGTTCCTGGCGAACATCGTTGCGCAGGATGGCGCTGGACGGTAGCCTCGTCTATGGATAGCCTCTCCGGCAGGATTGAGGTGATTGCCGGCTGCATGTTTTCCGGCAAGTCGGAAGAGCTTATCCGTCGCCTCAAGAGGGCACAGATTGCCAGGCAGCGGGTCATTGCCCTGAAGTCATCACTGGACAACCGGTATGGTCTTGAAGCGATTACGTCGCACGGCGGCAGCCGCCTTGAATCCGCGCTCGTGTCTACCTCGGCCGACATCCTGACCGTGGTGGAGGAACGACAGGTCGAGGTGGTCGGCGTTGACGAGGTCCAGTTCTTCGACCCTGCCATCATCGATGTGTCAGAGTATCTTGCCGGAAAAGGGGTTCGCATCATTTTGGCGGGTCTTGACCAGGACTTTCGCGGCGAGCCCTTTGGCCCCATGGCTGACCTGCTGTCCCTTGCCGAAGAGGTTACCAAGCTCACCGCAATCTGCATGGTGTGCGGGCGGCCCGCGACGAGGACCCAGCGCATAGTGAATGGTCGCCCGGCCAGATACGACGACCCCGTCGTCATGGTTGGCGCTGCTGAAAGTTATGAAGCACGTTGCCGTGAGCACCACGTGGTTCCCGGGAGGCCTGAGCGGATTCCCGAACGGGGTGCCCTGTTTGGGGGACCTGGAGACAACCAATGAGTCAGGAAACGGATCAGCTGGCAAGGAGACTGCGTGAGATCGACGAGCGGGTTGCTGGACTTCGCTTTGATGTCGACCGCAAAGAGATTCAGAAGCTGACGCTGGAACGACGCACACTGGATTCGCTGCTTGGGCTGCTGACTCGTGAAGAACAACTCACGAAGCAGATTGCCGATAATGATGCGCTGCGGGGTGAGGAAGCAACCGATCCCGAGCTTGCTGCCATTGTGGACGAAGACAATGCCAGGCTGCGGCGTGAGCTGGAGGACATCCATGCGCGGATCGAGGAAGAGCGCATCCCTAAGGACCCGGATGATGACAAGAACATCATCGTCGAAATCCGGGCAGGCGTGGGCGGTGATGAAGCGGCCCTGTTTGCAGCTGACCTGTTCCGGATGTACTCGTATTTTGCCGCTCAGCACAACCTGAAGGTGGAAATCATCTCAAGCCATCCAACCGAGATTGGGGGGTTCAAAGAGATTGTGTTCTCAGTACTTGGGGTTGGCAGCTATCATCTGTTCAAGTTTGAGAGCGGCGTGCATCGGGTTCAGAGAGTCCCCGAGACTGAGGCATCCGGACGTATTCATACGTCGACAGCTACGGTGGCGGTGCTTCCTGAGGCAGAGGACGTGGACATGCACATTGACGAGGCTGACATCAAAGTGGAACTGTTTCATGCATCCGGCCATGGGGGACAGAACGTGCAGAAGGTGGAGACAGCGGTGCGCATGACGCACATCCCAACTGGGATTACTGCCTCCTGCCAGGACGAACGGTCTCAACTCAAGAACAAAGAGAAAGCCCTCAAGGTTCTGCGGTCTCGCGTGTATGAGTACATGAAGGAGAAAGCAGACGCCGAAGTGATAGATGAACGCAGGTCGCAGATTGGCAGTGGCATGCGGAACATGCGCATCCGTACATACAACTTTCCCCAGGGCCGGCTTACAGACCACCGTATCGGGCTTTCGTTCTACAATCTGCCAGTCATCATGGAGGGCAATCTTGACCCCGTGGTCGACGCGCTTCACCGGGCATCCCGGGAAAAGACCCTGCAAACCTCTATCGTTCAGGACCAGGAAGACGATTGACTCTGACTTTCAGGACGGCGCTCACGCAGGCGGCACTGAAAGCTGGACTTTCGGCCGAAGGGACACGTGAGCTGGAATACGTGCTTCGGACCCTGGAAGGGTGGAGCTCGGCAGAGCTGCTGCTGCGCTGCGACGATGCTGCCAGCACCGAGGTTGTGCAGCGTCTGGTGAAGTGTGCGCTGCAGCTGGCCCGAGGCGTTCCTGCGGAGTATCTGATTGGGCGCGCCGAGTTTGACGGTGTATCTGTGATCGTCGGCAAGGGCGTTCTGGTACCGCGACCGGAAACGGAATGGCTTGTCGACCATGCCGTCGACGTTCTCACCACACGTCAAGGCCTATCATCACCTCTCGTGCTCGACCTTTGCTCGGGGTCCGGTGCGATTGCGCTTGCCTTGGCGGAACGCTTGCCCGGCGCGTCGGTCGTTGGTCTGGAGATAAACCCGGCGGCTGTCTCCTGCGCGCGGGAATCGGCCGCTCGCCTTGGACTCGCAAACCGCGTGGCATTCATCCAGGGCAATGTCCTTGGATCGTGGAGTGCTGCGCTGCAAGGGTGGAACAGAAAGGCCGATGCCATCGTCAGTAATCCGCCGTATGTGCGAGCGGAGCGTCTTGCAGCAGCACATGCCGCTTCTCCATTTGAACCTGAGAGTGCGCTGTATGGGGGGTGGAATGGGCTGACCTTCTACCGCAGGATTGCAGCAGGAGCCCCAGCTTGGCTGGCGCCGGGCGGTCTGCTCGAACTGGAGATTGACGATGGTCTGGAACAGGCTATCCTGAACCTGCTATGCAGGGCAGGTCTGCATGATTGTCGGTGGTCGCGGGACCTGGCTGGTCTTCCCCGCTACGTGGAGGCGTACCAACCAGAATGAACACCGTCACCTACATCGCGCGCGACCTCGCCATCGTCGTGACAGCATACCTGGTCGGGTCGCTTCCATGCAGCTACATTGTTGGCAGAATCGCGGGGGGCGTGGACATACGTACCGTTGGCAGTGGCAACATGGGCGCCACCAACGTACTGCGAACGGTTGGACCCGTTCCCGCTCTCTTTGCGTTTCTCGGGGATTCCCTCAAGGCTGTCGCGTTGCTGCTAGTCCTGATCCATTGCTTCCCAACGGTGTCTCGCGAGGCCGTGCTGATGGCCTCTGTCGCTGTTATCCTTGGCCATGATTTCTCGGTCTTCGCTGGGTTCAGGGGTGGCAAAGGGGTTGCTGCCACCTTCGGCGTGGTGCTTGTCCTCAGCTGGCCCGTCGGCCTTGTGGAGCTCGGGGTGTGGTGCATCGTCATGGCGTTGCGGCAGACAGTTTCGCTTGCATCGATCGTATCCCTCGCCACGCTGCCTCTTGTGGCTCTTCTGCTTCGCGAGCCACCGAAGCTCGCGCTTATCTACGCGCTCCTTGCGATGCTGGGTATTGTGCGCCATAGTGCCAACATTCGCAGGCTGATGGCGGGAACAGAGGCACGGCTCGACATGTCTTCGTTCCGGAGGCGGTAGATGAACGCGCACGACAGGGTGTATCTGGAGGACTGCTCGGAACAGGATGTAAAAGATTTGCAGCAGCGCATTCTCGCGGGGGCAGTCGTCGTATTTCCGACTGATACCGTGTACGGCATAGGGTGCAGTGCCCTGCAGCCCGAGTCGGTGGCTCGTGTGTTTGCTGCCAAGCATCGTGACAGCTCCAAACCACTGCCAGTGTTTATCGGAGGCCTGGACCAGGTAGCTGACCGTATTGACGTTGCCGAACTTCCTGTCGCGTCCAGACTGGCCGAAGCCTTCTGGCCCGGACCGTTGACCATTGTTGTCGATGTCGCCCGCAGCGGTCTGCATGTGCAGCCTCCTCCATTCCCCGAAGCGACCAGTGTCGGGTTCAGAGTTCCGCGGCATGATGGTCTGCTGCGACTGTTGCAGGGAGGCCTTGTACTCGCGCAGACGAGTTTCAACGAAAGCGGCGAGGCCGTCGTTGAAAGCCTTGAGGCGCCTGGTGCGGCGGGCCTGCTTGCCTGCGCCGATGTCGTCCTTGACAGCAGACAACAGCCTGTGGGAAGGCCGTCAACGCTTGTGCGGCTTTCACCAGAGGGCTGGTCCGTCCTGCGCGAAGGCGATGTGTCTGCACAGGACGTGTCGAGGGCCCTGTCTGGTCCCTGCCCATGAAATACGACATAGCCATTGATGGGCCGTCCGGCTCCGGCAAGACGTCGATTGGCCGGGCGGTTGCCGCGCAGCTGGGCCTGCCATTTGTGGATTCCGGACTCCTCTACAGGGCAATGACCGCTGTTTATGTCGAGGCTTTTCCTTCGGACATGACGTGTGACACGGCGCGTCTGGTGGCGCTGCTCGAGGGGGACATGCGGTATGATGTCGCGACCGGGACCGTGTCGTATCGCGGCGGTGCGATCAGCATGGGGTTGCATGATCCAACCGTGGAACAGCTCGTGTCTCCCGTCAGCGCGGTTCCCGAGGTTCGCAGGGCGGTCAACCGGGAGCTCGTGCGCATAGCCGGGGAGCAGGACGTTGTCATGGCCGGTCGGGACATAGGGACGACAGTTCTTCCTCACGCCTTCCTGAAGGTCTTCATCACGGCCGACCGCGCTGTCCGTGCGAGACGTCGAGTCGCACAACTTGCTGCGGACGGTGTTACCGCCTCTCTCGAGGACGTTTTGGCCAACATCGAGCTGCGCGACACAATTGACTCGTCGCGTCAGGACTCACCGTTGCGCTGCACCGAGGAGTACCTTGTGGTCGACAATTCTGTGGACGGTTCCTGGGCAGTGGTCGATACGATCCTTGCCGAATATCGCCGGAGGCGGTCGCATGCTGTATGAAGCAGCAGTTCCTGTTGGGCGCGTTGGCTTCCGGCTGCTGTTCCGGCTTCGAGTGGTCGGCGTGGAAAACGTTCCACGCCATGGGGCAGCTCTGATCTGCTCCAATCACTGCAGTTATCTGGACCCGATGATCGCTGCGGTCGCGTTGCCCCGCAAGGTGTACTATGCATCGCGGAAGGAGATTTCCCGACAGCCGCTGCTAGGTCCGGTCATTCGACACCTTGGAGCAATCACGCTGGACCGGGAGGCTCTGGCTGACAAGAGCGCTCTCCAGACGATGCTCGTGATTCTGGACCAGGGGAACCTGTGCCTGATCTATCCTGAAGGAACCCGTTCACCTGATGGGAAACTGCAGCCTGCACGCAACGGAGCAGCGTTCCTGGCCGTCAAGTCCGGTGTCCCGGTCGTGCCAATGGCGGTCATCGGGTCATACGAATGCTGGCCACGCCAGCGGAGATTCGCCCGGATCGGTCCCATTACCGTCCGTATCGGTGAACCAGTCATCTACAGCCTTCCCCACGAACGCCAGAGTCGCAAAGAGGACCTGACGACCATCAGCAGTGACATCATGAGCCGGATCCAGGTACTGCAGGAGCAGGGGTACGCCTGAAATGCGTGTGCTGCTGGCTCGTGAACGAGGGTTCTGCACAGGCATCAGGAGAGCAGTTTCCAGCGCGGAACTTGCTCTAAACAGTGGCGCACGCGTTGCAGCCACCGACACCCTGCTGCACAACGCGCGGGAGATGGAACGCCTTCGGCAGCTTGGGCTCCAGCCCATGGAAGAACCTGGTGTTCAGGGCGCGGCTCCCACGACCATTCTGCTTCCAGCGCATGGATCGCTTGAGGCCGAACGGAGAGCGCTGGTGTCTGAGGGGGCTGTGCTGGTTGACCTTACGTGCCCGATTGTCAACCGTGCTCGTGATGCTGCCAGTCGGTCGGCCGCCGCAGGAATGGATGTCGTTGTCGTTGGGGACAGGAATCACCGTGAAACGCGGTATCTGATGGAGGCAGCCGGGGACAGACTCCTTGCGGTTGTCTCTTCCGCTGCGGACCTAGATGGATTGCGCATGACGGGAGCAACGGTTGCACTCGTCTACCAGACCACGCAGTCGCGCCAGGTACGCCAGGACGTGTTGACATGGTTTCGGACGCGGGGAATCCCGGTAGCTGATGAGATGACACTGTGCCCCGAAGTGCTGCGAAGGCAGGACGAGACGGCTTTGCTCGCGGCGCGGTGCAGCGACGTTCTGGTGCTGGGAGACCGGACAAGTGCCAATACGGGGAGGCTCGTGACGGTTGCCCAGGATGCTGGCGCGCGCGTTCACCTTGTCGAGGATGCGAGCGACGTTCTGGGCTCGTGGTTCGACTGTTCTGCTACCGTCGGGATCGTGAGCGGCACGTCCTGCCCCGAGTCAGTCATCGGCGAGGTTCTGTCTGTACTGCGCCGGATGTGTCCCGATGTTTCCCTCGAGGAGGACAAATGAAGCGGGTCTGCGTCGTTGGCGCCGGCGCGTGGGGAACCGCCGTGGCTAATCTGGCAGCCAGCAAAGCCAGCGTGCGGATGTGGGTACACAGCCCAGACACGCTCAGGGCCATGAGAGATGCGCGCGAAAACGTTCTGTACCTTCCGGGTGTTCCTCTCGAGGGCGGCATCGAACTGACTGATGACCTGGTTGACGCATGGTCGTGGTCGGACGCCGTCATCCTCGCCGTGCCAACCCAGAAGTTGCGCTCAGTCTTCCGGCGGGTGGTTCCCGACCTTCGTCGGTGGCAGGTTCCTGTTCTCAACCTGAGCAAGGGACTTGAACTCGAAACACACCTCCGTATCTCGCAGCTCCTCTGTGAAGACTTGGGCGTCACAGACTATGCGCATTACGCCGCATTGTCCGGCCCTAACTTCGCTCCGGAGATTGCGCGTGGCATGCCTGCTGCCACAGTAGTGGCCAGCAGGGAACCCGGTACACGGCGTCGATTCCAGGAGCTGTTGTCTGGCAGTTCGCTCCGCGTGTATACAAGTACAGACCTGGTCGGCGTCGAACTTGGCGGCGCGCTGAAGAACGTATATGCGCTTGCCGCCGGCGTTTCAGATGGCCTGGGATTCGGAGACAGTTCCAAGGCGTCGCTCATCGTCCGCAGTCTGCATGAGCTCAGCAAGGTTACGACTGCGTTTGGAGCAGACCGTCTGACCGTGAACGGCCTTGCAGGGGCGGGGGACCTCATCGCAACCAGTTTCAGCAGGCTCAGTCGCAACCGGATGGCCGGGGAGGCCATTGGCAGAGGCGCGTCCGCGCAGGACCTGCAGGGCAGGCAACGCACAGTCATTGAGGGCCTGCCGACGCTGGAAGCCCTTGCAAAAATGGCTGAACTGAGTAACATTGACTTGCCTATCGTTCGCCAGTTGCACGAGATCGTCTCTGGAAGCGTCACGCCTCTGGTAGGTCTTGAGCGGCTGATGAGCAGGGAGATGAAAAGCGAGTTTCTGTAGGACGAGTTCGGCTGTAGCAGCTGAAAAGCTGGTCAAGACTATATGTCGGGGCGTGGCGTAGTTTGGCTAGCGCACCAGCATGGGGTGCTGGGGGTCACAAGTTCGAATCTTGTCGCCCCGACCATTTGACATCGGGATGTGGCTCAGCTTGGTAGAGCGCTTGGTTCGGGACTAAGAGGTCGTGGGTCCGAATCCCACCATCCCGACCAGTTTTTTGCAGGCCGGAGGGGGTACGACTATGATCGAGGACTTTATCCACAGCTTGCAGGCTGCAGAGATGGAAGCGGGGGATCTGGTCGAGAAAGCACAGCAGAAAGCTCGCGAAATTGAACAGGAAGGACAGTCCGCTCTTGGCCGCATGAAAGTTGTGGCGGATGCTGAGCTGGCGGAGCAACTGGCTGCCATCGATCAGGAGGCAGGTCGCCAGATCTCGGAAGCCGAACGGCTTTCGGGCGAGGAACTGGCCCGCGAGCTCGAACTTCTGGATCGCCGCGTTGAGACCAGGCGGCCCGATTGTTTGAAGACACTCCTTTCGCGGCTCCTTTCACAGTAGCATGGCAATCGACTCTGTTCTGGAGTTTGCCGCTGCCTTTCCCCACCGCAAGGAAGATGAGGTGCTGTCAGCACTGTTTAGCGCCGGGCTGGTGCATCTCACTTCGTACACGCCATCACCAGAGGCGCCTGTTTCAGAGGTTCCTGCCGTCGAGGACACGCATCGTCCTGAGCGCGATGTTGCGCTGGCCGAGGTGGCCCGTGAGCTTGACCTCGTTAGTGCAACACTGGCGTTTTTCGCGGAGATTGACCCACCTCAGAAGGGCCTGGTCCAGAGCTTCTTCCCGGACGAGACCTATGTGACCCGGGAAGACATCGCACGCGCGGCCGCAACGCACGTGTTCCACGGCTACACAGAGATGATGGGAGATGCGCTTGCCCTCAAGGGGAAACTCGAGGATGCGCAGCATCGGCTGGCGTCGCTCGAACACGAGACCCAAGCCCTGTACCTTTGGCGAGACCTCCCGCTGAATGTTTCGGAGACCCTGCAGTGGAAGTATCTGTCGGTAATGACAGGGACTGTGCCCAGTTCCTCTCTGGCTGCGCTCGTTCAGCGCCTCGATGCTGCGGGGCTTCCCGCCCAGGTCGAGGTCGTCGCCGAGTCGAAAGCCACAAAGGCAGTGCTCGTTGCCTGTCTCCGCAAGCGTGAAACCGAGGTTCGCGCGGTGCTGGCTTCCGAGGGATTTGCCGAGCAGGATCTTGCTCGTATTGGTGGTACTGCAGGGGCTGTTCTCGAGCGCCTTGGCGATGAAGCTCGCGAAGTTCGCGCTCATGTGGGCGATCTGAGGGCCGAGGTCGGCTCGCTGCTCGCCCGTCGGAAGGAGCTCGTCGTCTATCGTGAGTATCTCATCAATGAGAGGTCGCGGCTCGAGGCTGGTAGTGGCCTGACCCGCACGCAGCACTGCAGTGTTGTTGCTGGCTTCGTGCGAGCAGACGATGCCGAGCGTCTGCAGCAGGTTTGCGCCAGGGTTGGTGGAACGGTGTGCATGACCGGGGAGACAACTCGGGGAGACGACACTCCTGTTTCGATTACCAACGCCCGGTGGCTCAAACCCATGGAGATTCTCATCAACATGTTTGGCTATCCCGTCTATTCGTCGTTTGACCCAACCAGGTTCCTGATTCTGCCCTTCCTGCTCTTTTTCGGACTATGCCTCGGGGATGCGGTCTACGGCATCATTGAGATAGCCCTGTGCCTCTACTTCATCCGCAGGTACCGAGCATCCGCTGGCGTGCGCAATTTCATGACGGTGTTCATTTACGGCGGTATTGCGGCGATCATAGTCGGGGCTCTGACAGGCAGCTGGGCAGGCGATTTGTTGTCGGAAACGTACCTGGGCACCGGCAATCTTGTTTCGAAGCTCGTGTCGTGGATGACTGTCATCAATCCTACGGAGGCGGCATTCCAGTTCCTGATTATTGTGTGGATCATCGGAGGGGTCAACCAGCTGTACGGTGTCGTGCTTGCAATCTACAAGGCAGCTCGCCGCAAGGACTACGCCACCATTCTGTACGACTGTGTTGGATGGCTGCTGTTCCTTCCTGCACTCTCAGCTCTCCTGTTTATCGGCACCAAGTGGGGATCGGGCTTCAGGGCTGGCTATCTGGCAGCTCTCGCCGTAGGCCTCGTGCTGCTCCTGCTTGGAGGTGCGCGACAGGCAAAGGGGCCCGCAAAACTCCTGACGGCTCTCGTCAACCTCTACGGAATTCAGAGTTCGTATGGCGTCGGGTCGTTCCTTGGCGATGTCCTCTCCTACTCGAGACTGCTTGCACTCGGATTGACGACCGCCATTTTGGCGTCCGCTTTTAACATGATTGCTGGACTCATCCAGTTCCCTTCCGCGGGAGTGGTCATCAATACTATCATCAGGATTGTGCTTGGCGGTGCCGTGCTCCTGTTCGGACATCTGCTGAACTACTTCATGGGAGCCATGGGAGCCTTTATTCACTCCGCGCGTCTGATTCTGCTTGAGTTCTTTGGTCGGTTCTATGAAGGGGGTGCACCCCGGTTCCACAGGTTCGGGTTCTCGTCAGAGGTCGTCAAGGTGGTTGAAAACTCTGGTATTCAAGGAAAACAGGAGGAACGTCATGGGTCTTGAGGCATTGTGGTCAGTACTGGTTGGGATGGTCGTCGTCGTGATTACGGCTATTGGTGGATCCTTTGCGTTCAAGCTTTCGGGTACGCCAATGACATCCCTGGGCCCTGTCCTTGTCTTTGCGGGCGCGGTCATGGTCGTTGTCTTTGGCGGTCTCGGTTCTGCTATCGGCATCCGGATATCCGGTTCGCAGGCGGCAGGCGTCCTTGCCGAGAAACCAGAGCTGTTCGGTAAGATGTTCGTCATGATGGCCCTTCCAGGTACGCAGGGGTTCTACAGCTTCGTGTGCGGCATCATGATGATTGTCCTGTCGGGGGTACTGAACCAAGGGACTACTGTCTCCGGCGCAAAGGGGTTTGCGCTTCTGACCGTGGGCGTGGGCGTCGGCTTGGTTGAATGGTTGTCGGCGATTCTTCAGGGACAGTCGTCCGCTGCTGCCGAGAGCCTGACAGGGCGTCAGCCAGGCAGCTCAGGTCAGGCTATCCTGATCCCGGCTCTTGTGGAGACGTACGCGGTCATCGCACTCGTATCCGGCATACTGCTCATCCTCTGGATTTCTCAGGCGGCGTTCTAGGGCGTTTCAAACATGGGAACTGAGGAACTCAAAGCCGCGGTTCTCCAGGAGGCGGCAGTCGAGGCCGCTGCCCTAGTGGATGCTGCGACTGCAGCTGTTGCGGAGCGCACGCACAAGGAGCGTCAGCTGCTTGAGGAACTCGCTGCTGCCCGCATCGCAGAACATCGTGCCGAAAAGAGCCGTGAAGTAGCGGCGCGTACTTCGGCACTGCGGATCGAACTGAGAAACCGGATCCTGACGCGCAAGCAGGAATGGCTGAACTCTCTGTTCGAGGAGGTTCGGCGCAGCATCGAGGGCGACCCTGAACAGTACACGTTGTTTCTGGAGCATGCCGTGGAGCAGGTGCAGACTGAACCTCCCGACTCACTCGACTGCCGGTCTCAGGACCAAGAGCTGGTTTCCGGCATTTTGGAGCGGCATGGGCTCAGCGACAAAACCCGTGTCAACGCAGCGCTTCCCGATACAACGCCTGGCCTTGTCGCTCACTACAACGAGGCGGAGTTGGACCTGACGCTGGATGAGGCCTGCGCACGTCTTCGCGATGCTTCTGCCGTCGAGGTGGCGCACCTGTTATTTGGTGACGACGAACAATGATGCCACCTGTTGTTCCGGCTCAGGCAGAACCGCCGGCCTACGCGTATGCTTCGGGCTCGTTTTCAGTGCGCAGAGGACTGCTGCTCCCTGTCTACGAACTCCGGCAGGCAGCGTCAGGCAGGACTGAGGCGCTTCTGGCACTTTTGAACCGAGGCGTCTATGCCCCTGTCGCGGTCGACCTTTCGCCGACTGAGGCCCTGGCGCGTGTCGAAGCAAGTTGGCAGGCGTTCGTGTCTCAGGCCTCGCGCGACCTTCCGGAGGGGTTCCTGCCATATGTTCTGGCGGCGCTTGACGAGAAGGAATATGCCAAGGCGGGTCTGGCCAAGGCATTACTTGGCGATACGCTGGGCGTGGCCGATGAGCGGAGCGACGAATATGCAGCATACTGTCTTCGCCTTCGGGGAAGCCGGTACTCAGGGCAGGTACTTGCTGAAACTGTGTTCGGCAGTGCGCTTGCCGACGGTCTCAAGGCTGCAGAGCAGGGAGCCTCCTGCTCTGACGCACAGACGGTGTTTGAGTTCTCGTTTGAGAGCACCCTGGAGCAGCTTGCGCGAAAGTATGCGCACCCCTCAGTACTCGTCTATATCAGGGGTCTTCGCGACCTTATGATAGCAGGGCACGCGCTCAAGGCCAAACTGCGCAGCGGCGCCGGCGTGGGAGTTGCCGTCGACCGGTTGCTGCCCTTTCTGGAGCCTCAGGTGCGCGACGCCTTGAGTGCCGCTATCACACGTGTCCAGGGTATTTCGTGGGACAACCTGCAGCCTTCGGACCTTGTTCCCGAGGCGTCGATGGTGGTGCTCCCGGTCGATCGACGGTACACGCCGGAGGAGCGCATCGGATTGCTGGAAGACGCCCTGGATTCGTGGATTGTGGATCGGACGCAGGCAACGGCAAGCGAGCCGTACGGGGTCACCGTCGTGTTTTCGTACCTCATGGATTTTCGGCGTGAGGTGCGGTTGCTGCGCAGGCTGCTTAAGGCCGCGGCCTCGCGAGATGTCCGCGCTGCCAGCGCGGGGAGCACGCGATGAGCAAGGCTGGTGTGGTCACCACGCGCGAGACAGTTGGTGCATTCGAAGCGCTGGGTTTCGTGGGGCGTGTCGTGGACAGCGACGTCCAGGCTGCCGAGGCAGTCCTGTCACTGGCGAGGACAGGAGAGTTTGGCCTGATTCTGCTCACCTCAGACGTGGCAGGTGGCTGGATAGAGTCTGAAGCCGCTCGCAGCATGGTAGTTCCGGTCGTGCTTGTTGTGCCGGTGACGTCCTCGGACGCGGGTGTTGCGTCCGCTGCAGTGCGACGACTGATTGAGAATGCAGTAGGAATCGACCTGGTTGGAAAAACGACGGAGGAAGCGAGTCATGACACACGGTGAGATTGTAAAAGTTGCTGGGCCTCTGGTAGTTGCCAAGGGATTGTCTGACCCCCAGATGTATGAGCTTGTTCGGGTTGGCGATGCTCAGTTGTTTGGTGAAATCATTGAGCTGCGGCGTGACCTCGCTAGCATCCAGGTCTACGAGGAAACCAGCGGCGTTGGACCGGGAGAACCTGTTGTCCAGACGGGCAGTGAACTTACTGTCGAACTGGGCCCCGGACTCATAACGTCTATCTATGACGGGATTCAGAGGCCCCTGGATGCTATCCGGGCTCAGTACGGGGACTTTGTTCCACGCGGCGTGTCGCTGCCCGCACTGCCTCGTGACCGCGTCTGGCACTTTGTACCGTCCGCTGCAGCCGGTGACACCGTCGTACCGGGAGATTTTCTGGGGTCAGTCCAGGAGACACGGGCAGTCGTTCATTACATCATGGTTCCCCCTGGCACTGCCGGGACGGTTGTCTCGATTGAGGAGAGGGACTGCACTGTTGATGAACCGGTGGCCGTGATCCGTACTGAGTCCCGCGAGGAGAAGTCCGTATCCATGCTGCAGCGGTGGCCCGTACGTACCGCGAGACCGTATGCCAGGCGCATGGCACCGAACGAGCCACTCGTAACAGGCCAACGGGTTATTGATGCGCTGTTCCCGGTGGCAAAGGGTGGTACTGCCTGTGTTCCAGGTCCCTTCGGCAGCGGAAAAACAGTGATTCAGCATCAGCTGGCCAAATGGGCGGACGCTGACATTATTGTCTACGTGGGGTGCGGCGAACGCGGAAATGAGATGACTGACGTTCTGCAGGAGTTTCCTCAGCTGACTGACCCGAAGACAGGTGAGGTTCTGATGAACCGGACTGTCCTCATTGCGAACACTTCAAACATGCCGGTTGCTGCCCGCGAGGCATCGGTCTTCACGGGTATTACCATCGCCGAGTACTTCAGGGATATGGGGTACAGCGTTGCTCTTATGGCCGATTCGACATCGAGATGGGCAGAGGCGATGCGGGAGATTTCCGGACGCCTCGAAGAGATGCCGGGAGAGGAAGGCTTTCCTGCTTACCTGGCGTCTCGCATTGCGTCCTTCTATGAGCGCGCAGGGCGTGTGACGACCATTGCATCCTCACCCCGGGAAGGCAGCTTGAGCGTTATCGGAGCCGTGTCGCCACCTGGCGGCGACCTCTCTGAGCCTGTCGTTCAGGCGACGCTCCGCGCCGTGAAGGTCTTCTGGGCGCTTGACTCCAGGCTCGCGGACGCACGTCACTTTCCTGCCATAGACTGGCTTCAGTCCTATTCTCTCTACAGTGAGTCACTTCAGCGCTTCTATGACGCACAATTGGGAACGTTGTGGGCTCAGGACATTCGCGAAGTGCGCGCGTTGCTTCAGAAGGAAGCCGAGCTGCAGGAGCTGGTACGTCTGGTGGGAGTAGATGCTTTGTCAGTAGCTGACCGCCTCGTGCTCGAATCGGCGAAGTCTGTCCGCGAGGACTTTCTTCAGCAGTCCGCCTTTACGGAGGGTGACAGCTATACGTCGCTGGCCAAACAGCTCAGGATGCTGAACGTGGTCCTGCTTTGGAGTCACGAGGCCAACACCGCCGCATCCAACGGCATACAGCTGGCAGCAATTCTCTCAATGCCCGTCAGGGGGGATATCGCGAGGGCGAAGTTCGTGGGGGAGACAAACCTGGCCGCCTTCGACGCGCTCGAGCACTCCATACGTGAGGCATTCGCATCCCTGTCTGCAGCACAGACGACAGTGCCGGAGGAATATCATGAATAAGGATTATCGGACTGTCCGCGAGATCGTCGGGCCACTCGTCTTTCTCGACGAAGCTGAGGGCGTCAAGTACGGCGAGCTTGTTGAGCTTCGTACCGTGTCCGGGCCACGCCATGGCCAGGTGCTTGAGGTCTCGGGGAGCAGCGTTCTCGTGCAGCTGTTCGAGGGCTCGT
>Ga0209098_1002968_pt1 | contig 14530 bp, 16 predicted proteins | sample AD_JPNHW1_MetaG_FD_184429 | JGI IMG/M metagenome (GOLD analysis project Ga0209098, IMG submission 184429) | Active sludge microbial communities of municipal wastewater-treating anaerobic digesters from Japan - AD_JPNHW1_MetaG (SPAdes) (version 2) | ecosystem: Engineered > Bioreactor > Anaerobic... | reverse complement strand
TGCGTCGTACATTTCATTCCCTCCAGATATATGCCTTCGGTAATGCAAATTAAGCTGTGTCAGAGCAAATCAGCTGTCTTGTTTGTTAATGCTATCACAAACTTTTATTTCTTTCTGCAAAAAAAAGACACTGGCAACAGGCTTTGATGGAAAGCAAAATCCAGCCCACGCCATCAAGGCCCGGGCTGGATTATGAAAAGTCTATTCAGCTGATATCAGTCTTCGGATGAAGAATCGTCAGACGAACTGCTGTCATCTGAACTGCTGGAGCCAGAATCATCAGGTGGCGTTTCTTCAACAGGTTTCTCGTCGGTGTCGCCGCTGTCATCAGCAGGTTTTTCGTCAGTGCCGCTGTCACCAGAGTCATCAGTGGGCTTGTCGCTGTCGTCGGGGGTATCAGAGTCACCGGAGTCACCGGAGTCACCGGAGTCACCTGAATCACCCGAGTCACCGCTGTCACCGGAGTCACCTGAATCGCCGGCAGCCGGTTCGGGGTCTGGTTCTGGCTCGCCAGCAGAAGAACCTGATGAACTTGAGGAGCTAGAAGAGCCTTCAGCAATGCTTTCCCAGGTGTCGGCTTTGATATCTTTGCCGGTCAGCATGCCATCGATCTTGATATCTTTGTATTCATACTGCTGGGCAATTGCCCGGCCGTTTTCGTCCATGACGATGTTATAAGCCACCGGGTTGCCTGCACCATCACGATTGCTGGTCTCGAGAACGGCACCAGTAATCTGGCGACTGGCATCACGCGTTACTTTGATCATTCCGGAAAAAGAAGCGGCCATGAGCGGATCGCAGCTCATGGAAGCCAGGCCCAGCGCCAGGGCAACCGTCAGAATCCTGGTTCTCATAATATTTATTTCCTTTCGGTTTCTCAAGCCACCACGGCGTTTTATTCCGGGGTGGTATCTTCTTCAGGATCAAAGAGAAGCTCTTTGTGGCCGCGGCGCGGCTTTTTGATCTTCGCTTTGCGCGACTCCTCGTCAAAGAAATCATCATACTCTCGCTTCATTTTTCTCAAAGTTTTCTTTTCTGGTTTTTGAGTTTTCACCTTGCCGGTCTCCTTTGCAAACATAGAAAAATCAGTGAAGATTAAACTTGTTCCTACTTTGCTTATGCCAAGTTTAGCAAATTTTGTCAAGTACCCGTACATTTCAGGGGCGCCGGGCGATAAAAACTGCCCTGAGGGGTGCCGGCAAACCTTCAATGGTCAGAGCGGGGTTGTTGCGGTCAAGGCAGCAGTCAAAAGATTCACCTGGCATCCAGCGCGTTGATCGCTGCTCATGAATGGTAGTCGGGCAAAGATCGACGGCCCGGGCGTCACTGAACCCGGCCTTTTCGAGCCAGAGAAGCATAGCTTCAACAGATGGAATGAACCAGACGTTGCTCATGCGGGCGTAACGCCCGGGGGGCACCAGCACCTGCCGGTGGTCGCCCTCAATAACCAGGGTTTCGAGAACCAGCTCGCCGCCCTTTCTCAGAAGCATCTTCAGACTTTTCAGAAAATCGAACGGGGAACGGCGATGATAAAATACTCCCATCGAAAAAACCGTGTCAAAAACTTCAAGGTCAGTGGGCATCTCTTCAAAGCCGATCGGCAACATAAAAACGTTTTTTTGACCGACGAATCTCTGCACCGCCGTGAACTGCGCCAGAAAAAGCAGCGACGGGTCAATGCCGATTACAGCCTCGGCGCCTGAACCCGCCATGCGGAAAAGATAGTAACCATTGCCACAGCCGACATCGAGAATCAAACGACCCTTTAGCGCTGCCAGGTGCGGGGCTACCCGCTCCCATTTCATGCAGGAGCGCCATTCACTGTCAATTAAAATGCCACCCAGCCTGAAAGGCCCTTTTCGCCATGGCGAAAGACCAAGCAACCCGGCCTCAACTTCAGCTGAAGCCCCGTCATCACCCGCAACTGCGGTTATTGCATCGCAGTCAAGCTGCACGCGCCTGGCCTGAACCTCGGGAATCAACTGCAAAGAAGCGAGCCAGCGGGGCAGGTTGCCATCCGGCCGGTTCAAAGCCGCCGCGATGCCGGTCGAAAACTGCTGCTGCAAATCACCCAGACCGCGCTGTTGCAGAAAACTATAAAAATCTGAAAAATCAAACGGCGAGCTCATTTTATTGCCAGCATCGACATGAAATTAAAACATTGAAACCAGACGCTGGCACTGCTGAAACCTGCGGCCAGAAGACGCTGAACGTGGGTATCGATAGTTTCCGGAAGCAGAACTTTCTCGAGGGCAGTGCGTTTCTGGCTGATTTCGAGATCACTGTAACCGTTAGCTTTCTTGAAGGCGTGGTAAACATCGATAAGCAGTTCATTGACCTGTTGATCTGCAAAAATCACTTTTTCAGACAGCACCAGCACACCACCCGGCAGCATACCAGCAGCGATCTTGTGCAGCAGAGTGCTTCTCAGGCCAGGGTCAACAAACTGCAGGGTAAAATTCATCACCACCACCGAGGCATTTTTGATTGAACTGCTGCTGATGTCTTCACAGATGAAATCAAGGGCAGCACGGTCACCAGGCCGGGCCGCGATTTTATTACAACCTGCAATCATTGACTCTGAGTTATCTATGCCTATGATACGGCAGTTATCGACCCGCAGGCCTTTCAGCATTGCCAGCGAACTTGCCCCGAGCGAGCAACCGAGGTCATAAAGATTTGAACCCGGCTGGGCAAATCTGGCCGTCAGCGTCTCAATCATGTTGATAATCGCGGGGTAACCCGGAATAGATCGTTGCAACATATCAGGAAACACTGCCGCTACCCGCTCATCAAAAACAAAATCTGCCGGCTTCTGTATAATTTCTGAGAAAATACGGTCTTTTGCCATGAAAAATGCGCCTCAAGTTAAGTTAAAGCGCATTATAACACAACTGCCAGGAATACAAACACAGCCTTGGGCGCAGAACAACCGGGCTGTTGAGTCGGCTCTAGTTTGCTTTCACAGGGTTCTTCATCAGCCAGAAATCGTTATAAAGCAGACCATGATCTGAATAATCAAGGTCAAAACCGGTTACCTTGCTCACCCCATGGCGCCATGGACCATAAATAAAAAGATAGTCTATTTTTACATCCGGGAGGTTTTTGTATGTGGTGTTCAGATTGGCTGAAGCGTCTTTCATCTGCTCTGAAAGCCATTTTATGCGCTCAGATTTCGGTCGTGAATTGAAATCACCACATAGAATTACCGGGTAACGACTTGCCCGGGCAATATTCCAGATTTCTTCGATCTGCCGGGTCGCTTCTTCTTTAACAAGACTGAGGTGAGCCACCAGAACCATTATGCGACCAGCCTTGCCGAGATCGAGAATCGCTTCAAGACAACCTCTTTGTTCATGCGATGCGTCGTTGCGGTACAATAAATGGTTCTGATGCGAAACAATTGGAAACCTGGTAACCAGAGCATTACCCTGGGTTGCAAGCAGGCCGCGCCTGAAATTTTCAGCATAAACATGATGATAACCAAGATATTCGGCGATGAATTTTGGCTGGTTTCTGAAAAGAACGCGCATATCGCCTTTCGAAATCTCGGTAAAACCTATGATATCAAGCTTGTTATTCTTAACCAGCCGGGCAATCCCTTTCAGTTTTGAAGGCTTTCCGATCTCATTCAGGCCGCCAGATTCTTCACCCCGCGCATGGGCAATATTGTACCCGCCGGCCCGCAGCTTAATCAAACTCTGACTGGCTTTGATGATCGCCGTGCCCGGAGCCTGCGTCAGAGTTGCCGCCCCATCACTGACCTTGACCGTATCGGCAGCAAACGGGTTCGCAGCCCATAGACCGTGGCTGCAAAAGATTCCAGAGAACAGGGCCAGCAAAATCAGGCGCAGTTTCATGAAATAACTCCTTAAAAAAACATCTCTTGAATAATATTATACCGCACCAACCGGCGGCTGGTTTTTAAGAATGAAAATTTTACTGATCTGAGATAGAATGGCTGCAGTTAAAAAATTTCGGGAGGAATCAACATGGAAAATCTGGAACGTAAAGACCTGCCTGGCAGACTCATTCTCACCAACATCGACCGAGTACCAGGTCGTGAAATAGTCGAGCATTACGGGCTGGTCGCCGGTTCGACCATTCGCGCCAAACACGTCGGCAAAGATTTCATGGCTGGCATCAAAAACCTGTTTGGCGGCGAATTGACTACCTATACCGAGCTTCTCAATGAATCCCGCCAGGAAGCCACTGAACGCATGGTAGCCCAGGCCAAAAAACTTGGCGCCAATGCCGTCATCAACATCAGGTTTTCAACTTCTTCGGTCGCCCAGGGCGCTGCCGAAATCTATGTCTACGGAACCGCCGTAAAGGTGGCCTGATTATGGATAGCATGGCAGAACTGGTAATGACGGTGCTCTTTTTTGTTCTGTTTACCGCGGTGCCGCTCTATTTCTGGTATAAGATCGGCAAGCACTTCGAAAACAAGCATTACGTTTCTATTAAAGAACGCGAAGCCCGGTTCAGCAAATTGCCTTTTTCGCCTTCAGATACCATCGACGAAACCCGACACGTTGAATCAATCATGCTGGTTACGGGTCAGGTCGTTATCGGCTCAGACCCTTTCAAACGCTACATCGCTTCTCTGGTTAACCTGGTCGGGGGCCGCATTTCGGTTTTTGAGGCACCTCTCGACCGGGCGCGTCGCGAAGCCGTACTGCGCATGAAAGAAAGCGCTGCCAAAATGCAGGCCGACGAAGTCATTAATTTCCGCATGGATACCATGAGCGTTGGGCACAATGCCGGCGGAGAACCAATGGGCATCGTGGAAGTCGTCGCCTATGGCACCGCAATCCGTTACGCCAGGCAATAAAATGAAATTCGTAGCCAGACTGGTTGAAGAAGACGAAAACATCAATGTCTCGCCCTATTCAACATTCTCTGCCGGCCTGCGCGTCATGTTTCAGGTGGTGCTGCTCGGTCTGGGCGTCTATCTGGTGCTCGGCCTGCTCGTAGATTTTGTGGTGCCCTATATCCCCCCAAGCTGGGAAGACGCGCTTGCCGCCCCCATAATGGAAGAAGTCAGTGCCACCCGCAAAAATACCGACAACTTCAAAACTGCCGAAATTCAGCAACTGCTTGATTCTCTGGCCGATAAAATCGAAAACAATTCAAGGAAATTCAAGGTCAGCGTTGTCGTCGAAAAAGACATAAACGCTCTGGCACTGCCTGGCGGCCACATTGTTATTTATTCCGAACTTCTCGAACAGATCGAGTCAGAAAATGAACTGGCGATGGTTCTCGCCCATGAGCTTGGTCATTTCGTCAGCCGCGATCATCTGCGCGGCCTGGGGCGTAGTTTTCTATTCTTTATCGTGGCAAACGTTTTTTTAGGTGACAGCTCCGCGACCAAATCACTGATGAATTCGTCAGGAATACTGCAAAACAACTACTCCCGGGAGCAGGAATACGCCGCTGACGCCTTTGCGTTGCATCTGCTGGTCAAACATTACGGGCATTCTGGTGGCGCCAGCGATTTTTTCACCCGCCTGGCCGCCCGTGAAAGCCTGCCCGATCTGGTGCACTATCTGTCAACGCACCCCGCATCAGCGAAGCGAATCAAGGCTATTGAACAACTCACTGCCAACAATCACTATCAGATAGGCAGCGTTAAGCCGGTTTTCTGGAAATCTGCACCGCAGGCCGAAGCCACCAGCACCTCTGAAAAATAAAAAAAAACCGCGAATGCGGTTTTTTGCTTACTGCTGGTTGAGGTTTGCTGAGCTCTGAATTACTTGTGAAATGTTCTGGCGACCGCACCAGCCTCAGGCTGGGCTTGTGTGTCGGTGTGTTCTCGGCCGAAAGTCATGAAACGATCATTTTTATCTGGTTCTGAAGGAGCATACAGGGCAGCAAGAACCTGAAGAATACGACTGGGGCTGAGAGTGTCGGGGCATGAAAAAGCCAGCCCTGAATAGAGCGAGGCCAAAAACAGCAGAGCAACCAATGTGGTTTTTTTCATACCTGCTTCACCGACCTTGATAATCATGATGTAATAATATGCAATTGTTGTACCAGCCTTTCGGCATTTGCAGCTAATTTGTTAACGCTTTTGCTGGTGGGTCTTCTCGAATCTGTTGCACCTTTTTATAACGTGTATTTTTTGCACAAGTGCCAGATATTCAACGCAAAATGCCAGAATTTGACCCCTGAAAAAGCCCCTGAGAAACAAGTTTTTTCTGCAATCTCGACTCAAATTCGCTGCCAGTGATGCCGCCCCACCGCGGCGCCACAAGAAAAGGCTCCGGAACGCGGTTGATAAACCTTTCAACAAACAGAACCGGCGAAAGATGCGTGATAAAGCGCACCGCGACTTCAAGAAACGAATCGACGCTGTGCAGACGCACATCAATTTCGCCGCGTTCGAGCATCGCTGCCAGTCTGGTTCCGGCAATCACCTGCAAGTGATGAAGTTTTACCAGAGATGCCCCAGACTCTGAAACAAGGCGTGCCGACTCTTCTACGCAACGCTCATCTTCATACGGCAGCCCAAAAATAAGATGAATGCAGGTCTCAATACCTGCCTGCCGCAGCAGTTCAACGGCCTGAAAAATTGCATGCGAATCGTGACAACGATTAATCACCCGCAATACCCGGTCGTCAAAAGATTCTACCCCGAGTTCAACTCTTAGATTTACCCGACGGGCCAGTTCGCTTAACAGATCGACTGTAGTGGCATCCAGGCAATCGGGCCGGGTCGCAATCACCAGACCTTCGATTCCATTGACTGCCAGCGCTTCTTCATACCTGGCCCGAAGTATCTCAGGGGGCGCATAGGTGCCCGAAAAACTCTGAAAATAGGCCAAAAAACGTTGGCAATTATAACGCCGACCGAAAAACTCAATACCGGCGAGCAACTGCGCGGTAATTGACTGCCCGTTGCCTGTGTAAAACGGCGAAAAACTCTTGTTGCAGCAATAGATGCAACCATCATTAGAAAGAGTGCCATCGCGATTTGGGCACGAAAAGCCTGCATCTAGCGGTATCTTCTGAACCCGACCACCAAACAGCCTTTTATTGTAGGCGTTGGCGCTGTTGAATACCTCAGACAAGTTTCTTCTCGATTTCGGCAGTCAAAAACAGCAAATCGCGAGAAATATCATGCAATTGCAACTTCAGCGCTGGAACCATTGCCGCGGCCTCCGCAAATTTGCCGTCCCGGCTGAGGGTTTCGATATCTCGGGCAAGTTCAAAAGTAGTGTTAGCGGCAAGCATACCCGCCAGGCCCTTGATTGAATGTGCGGTATCTCTAAGTTTAGCGCTGTCAGATGTCTGCAGACATTCATCGATAGCCGCCACGAGCATCTGAGAACGGCGCTGGTAAATTTCATTGATCTGCAAAATATTCTCGGGCTTTTTCAGAACCCGCAATTCAAGCTCCTCGCGATTGATCTGCCGCAAGCCAGAACCAGTAGTCACCTGCCTGGGTTCAGTCGGCTCCAGAACCCTTTCGGCAACGAATGTCGATTCGCCAGAATCTGCTGCACCAAACCCTGAACAAGGTTGATCAAGCAACAAGTTTTTAAGGATCACAAAAAGGTCTTCAGGAAAATAAGGTTTGCCTAAATAAGCCTTAGCACCGGCATCGCGGGCCAGGTTTTTCTCCTGGTCAGAGGCAAAGGCACTGATGGCAACTACCGGAATAGATGCAGCAGTGGTTTTCTGTAATTCTTTCAGAGTGGCAATGCCGTCGAGGCGGGGCATCTGAATATCGAGCAGTATGGCATCATAAGAGCTTTTGCCAACGGCTTCAAGAACCTCAACTCCATCATTGACGCACTGCGAGGTGCCCTTGAATCTTTCGATGATCGAACTGGCCAGAAACAGGTTGATATCATTGTCGTCAGCAATGAGAAAATGCAGGGGCCGACCATCTCTGATGAGTTCTAAATTCAGCAAGGGGCTTGCATGCACACCGGGAGTGGCAATATCCTTGCAGGCAACCGGAATGGAAACCCGAAAGGTGGTGCCCTCGCCGGGTCGGCTGTCAACATTGATGCTGCCGCCCATCAGATCGATCAGCTGTTTGCTGATTGACAAGCCAAGATTGCCGTTCTGGGCATCATTTTTGACAAAGGGGTCATTAAAAACGAAGGCACCAAAAAGATTGCGCTTCATTTCATCCGAAATTCCCATTCCAGTGTCTGAAACCATAAAATCAACTGAATAATGGCCGTTTCTGTCAGTTGAAAGATCGGCAGTCAGGCTTATTACCCCATGTCGGGTAAAGCGGACCGCGTTGGCAAGAAGGTTAAGAAGGATCTGTCTGATGCGGTCAGGGTCGGCAATCACGATTTCTGGGATAGTGGCAGCAACCTTGAGCTCAGCCCTGACAGCGTTTTTCTCTGCCTGGAACCTGATAATCTCGATCAGATCATGCAGCAGCAGTGGCAGATTAAACTGCACCGGATTGATAGCGAGTTTTCCCGACTCGATCTGAGCGAGTTCAAGAATATCATTCAGCAGGGTCAGCATCGCCTTGCTTGAAGTGCGTATCAATTCAATGAGACGTTTCAGCTTTTCTTCCTGGCATGCATCAACAGCAAGTTCAGTCAGGCCAATAATCGCGGTCATCGGTGTGCGGATTTCGTGACTGGCATTGGCAAAAAATCGCGCTTTAAGCGAATTTGCTTCTTCGGCGGCATTTTTTGCTTCGCGCAGGCGATTTTCGACTTCATGGTGAACGGTTATGTCATGAAGAATCAGCAGCAGCGATTTTTCGCCGTTAAAATCTATGACTGAACCAATAACCTCAGCAAAAAAAATCTCGCCCCCCTGTTTGCGAAACTCACGTTGATGCTTGAACATCTGTTTTGAGACGCTGTGCCAGGCATTGGTAATTTTGAGTCTTCCCTGAGGCATCAGGGCAGGGTATAAGAGACCGACTGGCAGAGCCTGCAACTGAAACTGCCGCAACATGCTCTGATTGGCCTCAACAACTTTCAAGCCGGGCACTGAAACTACCAGAATGCTTTCGGGGGCGTTTTCAAAAAGGGCTTTGAAGTGATTCTGAGCCGCTTCAATTGAACGCACCGACTCGATATGCCTGGTGAAACTGCTCAAAACCGCAAGAAAAACGATAACAATCAACAGAATTATCGAAAAGACCCAGGACTGGTTAAAACCGGCATCAGAAGGAAGCAGCATGATCATTCGGCAATTCAAAAGCTCAAGGGTGGCAAGCCCAAATAAATATTGATTTGCGTCAATACCCGGAAGATCGACTTTCGTTTCGGCAAAGGGTTTAACTGTTGAAGAGATGCCAGCCAGTGATGGCAGACTGGTGCCGAGCAGCGACCGATTGCTAGCAAGAATTACGGTACCTGAGGCATCGATGAGCATTGCAGGATGATACATTTTAAAGGTCTGGTCAAGGTCATCGAGATTACGTTTAACTGCACAGACGCCGATAACCGGGCCATTTTCATCTTTGCGGATTGGAGAACCCGCATAGAAGCCCAGGGTATTGGTTAAAACCCCGACATCAGCCTGCAATGAATATTTTCCGGTCATGGAATCTTGAAAATACCTGCGAAAACTCAGGTCTTTGCCAATAAAAAGTTGCTTAAGATCAGAAGCCGCCTTAACCAGACCAGAATCGTTCATGATATAGCAGATCGAACCTGGGTTTCTCTGAGAAAAAGCCTCGATGAAATGGTTCAAACGGCGAAAATTATCGGCATCAGGATTGGCGAGGTAACCAGACATGATTGGCGCGGCCGCCAGAATAGCCGAAGCAGTCGATACAAAAGCAATACGCTGATCGACAATTTTGCCCAGACTTTGCACTGCCTGTTCAAGACGGGCCTTACTGTTGTTAAAATTATTCAGAGCCACCTGGTGGCTTAAGTGCAAACCAAAAACCGTAACCGCCATGATCGCCAGTGCAATAGCCGCCGGAATGTACTGAACAGCCGGCGATGACAGTTTATGGGCTTTTTCACGGGCAAAACCTGCCAGCAGCACCAGAATCATTATCACGCCGAGGGATGCCAGATCAAAATAGAACTTCAGCAACCATTTCTCAGTAATCTGAGAAAAACCAATGCCAGCATTGGCCATCACCAGATGCAACACACCCTGCACCAAAATCATCGGTATGGCCACAATGAAAGCGGCGATGCCAAAGCGTCGACTCTCGGGCGGCAGCCGACTGGCGAACTTGATTCCGGCCCAACAGGCCAGCAGCCTCACCAACGACATAACCACCAGCAATGATGGCGAGGCTCGACCGGCTGACAAGGCATAAAGACTTATTAAAGCAGTCGCAAGAGGCAGATGCACCTGCAATGCGTTGCAGATATGCGTGGCAAGCACCTGTCGTGCGAACTCAAGAAACGCGTGTGTGGCTACAATGCGTGCGACCGCCTCGAAAAGAAAAAAAACTCTGTCAGGCAGCAGCGTAGTAAACGCCATGAAAATTCGCCCAAGCCCCAGGGCAATCAGTGCCGTCACCAGCCAATTGAGACTGGTTCTGTCGCGGGCAAAAGGGGCACCGGCCTTCAGCAAAGCACCAATTACCACCAGGCAGATACCACCGATAAAGATATAGTACCCCGGCAGCATACGAAAGATATCAGATAGTTCTAGCATTCATTCAGCCTGAGAATTCAGAACAGCTGAAAACCCGTTTGTTTCTTAATGGTTACGACGACCGCCGCAAAAGAACCAAGCAGACAGCCAGCGCCGAGAATGAGAAAAAGAAACCCCAGAGCGCCGAGAGCGGCGCCGGTGAAGCCATAGATGTAGTTTTCCCATTTTCTCATATTATCCTCCGTTGTTTCGAACCGCGCTGTACAGCTTATGTGTTTTTTTAAAAAAATGCAACTCGAAAAACTTACCGGCAGGCAGACTGGTCAATCTTCTACGAGACTGCTGAGACGGCGGAAAAGAGTTTTTTCGGCAATCCGGGTCGGGCTGAAAATGTTCTGCAGTTCACTGAAGGCCAGTCGAGCTTTATCATGGCTGCCGCAGGTAAAAATATCGATCTGCACCGCCGAGAACTCGGGCCAGGTATGCAGCGTTATATGTGATTCGGTGAGCAGGGCCGCCGCGGTATAACCCACCGGCGCGAACTGATGCGACATGAGCATGACACAACTGAGGGCGCTCTTTTCGATGGTCTTTTTGAGAATTTCTTCGCCCTGACTGCTGAATTGCAAAAGGTCAGCCGGGCAACCGCTGAAATCGGCGATAATATGGATCGAATCTGGGGTTTTCATAGGCTTGCCATTGTTAAAGCGACCATTTATCCCAGCCTTCTTCGTAGTAGGTTCTGACGATATGAGTATCGATTGAATTGATTTCGGTATCTACGCGGGCAATATCAGACGGAAACCGGTTCATTACCTTTAGGTAATCGCTGTTAACGAATCTTGCCGGCACCCGCACCTCGATGTTCTGCCAGTTAAACGGGGTGTTTGAGGCCATTACAAACCCCCAGCTGCCAAATGATGGAACGTAGCAATGATAAGCTTCGGGCTGCAAAAAAATGGTTTCTGAGGCATTTTCGGATTTAACGAGCGGGTTTTCGATCTGGGCCAGAGTGTTGTGAATGCACCAGAAAGCCTTGTGGGAATAGAGCGGCGAAGTTGCCTGCGTGACGATTTTGCCGCCCCGGGCTAACTTCTGCGCCAGCAGTCGATAAAAAGTTTTCGAATAAAGGCGGCTCAACGACAGATCATCGGGGTCTGGCAGATCAATAATGACTACATCATACATATCAGGGGCGCTCTCAAGATATTTCCAGGCGTCTTCGTTGACGATGCGGGTACGGGTATCACGCAGTGAGTTCTTGTTGAGTTCTCGCATCAACAGGTTATCGCGGGCAAAATTGGTGATGGCCGGGTCGATATCAACAACGGTCAGGTGCTCAACATCGCTGAATTTAAAGATTTCACGAGCCGCCAGCCCATCGCCACCACCTATAACCAGAACATTCCGACGGGAATGGGCCGCCGACATGGCAGGCAGCACCAGAGCCTCGTGGTAACGGTATTCGTCCTGACTGCTGAACTGAATGCTACCATTGATAAACATGCGCACATCATTGCGGGTTCTCGTAACTACAACCCGCTGATAAGGCGAAGTCGCCGCATAAATAACGTCGTCTTTGTAGAGGGTATCTTCGGCATAGCTCGAAATGCGGTCAGCATAGGCAAAACAGGTGGCGAGCAGCAGCATACCGGTCGTTGCCAGCAGCAGCAGATTATTTCGCGAAGTCAACCGGTCGCGAAACACATGAATAGCCGCTGTGGCCACCGCAACATTCATCAGACCAAACATCAAGCTGGTTCGAACCAGACCGAGCTGCGGCACCAGTACCAGCGGGAAAAGCAGCGAAGCAAACAAGGCACCGGCGTAATCAGCGGTCATGACATTAGAAACGACAATTTTGAGGGTATTGTGTTCTTTGACGATGCGAAGAATGATCGGCAATTCAAGGCCAATCAGTGTGCCGATCGTGATTGAGACCAGCAGCAGAAATGGCGTATAATTCTCTATCTGGGCAAAAGCAACAAACAAAATGATTGAACTTAGCCCGCCAGCCATGCCGGTCATAATTTCCACAAAAACAAACCAGTCATGCAACCGGTCGTTGATAAATCGCGACAAAAAAGACCCCAGCCCCATTGAACTCATGAACAGGCCGATTACCAGAGAAAACTGGTAAACAGAGTCACCGACCAGGTAACTGGATATAGTACCGGCGAGAAGTTGATAAACAAGACCACAGACGGCAATAAAAAAGACCGCCGCGAGAAGAAATACCTGCAATGCTGTAACCTTCCGTCATTGAAACGCAACCAGCCGGGCAATCAAACAGACTGACCATCTGGGAATTTCGCTGCTGCTCTAAAATGACTTTCGCTATTTCTGGATAATTAACAGGCCGCCCGCCCGGTTAACAGAGAAAAGTCGTTCAATGCATCGATGATGCGATGATGATTGACAGACCGATCATTACTGAACCGATGATAATGCCAAGCGAGGTGTTCTGATCAATTTCGATTTCTTTGCGCACTGAAAACGGTGAAATTTTGCAGATGAGCCAGAAAGCTATCATATAAATTACCAGGCCGATAATCGAATAAACGATCGTCGATAGAATCGGACCCGTCGAAAGGTCTGCAATATTGTTTCCCATGTTGTCTATGCTCCAGTTTTATTGATTTTGCTGCAATAACTGCGGCAGATAATTACTTGCCATGCATGAAACCGCGATGAGTGCCATTCATGTAGACACTGCGTTCGCGGATATTCTTTTCTTTTTTTACGGACGGGGTGGTCGAATAGCCCTCGGGGCGCAGATAGTCAGTTGCAATTGCCAAAACAGTTACCATCGTAAAGACGCCGGCAAACATTAATACCATTTTATTCATCAGTCGTCATCCTCATCGTCGTCATCTGAGTGCCAGCGAGCCTGCTCAAAACGCAGATACTTGATGGCATAAGGAGCGGCAAGCAACAGGCAGAGTACAAACCAGCTGAGTGTGTAATGCCCGAGCCTGACGCCCTTGCGAATCGTAACGGCAACATTTCCAAGAGAAAAATTAGGGGCCGGTTCTTCACCGGTACCACCCTCACCATCAATAGCGAGCTTGAATTCACCGGTTTCAGGGACCCTGAAATACGAAACGACCTCGGTTTCGCCTTCTGACCAGTATTCGCCATCTTCGTAACCCTCATAGTAAGAGAGTGCGGTCGGCATGGTGAACAACTGATTCGTCTCGTCACGATCTACAACCCTGACATCGAAGAACGACCAGGCGTTCTTAAGGTTGGGGGTTTGGACGGTTATGCCATAAAGAGTGCCCGGGGAATCAACTTTGAACTCTTTTGAAGTCTCACCGTCAGCGAACAACTGATTGGTAAAGTTTTGCTGAAAGACAGTTCTGCCATTGCTGGAAATCATAAAATACATAATCAGGGCGAGAACCGAAGCCGCCAGCGCCCCTTTGGAAAAAGCTTCAAACAAAGGGCTGACCAACATGGGCTGGCAGCAAAAAACCGAGGCCGGCTCGATATTTTCGATGCGGAAAGCTTCGTTCATTTCGGCCGGGCTGATGTATTCGCCCCAGAAGAATTCCTGTTCGGAGCCGCGCTGCTCAATTGAATACATGTAAGGCGGGCAGACAGCATCAAGATACATGATCTTTTCGCCCTGCTTGGCCAGCCAGGTCAGTTCGCCTTCGACGTAGGAAATCTGGGCGCCGGAGCTTTCGAAGACCTTGAAACTCTTATCGCGGACCTTGAATTTTGTCTTGCGGGGGCTGAAAAGTTCTACCGGGGTCTCGGGCAGATCTTTAACTTCGTGCACCAGCACCCAGTGGCCATCTTCGTAGCAGAGATAGACATAGCCGTGGGTTGGCGAGAACATGAGGTATTCGAGCCAGTGATAGACTTCACCTTCTTCGCGTTCTTCGTATTGAAGAGCGCCGATTACCGTGAACATCACCCCTCTGAGCTTGCCGGAAGCACCAATTTTAATGGGCATATACGGCCGTTT
>Ga0209098_1002967_pt1 | contig 14530 bp, 20 predicted proteins | sample AD_JPNHW1_MetaG_FD_184429 | JGI IMG/M metagenome (GOLD analysis project Ga0209098, IMG submission 184429) | Active sludge microbial communities of municipal wastewater-treating anaerobic digesters from Japan - AD_JPNHW1_MetaG (SPAdes) (version 2) | ecosystem: Engineered > Bioreactor > Anaerobic... | reverse complement strand
CCGGCTTCTCGAAATATATAAGAACCTCGCTTACCAATAAGATAAGACTGTTATTTAATTTTAAAAACAGTGAGGACTATTCATGACGACCGTATATGATGTCCCGGCCGACCACCTCATCAGGAAGGTTGCCGAGGAGCTCAAGAAGCGGCAGGAGATCAAGCCGCCGGCATGGGCTGCCTTTGCCAAGACCGGGGTACATAAGGAGATGCCTCCCGAAGACCCCGACTGGTGGTTTATCCGGGCAGCAGCAGTGCTGAGACGCGTCTATGTCGACGGCCCCCTGGGTGTCGAACGGATGCGGAGTTTCTATGGCGGAAGTAAGAACCGCGGCTCAAAACCGAATGCTTTCCGGAAGGGTAGCGGCTCAATTCTCCGTAAAGCCTTACAGCAGCTTGAGGCAGCAGGACTTATCCTGCATGACAAGACCGGGCGCAAGGTCTCTCCTGCTGGTATGGCATTCCTTGACAGCATGGCAAAAGAAGTTCTCGCCAACCCGCCGGCACCAGTCCCAAAGAGGGTAAAGCCGGTTGCCGAAGAGCCAAAGAAGCCTGAAGGCAAGAAGGGCAAGGCTCCAAAGGGTGAGAAGGCTGAAAAGTCCGAAGAGGCAAAGGCCGAGAAGAAGCCAGCTGCAAAGAAGGAAGGCAAGAAATCTGAAAAAGCTGAAGGCAAAAAGCCTGAAGCATAAGACCGGTGACATTCCATGGGAGACGACGAGCTCGGTGAAATCCGAAAAAGAAGGATGGCGCAACTCCAGCAGCAGGCAAGCCAGCAGCAGGCCATGCAGGAGGAAGTTGAGCAACAGCAGCGTCTCAAGCAGCAGATCCAGATGGTGCTCATGCAGGTTCTCGAGCCCGATGCCCGGGAACGCCTGAACACCATCAAGCTGACCAAGCCGGAGTTTGCCGGCGCCGTGGAACAACAGCTCGTGATGCTCGCCCAGAGCGGGCGCCTCAAGCAGAAGATCACCGATGCACAGTTCAAAGAACTGCTCCGGCAGCTTGCGCCGGCAAAACGGGATTACTCGATCACAAGAAAGTGATGAAAGCAGGAGTGCTTTACAGCGGCGGGAAGGATAGTTCCCTTGCAGCAATAATGCTGGGTACGTATTACGAGGTTGAACTCAACACCTTTGTGTTCGACCCCGCCCGCTTAATTCCGACAATAGAAAATGCCGCGCAGGCGCTGGGGTTTCCTTTGAGAAAACGGGTATTTCCCAAAGGTATGGCAGAAGAGATGGCAGACATGGTAATCTCGTGCGGGTATCCCAACGATGCGATCAACCGCATACACCAGGCTGCCATTGAGACCCTTGCCGGAGAGTATAAAGTCGTTGGCGACGGAACAAGGTTTGATGACCGTGTCCCGATGCTCACGAGGGCGCAGGTGCAAAGCATCTGCGGCAGGAACGGGAGTTCATATGTACGCCCGCTTCTTGGCTACATGAGATCCGAAGTCGACCGTCTGGTCGACCGGTTCCTCGTTGTTGAATATGGGGAAACCGGGACAATCCCAAACGGCGATTACGAATCAGAGATCAGGGTGGCGATCCGTGCCCGCGGAGTCGATCCCGCTTCCCTGTTCCCGCAACACCACGAGCAGTCTCTTGTTGTGGGAAAAAAGATGAGCGATAACAGTATAAGGTGAAGAACATGAGCAAGCTCAGCAAAGGAAGGAAGATCCGGCTGGCAAAGGCATGCGACCAGAACCGCCGTGTGCCCCAGTGGGTCATGATCAGGACGAAAAGGGCTGTTGTGTCGCACCCGAAGCGGCGCAACTGGCGCAGAAGCACTCTGAAGGTGTAAGATCATGGCAGAACAGATGCAGGAACATATCTATATCATCCCGCTGCGGGATGCACGCAGGATGCCCCGGTGGAAGCGGGCTAACGGCGCGATAAAGGATATCCGCAGGTACCTTGCCAAGCACATGAAGACCGAAAATGTCAAGCTTGACAAGACCATCAACGAGAAGGTATGGAGCAGGGGAAGCGAGAAGCCGCCATCAAAGATCCGCGTCCGCGCCATGAAGATGGAAGACGGACAGGTCCAGGCGGAGCTCGCCCCGGAATCGTAAGCATATGGAACGCACGACTAACTTTGCCGGGGACCCCAATATCGGGGTTTTTGCCCGGGTTGCAGGCGATATCGCGATAATTCCCCCTGAGTCGACAGATGAGTTCCGTGAAGCACTCAAAGCAGCGCTTTCCGCCGAACTGGTCGAAACGACCATCCAGGGCAGTTCGATTATCGGGTCGCTTGTTGCAGGAAACAGCCGGGGACTTGTTGTATCCGGGCTTGCAACCGATGATGAGATTGCGGTGCTTGAAAAACACCGGAAGGTCATGACCCTGTGTGACACGATGAACGCTGCAGGGAACGTTATCATGGCAAATGATACGTTTGCTGCGGTGCACCCGGAGCTTCCTGCTGAAATTGCCGCAGAGATCGGGGAGTTTTTGGGGGTTGAACTGATCCCGCTGACTCTCGGTGGAGTAGTGACGGTTGGCATGGCCGGTATCGCAACCAACAAGGGCGTGATCGTCCACCCGCGTGCAACTGAGCAGGAAATTGCAAAACTCGAAGAAGTGGCGAAAGTTCCGGTCGGTACCGGTACTATCAACATGGGCAGCGGGCTTGTCGGCACGGGTCTTCTTGTAAATGACACGGGCTACATTGCAGGCAACGCAACGAGCGGGTTTGAACTCGGCAGGGTAGAGGACGTATTTGGATTTCTGGAGTGAGGATTATGGCAGCAGAGCAAAAGTATGAAGTGAAAGGAACCTTCCTGATGGGCGAAGACTGGATGCCCTACACGAAAATTATTTCGGCGCCAAACGAGAAGCAGGCGCAGGAAAGAACGTTTGCGGTTATCGGCAGCAAGCACAACTTAAAGAGACGCTACATCAAGGTTGACAGCGTTAGTGCGGCAAAAGCCGAGTAACCTTTTTCTTTAACCCGGTTTTTTAACCGGGAATTACTGATTTATCTTTTGTTTTATTACATCCCGATTGTTTATCCTCAGGCTCAATCGAACATCACAGGAGCCCGCGTACGGATACTTAGGGGGAAGGGGTATCCCCCTGCATGCCCGGCACAAGGGGAGGGGAGTGATCCCCTGTCAGGCCGGCAGGTGGGTGGGGGGTATACCCCCTCCTGAAAAAAAGAAGAAGGGGGGCAGGGGGTGTCCTGCCCTTCCCCTTTGGTAAAAAAGTGCCAGATATACAAGGATCGTGCGGAATATTTACGGGCAGATTTGTCAGATCATCCCCGGCCCCATCTCCCCCTTTTCATCCTTGTAGTCCGGGTGGGTTTCCTGCCGGATTACCAGTGCAAGACCCAGTATGACAATACCAAGGATAAAAGACCCGAAAAATGCGAGGTCAAAGCCTGCCGACATCACCGTCATTTGCACGTTGACCGGTGACATTTGCGTCACATTGTGGCTTTCCGCAATTTTTGCGATCCCCCATAAAAAGATCATATTGAATACGGCGATCCCAAGTGTCAGGGGAGCGAACCGTTCGAGACTGGTGAGGCTTGAGACCATGCCCTGTTTCGATTTTGCCACTGAGTTCATGATGAGGTTTGAAGCCGGCGTGATCATAAAACCAAGGCCAAGGCCGATCAGCAAAAGGCATCCCACCACGTACATCATGGCCGTGTCGGCATGGAGCCGCATGATACAGAAATACCCGGCAACAAGAAGGGCACCGGCTGTAATGCAGAGCTTTTTCGGGCCCACCCGGTTAAAGAGCATCCCGGAAAGGAGTCCTGCCGCCATCATCGCGACGGAAAGCGCCGTCATGATGAGCCCCGAGGTAGAGGTATCCACCGAGCGGACATATTTCAGGTAAAACGGCAGGAGGTAATTGATCCCGGCATAACTGAAAAAGACCAGAGAGAGCAGGAGGTTTATCGCAAGGAAATTTTTGTTTTTGAAAAGTGAAAGGTCGAGGAGCGGATCACTGGTCCTGCATTCGTGCCACACAAACCCGGAAAGCAGAACGACAGTCAGCACGGACAGGCCGAGGATCAGCGGGGATGTCCATCCCAGGCTTTCGCCTTCCGAGACCACAAAGAGCAGTGAGGCAAGACCCGTAAAGGTGAGCACGGCGCCGGTCCGGTCAAAGCCGGCAAGACTCCCGCCACTCCCTGAAACAGGGATTACCTTTGCCCCAAGGATAACAGCAAAGATCCCTATTGGCACGTTGATAAAGAAGATCCAGTTCCATGACAGGTACTGGATCAGGAAACCCCCGATGCTCGGCCCAAGAGCAGTCCCAAGGGCAGCAAGGGTCATGACAATACCCATTGCCTTTCCTTTCTGGTCCATAGGGATGAAGGCCGTGACCATGGCCGGTCCGATTGCGGTGATCATTGCCCCGCCGAGCGCCTGGAGCATCCGTGCCACAATAAGGACCCCAAGGGAATTTAAGAGATCGGGCAAAAACCCGCAGGCAAACGAACCGAGAGTAAAAATGATAAAACCGAGCAGGAACACCCGCTTGAACCCGATGATGTCAGAGATTTTCCCAAAGACGAGCACGCACCCGGCCATCACAAGAAGGTATGCGGTTGCCACCCAGCTCACGGTTGTCGTCGAGACATTGAATGCCTCAGATATGGTCGGGAGGGCAATGTTAACTATCGTACTGTCAAGGGCGGCCATAAATGTGGCAAGCGAGATTGACAGGACAATCAGGAAAATATTGGATCGGACGGTACTGGTGGCAGGGGCGCTCATGCGAGGATGTTACCGCCCATCTATGATGAGGATTGCGGTTCTTTCTGCTGAATCCGTTCTGTAACCCTCTTATAGTGTCCAGTCAATAATTCCTGGAATGAAACGCATGCAGATTTTTTTTCTTGCGGTAGTCAGTGTCTTCCTTCTCGCAACGGGGATCATGATGATCCTGCCCACGCCGCTGCCCATGCCGGTATCGTGCAGATGATCGGGTGGAGTTTCGTATAGAGTCGCAACAGGATTACGGGTTTGGGAGTCATCATTTTGTGTACAGGGATGATGTATTTTTTTACAAATTAGATAGATCCTATACCTCATGTTTCAAATTAGAAAAGCAAATTTATCATTTATTTAAGTACAGAAATTTTGGATAAACAAATCCACATATTAACTACCGGGAGTCTGTGAATTGATACTAACCAAAGACGTTGCAGAAACACTCAAATCTTATGTATATGTGTATATTGATCCACGTAATGGGGAACCTTTCTATATCGGAAAGGGTAAAGGGGAACGCCTTTTTTCGCACCTTGACGATCATTCCGACACCTGCAAAGTCGCCAGAATCGCTGAAATTCGACACAGTGGAAAGGAGCCTCAAATTGACATTCTACGGTACGGACTTTCGGACAATGAAGCCGCACTAGTAGAAGCCGCAGCAATAGATCTGATCGGAAAAGGAAGACTCACTAATATCGTATCAGGAATACATTCACAGAGTTTTGGTCGAATCACATCGCAGGATCTCTTCACACTCCTTACTCCAAAACCTGTTACTGTGCGTCATAAGGCCATTCTTATCACCATCAACAAACTTTATCGAAGCCAAATGACGCCGTTGGAACTTTACGAAGCCACTTGCGGCATTTGGGTTATTGGTCCACGCAGGAAAAATGCCGAATATGCAATGTCTGTCTATCAAGGTATCATTCGTGAAGTATATCGTATTAAGGAATGGCATTCAGCGGGAACCCGTGAATATCAGACTAGAGATTCATCGGACTTTAAAAGTCGCGGACGATGGGAGTTCGAAGGGATAGTGGCGGATGAGATCCGTGATGAATATATCGGCTTTTCTGTTGGGAAAGGTGGTCAAAATCCAATAAGGTACATGAACATTTGATGATTTTAAACATCAATTTGCAGCTGAAATAGTTTTATTACGCTCCGCAAAGTGGCTGACCTGAATGGTAGTAACACTCGTTTTGTCCGAGGCATGAGGATCGCCGCTTCACGACATCCCTTAGGTTACCGGCGTTCATTTCAACACGTTTAACCTGTCTAAATTAATAATACCCAAAGATGACAGCGTCCGAGGCGATTGATAAACTGGTGTACAAGTTATACGGAATGACCGATGAGGAGAATGGGATTATTGAGGAGAGCGATAAATGAACGAGGAAATAGATTTCCGTTTTCTAAAAGAACAGCTGTTAAAGGAACTGTCTCAACCTTGCGAAATAAGAAAATCTTGGGATGGAGCAGAAATTTTTGAAGCCGGAAATCCGCCGGAAGTTGTAGTACGGTTCACACCCTTCGAAATACAGGTTTATCGGCCATCTTATTATTGGCGAGATCCTGCAGTGAGAATGTCGGACCCACAATTACTGGGCACGGTATATTTACAACAGCTGGATAATACTGTTACTGCCTTAATTATTTGCCAATCCTTGATAAATTGTGCCCGGGAACAACGGCGGGAATCATTCCGGAAATGCAGATTCTGTGGGGAAACATTCGGACCGGAAGGTGGGGATGATGATGTCTGCCACGGTTGCGAGGAGAGATATCTGTTCATCGTCCATTAAGGGGGAGTTAAAGAATAGGGTCACGCTCGTCATTCGGATGCCTGACCCGGACCAGCAAATGTGTGGTTGCACGAAAAAAGACATGATGTAAAGGAGAGGTCGGGGGATCACCCGACAATGATGTATTTATGCTCCCTGAAGACAAATATATCAGAAAGAGCCAGTTACCCGGAAATATATGTTAGGGGGAGGCAGAGATTTTGGCAGCATCACAACCAATGAACCAACAGGAAGTTGAGACCCTTCAGTATTATCTTAAGGAATACGGACAGCAGGCAGAGGTCTTTGCCAGCCAGCTCGAACTTATGGAAAACGGGCGTATGGAAGCGCTCGCGGCAATCGAAGCCCTTGAAGCACTTGTGGCATCTGATGACGGCACTGTCCTCCTCCAGATTGGCGGCGGGGCAAGCCTTCGCGCAAAAATTCTCGAACCGGAAAAAGTACTCCTCAATATCGGTTCAGATGTAATCGTCGAAAAGACAAATACGGACGCAGTCAGTTATCTCAAAGACCGGATTACGGAAATGGAGGCCTCGCAGAAGAAGGTTGCAGAGGCACTGGATAAACTCCGTACCCAGATGAATGAGATTGCAAGACGTCTCGAGCAGGGCTATTCCCCGGCCACAGCCGCAGAGAGCCATGCCGGCCATGTGCACAATCACGAAGAGGATGACGAAGAATAAACGGGGAACTCTCGCACATGTTTTCGGGTCTCAGGGAACGGCTTTTGGCTGCACGGAACCGGCTGACCGGTAGTATCGGCGCAGCTGCCGCGTCATCGGCGCCGGTGGAAAAGCCTGCCGGTGAAATTCCGGCACAAACCGTCGCACCGAAAAATGAAACCCCCTCTCTTGCTGAAAAAGTAAAAATCTTAATCGTCGACCGCGAACTCGTGGTCTCGGAAAAAGACGTTTCAGATGCCCTTTCTGATCTGGAGATGACGCTCCTTGAAAGCGATGTTGCCCTTCCGGTTACCGATGCAATCATTGCCAATGTCCGGTCAGGCCTTGTCGGAAAACACCGCAAAATCGGGGAATCTGTCGATGATCTTGTGGTCGGGGCTTTAAAGTCGGCCCTGTTAAATGTCCTTGGAAAGGGTTTTGACCTTCCCGCCTATATCAAAGCCCACGAACGGCCGGTCAAGATCCTTTTCACCGGCGTAAATGGGACGGGTAAGACCACGACAGTCGCAAAGATTGGCGCATACCTAAAAAAGCAGGGATTTTCAGTCGTTATCGGTGCCGGCGATACTTACCGGGCCGGGGCTATTGAACAGATCGGTGTGCATGCCGAACGGCTTGGTATCAAGATTATCGAACACCAGTCCGGGGCCGATCCGTCGGCAGTCCTTTTTGACACTGTGCAGTACGCTATTGCCCACAAGACTGATGTAGTGCTTGCCGATACGGCCGGTCGGTTCCATACAAAGGCAAACCTCATGAGCCAGCTCGACAAGATCCGGCGCGTGATGAAACCCGATCTCATTATTTATGTCGATGAAGCGGTTGCCGGGAACGATGCGGTTGTCCGGGCGGCAGAGTTTGACAAGACGGTCGGTGCCGATGCTATCGTACTCACGAAGGCCGACATGGACTCCCGGGGCGGGGCAGCGATTTCGATTGCCCATACCATCGGAAAACCCCTGCTCTTTTTAGGCACAGGACAGGCATACGAGGATATTGTGCCGTTTGAGCCCGGTGCTGTCGTTGAAGAACTTCTCGGGTGTGATGCCTGATGATGGACACCCTCTCAAACTCGCTCAAGGATGCGCTCAAGAAGCTTGCCGGAAAAGCCGTAGTCGACCGTGCAGCGGTTGATGAGCTGGTTAAGAACCTCCAGCGTGCCCTTCTTTCTGCGGATGTCAATGTCAAGCTCGTCATGGAACTTTCAAAAGCGATCCGTACCCGGTCGCTTGACGAGGAACTCCCGAAAAACACCAACGTCCGCGATCATGTCCTCCGCATCGTTTACCAGGAACTGGTCCGGCTCGTCTATGCAACTGCCGATGTAAAACTTGAGCCCCAGGTAATCCTGATGGCCGGCCTTCAGGGAAGCGGCAAGACGACGACGACCGCAAAGATCGCCCGGTACTTCCAGAAGAAGGGCATGAAAGTCGGCGTGATTTGTGCCGATACTTTCCGGCCAGGTGCATACGACCAGCTCTCGACACTTTGTGCAAAAATCAACGTTCCCTGTTTCGGCGATCCGAAAGCGACCGATGCAAGGAAGATTGTAAAAGACGGGCTTGCCGCGATAAAAGAGCAGGAAATAATTATTGTCGATACCCAGGGACGGCACGCCCTTGAACCTGAACTTATCCAGGAAATTATCGACCTGAATGTCATAACAAAAGCCAATCACCGCTGGCTCGTTATTGATGCTGCGCTCGGCCAGCAGGCAAGCGAGCAGGCGCGCCGGTTCCACGAAGCGATTGGAATTGACGGCGTGATTATTACAAAGATGGACGGTACCGCAAAAGGTGGTGGCGCATTATCCGCTGTTGCCGAGACAAAGAGCGGGATTGTCTTTATCGGCGCCGGTGAGACTATCGAGAACCTTGAGCGGTTCGATGCAAACGGGTTTATTTCCCGGCTTCTTGGTATGGGTGATCTCCAGGCCCTCTATGAGAAGGCACAGGAAGCCCAGATGGAAAGCGACATCGACATGGAAGCGATGATGAAGGGGAAATTTACCCTCCGCGACATGTACAAGCAGCTCGAAGCGCTCAACAAGATGGGCCCCTTAAAGCAGATCATGAACATGCTCCCGATGGGAAACATGCAGCTTCCCGAAGGAGTTTATGATGTCACGAGCACCAAGATGGTACGGTACCGGATCATCATGGACTCGATGAACGCCAAAGAACTTGACGATCCGGGTATTATCAACAGTTCGAGGATGCAGCGGATTGCCCGGGGTGCCGGGGGATCCCCTGAGGAAGTCCGGGAACTCCTGAAATACTATAAGATGATGCATAAGACCCTCAAAGGATTGCGGGGTGCGACAAGCGGAAAATTCAACATGAAGCGCTTAATGAAGCGTTTCTCGGGAATGCAGTAAGATGTCCCTGTTTGCTGTTGTCGGCCATCTTGCCCGCACCGAAGGGGACTTTTCCTTAAATGATCTTCCCGGTGCAGGGCGGATGGATGTGCTCTGCCGGTGCGTGAATGCATCACTTTTCCTGTCGCATGACCTGCGCCGTGATGTTGACTGTTACGTCGTTCTTCTTGGCGGGAGTAAAGCGCCAAAGACCGTGTTGTTCCGGGGCAGCGAGATCCGCTCGCTCTCGCCGGATGAACGGAGCGCCGGGGCACTTCTTAAAAAGGCACTTTCAATACCCTGCGGGAGTGAGTTTCGGGAATCATCACCCGGGGTATACGTGAGGAACGGAGGCCTTGATCGCCTGCTTGCAGAGCATGCATTTGCAGTGCTTGACGAGAAAGGTACGGATATCCGCACGGTGAATGAAGTCCCGGAAGCATTCCTGCTATCAGACCACCAGAATTTTACCGAGGCAGAAGAGGCACTCATAAAAGATGCTCCCCGCTATTCGGTGGGCCCGGTCTGCCTGCACGCTGATCATACGATTACTGTTATCTCAAACGAGATTGACCGGAGGAAAAACGGATGGAAATAAACGAACAGGTCGAAAAGATCCTCGCATACGGGGACTGCTGCGATCACTGCCTTGGACGGTTCTTTGGCAAACGCTCGCACGGTCTGTCAAATGATGAACGGGGACGAGGACTTAAGGTTGCACGGGCGCTTGCGTTAAACCAGCCTTACGAGCGTTTCTCCGGTAACTGCTGGATTTGCGGGAACTTCTTTGATTCAGTGCCTGAATGGGCTAAAAAAGTCGTTCTTGCGATGGAAGGTTATGAGTATTCGACATTTCTTGTCGGGTGCAGGGTCCCCCCGCTGATCGCGGAAAACGAGGAGATGGTCTGGAGTGACCTCTCGCTTGGCGAACCCGAACCGTTCAAATCCGAAGTTAACCGCGAGGTAGGAAAAGCGGTCTCGGCGCTCACGGGAATAACCGTAGACTTTAAAAAACCCGATATTATCGCCCTGCTTGACCCGGCATTAGGCATGGTAGAAATTCAGGTCAATGCGATATTCTTCTACGGCAGGTACCAGAAGTTCGAGCGCGGTATCCCGCAGACCCACTGGAACTGCCGGGCCTGTAGAGGCGCCGGCTGCGAGAAGTGTAACTATACCGGCAAGCAGTACATGGATTCGGTTGAAGAACTGATTGGAAGGCCGGTTATTGAGGCATTTGATGCCGAAAATGCAGTGCTGCACGGGGAAGGCAGGGAAGACATCGACGCCCGGATGATTGGGACAGGGAGGCCGTTTATCCTTGAAGTCGTATCTCCCAGAAAACGTACGATTGACCTTGCATCCATCGAAGCAGAGATTAACCGGACTGCAGATGGGCGGGTATCGGTCGTCCTCACGCGCTGGAGCGACCGTGCGGAGGTGGAAACCCTTAAATCAACTAAAGCGCATAAAAAATACAGGATCCTGGTCGAGGTCGAAGGGCAATTAACTGCGGGAGAACTCGCAAATGCCCTGAAAGCCTTAAAGGGCGTCACAATACAGCAGCGCACGCCCGTACGGGTCGCTCACCGGAGAGCTGATAAGGTCCGGGAGCGTAAAGTCCTCGATATTGAGTATGTTGGAGAGCAGGACGGAAAGTTCATCCTTGAAGTCCTTGGCGAAGCCGGCCTCTACATCAAAGAACTCATATCCGGCGATCAGGGAAGGACCATCCCAAGTCTTGCCGAGATCCTGCAAAGATCGGCGCACGTCACCAGCCTTGATGTCGTGCAAGTAGAAGGACCAAAGGAGGGAGATTAACATGGCACACCATAATGGACCACGTAAGAAGACAAGGTATAAATTCAAGAAAGAGTTAAGACAGCGCGGGCTGCCGCCAGTAACCTCCGTCATCCAGAAGTTTGAGGTTGGCGACAAGGTTCACATCGTAGTGAACTCAAGTGTCCAGAAGGGAATGCCGCACCGCCGGTTCCACGGCCTCACGGGTACTGTAATTGGTAAACGCGGCCGGGCATGGATGCTCACCATTCATGACGGAAATGCGGAAAAGACGGTTATTGCACGACCGCAACATCTAAAAGCACAAAAGTAAACTCATTGTCAGGTGATTGGCATGAAGGTAAAGGGTATTCTTAGCGAAGAGAAGGTTACGCTCCCTGAGCTCCGCGCGGTTCTTCAGGGCGTGGAATCAGAGAGAATCGCTGCCGAAAAGGAGATGTCCTACGAGTTCAGGCGGTGTATGGAACATGCCAATCAGCTTGCAAAGACCACACCCGAGAAATCCAAAGAACTTGTTGATAAACTTCTCAAACTTGAAAAGATGAAGCCGGAGATTGCATATCGTATTGCAAATATCATGCCCAAGAGCCGGGATGAAGTGCGTGCAATCTTCGCAAAGGAGCGGTATACTCTCGCTCCGGAAGAGATTGATTCTATTATCGACCTTGTAATGGCACACTTCTGAGGTGTTTGTCATGAAGGTCGAGAAAAAAGAGGTCAACGCGATCGTACTGGATGTGCTCATGAAAGGGCATGCTGACGATCCGCGCCCCCAGTTCAAGCGTGAACCTGTTGTGCAGGCAATGGGGCTTGAGCAGTTTAAGTTACTTGAACTGATCCCGAAACCGGGTGTGGTGATCAACCTCCACGACAAGGTCTATATCGGCGATTCTGAACGGGACAAGATCGAGCGTGTCAAACGTCGGATCAGTTATGATGACCTGACACCAACAGCAAAAGGTGAGCTGCCGTTCATGATTGAGCAGGTTGTTACCGACCGGCAGCAGGACTTTGTGACGTTCTTTAACAAGGCGATATCGATTACGCCGAAACTTCACATGCTCCACCTGCTTCCCGGTATCGGGAAGAAACTGATGTGGGAGATTTTAGAGTCCCGGAACAGGAAGCCTTTTGAGAGTTTTGCGGATATCGCGTCCCGGATTAAATCAATTCCCCACCCGGAGAAGATGATCCAGGCACGGATACTTGAAGAACTGCAGGACAAGGACGTTAAGTACCACCTATTCACTACGAAATGAAAGCACGTCACGACCAGCACTTCCTCATTGATAAAAACGCGATAAACCGGATCGCGGATCTTGCGGATGTGCATGGAAAAACTGTTCTTGAGGTAGGGCCAGGGAACGGTGCCCTGACCCGGGCCCTCCTTGACCGGGGTGCTACTGTTCATGCAGTGGAACTTGACGGACAGCTCTGCGAAGAACTTGCCGAGCGTTTTTCTGAAGAGATACAGAACGGGTCGCTTACCGTCACGCATGGCGACGCCACCCGGTGCGAACTTCCCCCGTTTGAGATGGTGGTTTCAAATCTTCCCTATTCGGTTTCATCGAAGATTACCTTTCGGCTCCTTGATATCGGGTTTACGGTAGCCGTACTGATGTACCAGGAGGAGTTTGCCGAGCGGATGATTGCCCCGGCAGGCACAAAGGACTGTGGCCGGCTTTCAATCATGGTCCAGACGTATGCAACCGTGCAACAGTGTTTCACGCTCCCGCCAGGCTGTTTCTCGCCAAAACCGCAGGTCCATTCGATGGTTGTGAAGATTGTTCCCCGTCCGCCGATTTTCTGGGTCAATGATAAAAAACGGTATGCGGATGTCGTGCGGGCATTATTTACCCACCGGAGAAAGACCGTGCGGAATGGCCTGAAAGGGGCAGCCGGAATCCTTGACCCTGAATGGGTGGGCCGGGTAATTGATTTCTTACCTGGGGAAATCCTCCAGAGCCGGCCAGAAGAACTCTATCTGGAAGATTTTGCAACGATTGCGAATTTTGAGTAATAATTTTGGTGGATGTTACCTGTTCCACCTGATTTTCTTCTTTATGCAGGTTTGTATTTTGCTTGGTTGTCCGTACTTTTAACTGGATTTGGACTTTGATTTACTGCTGGATCCCGGAAACGACATCTGATTCAACACTTTCTTATTTTTGTCAGGTTGTCCTTTTTGGATCTGCAAAAGCACTTGTTCCTCGTATAAACTTCCGGTGAGTTTATTAATACTGATGAAAAAGGAGAATGCTATCCTAAAATGTGGCAAGAATAATCACGGTACATTTTTGTTTACAGGATTTTCCGAAGAAGAGCGACCGGGTAGTAATACAGTTTTTCCTTTCTTGTGCATTTCCCTGTCAGGATATAACGGGAAATAAAAAACACAACGGTAGTGGACGAAAAAGAGTGTTATTCGGGTTGTATTAACCGGGCGGTTTGGTACTGGCACGGCATAGTATTCGCTCTTTTATGCAGAATGTCATTTACCCTTACTGTTTACTGGCAGATTAGATTCCTCTTTATTCGTGATCAGTTGGGAGCGTAATGCAGTCCGTACCTGATTAAAAGCCTCTGGATTATATACTCCCGGGTACTGACATTTTGTTTCGGAACTTTCTTCTTTCCTGATGGTAAGTTCCGTCTCATATAGCATACCTTCGAAGACAATATTTGTGATAATTATATGATAGTGTCATGATGGAACCGGGAACTGGTATCCGGGAATGATTGAGCATTTTCAGCCCCTTGAAAAATATCCCCGGTTCATCTGGTGGATAACTATTATGGGTGGCACCCTGCCAACTGAGGCATCCCTGTTACGATGACAATATTTTGCTATTGCTCTGGTTACGTCATCGCACGATTTCCCGGTTATATTTGGTAGGGATACTGGCGCATGGGGAAAGGGTGATCTTGATGGAGGTTTAGGTTTCCTGTCTTTTTAGTTGAGGGTAATATGCTATTTTAACACCTAAATCCAAGAAGGATTTACGGAGTGAAAAATGGCAAAAATTGCATGTCCAAAATGCAATTCAAAAAAGTTATACCAACTTCACAGCGGGAAGAGACGTTGTGCGCGATGCCGGTATGAGTTCATTCCCCATAAATTACCATTGACCTTTTCC
>Ga0209098_1002963_pt1 | contig 14549 bp, 11 predicted proteins | sample AD_JPNHW1_MetaG_FD_184429 | JGI IMG/M metagenome (GOLD analysis project Ga0209098, IMG submission 184429) | Active sludge microbial communities of municipal wastewater-treating anaerobic digesters from Japan - AD_JPNHW1_MetaG (SPAdes) (version 2) | ecosystem: Engineered > Bioreactor > Anaerobic... | reverse complement strand
CTCCCGCGCAAACTCCTCGACGGCCTCTCCGCCGAAGAGAAGGTCAGACGCTACTTCGAGGAAAACGCCGCATGAAAATCATCTCACCGCTCTATCGCCTGCGTGCAATTCACCTTGCAAGTCAGGGTCGGGTGTGGATTCAACAAAGTTGAATCACACCCTCCCGTCGGTCTGGCCGGCCGTGACGCGAGAATCAAATCGTCTCGAATGACGGGGCGTGGTGCGGAGGTCGCAGACGGCTTCTCAGCGGCGATGTTTCGCTATAGGCGGAGGCACGCCCGCAATGCGTCGTCACTTCTTTCTTTTCCGTCATTTCGTCGATCAGGTGTGTCCAAGACAGGCGGCCTGCAAAAGCCGTCTTGATTTCGTCGCGCCAAGCCTGATAACCGACGGGGTTCCGTGCCCGCGCCTCGCAGAGTCTGCGGCAGGCCTCAACCCAGGTGTCCGGCGAGTCGGTATCGAGCACATAGCCGGTTTTGCCGTCGAGCACGATCTCCTGGGGGCCGCCGCACTGAGAGACCATGGCGGGGAGACCCAACGACTGAGCCTCCAGGACCGACATGCCGAACGTTTCGGAATTGCTGGGAAACACAAGGACATCGGACAGCCGATAGACGGCTTTGAGCGTTTCCCGGTCGAGTCGCCCCGTAAAGAGCACATGCCCTCCGAAATGCGCGAGCGCTTTTTCGAGGTCCAGGCGCGCGGGGCCTTCTCCCGCGAAGAGGAGCCGCGCCTCGATGTTGCCGGCGCGCAGGCGTTTGAAAAAGTCTGCCAGAAATCCGAGATTTTTATCTTTTCCGAGCCGTCCGCTGTAAAGCAAGGTCGGCATGTCCTTGCGGAACCACTGGGCCTTGGCTCTACGCAGGTGCGCCTCGCTGACGCGCATGAAGGAATCGTCGAGCCCGCGGCGGAACAACCGCATCCGGCTCTGGTCGTGCCCCTGGTCCGCAAGTTGTGTCATGTAATACCGGCTGGGGACGTGGATCTCGTCCATGCGGGCATAGAACCAATTGACATACTGGTTGACGAGATCGATCATCTGCCTGTCGCCGGTGAAATCTTCGGTTTGTTTGGCGAAGTCCGTGTGGTAGATGCCGATGCAGGGCACGCCGATGAGACGTGCGGCGAGGAGGCCGGTCAGCCCCACCGGCCCGGGTGTCGAGATCACGATTTTATCGGGACGGGACTCTGCTATCGTGTCGATCGAGCGCAACAGCGAAGGGATGCGGAGCGTGTGGGACGTGTCAGACGGGAGCGTGACCTCATGGATGCAGGGCAGCCGCAGAAGTTTGTCTGCGATCGGCTGAGCGTGCTCCTGTTCCGTGAGGCTCCCCACGAGTCGCAGAGGGGCTTTTTCGCGGTAAGCGCATTCCGCCAGTTCGTTCATGGTCACCGAAACGCCATTGAGGTCTGCGACGGTGTCCGAGAACCAGAGTACGCTTTTGGCCCCTCCGGGCGGACGCAGATGAAAGGTTTCTGTCAGACGGTCGTTCAGGCCGCGGCCTCTGTTGAGCAGCTTTAGCGTGCTGACGAAAGGCGTCGCGAAAAGCAAGGCCGGCAACACCGAGGTGAGATATTGGAGAAGGTCATGTTTGGAATCACCGCGTGCGCCGTTTTCGAGACCGGATGCGATTTCTGCGACGAAATCGTCGATCAGTGCCGCCAGTGCGTCGTACGCGTGGACGATCTGCCAATCGGGGCCGAACTCGGACGCGTCCTGCGTTATTTCCCAAAGTGAGTTCAGAAACCGCGCCATGATGCGGTCGCGCGCGGAGCGCCGGAAACCGAGCTTGCGCAGGAAGAAGCGTTCGCGGAGGTTGGGCCCGCTTTCTTGGAACAGGATCGATGAGAGGAGCCCCGTCAACCCCGCCGCATGTCCGCCCTTTTGCCGGACGTGTTCGCTGGCGATCTTGTAGATGCCGTAGGCGAGCGTCTTGTAGTCGCCGTAACGGCCTCCGGGTGTGGTCCGGCGGTTCCTGATGGCCGACAGAAACTCCTCTTTCGATTGGGCTTGCGCGCGTGTCCACGTATACCCCATGAAAAGCCCGGCATGGTCGTCTGAGCCCCCGGTTTGGCCTTTGACCCAAGGCTCTTCACCCCACGGGTCGAGGTGGTGCTTGGCGCTGAGTCGGCCGATGTCGTCGGGTGTGAGGGATTGGAGGACCTGCTGCCAGACGAGGTTGCCCTCTTTGCCGCGCGTTCCGTTGATTCCTTCGAACACGTCGAAAAGAACCAGCAGTTTCTCGAGGTGATCGATCGTGAGCCGGTTGTTGACGCTGAAGGTGGCATGGGCCACGGAGCAGGCGATGTTCTCGCGGCGCAGGTAGTCGCGCAGGTTGTAAATGTTTTCGCGGGCGCGCTGGATGGAGGCGAATTGGGCAGGGGTGATGCCGTAGCAGAGCACGTGGATCTTGCAGCCGTCCTCCGGGAAATAGGCCGTCGCTTCGGTGCTGACGAAGCAGTCGTCGGGATGCAGGCGGCAGAGCTCCAGCGCGCCGTCGATGGTGTTGTGGTCGGTGAGCGTCACAAAGGTGTTGCCCTGCTCTTTGGCCTGCCGATAGACCGTCTCCACCGCCGTATAGGATTCTTGCGCGCCCAAGCGTTGCAGAATCCACTCGCCGGGATGTTTCGAGTGGCTGGAATGTACATGCAGATCGGCCAGAACCTCTTTTTTTCTCGGCAGTTTCGTCTTGTTCATGGCGACATTAAGCGAAATCCGTGTTCGGATGCCATTAACGTCGTGTTATTTATTTGTTAGACGACGGGTGTGGGACGGCCGTCGCGGGTTGGGGCGATCAGTGTGGCCAAGAAAATGTCGCGGCTGAACATCGCGAATCCCGCATGCGGCAGAACTCCGCCTTGCTTCGAACATGCGTTCGCGGTAAACTGAAAAAGAAGAGTAGTAAGTGGCGGAATACGGCGCATGGAGAATGGGATGGCGGTTTCGGTCGGAATAGAGAAAGTGGTCAAAACGTACGGGGCGTTCGTCGCGCTGAAAGAGGTCAGCGTCGAGATCCGGGCGGGAGAGATTTTTTTCCTGCTGGGGCCGAGCGGGTGCGGCAAGACCACGCTGCTGCGCTGTGTCGCGGGCTTCCACCGGCCGCAATCGGGACGCATTCTGATCGGCGGGCGGGAGGTGACGGACCTGCCGCCGCATCAGCGCGACACGGGCATGATGTTCCAGAGCTATGCGCTGTGGCCGCACATGACGCTGGCGGAAAACGTGGCCTTCGGCTTGGAGATGCGCAAGGTGCCGCGCGCGGAGATCCGCCGCCGCGTGGGGGAGGCGCTTGAGCTCGTCCATTTGGCGGACCGGGCGAAGGCGCGCCCGAACCAGCTTTCGGGCGGTCAGCAGCAGCGCGTGGCGCTGGCGCGCGCGCTGGTGATCAAGCCGCAGTGTCTGCTGCTGGACGAGCCGCTCTCGAACCTGGATGCCAAGCTGCGGCTGGAGATGCGGCTGGAGATCCGACGCATCTGCAAACAGGCGGAGCTGACCGCCGTCTACGTGACGCACGATCAGAAAGAGGCCCTTTCGGTCGCGGACCGGCTGGCGGTGATGCGCGACGGCGCGATCGAGCAGACCGGCACCCCGGAAGAGGTCTACCGCACCCCGTCCAACCGGTTCGTCGCCGGGTTCATCGGCGAGGGGAATTTCATCGAGGGCCGCGTGGAGGGGGCGGGGCCGGCCGGCGTGACGATCGCGACGCGTTTTGGGCCGCTGCGGGCCGCCCGCGCTGCGGCGGGGATGGCCGCCGGCGACGGCGTCACGCTCTGTCTGCGTCCGGAATCCGTGCGCTTTGAGCCGCCTCCGCCGGGCGCGCCCAACGTCTTGCGCGGCCGGTATCTCGAAAGCGTCTATCTGGGCGAGGTGGCTCAGCACATGATCGCGCTGTCCCAAGCCGATGGGGACGGCCTGCCCTTCAAGGCGTTCGAGCTGAACCCTCTGGCGGGGCGTGACCGGGCGGGGGAGCCTGCCGCCGTCTGGGTTCCGCCCGAGCAGGTGATTGTGACGCGGTAGGGCGGATGGGCGTGTGCCGAAGGAGAGGATGGAAAAAGAATGAGCGAAAAAGTGATCGCGTTGGCGATGGCGGCGCATCCGGACGACATCGAATTCATGATGGCCGGCACGCTGCTGCTGTTGAAGCAGGCGGGTGCCGAAATCCACATGTGCAACCTCGCGAACGGCTGTTACGGTTCGCAGGTCTATTCTAAGGACGAGGCCGCCCGCGTCCGGGCGCAGGAGGCGCAGGCTGCGGCGCGCGTGGCGGGGGCCGTGTGGCATCCGTCGCTGTTCGATGACGTGGGCCTCTACTACGATGCGCCGTCGGTGGCGAAGGTGACGGCCGTCGTGCGTGAGATCCAGCCGGACATCGTGCTGACGACCTCGCGCTACGACTATATGGAAGACCATGAGTACGCCGCGCGGCTGACGTGTTCGGCGGCCTTCAACCGGTGCCTGCCGAGCTATGTGACCGATCCGCCGGTGCCCTCGACCAACAAGCCGGTGGCGATCTATCACTCGCTGCCGCACGCGCTGATGGACATGATGCGCAACCCCGTGGTGCCGGAGTTCTGCATCGACGTGGGAAGTGTCATGGACCAGAAGCGCGAGATGCTGGCGCAGCACAAGAGCCAAAGCGAATGGCTGGACGCGACGCAGGGCATGGGCTCGTACGTGGAGAGCATGGTGCATGCGGCGCATGATGTCGGATCCCGCTACGGCGGCTGCGAATATGCGGAGGGATGGCGTCGGCACAACCACATGGGATACTGCGGCGCAGGGTTTGCTCCGCTTCAGACGATGTTGAAGAAGGGTTTGAAAACGGTCGATATGAAATGAGGGGAGAAGGAAATGGCACGAGCGATCAGTAAGTTGGCGCCGGGGTGGTGGGATTACACCACGCTGGACAGTGAGATCCTGAACGATGCGGCGAAGCTGACGGCCAAGGATCTGGAGCAGCTGTCGCGTCCCGGCTTCAAAGTGAGCATTTACGATACGGTCGAGGAATTCTATACGGCCGAGGCGCTGGAATATGTCGAGGCCTGGCAGCGCGCCACCGCGGATAATCCGGCCGGCGTATGCGGGCCGATCGGCCCGACCGAGCAGCTGCCGCTGGTGGCGCGGATCGTGAACGCGATCGGACTGAATCTGCGCGACGCGCACTTCTGGGGCATGGACGAGTGGGTTGAGAACGGCAAGGCCGTGCCGCCGACGCATCCGCTCTCGTTCGCCAAGTGCGACAAGGAGCAGTGCTTCGACCGGATCCGCCCGAAGCTGCGGATGCCCGCGAAAAACATGCATTTCCCCGTCGGCGATCTGGCGGCCTACACCCGGACCTACGACCAGGTGAAGTGCCTGCTGATGCAGGGCGGCCAGGGCGAGACCAAGCATTGGGCGTTCAATGACCCGCCGAAACGCGAGGGCGCTCATCAAGACGCGCCGCCGTCGCCGAAAGAGTACCGCAAGCTTGCGGCCCGGCTGGTGGACCTGCATCCCGTGACGATCATCCAGAACGCCCGCACTTCGGGCGGCGGCAACGTGACGATGGTGCCGACCCGCGCCGCGACCGTCGGGCCGGTGGAGACGTGGAAGGCCGAGAAGGTCTCGATCTGGCATCCGGGACATCACGATAACCCCTTCGGCATCCGGCTGTCGGCGCTGATGATTTCCAAGCGCATTCCCGACAGCAGCGTGCCGATGTCGCTGTTGGCGGATCACCCGAACGTCCACTTCAGCTATCTCCGCAAGGGGATCGGCGATGTGGCTGTCGAAATGCATTGAGGAGCGCTTTATGAGCGATTTAAATATTGTGGCGGCGGGGCATGTCTGCCTCGACATCATTCCGACGTTTCTGCGCGGCGCGGCGACGCTCGACGCGGTGATGCAGCCGGGCAAACTGGTGGACATGGGACCGGCGGTGCTCTCGACCGGCGGTTCGGTTTCGAATACGGGCCTCGCGCTGAAGCGGCTGGGGTTGCCCGTCCGCCTCATGGGCAAGGTCGGAGCCGACTCGTTCGGCACGGTGGTGCGCGACATCTTCAGCCGTCTGGACGCATCCCTGGTGGAGACCATGATCGTCGATCCGGCCGTCGCGACCTCCTATACGGTGGTGATCAACCCTCCGGGCATCGACCGCGTCTTCCTGCACTGCCCGGGCGCGAACGACTCGTTCGGGGCGGAGGACGTGACGCCGCAGCTTCTGGAGGGCATGGACCTTTTCCACTTCGGCTATCCGCCGCTCATGAAGGCGTTTTACAGCGATGCGGGCGAGTTGGCGCGTCTCTTCAAGAAGGTCAAGGCCTGCGGCTTGGCGACGTCGCTGGATATGGCCTTGCCCGATCCGGCGTCGCCGGCGGGGCAGGCCGACTGGCCCGGCATCCTGCGGCAAGCGTTGCCCTCCGTGGACATTTTTGCGCCGAGCCTGGATGAGATCGTGTTCATGCTGCACCGCGAGCGCGGCATGGCCGTGCGCGCGAAGGCCGCCGAAGGTGTGCCGATGGGCGGACTGATCGAGGACGACGTGCGCGCGCTGGCGGGCGAGCTCATCTCGCTGGGCGTGGCCGTGGTGATGCTCAAGCTCGGCAGCCAAGGCGCGTATCTGCGCGTGACGGCGGACGAGAAACGTCTGGCCGCCTGCGGCTGCTTTGCGCCCGGGGCGTGCGGCGCGTGGGCGGGCGCGGAGTTCTTCGCGCCTTGCTTCGACGCCAAGGTCGTGGGCACGACCGGCTCGGGCGACTGCACGGTGGCAGGACTGCTGGCCGGCATCGCCAAACGTCTCGGGCCTGCGGCGAGCGTGCGCTCGGCCGTGGCCGTGGGTTCGGCCAGCGTCGAACAGCCGGACGCCACGAGCGGCGTGCCGTCGTGGGAGGCGCTCGAGGCCCGGCTCCGCTCGGGGTGGGGGCGTGAAACGCCGGACGTGAGCTTCCGGGCGGAAAGGGCGTAATCCCATGCCGGTGTATGTGCATTTCGGCGCGGGCAACATCGGGCGTGCGTTGGCGGGCCCGATCTTCAGCCGCGCGGGGTATGAGGTGGTCTTTGTCGACGCGGTGCCGGAGATCGTCGCCGCGCTGCACGCGCGCAAGGCGTACCGCGTGGTGGTCAAGGACGCGCTGCCGCCGGGCGTGCCCGACACGTTCGTGGTGACGGGCGTGGACGGGATCGCGGTGCAGGATGCCGAGGCCGTGAAGAACGCGGTGGCGCGGGCGGATCTCATCGGCACGGCCGTGGGTGCCGCATATCTGCCGGGCGTGCTGGCGGCCGTCGCCTCAGGACTGCCGCTGCGCGCCGGCCGGCCGGTCTCGCTGCTCTTCTGCGAGAATCTTCACGGGCTTTCGCAGATGGCGCGGCAGGTGCTGTCGCAACATCTGCCGGCGGGCTTCCCGCTGGCGGAGCAGGTCGGGCTGGTCGAAACCAGCATCGGCAAAATGGTGCCGCTGATGCCGCTGGAGGTCCGCAAGCGCGATCCGCTGGAGGTGTGGGGCGAAGCCTACAACGCGATCATCGCGGACCGCAGCGGGTTTGTCGGCAGAAAGCCGGATGGCATCGAGGGACTGTTGCTCAAGGACTGCTTTCAGGCCTATGTCGAGCGGAAGCTCTACATCCACAATCTGGGGCACGCGACCTGTGCCTGCCACGGCTTCCTGCGAGGCCATAAGCTGATCTGCGATGCGGTGGCCGACGAGGCGGTGCGGCCCGAGACGCGGGCGGTCATGATGGGGTCGGCCCGCGCGCTGATCCAGCGCTATCCGTCGGAGTTCAACGAGGCCAATCAGACGGAGCATGTGGAAGACCTGTTGCGGCGTTTCGGGAATCGCGCGCTGGGCGACACCGTCTTCCGCGTCGGCCGCGATCTGCCCCGAAAACTCGCGCCGGGCGATCGCTTCATCGGCGGGCTGCGGCTCGTGCAGGCTGAGGGCGGCGACGCCGCGCCGGTTTGCCGCGCGATCGCGGCGGCGCTGCGATTCGCCGCAACCGACGAGGCGGGACAGCCGTTTGCGGCGGACGTGGCCTTCCGCGGGCGGGTCGCCCGCGAAGGTGCGGCGGCGGTGCTGTGTTCGCACTGCGGGCTCGATCCCGTGCGCGATGCGGCCGTGCTCCAGGCGGTCGCCGGCTGAAGCGGGATTGACAACGGTGGGGCGGATGTGGCACGCTTACCCCACAGTCTGGTTGTTTAGACACAGGGAAGGAAGAGAGGGTGATATGGCGAAGCAAGCGAAGGGGTTGAAGCGCGTCGCGGTTGTCGGTTTCGGGTTCATGGGCCGCATGCATTACGGCAACTGGAAAAAGATGAAGGGCGCGAAGGTCGTGGCGCTTTGCGACCGGGACGTTTCGCAGTTCACGGCGCCGATTTCGGGCGGCAATATCGCGGGCGCGGACGCGGCGACCGATTTCGGCGACGCGGTGATCTATGACGATTTCGATCGGATGCTGGCCGAGGCCAAGCCGGACGTGATTTCGCTGACGCTGCCGACGACGCTGCATGTGCCGCTGACGGTCAAGGCCCTGCAAGCGGGCGTGAGCGTGCTGTGCGAGAAGCCCATGGCGCTGAACGCGGCGGACTGCGAGATCATGATCAAAGCGGCGAAGAAGGCGCCCGGCGGCGCGAAGTTGATGATTGCGCAGTGCCTGCGGTTCTGGCCCTGCTACGTCTATCTCAAGAAGCTGGTGGACAGCAAGAAGTATGGCAAGGTGATCGCGGCCTCGTTCCGGCGTTTCAGCGCGCCTCCCGGATGGCAGAAGGGCACCAACTGGTTCGCAGACGAGAGCAAGAGCGGCGGCGTGGCGCTGGATCTGCACATCCATGACACCGACATCGTCAATTTCCTGTTCGGCATGCCCAAATCGGTGACGAGCACGGCGGCCTTCGGAAAAGCCGGTGAGATGCAGTACATCTCCACGCTCTACGATGTAGGCGGAGCTGCGGTGACGGCCGAGGGAAGCTGGGTGATGACCAAGACGCTGGGGTTTGAGGCCAGCTATGTCGTGACCTTCGAGAAAGCGGTGGTGGTGCTCGACGGCAAGCGCGAGAAGCCGCTGTGCGTGTATCCGGCCAAGGGCGAGGCCTTCGTTCCGGTCTTGGCGGAGGGAGAGGGGTACGAGTATGAGATCAAGTGGTTCCTCGACGTGCTGAACGGCAAGAAGGTGGCGTGCGTGACGACGCCGGAGCAGTCGCGCGACTCGGTCAAGATCGTGGACGCGGAGAAAAAGTCCGCGAAGACCGGGAAAACGGTCAAGCTCGCGAAATAGAAACGCGGTGTGTGAAACTCGGGATGGGGAGGTAACGGTTTATGCAGAAGTGCGGCAAGTGGCCGATCAGCGTGTGCAGCTGGTCGTTCCGGAAGGGGATCGACGAGATCGGCTCGGTCATGACGGCGCTGGGGCTGGAACACATTAACCTCGCGATCGCGCCGGCGCTCGGTCCGGACGGCGAGGCTTATTTGGAGGCCGTGAAGCGCCAGAACTGGACGGTCACGGCGGGGATGATGAACTTCGAGTATGAGGACTACACGACGCTCGACACGATCCGGGTGACCGGCGGCGTTGCTCCGGATGCCCACTGGCCCGCGGCGGGTGAGGCGTTCGCCAAGGCCGCGAAGATCACGGCGGAGCTGGGGTCGAAATACATCGCGATGCACGTGGGTTTCCTCGATCACACGGACCACGCCTATGCCAAGAAGTTCTATGACCGCGTGCGGTACTTGGGCGACCGCGCGGGCGAGGCGGGCGTGACACTGCTCATGGAGACGGGGCAGGAGACGGCGGAGGATTTGCAGCGTTTCGTCGAGACGCTGAACCATCCGAACGTGCTGCTGAACTTCGATCCGGCCAATCTGATCCTGTACAACAAGGACGAGCCGCTGACGGCATTCCGCCGCCTCGCGCCGTGGGTCCGCCACATCCACGTCAAGGACGCGATCCGCACGAAAATTCCCGGCTCGTGGGGCAGCGAGGTCGTGTGGGGCGAAGGCCAGGTCAACTGCTATGCGTTCCTGAACACGCTGGCCGAATGCGGATTCGACGGCGCGCTGGCGATCGAGCGTGAGGCGGGCGAACAGCGCGTGAAGGACATTTCGACGGCCGTGCGTCGCCTGTTGGCGTATTGAGTTCCGAAATTGTTCGCGCGGGCCGAGGGGGCGGGCAGCCGTCTCCTCGGCCCTCTCCTTTTTCGGAGCCGAAGGCCCTTCTCGGGCGTTACGGCTGATCCGCCGCGCATTGTTTCAGCAGCCGCGGCAGCTCGGACATGTCGCGGAATGCGGCCACCCCGGGAGCCGCCGAGCCGTTTGCTTCCGGCGCATACAGCAGCACTTTCATGCCCGCGGCCGCTGCGGCTTTCACCCCGGCCGGACTGTCTTCGACGACGACGCAACGCTCGGGTGAGAACCCCATCGCTTGGGCCGCGTGCAAAAACAGCCCGGGGTCCGGCTTCCAGGAGCCGACCTCGTAGGAGCTGAAGATGTGTCCGCCAAAGAAGGGGGCCAGGCCGCAGACCTCCAGCGCCTGGCTGATCTTTGCGCGCGGCCCGCTCGACGCGATGCAGCGGGGGTAGGCGGTCGCGGCCAGCATTTCATGGACGCCCGGCATGGGCTTCAGCCCGCTTTCGAACAGTTCGGCCACGTGGTTCCGGTAGCGGTCCTCGAAGTCCTCCGGAAGTTTTCTGCCCAGGCGGTGCTCAAGGTCGGCGAAAATCAGGGTCATTTTTTTGCCCCGATAACGGTTGAGCAGATCTTCCGCCGTGTCGTCCAGCTCGGGGAGCAGATCGAGAAAGGCTTGGTAATTGAGGCCCTCGCTGTCGACCAGCGTGCCGTCAAGATCGTAGATCACACATAAGTCGGTCATTTTTGCTTAAGCCCGGCGTTCGCATTCATCTGAAATAAGTTCAAAAAGAGTAGCACGTTGGGATCGCACAGAAAAGAAAAGTCGGGCCCTGCGCAAGCCGGGACGGAGGTGTTCGCGCTTAAGGCGCGCGCCGGGTCGGGCGGATCACGTAGCGATGGGGCTGCGGTTTGTTGGCGGTGTGGGCCGCGCGGAAAAGATCGGCGGATTGGCTTTCGAGGGCCGCTTTCTCTGGAATGAGCGTCCGGTAGGACTCGATGACGCCGACGCGGTAGTTGTTCCAGATGTTGCTGGTTTTGCGCATCTCGGTCAGCCGCTCCTCCAAAAGCCGCTGTTCGATTTCCGGAGACCGCGCTTTGAGATCGGCGAAGAACAGGTGCTCGATCTGCGCGAAGGTCCGCAACTTGCGCCCTTCGACGACGGCGCGTTCGGCGAGGAGGCGCTGCACGGTTTGGGCCTGCCGGTATTGCGGGGTCACCTTGTTCGTCGCCAGATTGATCCCTCCCTCCAGCGCCGCCGCCGTGGTTTCCAGGGCGGGCTGGCCGTCGATCAAGACGTCGTAGCCGCCCCCGGGAAGGCCCGCGATCTGGAGCGTCTCTTGGTTGAGCTCCGCCGTGAGGGGAACGAGCTCCAGCGCTTGTTCGTTTGCGCTGTCGACCGGAAAGGGTAAGGCCTTTTCAAAGCAGGTGAAAGAGAGCGCGCCGTCCGCCAGGGCCAGCTGGCCGATTTCGCAGTTGCCTTGCGCGAGGACGGCGCAGCGGGCCGCGTCGATCCGCATGTCCGCGACGGTCGGCGCGAGCCCCTGCGCGCGGAGGAACAGATAGGCCATCACGAGATGTCCGACGGGGCCGGGGTGCACGCGGTCCTCCCCGACGATCGTGAATGCGGGATCTTTCGCTTGCCCGGCGGCGTTGAGGGCAGCCATGGGGCCGTTGAGGTCGACCAGCCCCGCGCCGTATTGGGCGGCCAGCTTGCGGGCCCCTTCGCCGCAGGCTTTGAGGGCGTCGTTGACGCCGGTGAGACTCTCCGTCGTTTGCTGCCCGGTCTGGTCGAAGAGCGAGGGCGTGATGAAGATGATGCGCGTGCCGTCCTTGGAGAGGAGCGACGCGAGCTTTTCAAGATTGGCGATGTTGGCGTCGATGGCCCTCTGCCGCTGCGCTTCGACCTGCGGCCCCGACGTGTCGCTGGCATAGAGATGCCGCCCCACGTCGTTCATGCCCAGCATGACCGTGGCAACGGTGGGCTTGCGCGGCGCGATGTCCCACGCATAGCGCCTGACACTGCCGGCCGCGGTGTCGCCGGCGAGTCCGCAGTTCCATGCTTCCAGCCGCATGAGCGGGAAACGCGTCGCGTAAAAAAGCAGGATTTGCGTGTGGTAGTGGGCCTGATGGGTGATGCTGTCGCCGATGAAACAGACGCGGTCGCCGTCCTTGAACGGCGGGGCTTCCGCGAAAGCGCAGGGACGCACGAGCGCGATTAAAAGCGAATAAAGCGCCGCCTTGAAAAATGAGGTGGGATACCTGCGTGTGCTTTTTTCAATAAGCATGCGGCAATTATCCCGTTTCAAATCCGGATTGGCAATCGCGATCTTCTGACGCGACGGCTAGACAAGCGGCAGCTCAGATGATAATTTCAACTGGTTAAGGCTGAGATATAATGAACCGGCCAATACGACGGAGGGGGACATGACGGCAAGAAAGCGTTCAAGCGGGACATGGTTTTTTGCATTTATGTTTGCGGCGGGCTTGCTCGGAGCCGCCGAGCCTGAGCTGGCGGCGGTTTCTCAGGCGATACGGAAGCAGATCGAGAAGAACGAGATTGCCGGTGCCGTCGCATGGGTGGCGACGCCCGACCGTGTGGTTCACTTTGCGGCCGTCGGCCAAGCGGATCTCGCGTCGAAAACTCCCTTGTCGGCCGATGCGCTTTTCTGGATTGCCTCCATGAGCAAGCCTGTGACGGCCTGCGCGATCCTGATCTTGCAGGACGAAGGAAAGCTCTCGGTTGACGATCCGGTTTCGAAGTACTTGCCCGAACTGGCGAGCCTCAAGACGGCCGACGGTGCCGCAGGTGCACCGACCCTCAAGCACCTGCTGACCCACACCTCCGGGCTGTCGGAGCCTTCGGAACAGGAGGCGCTCGCCGCGCGCACGCTGGCGGAGCTGATGCCGCACATCGCTTCCAAGCCGCTGGTTTTTCTGCCGGGCACGCGCTGGCAGTACAGCCAGTCCGGCATCAATTCGCTTGGGCGCATCGTCGAGATCGTGTCGGGACAACCGCTGCCGGTGTTTCTCGAAGAACGCCTTTTCGCCCCGCTCGGGATGATGGACACGACCTTCTATCCGACTGCGGCTCAGCGCGCGCGGCTGGCGAAGGCCTACCGGCGGGTGGCCGGAAAGCTGGAAGCGGCCGAAATTAAGCCGATCTATGACTGTGCGCGCGGGGATGCGCGTTACCCGGCCGCCAACGGCGGTCTCTATTCGACGGCTGCGGACTATGGCCGGTTCTGCCGGATGCTGCTGAATAACGGCGCGCTGGACGGAAAAAGGATCCTGTCACCTGCCGCCGTGGCGGCGATGTCGGCGGTGCAGAGCGGCGACCTCAAGACGGGGTTCACCGCGGGAATGGGCTGGGGGCTCGGCTGCGGCGTGGTCCGCCAGCCGCAGGGCGTCACGGCCATGCTGTCGCCCGGCACGTTCGGACACGGGGGAGCGTACGGCACGCAGGCCTGGGTGGATCCGGTTAAGAAAGTCGCGTACGTGCTGATGGTCCAGCGGGCCAACTTTCCCAACGGGGATGATTCGGAGCTGCGGCGCGATTTCCAAGACGCCGCGGCGAAGGCGCTGGCGTCGGCACGGCTTGATTTCTCCAGCGGGGAGGGTCAGGAAATTTCGCCGTGGGTGCCGGGCACGCTCGAGATCCATCAGATCAGCACGGGCCGCGGGAACGCGGGCCTGTACATCTTCCCGGACGGGACAACGATGCTCGTCGATGCGGGCGAGATTGCCAAGAAGACCGAGCGGCACACGCCGGACCGTCCGGACGGGACGCGCCCGGCCGGCGAGTGGGTCACGCGGTATATCCGCCATGCCTTGCGGCATGACGCTGACCCCGTGCTTGACTACGCGCTGGTGACGCATTTTCACGAAGACCACATGGGCGAGGTCACGGCAGACACGCCGCTTTCCGGTTCGGGTGCCTACCGGCTCTCCGGCCTTACGGCGGTCGGGGACAAAATCCGCATCGGCAAGCTGATGGACCGCGGCTGGCCGGACTACACGTATCCCCGAGAACTGAAGGCCGCGTTTGTCACGAATTACCAGGCGTTTGTGAAATGGCAGTCTGCGAACAAGGCGATGTCGATTGAGGCGTTCAGCCCTGGACGAAACGATCAGGTCGTGTTGCGGCGTGATGCCGCGAAATATCCCGACTTCGAATTCCGCAATGTCGGCGCGAATGGGATCATTTGGACGGGGAAAGGGACGGAAACGCAGCCCTGCATCCCTTCGCTGGAGACGGTTCCCAAAGCGGATTGGCCGGATGAAAACGTGTTTAGCACCTCCTTCCGCATCCGCTATGGGAAATTCGATTAATTGCTTATGCACTTGACTAAGGTTCTTTCAAATCGGCCAATGATTCCGGGTTTTTGCAGGCGGCGATTCCCAGAAGCGTTTGGAAAGCGGCCATCGGCGTCTTTCTGCGATTGAAACGGAAGACG
>Ga0209098_1002960_pt1 | contig 14556 bp, 12 predicted proteins | sample AD_JPNHW1_MetaG_FD_184429 | JGI IMG/M metagenome (GOLD analysis project Ga0209098, IMG submission 184429) | Active sludge microbial communities of municipal wastewater-treating anaerobic digesters from Japan - AD_JPNHW1_MetaG (SPAdes) (version 2) | ecosystem: Engineered > Bioreactor > Anaerobic... | reverse complement strand
GTTCGTATATTTCCTTCAATTTGAGTCCGGTACCTTTACAAATCACGCGAACCATCGGAGCCATTCCTTTTTCTTCAAAATTTTGGCGGATAATGGTAATAACTTTCCAATGATTTTCGGTTAATTCATTAATACCGTCTGCTTTCGCGATTTCCTTCGCTAAATCGTCTGTCCATAAGGTTGGATCAAGCATAAATCCATCACCGTCCATTTCAATTGTTTGATTCCCTAATGTTAAGTTCATAATGTATAGTTTAAAATATTAATTTATGGGTTTTTCTTCCGGTAATTGTTCCGGTTTCGTTATTTTCTGTTTTCCCCAATTAAATACGATACCGGCTTGTAATCCCACTTGACGGGAATTAACCACGTCAAATGCTGCCAACACGTTATCGGTTGCCAGATACATTTGAAAACCGTTGAAAGCAAAGCCGATGCCGACGCCAACGTTCGCATAACTATGCGGCATAATGGTATAATTGACACATAAATTCAAGAAATTTGCAATCATTCCGTCCCAAGCAACCGTCAAAGAGGGAATAAAAAAGCGGTTGATAATGTCGCCCCTAAACATGGCCGAAAAAGCATGATTCCGGTGGATTTGATAGCGACCTTCGAGTACAACTTTTGCATAAGTAGCTGAATTATAAGAGGTCAGTTTTGTCTGATTCGTAGGAAAATAAGAAGCTAACGAATCAACAAATTCATCCATATATTCTTTATTATCGACTAATTGGGCTACATCAACACCCGAAAAATAGAATTGACCATCTCTATAATATCTTCCGCCGTCAGCGGTATGACTCTCATAATTAGTGGGGTACGTTTCCCAATGAATAAATCCCAAATCCGAAACTGCTGCTCCCACACTCCATTTCTCGTTAATCTGATATTGCACGCCCAAGTCAATCGCAAATCCCATATTGTTGATAATATTTTTGAGGGTTTTGACGTCAAAATCATCTATATTTTCAATATCAACGGGAAGTGAGGTATTGACACTGAAATTTTCTTCCATGGTTAAATCATAGTTATTCGGGTTGGTCGTCAATTTAAAGTGACTGCTGTTTGTTTTGATATTTGCCAGACCAATTAAAAATTTCGGTTTAAAACCAATGGCCCATTGATCATTAATCTGATAGCGGAAACCAACTCCCAACTCATTATAAATGTTAGCATTGATGGCTAAATTATTAAATTCTGCCGGTTCGTCGATATAGTTCATATTTCCTTGCAAAGGCAATTTAAAGAGTGTTTGAGGGTAAAAGAGATAAGCGTCTGTTTTAATTCTATCGCTTACCGTTACAAAAAGATGTTTTGTTTTGAAACCGAAGGAAAAAATTTCCAGATTCAAATTAAGGTTCAACCGATTTGTCTTATGCAAATGGTCGATAAAATTATTAATAGTCAATGTTTTACCGGTTTCGTTGATTTTTATCAGGTGGTCATATTGAATACCGGTATTTTCCACATTAAGGTGAATGTTTGACATGAAGGGCATCCCTACATAGCCTTTATATTTCACGGGAGCGGCTGGATTCAGCAAATTACTATACGGATTAAACTGCATAAAATGCACTGTCCGGCTTTCTTGGGCTTGGGAAAAGAGACCCGCCAATACCAAACATAAAAATATAATTGTCTTATTTCTCATAGCATTTTTTTTATAAATCAACCGTAATATTTTCTGTATCATATTCGACCCTCATTCCGATTTTTGCCTTCAAATATTGAGAAGTATAAATCTTTACGGGCTTCGTTGCATAAATTCTGAATCGCAGAACCGTATTATTACTTCGTTGCAAAACTTTATCAAATTTATCGTTGGTTATTTCGACATTGGCAATCGATGTGGTGGGGGAAGTTACTTCGCCATGGGCATCGGTAAGGGCGGCACCTAACAACCGCGGAGTGGACAATAAAGAATCTACAATGAGATATTGCGTATGATTGGTATCTACAAAGAAGAGTTGGGCGTCCACCATAACGGGCAAACCATTTGTAAATCCACATTTGAGAGTCAACTTCTTGATGGCATCGGAATAGGAGTTTACGTCCCCATTATTTCGTAATTCTTCCAAAATATTTCCCGTGGTATCGCAAAATTCCAAATAATCGACATTCGCATGGAACGGAATTTCCAAATCGGTGTGAATATTAATGGTCGAGTTTTCATCAACGAAAATGGTACCGGCAGAATAACCGTGCGGATTGACGATAACATCACCGGACAGTTTGAATTTGTTTAAATTTTCGTTATAATAGACAGAAGATTGGGAATACTGCTGTTGATCATGGGCAAAAACTCCGCGATTGGGCGCAGCTTGGCACGTAACATATGATCCCTGATTCATCACCGCAGAATAACTGTTGCCATCGCTGCAGAAGCCGGCCGTATCCACTACAAATCCCAACCGACTGCCAAAAGAATTATCTACATTAATATGATAAACAGGATTCAGCAAGTCAACACTTCCGGTGAAATTATCGGAGAAGACGCGTACCGGTAGTAATTCACTAACGTGAACGTAGTAAGGGGACATTTTGCCATATACATACTTTAATTGTAAATGTTGGGCAGTAATTTTCAGACTCATAAAACAGTTTTGTTGCTGGGTAGAACCCTGCACCCTACCATAAATCTTTGTGGTAAAAACAAGGGCATTATTAACTGAATCATTGTTGGGAATCAGCTTATAGTTGGTTACATCAATCGATTGATAATCATAAGAACCTCTCATAACATATCTAAAAAAATGTTGATTGATATCCAATAAATTATGCGTGGAAATAATGACGGAATCGACGTGAAAAATGTTGTGATCTATTTCAAATTGAAAGCTCCCCGATTTGATTTCGCCGTTTTGTATTTGAAAATTCCGATTATCAACAATGAGAGTTTGTTTGAAGGATTTGCCGTTGATAGGAACAGAAGAACCGACGGCAGCCGGAGGAACAACAAAAGCATAATTTTTAAAGGCTTGCAGTTGGTCTGACAATTCCATCAATTCACTGCCCTTAACGATTTCTTCGGCGGAGATATCATAGGTATATTGCAACATGCCGTCCGGTCTTTGCGTAAAATTATCCGCGTCCAAGATATTCAGTACTTGGTCGGCATAGTAAGTCGTATTCACCAACGGAACGCCCCAATCGCCATCCAATTCGGCAGAATTAATGTTTGAAAAATCAAAATCGTATTTTTGACATGAATAAAGTCCAACACACAACAGTATCAGAGCTATAACATTGACTATTAATAATTTAATATCTGTTTTCATATATTTGTTTTAGCGTACAAAATTACATTAATTTTTGAATGAATCCCTTAAATTATTTATATATTTTCAACTTTTGCCCTTCTCGAATAAAATCGGAACGCAAATGATTCCATTTTTTAAGTTTGGCTACCGTGGTGTGATATTTGGCGGCAATATGGGAAAGGGTTTCTCCTTTTTTAATCTTGTGATAAAAAAACGAAGGTGGCGCGGGAGTTATCGGCTTAACAACTGCAGTCGGCGGGGAAATAATTGTATCTGTTCTGACTTCAAGAACGAGCGTATCAGCCGAATTGGCGACAATTGGTATGCCACCAACCTCCTCGCAATCAATGATGCGGCGGGCACCGACAAAAGCTCGACGGGAGGAGCCTTTGACGTAATGGTCAATTCTAACGCCGGTTCGATAAGTAGAGGCGTGAATAAACGTAAAATTGTGAAGCGAATCCACTGACACCACAAGTCCCACGTGCCCAACATACTGTTTCCCGCGACTAAAGAAAACTAAATCTCCTTTCCGGAGTTCATCATTCTTGATTTTCTGCCCTATTGTATATTGATCTTTAGAACTTCGAGCGAGCGTTATTCCGAAATGTTTAAAGACATAAGAGGTAAAACCTGAACAATCAAAGGATTGTGGACCAGCATGCGCATATTGATAAGGGCAACCCTTCTTCGTCATGGCAAAATCGATGATGGAATCTATCAAATTACAAGATTGCACCTCAATCGCAGCACCGGTTTTCAAATCTTCTAACGTATTGTTTCTTCCATTATTCTCGGGAACTTGTGAAAAAAGTGTTACAGAAAAGGACAATAGCAATAAACTAATGATAATGATTCTCATAATATTATTTTGGGCTGCAAAGGTACTACTTTGATTTGAATTATTCATCATACGGAAAAATCGAAATATCGTGGGAAAATCCCATTTCAACAATCATCATCCTTCCCTATTGATGTGAACAAAAAACAATTATTTTTGCAACTTTAAAAAAGAGAGATGTCGGGACACATACTTATCATTTATTATCTGATTATCAACATATTATCTTTCATAATTTGGGGCATTGACAAAAGAAGAGCGAGGCTTCATTACTACCGAATTCCGGAAAAAGTCTTGTTTTTGTCCGCCTTCATCGGCGGGGCGGGTGGAGCATTCTTAGGGATGATTGTATTAAGACACAAAACGAAGCATTTCATATTTTGGGCAACTGTTCCTTTGTTACTCTTGATTCAATTATCCGTAATCGTCTTTATTTTGAAATAAAAAAAGCGAAAGTTGATAACCTTCGCTTTGGTGTTCCAGCTGGGATTCGAACCCAGGACCCCATCCTTAAAAGGGATGTGCTCTACCTGCTGAGCTACTGAAACAATTCCCTTGTTTGAGAGCGCAAAAATACTATTTTATTTTATAATACAACCATTTTGAATGGATTTTTTGATTTTTATAATTGTCAGAAAATCAGTAATTTATTTTATAAAAATAAATTATCGAACATTTTTACATCGTTATTGCCATAAAATTTGGAAGTATTTTCCATAAAAATGACATATTCAGTAATGATTAGCATAAAAAACGGCAACAACTCCCAATTCAAAATCTTCATGTATTTTTGCAGCGCAATTATTAATACAATAGAATCAGATGATACGATTTCCGAAAGAAACAGATTATTTTTTAGACATGGACGCGTGTTTTGCGGAGGAAGAAAGGGCAAAATACGTATTAATGAAAGTTCCATACGATGGTACAAGCACATTTATCAAAGGGGCAGACAAAGGACCGGAAGCCATCATTGCAGCCTCGGATAGTTTGGAACTTTACGATGTCGTTTACGGTATAGAAGCTTATTCTTCAGGTATTTACACCGATTCACCGGCATTAGATTTCAGCACGCCGGAGCGAATGGCGGAATCGGTTTATCAGAAAACAATTTCACACATTAAAAGAGAAAAAATTGTAGGGTTGTTAGGCGGGGAACATTCGGTTTCAATAGGTGCCATTCGCGCAGCAAGCGAAGAATTCGACCATTTGTCCATTCTGCAAATTGACGCACACGCCGATTTACGGGAATCTTATCACGAATCGCCGTACAATCACGCCTGCGTTATGCGCCGCGCCCAGCAATACGGAAAAGTTGTTCAAGTCGGCATTCGAAGTGTTTGCGCCGAAGAAAAAATTAATATCGTAGAAGAAAATATTTTTTATGCCCACGAGATTGTAGGCAAAAATCCGGAATGGATGCAACGGGTATGCGACCAATTGACCGAAAATGTTTATCTGACCATTGATTTAGACGGCTTAGACCCCTCTGTCATGCCGGCAACAGGCACCCCGCTTCCGGGCGGTCTGCATTGGCACGAACTATTGAATTTACTGCAACTTATCATCAAAAACAAACAATTGGTCGGTTTCGATGTCGTGGAACTTTGCCCGCAACCTGAAAATGCAGTTTCGGACGTATTAGCCGCAACACTGGTATATAAAATGATCACCATGAATGAATTTTATCACAATTTTCCAAAGTTCGCGTAAACAGCAACGAGCATTAAAAAAAATGTTGTATTTTTGCAGTCTAATTTTTTGTCAAGATGATAAGTAGAAGATATTTGAGAATCAAGGTAATGCAGGCAATATATGCTAAAAACTACAATACGGAAGAAGACATCGTTGCCGGTGAAAAAAAATTAGATCGTTCTATTCAACAATGCTACGAACTCTCTTTTTACTTCTTTTCCTTATTTCCAATCATTAAATTGTACGTTGAAAATAAGTTAGAAGACAGAAAAAACAAAAATTTTCCGACCGAGTTAGACCTTAACCCTAATACAAAATTTATTCAAAATGCTGTCATTCAACAAATTGAAGATAGTATTGTTTTGAAAAAAAAATGGAATCAATATAAAATTAATTGGTATCAGGAAAAGGATCTAATTGCCAAGATATTTACTGAAATCTCAGAACTGCCAGAATATCAAACGTACATGCAAACGGCGGAAACGAGTTACAAAACTGATAAAGAACTTGTACTTGCCATTATCGAAAAAGTAATTGCCCCCAGCACACTCCTGCATTGGTATTTTGAAGAAAAAAACCTTCATTGGTTTAATGATTATAACGACGCACTACTTTTGACTGTTCAAAATATCGTTTATTGGAAATCCAAACAAGAACAAGTTCCCATTCAAGCCATGTTTAAAGATCCCGAAGCAGATGCCGCCTTTTATAAAAATTTGTACCGCAAAACCATTATAAACGGGAAAGAGTATTTAGCTATCATTGATGCCAAATTGGACAATTGGGAGGTAGATAGAATCATTGAAACCGACATGATTATCATGAAAATGGCTCTTTGCGAAATTATGGAATTCTCCGAGATTCCCATTAAAGTTACCATGAATGAATATATTGATATTGCCAAATCGTACGGGTCGCTAAAAAGCGGAACCTTCATCAACGGTTTATTGGACAAAATTGCCGAAGACTTACGCCAAGCAGGAAAAATTAATAAACAAGGACAAGGATTAATAAATAAAAGTCTGAACCAACATAATGATTAGTAAAAGATTATCACATATTGCAGGGTTCATCATGGTGAGCACTACCCTACTCATTACCGGCTGTACAAATAAAGAACCCATTGTTTTTAATCCCGCAACCGCCGACGGATCAACCGTTTCCATCAAAGATGAAAATGGTCCGCAAATCAAGTTTGATAAAACGGAATTTGACTTCGGAACCGTTATGCGAGGCGAGCGACTAAGCTACACTTTTGTATTCACCAACACCGGAAAATCCGATTTAATCATCAGTTCTACCATGGCATCTTGCGGCTGCACTACCACCGTACCACCCAAAGCCCCGATTCCACCGGGCGAAAAAGGAGAAATTAAAGTAACCTTTGACTCAAAATCCAAAAAAGGACCGGTCAGCAATACCGTGACCGTCGCCGCCAATACATACCCTACCCGCACAATCCTGAAATTAAAAGCTGACGTGAAAATTCCTTAACATTATTATATTTATTAAACACAATTATCAAATGAACAATTTATTCTTATTAATGCAACAAGGTCCGAATAATCAACAAGGTGGAGGTAGTGGCTGGACGATGCTTATCTTTTTCGGCTTAATTATTATTGTTTTTTATTTCTTTATGATTCGTCCGCAACAAAAAAAGCAAAAGAAATTGCAAGAAGCCCGCAATGCCTTGGGAAAAGGTGATAAAATTGTCACTATCGGTGGCATACATGGTAAAATCGTTGACGTTCAAGATACTACTTTTATCATCGAAGTGGAAGATGGCACAAAAATGAAAATAGAAAAAGCTGCTATCGCGATTGACGGAAATGATAAGAAATAAAAATAACGAAAACAGGGGAAACAGCCGGTGGAGGCATTATTTCAGAATGCCTTCATCTGCTTTTTTCATTTGTCTCGGCATCGGAATCTTAGCATGGTTTTTTGTCACCTACTCCAAAGAGTATGATGTGTCATTGGATTATCGCTTGACTTGTGTCAATTTGCCCGAAAAAGCTAATGATGCATTATTGTCGGATTCCATTATTACCATCAATTTTAAAGCCAAGGGATACTCTTTCTTAAATCCCCGTTTTAGAAAAAAGAACAGAATTATTGAATTATCAGTCAATCAATTACTAAAACACAAAGGACACAATTTAAACAGTTATCAAATCACCAAAAGTGAATTAAAGGAATATATTCGCGAAAACAGCGAAATATCTCCCTATCTTGCCGACATTGAACGTCCCGAGTTCATTACAATATATATCAAGAAGTAAATAAAACTAAAATCATTAACAACAAAATTACCCGACAAAATCGAAAATGGGTTGTAACGGAACGTTTCACCCCATCATAATAAACTATTTTTTATTAATTTAAAATTTCCTATTTTATGGAACCAAAAGATCTTCTCCGCACTGAAAATGATGAAAATCAAGTTCTTAACGCGACCACCGGTACTTCTCAAGAAGACCAAACCAATGTACAAGAAATTTCCCAAGCCGACAGTGCCGAAACCACTGCTGCGACCGAAGCCGTTAATGTAGAATCGGCACCCGATTCCGTTGAATCTACTTTGCCGGAAGAAACACCCGAACAAAACCAAGCCCACAAAGCCGAAGAAGCAACAACCACTCCTACGGAACCAGCTGCTACGCCAGCCGCCGTTTCAGCTGAAAATACCATGGCTAAAATTGAAACCGAAAACTTCACCCCCGAAGTAGAAGCAGCAACAACCACTCCCACGGAGCCAGCTGCTAACCCAGCCGCCATTTCAGCTGAAGATATGATGGCTGAAATCGAAACCAGAAACTCCCCCGAAGAAGATGATGATGATAGTGGTGAAGAAAGTGAAGAAGAATCAATCGAAAAAGTAGAAGCTGAATACAAAGCCTTGTCGATTGAAGATTCAGTTACCGAACTTTGCCGTGTAGTGGGAAACACAAACTATAACAGCATTAAACAAAGAGTCGGCATTTTGAGGTCTCAAATCTTGGAATTGCTGAAAACAGAAAAAGAACAATTGTTAGATACATTTATTCAAAATGGCGGAGTAAAAGAAGATTTTACCCTTGAACCGACCGAATTGGAGAATAAATTCCACGAGGCACTTCAAACCTTTAGAAATAATAAAAATAAATATTTAGAAAATATAGAATTAGAAAAACAACGCAACTTAGAAGCCAAAAATGCCATTATCGAAGAGCTGCGTGTTTTAATAGAAAGCGAAACCAATCTCAAAATTCTTAACGACAAATACAAAGACCTTCAAGAAAAATGGAGAAATATCGGACCCGTGCCACAAAACGAATCCAATAATTTATGGCAGAATTTCCATTTTTACGTTGAAAAATTCTTTGACATTCTTCGCATAAACAAAGAGTTAAGAAGTTTAGATTTGAAAAAGAATTTAGAAATTAAAATCAAACTTTGCGAAGCCGCCGAATCATTAATTCTACAAGATTCTATCAACAAGTCGTTTAAAGAGTTACAAGATTTACACAACGAGTGGAAAGAAATCGGACCCGTGCCGGAAGATAAAAAAGAAGAACTTTGGGAAAGATTTAAGAACGCATCCGACCAAATCAACCAACGCCGCAGAGAGCATTACGACCTAATCTATACCGAACAACAAAACAGCTACAACGCCAAAATTGTTCTTTGCGAACAAGCCGAGGAACTGATTACCCAACCTACCGAAAATGTAAAAGATTATAACACCATCAGCGACCAATTGACAGAAATACTCAAGGTTTGGAAAACGCTCGACGCAGCACCTCCTAAAGTAAACGAAGAAATTTGGACCCGATTCAAATCATCATTGGACAAGTTTTTTGAAAAGAAAAAAGATTTCTTCCAAAAAATAAAAGATGAACAACTCCAAAACTACAATTTAAAATTGAATTTAGCTATTCAGGCTGAAGCCATTGCGCAACGCACAGACTGGCGCAACGCCACCGATGAAATCATCAAATTACAAAAAGATTGGAAAAATATCGGCACTACTTCCCGCAAACACTCCGAACTCGTGTGGAAAAGATTCAGAGCCGCCTGCGACAAATTTTTCGAAGCTAAATCCAATTATTACAATAACGTTCAAGATATTGAAGCAGAGAACCTGAAACAAAAAGAAGACCTTATCCAACGCATTTTAAACCACCAATTTGGAGACGACAAAAATGCCAATATGGAAGCCATGAAAACTTTCCAACGCGAATGGACAGACATGGGCTACGTTCCGAAAAAAGATAAAGACAGAATCTATACTGCCTACCGTGAAGCTCTTGACAAACGATTCGCCGACATCAAAGTAAGCATGGAAGAAGTAAAACGCGACAATTTTAAAACCAAAATCAATACTATCCTTAACAATCCAAATGCCGACAGAATTTTAGATAAGGAAAAAAGATTCTTGGTCAACAAATTGGCACAACTGAAAGACGAAATTGCCATCTGGGAAAACAACTTGGGATTCTTCTCCAATTCCAAAAATGCTGACCTCCTCAAAGAAGAGTTTTCAAAAAAAATTGATGCCGCCAAAGCAGAAGCCAAGGACTTGGAATATAAAATCCGAATGATGAATAAACCTAAACAAGCATAACTATCGTTATGAATGAAATGGAAATCATTCGTCAGCATTTAGACGATGATGTACCCACCCTCGCACTTAAAGACCATTGGTTCGGATGTTACGACAAGAAATGGTTACTCCAACAAATACAGGCACGTCAAAAAGCCAAATCGAAATTACCATCACTGTATGGTAATTTCGATTATATTTTTCCACCTCCACTATCAGTGGAACAATCCTCCTCCGAATTAACCGCACGCTACAAATCATCACTCGTTCAAGGTAATAGTCTGCTCGACCTAACCGGTGGCATGGGAATTGATACCATGCATTTTGCTCAAAAATTCAAAAGTGTTCTTTTCATAGAAAAACAAAAAGAGCTGGCTTTTATTGCCGAACAGAATTTCAGAAATCTTAACCTTCCCCATATTAAAGTACTGAATGAGGATTCTATGGAATACCTGCCCCACCTGCCTATTGCCGACTGCATTTTTTTGGACCCCGCCCGCCGAAAAGCAGACAAAAAAGTATTTCGCTTAGAAGATTGCGAACCCAACATTTTACTCTACCTCTCAACATTATTGTCAAAAAGTGACACTATTCTAATAAAATTGTCACCGATGTTGGACATAAAACACATTTTAGAAAAAATTCCCTCTACTTCTTCAATTCACCTCGTAGCTATCCAAAATGAAATAAAGGAACTTTTAGTCCTTATTACTTCAAAAAAGGAGAATGTCGTTATCAACTGCGTAAATATCGACAAAAACGGACATCAAAATTCGCGCATATTTGCCGAGAATTTGCGCCAAACAGCCATCGACTATGCCACAAATCCCGCCCAATATCTTTATGAGCCACACGCTACCATACTGAAAGCCGGAATGATGAACGCCGAGGCACATCAATGGAAACTTCAAAAATTACACCCACATAGTCAATTATTTACATCGAATTTTTTGCAACCTGAATTTATGGGACGCATTTTTGAAGTACATTCCGTCTTCGGATTGAACAAACAAGAGCTTCATCAGCATCTCGCCGGCATTTCTCACGCCAATATTACTATAAGAAATTTTCCTATAGACGAAAAAACATTACGCAAGAAACTGAAACTTAAAGATGGCGGCGATATTACGCTATTCGCAACCACACTTTATAACCAAAAACACGTATTAATCCTTACCCAACTTCCACAATCTCAATAACGTTATCTTGCTGTACAAAAAGTAAAAGCTGGATCGAGTGGGTACTGTGTCCGACAAATTTTCCGTTCTTAAACGGATGGTGTTTTAAGTGCATCATCCATCTCATTGTATGCTCAGAAGATTGCCTCTTTTACAAAGAAAGGTCATTCAATAATTGAATGACCTTTTAATAATAATAATAAATAATTATAACTTCGTGATTTTCTTTACGATAACACTATTACCACTATTCAGTATGCGAACAAAGTAGATCCCCGACGCATTATCCGGGAAAGAGATGCTTAACGGATAAACCGGTGAGTCGTTGCGATAAACAACTTGTCCATAAGCGTTAATTATCTCTACCCTACTTCCAATATTGTTATCTGCTTGAATGGTAAGTAAATCTGAAATAGGATTTGGATAAATCCGTACTAAATCATTTTCAGATTCATTAATACCAACTTCAATAATATAATCTTCAACGGCGACTTCACTCGATTGACCGTCAAGATAGGTAATGGCTTTTATAGTCATGTCCGATGCTACTTCTATCGGAGCGACGTATAAGGTAGAAGCATCGGTTGGTGTAGTACCATCAATGGTATAATAGATGGAAGCACCTTCTAAATCTACCGATAAAGTTACCGATTGAGCTGTACTGTATGTACCGCCGGCAGGAGTAAAAATCGGCATAGGCAAAGAAGCCTCCAATAAATCTCCATTGGAACGTGGATAAACCTGTATCGTCGAGACACCTCCAATCGTATAAATAGAAGCGAATCCGATAATATCTCCCATAGCAGCGGCAACAATCGTAGTATCTAAGGTCTTAAACTGATTCCGGGCGACTAATACATTTCCGTCCTGAACAAAATCAATTGTGGTCGCTGATGCAGTTGTAAATGTACCACCATCAGTATAAGTAACTCGATTGATTTTGACTAATTGTGATTCGTATGCTGCAAAATTGTTCATCAAATCTGATGCCGTCAACACCACAGGAGCAATATTTCCGGTGTTCGTAGTCGAAGCTGCCCAATCCTGCAGAGGTATCATTTCTATCAAACCGTTATAAACGGTATACGTCCCAATAATACCTCCGGAGATAACATCCCCTTCGACATAGTTGTTGGTTATCATACTAGTCTGATTATCATATACTAATAAGCCGGCTGTTGCATCTTGAATATAGATGTAACGACCACTGCGATATACGAAGGTAACATCGCCGGTAATCTTATACGGCGTGGTGTTCGTTCCCAAAGTCTCGTTCACAGCCTTGAAAGTAGCAAGGTCGGCAACTTCTGTCGGATAGGTGTAAGTTGCTATAGCAACGTTACTTACGTCCAGTCCTTGTTTATAGGCAATGGCTTTCAGTGTGGTTGTTTGGACAATGCTGATAGGATTTTGATACAAAATTCCGGAAAGAGAATCCGGGGCACTGCCATCGGTGGTATAATAGATTTGAGCGCGCGATACGCGGCAGGATATTTCTACCTGCATCATATCGAAATATACACCTTCCGGAACGGAAAATTCCGGTGTCGCTACGCTGGTTGGTCCTAGTCCAGGCACCTGATAAATCAATACGGAATCTATGTATAATCTGGAAGTTTGAGTTGGAAGTGTTGTTGGCAAAGAAATTGCAAATTTCACTCTGACATAATCATATTGTCCTGAGTCACAAATGTGGTAAGTATATCTACCGGTAGTAGATTGCAACATAAAAATAGAATCTCCCACGTATGTTGCTCCTCCATCGATTGAATAACTAACAGAAACATTCAGATTGTTCGTGTTCTTGGCAGAAAATTCAACTTTCGTGGCATTCTGAACATCGAAATTTGTAAAAGTATAACCGATATTATCCGGTGTGGACGTGTACCAGCGCATTTGCATGGATTGGGCTCCATAAACTGGGGATGTCGTTGAGGGTGTTCCAAAATAAGTTCCCCATTGATATTCCAAATTCAACTCGTCGCCGGTATAAGCAACAGTCTGATTATTGTACGTAGTGCCGGCAGTAAAACCGTCCATCGCTTCAAAACCGGTGGAATAAAAAACGGTATCTATTGGAATCTCAACTAACAGCGTAATTGTTGTAATAACAGTCCCGCTGGTCAATGTCAGTGTTGCCGTTGTACCGATAGTTCCATTATATGTAATGGAAACAACTCCGCCTATCGTATTTGCCGGAAGTGTATTGGTACTCAATGAAAAATCAGGATTACTGCACGATACGATAATATCTTCTGTAAGATTAAAAGCAGAAACGGTGATATTTTGCATTTCGCCCGATGTCGTAAATGTTACAGGATCCGGAGTAGCCTCAATAGCGATGTAAGTTTGATGAACACTGAAAGATACACTATCAATAGCAGGAGGTGTCAAATCCATCAGATTGTTATCAACTAAAGAAACAATGAATGAATAATCCCCTAAGGGCAACGTTAAATTGGCATTTTCAATCACCGACAAAGTGACATCATCTTGGCAATAAAAAACAGTATCCAACGCACCGCTCAATTCAAATTTTATCATTCTTCCGTCTTCATAATTAAAAAACTGCGTTGCAATATCAATATTTACAAAATCATTCTCTTCAAAAATGGCATAATCGGCAGGGGCATTAATGGTAACAGAAGGAACGGTTTCAATAATATCGCTCGGATGACGCGGAGCAATTTGGCATAATAGATTGTTATACACAGCCATACCTATAACGTTGGCTTCGTTCACCGGCGCAGAAATGCCTCCTAATGTGGAATACAAATTATAGCAAGCCATTGAATCTGTCCCTTGGTATAGGGTGATGGATGTACCGAAAGTACCTGCGGCAAAATGCACACCTTCCAATTGAATAAGTTTGGAATCATAAGTGCCCCAATTGCCTAATAAGTCACTCATTGTCACGGAAATAGGAAGAACTGCCGTACCGGCAACTGCCGTAGGATTTTCAAATTCGGGATTCGTCATTTCTTTAATCCC
>Ga0209098_1002958_pt1 | contig 14564 bp, 11 predicted proteins | sample AD_JPNHW1_MetaG_FD_184429 | JGI IMG/M metagenome (GOLD analysis project Ga0209098, IMG submission 184429) | Active sludge microbial communities of municipal wastewater-treating anaerobic digesters from Japan - AD_JPNHW1_MetaG (SPAdes) (version 2) | ecosystem: Engineered > Bioreactor > Anaerobic... | reverse complement strand
CCACCCCCTTCACCGCAGCAGGTTGTACTTCAGGATCGCCCAGAGAGCGCGGAAGCCGTCGCGCCAGCCGATCTTCTTCCCCTCCTCGTAGGTGCGGCCGTAGTAGCTGATGCCGACTTCGTAGATGGGTACGCGGAGTTTGGCGACCTTGGCGGTGATCTCGGGCTCGAAGCCGAAACGGTTCTCCTCTATCTTGATCTTGGCCACGACTTCCCGGCGGAAGACCTTGTAGCAGGTCTCCATGTCCGTGAGGTTGAGGTTGGTGCACATGTTCGAGGCGAGGGTCAGGAACCGATTGCCCATCATGTGCCAGAAGTAGACCACGCGGTGGGCGTCGCCGCCGGCGAAACGCGAGCCGAAGACGACGTCGGCCTTGCCGTCGAGGATCGGCTTGATGAGGCGGGGATACTCCTGCGGGTCGTATTCGAGGTCGGCGTCCTGGATCAGGACGATGTCGCCGGTGGCGGCGGCGAACCCGGTGCGCAGTGCGGCGCCTTTGCCCTGATTTTTCTCGTGGTAGACGATCTGCCCGACGAGCGGGGCGATCTCGCTGCGCAGGAGGTCACGGGTGCCGTCGGTCGAGCAGTCGTCGACGATGACGATTTCCTTCTCCAGTCCGGCTGTCGGGGCTGCGCGCACGGCGTCGACGATGGCGCGGATGGTCTTCGTTTCGTTGAAGCAGGGGATGACGATGGAGAGGCGCATGCGACTATGGTGCTGAGTAATGGGGAAAGCCGGATGGCTGGAAAGCACGGAAGACGGGCGGCGGACGGCAGTGGACCGATGCGGCGGACGGCGCGATGGGACCGAAGTGCGTACATGCGGGAGCGCGCTTCGGGCTTGGGGAGCCGCGCGATTTCTGCGACTTTCCGGGCGCTGCCGTGTTTTCGTCGTGAACGAACCTCCACCCAGTTCATCCGCAGGAATGAGCGACCAGGCCGCCTTTACGACGTTTATGCGCAGCTACCAGGACATGGTTTACACGACCGCGATCCGTCTCCTTGGCAATTCCGCCCAGGCTGAGGACATCTCGCAGGAAGTGTTTGTCCGCGCGTACGAGCACTTCGACGACCTGCGCGACGGTCCCGGCGCGGGGGGCTGGTTGAAGACCGTCACCACCAACCTCAGCATCAATCACATCCAGCGCTACCGGAAGCGCTGGAGCTTCTTCTCCGAGCTGCTCCACCGCAACGACGATGGCGCCGACGCGCCCGAGGTCGATTTCCCGGCTCCGGACAACTTCTTCAACGAGCTCGATGCCGCCGACCGCCGCGAGTGGGTCCAGCAGGCCTTGGCGAAACTGCCCGACAAGCAGCGACTGCCGCTCGTGCTCTACCATTTCGAGGAACTTTCCTACGAGGAGATCGCCGAGCGGCTTGGAGTGTCCCTCTCCAAGGTGAAGACCGACATCCTCCGCGCCCGCCAGGCGCTCGCCCTGCACCTCTCCCGCGCTTCTGCCGAGAAACGCGAACTGACGTCCTGACCCTTTCGAAGCCCCTTTCCTGCCATGTCGAACAACGACCAGCGTCCTTCCCAATCGCTCGAAGCCTTTGTCCACCGCGCGCTGCGCGAGCTGCCCGCCGAGCGGGCGCCCGCCGGGTTGGAGACCCGTGTGTTCGCCGCGCTGCAGGCGCGCCGCCGCTTGCCGTGGTGGCAGGCCGGCTGGCGCTCATGGCCGGTGGTGCCGCGCACCGCCGTGCTCGCCGCCGCGTGCGCCGCGACGGCCGGGATCGCGTGGGCTTCGTTCCTGGGGGTGCGAAGTCTGGAGACGCTTGCGCTGTCGGGCTGGTTCGAGACGCACGCTCCCTGGCTCGTTGTGTGCCGCACCTTGTTCGAGAGCTTGGCCGACACCATCGGGCTGTGCCTGCAGCGTTTCCAACCTTGGCTGTTGGGCGCCGCCGTACTCGCGGTCGGTTCCTACGCCGCGCTGATCGCGCTCGGGTCGGGACTCTACCGCCGCCTTCTTTCCAACCGCTGAAACTTTCCGTACTCCATGAAGCTCCTTCCTCCGTTTCTCTCCTTCGCCTGCGCCTCCTGGCTGGCGCTGGCACCCGTCTCCGCGCTCCGTGCGCAGGAGACGCCTGCGGCTGTCGCGCCGGACGTGGCTGCCGAGCGAGCCGGCGATCCCACTGCTACCTCCACAGCGGAGAAGCCGGCGACCCCGGCGCCGGGCCAGGCGGCCCAGCCGGCTCCCGCATGGATCGACCGCGGGCAGGTGACCGTCTTCGGCGACAACGTGACGATCCGCGAGGACGAGCGCGCCAGCGAGGTGAACGCCTTCGGCGGCAACGTGACTGTGCTCGGTCGCGTCGAGGGCAAGGTTGTCGCCTGGGGTGGCAACGTGCGGCTTGAGGGCCATGCCGGTTCCGTGACGGCCGTGGGCGGCAACCTGTCGCTGGGGCCGAAGGCCGAGGTTGCCGGTGCTGTAGCCATGGTCGGGGGACACGTGGACAATCCCCACCGGGTGTCGCTGCGGAGCAACCCGCTTGAGCTCATGCACCATCTGCCGGCTCCGCCCGACATCCTGCCGTGGCTGGGCGACACGCTGCTGAACGTGCGGCTGCTCGCGCCGCATGTCGGCTGGCCGTGGTTCGCTTTTGCGGCGTGCCTGCTGTTCTACCTGCTGCTGGCCGCGGCGTTTCGCGGCGGCATGAACGCCTGTGCGCAGTCGCTGGAGGAGCGGCCGGGCTCGACGTTGGCGACGGCGCTCGCGCTGCTGCCCTTGCTGCCGCTGTTCACGCTCCTGCTGATCTGTACGGGTATAGGAATACTCCTGCTGCCGTTCCTTGCGGTGGTCCTTCTGTTCGCCGCCGCCTTCGGCAAGGCCGCTGTGCTCACCTTCCTCGGCCGCTGCCTGCTGCGCGCCTTCGGCCTCGGAGATCTTGCCGAGCGAGCCTGGCTCACGGCGCTTCTCGGTGCTGTGCCTGTGGCGCTGCTGTATTGTGTGCCGTGGCTCGGGCTCCTGATCTGGGCGCTCACGCTCTGGATCGGCTTGGGCATGGTGGTCGCGACGGTGATGGAGAAGCGCCGGCGCGAGCGGGCTGCAGCGCGTCCGGGCGAAGCGTCCGCCGCAACCGCGCGCACCGTGGTTGTACCGCCCGCCCCTGTGCCGATGGCGCCATGCGTGCCGTCCGCCGTTGCGCCGGCTGCCGTGGCGGAGCCCGATCTGATGCAGGCGAGCATTCCCTTTGCAGTGTCGGCACCCGGCCTGTGTCCGATGTCGGGCGACGCCGGACCCGGGGCCGCTGCGGTTCCTCCTCCACTGGTCCAGCCGATGGTTCCGCCACCGCCGGTGCCCGGGATCGTGCCGCCGGCGCCTGCGGACGCGACGCTACCGCGTGCGGATTTCGGCGTGCGGCTTGCCGCGCTGTTACTCGACCTTGTGCTGGTGGCCATTGTTGGCGGGATGAGCCTGGTGTTCGCGGTACTGCCTTTCCCGCTGCTGTTCGGCGGCTACGTCTTCGCCTTCTGGCTGTGGCGCGGCACGACGATCGGCGGCATCGTTTTCAACCTGAAGGTTGCGCGGCTTGACGGACGTCCGGTCGACGCGGCGACGGCCGCGGTGCGGACGTTGGCGGCATTCCTGTCGGTGATCCCGGCCGGGCTCGGCTTCCTCTGGTGCCTGTGGGACGATGAGCGCCAGACTTGGCACGACAAGGTCGCCGGCACGGTTGTCGTGCGCGTGCCGAAGGCGACGCCGCTGGTGTAGCCGGTCTGCTCCGGGGGCCCGTCGCGAGATGCGGCGGGCTTTTGGCGTTTGCTTCGTGGGCGAAGGAGCATTCTTTCGGCGACCGTATTTCCCTTGCGGCCTGCAGAGGTGCCGGCCGCGCCCACAAACACTATTCGGAGAACCGATGAACACTCCCACTGTTCCTACGAGCGGAGGCATGCGCACGTTGGTCGCAGGCGTCCTGTCGCCCATGCTGTTGGCTGCCGCCGTGCAGGCGCAGGCTGCCGCGGAGAAACCGGTCGCCCCAGAGCGGACCGGCGGCGACGACAAGGAGGTGATTATCCTCGATCCGTTCGAGGTGGTCGGATCGCGTATCAAGCGAGTTGATCCGGAGACGGTCAGCCCGGTGGTGCAGATCCATCAGGGCGATCTGCGGGCGGCGGGTTTCCCGACCATCGCCGATTCGCTGCGCGCGTTGTCGTTCAACAGCGGCCAGGCGATCACCACGACCGACGCGGGATCGAACTTCGCCCCCGGCGTGAGCACGATGAATCTCCGCGGACTGGGCAACAACCAGACGCTGGTGCTGATCAACGGCCGCCGCGCCGCGCCGTATGCGGCCCCGGCGTTCGACGGCTACCAGACCGTCTTCGACCTCAACAGCATCCCCGACGCGGCTATCGAGAGTGTCGAGATCCTCAAGGACGGTGGCTCGGCGATCTACGGTTCCGATGCCGTCGCCGGCGTGGTGAATTTCAAGATGCGCCGCGACTACGACGGCGGCCAGGTGAAGGTCGAGGTGGGCGACTACTCCGGCACCGGCGGTTTCCGCCGGAAGGGCACGATCACCTACGGGGCTTCCGCCGGGAAGACCAGCATGCTAGCGGTGTTCGACTGGCAGTTGCAGGATCCGATCCGCGCGCGCGATGTGCGCTGGGCCCGCTTCGCGGACAAGAGCGACGTGGCGGCCAAGACCAACCCCCGTTACGCCGGTTCCGGCTGGGCCGAGGTCTCCGTGCCCGGAGTGCCGGCGTTCAAGTCGGAGGCGGAGTATGTCGCCTACGTCTCGAATCTCCCGGAGAACGGATTTACGAGCGATCCGGTCGCCGACGGATGGTTCGACTCGCGCTCCAGCCGCGGCTATCCGGGCTATGTCGATGCCAGCGACGGTTCCAGCTACACCTACGCCGCACCGACATCCAATCCGACCCTCGCCGATGCTGTCGAGGGCAGCAATCCCTACGATTTCCAGGAGACCAACGGCTTCATCCCGCGCGAGGAACGCTACTCGTTCTTCTCCACGTTCCGTCATGAGTTCTCGAAGGCGCTCTATCTCTTCTCCGACATCTCCTTCACCCGCGCCGAGACGAAGGTGACGGCCGCCGCCACCCCGGTCGATCTGGAGAATGAATATCTCTTGTCGGACAACGACGGTTCGGCGCGCCTTACCGGCGCCGGGAACATGATCATTCCCGACTTCAGCCCCTACAACCCCTTCGGCGAGGACTTGTCCTCCGGACGACGCCGGTTGGTGGAGACAAGCAACCGGAACGTCGACGTCACCTCCGACACGCCCCGGATGGTTCTGGGCCTGGGCGGCGATGTGGCCGGCTTCGAGAAATGGACCTGGGAGTCGGCCGCGCTGTACTCGAAGAATCGCGTGAAGGAGAACGCTGTTGTCGTGACCGACGATCGGATGCAGGAGGCGCTCCTGGGCCTCACCCGCGGCGCCGACGGTCGCCTCTCCTGGAACCCCGCCACGCCGCAGGACCAGCGCGAGTACTTCAACTGGTTCGGCCCCAACGACGCCGCCTTCACCGATTTCCTCGTGAGCTTGAACCCGACGGCGGCGAAGATCGAATACTACAGCTTCGACTTCAGCACCGGGGGCACGCTTTGCACGCTGCCCGGCGGCGAGATGGGACTGTCGTTCGGCGCCGAGCGGCGCTGGGAGAAGTTCTCCAACGAACGCACCGTCCTCAACGCCACCGCCAACATCGTCTCCGGCGATTCCGGCGCTAGTAGCGAGGGCGATCGCAACGTTACCTCGGTTTACGGCGAGCTGAACGTCCCCGTGATCAAGCAGGTCGAGCTGCAGATCGCCGGCCGTTTCGAGGATTACAGCGACAAGGACTTCGCGCGGAACGTACGGCCGAAGCTCGGCATCAAGTACCACCCGACCGACTGGCTGGTGCTGCGCGGCTCCTACAGCAAGTCGTTCAAGGCCCCTGATCTCGCCTACCTCTACACCTCGCGCCAGACGACGTTCACGGGCACGCCCGTCTGGGACCCTCTCACGCATAGCCAGATCGCCGAGATGCAGATCGTGACCACCGGCAACCCGAACCTGAAGCCGGAGCTGACCGACAGCTGGTACGCCGGTGTGGTGTTCGAGCCCAAGGGATGCCTCAAGAACCTCCAGCTCTCCGTCGACGCCTTCCGGTACGAGCAGAAGAACGTCCTGGCCCAGCCGAGCACCTACATGGGCTATTCGGCGTTCCTCCTCGATGCCTCGCGCCCCGGCTCGCCCTACTACGGGCGCGTTGTCCGCGACACGCCGGCCGCAGGTGAACAGTACGGACAGGTGCTCTACATCCGCGACGATTACGCCAACCTCTCCGAGGGTCTCACCCAGGGGCTCGATTTCGGTCTCAGCTACCAATGGACCGCCGGCGCCCTTGGCGACATCCTGCTCGGAGCGACCGCGACCTGGTACGACAGGGTTGAGGTCGATGGTACCGAGTATGTCGGCACGAGCCTTAACGCCCGCTGGAACGCGACCGCCTCCATCGGCTGGCGGCGCGGCGATTGGGAGGCCAACGTCTTCGGCGTGCTGCGCGGCGGCCGGACGGGGACCGTCGAGAACGGCTCGGCTTTCACCCCGGACAGCTTCGCGGACCCCGCCGACTACGTCGAGCAGCCCGACGAATTCTACGTCGAGTACGACATCGAGCCGCAGTTCACCCTCAACACCTCCGTCTCCTACAAGGGCTTCAGCAAGCTGACGGTGACGGCCGGAGTGAACAATCTCCTCAATAGCGAACCGCCGCTCGACCCGCAGGAGGTCACGGGCACCACTCCGGGCGTGAACGATTCGAGCCCAGCCTTCTGGTACGTGAGCCTCACGCGGGAGTTCTGAGCCGAGTTCGACGGCTTCTATGCAGCACAAAGGCCCGGTCATCAGACCGGGCCTTTGTTGTCTTCGGCGGCGCGAGCTGCATCTGCCGCCGGCTGTACGATGGACTTCCCGGGTCTCAGGCGCCGCAGCACTTCTTGTACTTCTTGCCGCTGCCGCACGGGCAGGGATCGTTGCGGCCGACCTTCGGCTGCTCGCGATGCACGGTCTGGCCCTTCGGGGCGACCTGTCCTACGTAGACCCATTTGCCCTCCTCGCGGCCGAAGATCGCGGTCTCGAGGTGCTCGTGCTCCTTGCCCTCGGAACGGAATTTCGCGGAGAACTCGACGAGCCCCTCGTTGTCTTCCTTGCCGCCCTTCTCGGTGCGCAGGATCGTCAGCCCGAGCCACTCGGAACTCTCGGCCCAGCGCTTGGCCTCCTCGGCGGAGTAGTCCTTGCGCTGCTCGGAGCAGAGCGAGCGCTCGAGGTGCTCGTAGTTGCGCACGACGTAGGCGGAGTAGCGCGAGCGCATCAACGCCTCGGCCGTGGGCGCGGGGGCGCCGGCGAGGATCGGGCCGCAGCACGCTTCGAGGGACAAACCGGAACCACAGGGACAGTTGCTCATAAAACGGGGATTTATCGGCGGAGGCTGCGGCGGCTGGCAACTCCGGAAGCGGCGGCGGGCGTTGTTCCGGGTCTGGCCGCTGGAGCGCCAGACCTGTGGGTACGATACTGCGTGTGGCGTGTAGCGTTGCCCGTGAGGGCAACGATCCGTGGTTGGCAACCGTTTGCTTGCCCTCCGCCCTCAACCAATCCCGAAGTCGAGCTGGTGCGCTGTCGGGGCCAGCGGCGGTGGAGGTGCGAGGCAGGAGGCGTCGTCGTTGGCCGCGTTGTTGAGCCGAGGATTCACGGCGCGGGCGCGGAGCCGCTCGGCCGGGCAGGGGACGAGCAGTTGCGAGAGCCGCGCGGGCGGAGTGTCGGTATCGAGCCATTCGTCGAGCGAATCGGCCGGGATGAGCGCGGGCATGCGATCGTGAAGCGGGGCCACAATGGTGTTGGGCGCGGTGGTGAGCACGGCGAACGACTCGAATGGCTCCGAGCCCGCTCCGGCCCAGCGCTCCCACAGCCCGGCCAGCAGGAGCAGCTCGCCGCCGGTGTGCTCGAAAAGCCAGGGCATCGGGCCGTGTGCGGTGCGTTTCCACTCGTAGAAGCCGTCGGCCGGCACTGCGCAGCGGCGCAGGCGTAGGGCGTCGCGGAAGGCGGGTTTCTCGGCGGCGGACTCGGCGCGCGCGTTGATCAGCGGCGTGCGCATCGCGGGCTGCGGCGACCATGCCGGCACGAGCCCCCACCGCAGCGCGGCGGCCTCGCGCTTGCGCCCCGGCCGGTTCGCGCGGCGGACGATGGGGAGCGACTGGCCCGGCGCAGCGTTGAAGCGCGGGGCGGTCTCCGGGAAAGCGTCCACGCCGAGCAGCGCGCCCACCTCGTTGCCCGGCCGCAACAACATGAAACGCGTGCACATGGTGCGGGAGTCGGCGCAGCCGGGCTGCGCTCAGTCGCGCGGATCGCGCGAGGAGATGGGGCGCCGGGCGGCGCGCTCCTCATCTGCCGAGGGGCCGAAGGCGGTCTCGTAGGCGGCGACGAAGCTGGCGAGGTTGAGCGCCAGGACCACGAATACGCCGACGATTATGCAGAGCAGGCCGGCGAAGCACAGAGGGATGAATGCGAGGTTGAGGAACAGCAGCCGGAACCAGTGCTTGCTTGCGAGGCGGCGGCTCAGCTCCAGCGCCTCCAGAGGCCGCAGCCCGCGGTCGATCACCAGCAGCGGTGCGAAGACCCAGGCGACCATCAGGTACAGAAACGGCAGTGCGAGCACCGGCAGGAGCGCGAGCGGACCGGCCACCGTGGCGAACTCGGGGCGCACGCCTTTCTGGAAGAACAGGGTGAACAATCCACCGAAGGGATCTCCGCTGAGGACGATCTGCTGCAGCTCGTGACCGGAGAGGACCCCGTCCCGGTGGAGGTTCCAGAACAAGGGTGCGACGGCAAGGAGCTCGAGCAACCGCAGCACGAAACTGGAGACGATGGCGAGCACGACCAGCGATCGGAACGCGCGGGTGAACCCGGCGAAAAGGTCGCCGAAAGTGGCCTCCTCGCCGCGGTTGATCCGCAGCAGCAGCCACGACGCTCCCGAGAACAGGACCATAGGCAGCAGCAGCGCGAGCGCAGGCCCGAGGCGCGGGATGCTTGCTCCCGCGAGCGCCAGCAGGAACGCGACGGTGCAGGCTCCCACCGAGAGAAACGGGCGCGCGGCGACGATTTCCCAGCCGCGGCTGAGCATGTCGAATACGCTCAGCCGGTACCTGCGCCCGGCGCAGGCGCGCGCCGCCTCGGCGGGATCCGACTCGGCGGGGCTTGCGGTGGAGTTGTCGGCGTTGGTCGCGGGCTCGGGCGATGTACCGGCGGCGGGAGCGGCGGCCGGCTCGGCGGACTGGACTCCCGGAAGGGGCGGCGTGGCCGCGCGGACACCCAGGGCGGTGGCGAACTCGGGCAGTTCGCCCAGCGCGAGCCAGGCCTCGGAGCTCTCGGGCCTGACCTGCGTGCGGGCGTTGGCGCGGTTTTGCGCGATCCATTGCTCGATCTGGGCGGCCGTCACGGGGCCGTACTCGCGGCCGTCGCCGCCGATGATTCGGTACATGCCGCCAGATTGCGGGCGGGTGTCGCGGGGGCAAGGCGGCGTGCTGCGGATTCGCCCGGTTCGGGGGGGCGAGGCCGCGGCCGCCGGCGATCAGGCAGCGCTGCCGGGGCTGTGTTTCCGGCGTTCGACCAGTGCGAGGATGTTGTTTCGTGTCTTCGGATTCTGCCAAGCGCGCTCCATCGCTTCGTCGTGGCCGGCGATGGCCCAGGGGGCGAGAGACTGGAGCGCGTAGAGCACGTCGATCCGCTTGTCGGCGCTCATGCCGGCGAAGGGCGCCGCATTGGGGAGGTGTTGGATGAGTTTGCCGATCCGATGGGAGAGGAGGCTTTCCGTCTCGCCGAGGGAGACGAGGAGTTGCCCGCCGTCGCGAAACCGCAGAACCAGCTGGTGTGCCGTGCCCAGCTCGACCCCATGGCTGCGCAGCTCGCGGTCCAGACGGTAGAACCAGACGAGGTCCTCCAGACAGCGCAGGTCGGCCTGGAGCGTGCAGCCGTAGTAGAACCACCCCGGACCGATCCGGATCGCGGAGTGGTGCCGGTATTTCCCGGTCGTCGACCAATTGCCCATGCCGAAGGGGAATCCGAACCGGATAGGCGCGCGGACGGTCCAGCCTTCATCGAGCTTGGCCTCCACTTCCTCGAGACTGGCGCATGCTGGCGAGCGCGCGAGCGATTGCGCCAACGGATGGGCTCCCAGGCTCATGGAGCGCCGAAGCGCGCGGCCGAGGCAGAAGACTCCGCTCGCCGCCAGTACGCCGGGGATGAACGGCACCGGCCACCAGCGCCCGGCGACTGCGGTCGTCTCTTCCTGCGAGCGGTCTTCGCTGATGCCGTCTGCCGCTGGCGCGACGAGGCGCCTCCAGTACGGACGCTCGAGCGCGATGGTCCAGAGAATGGCGAGCGTGAGCAGCAGCAGGCCGAGCCTGGCGAGGTTTCGGTTGAGGCGGCGGATCTCGGAGGCGAAGTAACCGGTGATCATGTGGCGACTGTTTTTGGACTTCTGATACGGACCCGGCGCGTACGGTGCGCCAGGCGCGGGTAGCAGACCGATCTCGCGCCGGCCGGGCAATCCCTCTGGGGCGAGCGGGCGTGCGGCCTGCCCCACGGGCTTTGCGATGCGCAGCGCGGGCTAACCCGTGTGCAGGCGTGCGAGTGCCACGGCGCAGGCCACTGCGATGCCACCGCCGAGGAGCGACCGCGGCGCGGGCCGATCGCCCTCGATCCACCAGCTCAGCGGGATGACGGCGATTGGGCAGAGTGCGACGATCGGCAGCACGATGCCGCTGCGGGTCGTCGCCAGCGCCCACTGATAGCAGCCCACGCCGAGCACCGGTCCGAACAGCGCCGAGGCGAGCAGGATCCGGCGGAAGCGCGCGACCTTGAGCTGGCCGAGCAGCGCGGGCCAGCTGCGCTCGTCGGCGCGATTCCGCCAGAACCACCACGCGACGCCGCTGCACACCACGCCGCCGAGGATGCGCTGAAACGCCGCTGTGCCGCCGTCGATTCGCACGCCGGAGGCGAGCGACAGCTCGTAGGCGTGGCGGCTCACCACGGCACCCAGCGCCTGACCCAGCGCCGCCAGCACGCCGAACCCGGTGCCGCTCCAGAATGCGTTGCGCGGTTGGTCGTTTCTGTCGGTGGGAATCAACGCCAGGAAGACGCCAGCGAGAATCCCCGCACCGGTCAGCAGCTCGGCTGCGGAGAGCGCGGTGCCCAGCCAAAGCCACTCGATGGTGGCGGCCAGTGGCGCGGCGAGGCACTGGGTGAGGAGGAGTGTGAGCCGCGAACCGATTCGCGGCAGTGCGAAGTACAGGGCGATGTCGCCCAATCCGAAGCCGATGGCCCCGCTGAGCATGTACCACAACAATCCGGCGCCCGCCGTGGCCTCGCCGAAAGCGAACGCCCAGGCGGCGAGCAGCGCGGTGGCGAGGAGGAGTCGGCTGAAGTTGGCCAGCGTGCTGCCGAGCGAGCCCACCAGCTTGCGCGCGAAGATGGCGCTGAACGACCAGAGGACAGTGGTGAGGAAGGCGAAGAGCACGGAGGATTTTGCGGAATGCGGAGCGCGGATTGCGGAATCGGCCCAGCGCGGACGTTGGATGGCGGGACAGGATCGGGCGATCCGGCTTGCCTGCTCAAACGGGAAACGCAGCGAGCATTCATCCTGTTGCATATGCCGTGTCGCTACGTTCAACTCTGCGCCTCAATGGATCACCTCACACGGCTCGAGCAGCAGAGCATCTTCATCATCCGCGAGGCCTACCACAGTTTCGATTCGATCGTGATGCCCTGGTCGATGGGCAAGGACTCCAACGTCCTCATCTGGCTGGCGAAGAAGGCGTTTCTCGGGCGCGTGCCGTTTCCGCTCCTGCATGTCGACACGACCTACGAGTTCCCCGAGATGTACCAGTTCCGCGAGTGGGCGACGAAGTACCACGGCGTCGAGGTGAAGGTCGTGATCAACGAGGAGGCCCGCCGCCGCGGCATCGGCTACGAGACGCACGATGCCCTCACCGTCACCCACGAGCTCAAGACCCTCGCGCTCCAGAAGGCCCTCGCCGAGGGCAAGTGGCAGGCGCTTATCACCGGCGTGCGCCGCGACGAGGATTCGACGCGCGCAAAGGAGCGCTACTTCTCGCCGCGCAACAAGGACAACGAGTGGAACTACAAGGACCAGCCCCCGGAGTTCTGGAACCAGTTCGCCACCCACGTCGGTCCGGGCGAGAACGTCCGCGTGCAGCCGATCCTCGATTGGACCGAGCTCGACATCTGGCTCTACATCCGGCGCGAGGGCATCCCGATTCCGAGCCTCTACTTCGCCCGCGACGGCAAGCGCTACCGTTCGCTCGGCTGCTGGCCGATCACGCATCCGGTTCCGAGCAACGCCTCCACAATCGACGAAATCATCGAGGAGTTGCGCACGACGAAGACCGGCGAGCGCGCCGGCCGTAGCCAGCAGGACAACGCCGAACGCAACGCCATGCAGAAGCTCCGCGCCAAGGGCTTTTTCTGACACCGGATTACGGATCTCGGTCTGCGGATGGTCAACTATTCCGCTCCGAACCGCTCGCCGCCACCATCGTTCCGACAACATCCAGTTTTCATCCTTCCCGTGTCCGCCACTCCGCACTCCGCAACTGACGATCCGAAATCCCCTGCTCCCGACCCGAAGTGGGGCTACGTGCCCGCGCGCCCCTCGCCCGGCAGCTCCACGACCGGCGAGCCGCCGCGGCTCTATGTCGTCGTCGTCGGGCATGTGGACCACGGCAAGTCCACCTTCATCGGCCGTCTGCTTCACGACACCGGCTCGCTGATGGAGGGGAAGATCGAGCAGGTGCGCAAGGCCTGCGCCGCCGAGAACATGGAGTTCGAATACGCCTTCCTCCTCGACGCGCTGCTCGAGGAGCAGGAGCAGAACATCACCATCGACACCACGCGCATCCCCTTTCACACCGCGCTGCGCGAGTACGCGATCATCGACGCTCCTGGGCACACCGAGTTCATTAAGAACATGGTCACTGGCGCCGCGTCCGCCTCCGCCGCCTTTCTGCTCATCGATGCGCAAGAGGGCATCAAGGAACAGTCGAAGCGTCATGCCTTCCTCCTCTCCCTGCTTGGCGTCGGCCAGCTCGTCGTGCTTGTCAACAAGATGGACCTCGCCGGTTACGGCGAGGGGCGTTTCCGGGAGATCGTCACCGAGTACACGGCATTTCTCGACACGCTCGGGCTGAAGCCCGCGTGCTTCATCCCCATCGCCGCCAGGCACGGCGACAACGTCGCCGAGCGCAGCGCGCGCATGCCCTGGTATCGGGGTCCCACGGCGGTGGAGGCGCTCGACGCGTTCGACGACAACAACGACCTCCTGACCAAGCCGCTGCGCTTTGTCGTGCAGGACGTCTACCGCTGGGACAGCAAACGGGTGTTCGTCGGCCGGGTCGAGTCGGGCGTGCTCAAGGCCGGGGACCGGCTGGTGTTCTCGCCCGGCGGCAAGACCTCGACGGTTGCCGCGATCGAGCGTTGGAACGCACCCGAGCGAGCCACCGCCGAGACTGGCGAGTCCGTCGGAATCTCCCTCACCGACCAGATCTTCGTCGAACGCGGGCACATTGGCACTCACGAGGGGACCGGCGCCTGCGAGGGCCAGCAGCTCCGTGCCCGCATCTTCTGGATTCAGCAGGAGCAACTGCGCATCGGACACCCTCTCACCCTGCGCCTGGCCACACAGGAGACCGCCGCGGAGGTCGTCTCGATCGAGAAGGTGGTCGATGCCACGACGCTCAAGCCCGTCGCGCGTGCGGGCGGCGACGCATTCGTCGCCCGGTACGAGGTCGCGGAGGTGACGTTGCGCACACGCAAGCCGCTCGCGTTCGACACGGCGGGGCGGATCGCGCCGACCAGCCGTGTTGTCCTCTACACCGGGCGCGCCGCGAGCGGCGGCGGGCTCATCCTGCCGGGGCCCTATTTCCAGCGAGGCAAGGAGGGCGGTGTAACCGAGAATCTGTTCTGGTCGGAGGACGCGGTCACCCGCGCCGCCCGCGAGGCCCGCAACGGGCACCCCGGGATGATCGTATGGCTCACCGGGCTTTCCGGTTCGGGCAAGTCGACGATCGCCGTGGCGCTGGAGCGGCAGCTCTTCGCCTCGGGCCGGCAGGTGTACCTGATCGATGGCGACAATCTACGGCATGGCCTCAATGCCGGGCTGGGTTTCTCCGCCGCGGATCGGAGGGAGAACATCCGCCGTGCTGGCGAGGCGGCCAAGCTCCTCGCCGAGGCCGGGCAGATCGTGATCACCGCGTTCATCTCGCCGTTTGCCGCCGACCGCGACGCCGTGCGCGCCATCATGGATCCGGGCCGCTTCGTCGAGGTGTACGTCAATGCGCCGGTCGAGGTGTGCAAGGCCCGCGATCCGAAGGGGCTCTATGCGCGTGCGGAGCGGGGTGAGATCAAGGAGTTCACCGGGGTGAGTTCGCCCTACGAGGCGCCTGTCCACCCGGAGATCGAGCTGCGGACCGACCGGCTCGACGCCGCGCAGGCCGTCGAGCGTCTCCTCGAGTTTCTCGCGCCAAGACTCGAACTTGGCCGGCAATG
>Ga0209098_1002957_pt1 | contig 14566 bp, 8 predicted proteins | sample AD_JPNHW1_MetaG_FD_184429 | JGI IMG/M metagenome (GOLD analysis project Ga0209098, IMG submission 184429) | Active sludge microbial communities of municipal wastewater-treating anaerobic digesters from Japan - AD_JPNHW1_MetaG (SPAdes) (version 2) | ecosystem: Engineered > Bioreactor > Anaerobic >... | reverse complement strand
GCAACCCGGCACTTACTTTATTCATGACAGCAATCCATCCACGTGGTCGAAAAATGCGCTGGGAATTGGCTTTGTGGAAGTGATAGGCATTGAAAAATAACCCAGACTAAACTGACTGTAGAACAACTAAATCAGAAACCTAAAACCTCAACAACATGCCATTTTGCAGTAATTGCGGTACCTCACTGAAAGAGGGAGCCGTTTTTTGCCACGAATGCGGTACCCGGAATAACATACAAGGACCGGCTCAAACTCCGCCGCCGGTGCAGGCTCCACCGCCAGTTTACCAGGCTCCGGCAGCACCTCCACCTCCGCAGCAGCAGGCACCTCCACCTCCCGCACAGCCACAGGTTCAGATGGGGCCGATTAAATTTGAAGTGGTAGAAAAGGAAACCCTGAAATTTCTGAAAGCAGAACTATCGAGCAGCGCTATCCGTTATGAATCGGGAGGCATGTATTATATGCAGGGCAACCTCGAGATGGAAGCTAACCTTCCGTCAGCGGGAGGATTCCTGAAATCGATGGTTACAAAGGAAGCAGCTGTTAAACCGATTATTCGCGGAACAGGCACCGTATGGTTTGAACCTACTTTCGGTAATTTTACCATCATGGAGCTCAAAGGCGACGAATGGATTCTCGACAAAGGTGCCTACTATGCTTCGGAAATGGGAATTGAAATTGGTTCGTTCACCAACAAATCAATGTCCGGGCTGTTTTCAGGAGAAGGATTCTTCCAAACCAAAGTCAATGGTTACGGAAAAGTTATTATACTTTCGAACGGGCCGCTGGAAACCATAGAGCTGAATAATGGCAAGCTGGTGGTTGACGGCTCTATAGCCGTAGCACGGCAATCCAGTGTGCAGCTCACGGTTGCCAAAGCAAGCAAAGGTATTTTCGGTTCGATGATTTCAGGTGAAGGCATTGTAAATACGTTTACCGGTACCGGCAAAGTGCTTATTGCTCCTGCAGCCAACCGTTACATCACCCTGGTCAATTATCTGTCAAGCATACACCGGAGGGTGATGCAGTTGAAGAATTCATAAAATGGATAGGATAGCAAGTTAAAAGAGGAGATTTCACATAAATGACAGCTTCTCTTTTAATTTTTTCAGATTATTTAATCTGGTACATTAATCCAAAATTTAGTGAATGGCCCAACTTGTTATTAAAAGTCTCCTCAGCTGAATAGTAAACAGTATGAAATAATCCATCTATAGACCCGCTACAGCTAATCTCAAATCTATTGGTAACAGAGTAAATAAAACCTCCCTGAACAGAAGTTATTGGTATTCCGGCAGGCAAACCAAAGGCTATGGTTGGTTTGAAATGTTTCTTACCGAAAACATACTGCAAACTAAAAGGAAGTTTAATTCTGTATTCGTGTTGTGTAAGATCGGGATTTGATCCGATATTATAGATTTGCCTTAGGTAATAAGGCCTTTCTGAATAGATGAACCCTGTCTTAACAAATAGATTTTCATTTATAAAAGGGCATCCTATATGGACCAAAACACCTATTTGCGGACTATAAAATGAATTATAGCGTGTCATTCCCGAAAGAACTTCAAGCATATATTTAACATTCGGCAGGTTTTTTGTATAATTAATACATTCATATTTGTTGCAAACAGCATTGTGGTAATCAACCGATAGCTTAACCAAATCTCTCTGATTTAAATAATCCATTTTTTCAATTCTCGGGGAAAGTTCTGGCGCTTCCGACATATAGAGTTTGAGATATCCTATATATTTGTTATTTTTGACTGAATAACTCATACCGCCGCGATTCTTAAGATTTTTTGTTTCATCTACCAATTCTACCAGACCTTTATTCTCTTTTTCAATGAAGAATCTTATAGAGTGTTGAATGGTTAACAAATTAATTTCGCCATCAACCAGAAATTCAAGGAAATACCATTTTTGAAAAACCAATTTTCTATCCGTTTCTTCTATTTTTCGGGAAACATAATATTTTCCGCCTACGATTCTGAACGCGTCGATTTCGTTGTTGGGCAGATATGTGGCAATATCAGCACCTAATTTTTTAAACCAACAATACTCTTGGTTTTTACTCATATTGCCAATTCCTTTTATTGTATCAAATTGATTGACAATTATATATGCTGGTTTTAATTCTTCTTGAGCAAAAACGATTCTACATGATAGGAATAAATAAAGTAAAATCAGGAGATTTCTTGGTTTCATTTTAATATGAATAGAATGAGGATTTGTTTGTGATTCAGAAATATTTTAAGGTATCAAGACTCGCTTGTTTTATGAGCAATTTAAGGAATGAGCCTAACGATTTTTACGTAAAAATAGGGGGAAAGCACAACTTTTTAAAAATTTTCTATAAATCTGGTTTTCTCACCCAAGTTTTTTCGTTAGATATTCCCCTATCCGTTCTGCCTCATCCATTTTGCCGGAAGGAACCGGTACACGCGCCACTTCTTCCTGCCTGCCGTTACGTGTTGGCATCGAATAGTAAAACTCAAGAATAGGAGGGTACTCATCGGTAACCAGCACTACCTGGTCGAGGCGGGCCCCCAGCTTAACCCACAGGTGAAACATCCGGCCGACAATTACACCTTTTTCGGAGATGAGAACCTTGCCTTCCGATTTCTTCAGTTTATTATAGCGCATACGTGGCGCCAGGAAGGCGGGAATTGCCACCACAGGAATAATTGCCAGCGATATGTAAAGTATGAGTATATCCTTTACCAGGACTAAAAGTATGACTCCTACAATAACGCATATCGCTGATATGAGAAGAAACAGGAATTTCTTGGCTTTCTTTTCTTCTTCGAAATCAATTGAGGTAAATTTTTCCCATTCATAAGGTTCATACTGCCACACAGCCAAACGACCTTCTCCTGCCAATATCCTGTCGAGTTGCTTTGCCCTTGACCGGTATATCAGTATAACCACAACACTCATGATCACCATGAAGAAAGAGACAAACCCCAGGGCAAATCCGCCATCCATACCATCGAGGCCTATGAGGGAGGGCAGAAAAATGAGGAACATAAACACAAACATCAGGATAACCCAGAGCCGGACAATACGGCGTTGGGAGTTTTTCATGGTAAATGAATCAGTGGTGAAACCTGCGTTTTCCGATCCGGTGTTAGAACCAGAATTCATTTGTCCGGGCAAGGCGGGACTTGCTGCCGGCAGATTGATGCTGGCGCCGCAACCGCCGCAGAAACGGGCATCGGGTTTAAGTTGGGCTCCGCAGTTGGTGCAAAAGTTCATGGATCGATTGTTATTATTCAACATCACTCATTGATCTTAATTTCAGTTTGGAGGATTTCCACAAAATCCAATCTTGATTAATCCGCCTTTACTGTAATTGATACCGCAAGTTACAGTTTCCTTCGGACCAGAAAGGTTCACTCTGTAAGGTGAAAGGTATGAAATTAAAGATTCTCCTTCTGCTTTTACATAAAACTCTGACATTGAAGGACTTTTTACCGGAATATTTTTGAATTTGAAGGTATAATCCCATGAGAAATATTTATCATTTTTATGCCAAAACACGTCTCCATTTATCTTGACGGGTTGAGAATTTGAAACATTTCCGTTGATTCTCCATTGATACTGGAAAGCACCCACAGTGCAGGAACCGGTTGTGCTAAAATTGTTCCCCGACCATTTCAACTCATCATTAACAATTCCAAATGTATGTCCAAAGGTCCCATTGACTAGTGTTTGATACCATTGGTCATGGTCAGGATTTCCGGTACTATAATCTGACATGGCATCCTCAATAGTTATATAAAAATAAGGCAATTTAGCAAATTCCTTTTCTGCACTTCCACACTCAAATTGCTCGGATTGAACGCTAACGCCACCGAATTCAATGTAAGCTGATACTTTATCACCCTCTTCCCCAAAAGAAAGTTCTTTGCATTCAAACAGCCCTTCATGAGCAACCACTTCAACCTCGTTCTTTATCCTGAAATTCTTATCCTTAAGTTGAAGTGTAACGGTTCCGGAATATGCTATTAATTCTGGATATTCATCATCCACAATGTGCGAAATCGCACCCTTCACAATATTGTTTTCAGCCGATTTGATTTCAACTTTTAGTTTCGGAATAAACAGCCTGATTGCATTGGTTCCTGCTTCAATGATATTAGGAAACAAAACTGCTGCCTGCGATTTTACACATTCCATATCCACTTTGGGTTCACACATTCTGGGTATATACTTCGCAAAGTATTCGCGGTCAACGCATTCCTTAATACCAATGGATGAATAATAGGCGTGATCTGATTCATTGTAGGTCATATTTTGCAGTAAGGGCGAGGTATATGCAAAATCAGGATGGGTTATTTGCTTCTTCTCATTTCCGTATTTATCAATTCCTGAAATGGTTTGGTTGGTAACAAAATTTGTGTTTGTAAAAACAGCCAATGCATGCGCAATTTCCCTAACGCTCTTAAAGTCCCTAAACTGCTGTTTGAGGGTTGCATCGGGAATGCCGGAAGCCAATTCATTAAATGTTTTTTCATTGTCGCGACGGATAATATCCACCAGTTCTTCATAGGGATCAGCATCCCCGAACCAGGTATCATAATCCAAAACGGGGGAGGGATGAGCATCATTCCTTACATGAGGCGGGCAACCGTTATCGGCAATCATATGCAGGGTTTCGCCAAGTGATCGCCAGGCCTTGGCCATAAACTCATTCCTTTTATCTTTCTTAAGTTCATGGAGTGCCATTTGCATCCACATCTTTCCGCGTTCCCAGGTGTACTGGTGCGATTGTGCATCTGCGGAAAGATCGCCAGGCTTGCCAAGCGCCCATTCAACCCCATCAGTGTGAGGATTCGACAAGGCATATTTTTGCAACGTCCCCATCACTTTCGAATTTGCAATATCTGTAAGATAACGATCACCCTCATTACGGGTAGGGTCGTAGAAGTGCCTGAGGGAAGCTGGAATTTCCGGCACATCGGCTGAAAATCCGCCACCCATTATCCATTGTTTAGTAGTCCTTTCGGTTAATCCCTCATCACAATAAACATCTATAGTGCTGTATTTGTCAGCTACGGCCCCAATATCTCCAATTACACCAGCTGCGGCAATATCGTTGGCGCTGAAATACCCGTTCTTTACTACTGCATACCCTTTCAGCTTATCTGCCTGATCAAAATTGAATGTGTATTTCTGAAATTCTTTTAATGAAAATTCTCCCTGGTTATTCCGTTTTAGGAAAGCATCCACCATCATGGCATTCAGGTCAGGATGCACTTTTTTATTACCATAGCTGGTGAAAAGCAGGATGAGGGATATACCGGACATTAACAATAACGGGAATCGTACTATTTCGTTAAGTTTAATGAGCATGGCTGCATGTATCAATTTAAATCCAAAGTTTTTCGTGTAGCAAAACTAGCTCTCCAGAGTGTTTTCCCGAAGGCAGTGGCAACCCAATTTCCGGTAAGCATATTACCAGCAAACGTACCGCTAAGGGTATAAGTGAAATCATCTACAATGGTTACCGCCGTAAACCCGTTACCTGCAAAGCTTATCCTGGTTCCCGGATTGCTTCCGTCTTTAAGCGGGGTGAGATGCTGCGGCAAAAACACTGTGATAAATTGTGCGCTATTGTATACTGTGTATTTCAGGCCGCTTATATTGTAATAATCCTTTCCATCCTGAGGTTTCATTATTTCAAACTTTATCTTAGGAGATTCTTTAGCCTGGGCCACAACATAGTTTCGGCTTTCAATTGCGGCATTGATGCGAGCTACACTTGATTCTTTTGAGTTTTGAACTTCCCTTTCCCATGTCGCAGGATTATTATCCGGAGTTGTATTTTTCAGCCACCGCTCAAAATCAGCTTCAGCCCAATTGGCTGCATTGAGTTGAATGTCGTAGGTGCCTTGATATATGCCTATAACATCGCCTGTTTCGCTTCCTTCGAAATAATCTGACCTAACCTCTACACCGCCGAATTCTATTTTTGCACAAACTTTTTCACCCTTTGCCAACTTTAAGTTAGTTTCGAAAACACCTTCCTGAGCATTCGCATCCTTTTCATCAATCAATTTATTGCTGCTGTTTTTGATTTCAAGGGTTACCTTGCCGGTATAAAATATTTCCTGTAAATATTCATCATCGGTGGCATGACTGATTGAGCCTTTTATAATCCCTTTTTCTAGTGAATTTATTTCGACTGTGAATTTTGGTATGAACAGCTTTATCACATTTGCCCCAGCCTCAACCAGGTTAGGCACCAGAACTTTAGCCTGCGATTGCACACAGAAAATATCAACAAAAGGCTCACAATATTTTGGGACCATATTGGCGAAATAATAACGATCGGTGCATTGTTTTATTCCTGTTGACGACACATAGCAGTAGCTAACGGGGTCATAAGTCATTTGATCGAGTACCGGAGAAAAATACGGGTATTGCGGATGGGTTATCTGTACTCTGAAATTTCCCTCTCTGTCCTTGCCTGAAATAGTCTCATTGGTTACAAAATTGGTATTGGTGAAAACAGCCAGGGCATGAGCTATCTCTTCAGCCTTGGTAAAACTTTTAATCTGTTGTTTCAGAGTTGGATCGGGTAAACCTTTGGCAAATGCGATAAAATCGTTTGGATAATCGCGACGAATGATATCCATCAACTCTTCATATGGATCGGGATTTCCGAATAAGGAATTATTACCCCACAGGGGTGAAGGATGTGCATCATTTCGCACATGCGGAGGGCACCCGTGATCGGCAATCATATGCAGCGTTTCACCCAGCGAACGCCAGGCCAAAGCCATATATTCATTTTTCTTATCCTGGTTGGTTTCTTTCAGGGCCATTTGCATCCACAGTTTTCCGCGTTCCCATGTATACTGGTGATCCTGGGGGCCATTCGATTTATCGCCGGGTGTACCTAAAGCCCATTTCAAGCCATCTGTTTTTGGATTGGTGAAGGAATATTTCTGCAACGATCCCATGATTTTTGCATTGGTAATGTCGGTAAGGTACCGATCACCGGCAGGCCTTGTTGGATCATAGAAGTGGCGTAACGAGGCTGGAATTTCAGGTACATCAGCCGAATACCCACCCGTGATGATCCATTGTTTGGGAGTCATTTCGGCAGGTCCTTCTTCAGCATAAACCATGGCAACCACATTTTTTTCGACCATGGCTCCAATACCTGCGATTACACCCCCCGCTGCAACATCATTAACATTGAACAAACCGTCTTTCGTAACGGCCGTTCCTTTTATTTTTCCCAGACCTTCAAGGTTAAACGAATAATTATTAAAGCTATTTGTTTGAAAGCTACCCTGTTTATTCTGTTTCAGAAATGATTCAATCATTAGTGAATTCAGATCAGGATGCACTTTTTTATTGCCATAGCTGGTAAACAAAACGATCATGATAGAGCCTGCCAAAACCAGCAAGGGAATCCTGAAGTCTGTGATTGTTTTCATGACTTTAGAGAATTAAAACCGCATCAATTTCCATTTTCCATCTTCACCAAGGCAAAAATCAACGGTAAATGTGCCATCGGCCGAATTGAATTCGTAAACTGCAAAGCGAGCCGTTGCGTAAAGAAATTTCCGGGTTTTAAAGTCGTTGCCAAAAGCCGCCATATGCGGTTTCAGTTCATCGAAAAATTCCCGTTTCTGTTCCAGGGTGGCAGGCGATAAAATCTCGGCGAGTTTTACTGTATCTGCTGCAAGGAAAACACTTTCGACTGCTGCAGCAGAGCTGTCAATTTTAACCTTATCGTATTTTTCTTCCTCGTACAGAGCCGACAGGTCAGCAGAAGATTCCTTAGGTTCGAAGGTTCCGAAGAAGTACAATGCGGCTCCGGCAGCTACAAGCAGTACAATTGCGCTCACCGCAAAAACCAGGATTTTTTTACCTTTCTTCTTTTTCGGTGGATCTCCGGATTGCGGTGCCTGCACCCGTTGGGGTGGAGGTAGGCTCACAGGCGGAGGTGCCTGAACCGGAGGAATATTCGCTGCGGCAGGCCGCACCGGGGGTGGAGGTTGTACAGTCGCTATTTGTGCCGGCCTTCCGCAGGTAGTGCAGAATTTAACACCTGGCACAAGCGGGGTTCCGCATTTTGAACATAAAGGTTGTTGTGGAGGTGTTACCGGTAACGGTTTTACTTCCTCTTTTACAAGCTGCCCGCATTTGCTGCAGAATTTAGCATCGGGCTTAAGCTGGTTTCCACAATGGGTGCAAAAGTTCATGGCCGTACTTTTTGTGCTGTTTTTCTATGTCGTTTTAAAATCATTCTAATTAGAGTAGTCGTTTATTTTAACGGTTGTAAACGATCCACTTGCCAGCTGGCTTCCCGAATAACTGCACGTCCAACTGCCATTCAGGTATGTACCCGAAAAAGTCGCCCTTATCTGGTACGTTAAGTTTTCCGATTCAACCTGAACATCAAAACCCGAATTAGTGTAACTGCCTGTACATTTACCCATAGCCGGATCGGTAGTTTGCGAAAGAAAATAGGGAAGGTATACTGTATTTCCACCGCTGCGCACAAAGTACCGGTTGGTCGTGGGTGCAAATGATTCAGCTGGTTTTTTGGCATCATAAATAGTGAATAGAATGGATAACTCACCTTTTCCACCGTTCTTTAACCATTGTATCCCTTCAAGTTCATTTTTAACTGTTGCCCTTACGTCATATTCTCCGGCGGCCCTTGCTTCGGCATTTAAGTTTGGATTTAACCTGGACATGTGCATTTTTAAAAGCGTAGATTCCGATACTTCGACGTTGTATTTACCCTTGTAAGTGCCAAAAATATTGTCATTAACACCCATAAATTCAGGTGATTCCACCGTTACTCCTCCAAACTCTATTTTTGCAATTGCCTTATCCTCTTTGGCAAGCTTGAATCCGTCCTCCTCAAAAATTCCGTCTTTTGCCTGTAAGGATATCTTCTTTTTTTCGCGGTTGCTTTTATCTTTAATTATCAGCAATACCTCACCTGAATATTTGATTTCTTTGGTATATTCATCATCGGTTTTATGTTTAATTTCTCCTTTTAACAAGCCTTTATCCAGTGATTTGATTTCGATACTTAGTTTGGGGATATAAAGGCCGATCACTTTTTTTCCTGCTTCAATAATATTGGGAAACAGCGCTTTAGCCTGCGATTTTACGCATTCAATATCAACAAACGGATCGCAAATTTTAGGTATCAGGTCTGCAAAGTAATAATGATCAGTACATTGGTTTATACCTGCAGCAAAACTGTACATATAATTATCAGCATTATACTTCATGTTTTCGAGCAGGGGCGATTTATACTCATCTCCGGGATGGGTACGTTGCCTCCACGAAACACCATTTTTATCCTTTCCCGAAATAGTTTCATTGGTAACAAAATTGGTGTTGGTAAACGCTGCCAATGCATGGGCTATATCAACAGCTTTATTCATTTTTTCAATACTGTTTTTCAGGTCTGAATTGGGGCTGCCTTTCGCAAAATTTACAAATATCTGCGGGTCTTCGCTTCTGATGATATCAATGAACTCCTCGTAAGGATCGGGATCGCCGAACCAGGTATTGTTTCCCCATACCGGCGAGGGGTGTGCATCGTTGCGCACATGCGGCGGGCAGCCATTGTCGGCAATCATATGCAAGGTTTCTCCCAGGGAGCGCCAGGCTTTAGCCATATATTCATCCTTTTTGTCTTTATCAGTTTCTTTGAGTGCCAGCTGCATCCAGGCTTTTCCTCTTTCCCATGTGTACTGGTGCGATTGAACATCTGCTGAAAGGTCGCCTGGCGTGCCCAATGCCCATTGAACCCCATCGGTATGAGGATTGGTTAAAACATACTTTTGCAGCGATCCCATGATCTTTGCATCAGCAATATCAGTAAGGTAGCGGTTGCCTTCGTCCTTTGTCGGGTCATAAAAATGCCTGAGCGAAGCGGGTACTTCGGGTACATCGGCTGAATAACCACCGTGTGAAATCCAGAATTTCGGTGTCATTTCGGCCGGACCCTCCTCCGAATATCCATAACCAAAACCGGCAGCCGCCACATCATTAGCACTGAAAAAGCCATCCCTGGTAATAGCGGTACCTTTTAGAGTAGCCCCCTGTAAAAAATAGAATGTGTACTTTTTAAATTCCGGTTGTGAGAAATCGCCTTTGTTGTTTTGCTTTAAAAATGCAGCAACCATAAGTTCGTTGAGGTCGGGATGAGCCTTTTTATTGCCATAACTGGTGAATAGAACAATAATCATGGAGCCAAAAAGCACCAGTAGAGGAAGGCGGAATTCATTAATCGTTTTCATGGTTCAAACTCCTGGAATAGCTTTTATTTCATTTTGTTAACTAAAATTCTTTAGTTGTTGAAAACTACTGAGATATAAGTTTAAAATTTATAAAATCACGAAGGAATTCTATACCCGCATTTCCCACAGAATCTCTTACCGGGAGTAAACGCCGCCCCGCACTGGGGGCAGAATTTTGGCGAAGGTGACTGTGATGGCAAGGTTGGAGCAGCAAACGGTACCTTTTGGGCAACAGGCGTGGCAACCTTTTTTACTTCAGTCCTTGGCGCAGCAGGTGATTGTATCTGTTGTTTAATTGATGATGATTTACTCCTTTTCCGCCGGATAACCAGAACCAGAACCATGCAAACAATGAAAAAAGCCAAAACTCCGATACCTATTTTCTGGTAAAGAGGATTTTTCCATACAGGAGCAGAGGTATTTTCGGCTTCGGGCAACGTTATCCTGATCTCTTTAGGTAGGTCGTTTATTCCAGTAGCAGCCTTTCCGGCTGAAAGAGAAAATTCTTTGGCACTTTTTTCAAGACTCACAGCAGCAGCTTCATAAGCCTGGCGGCTGGTTTGTGATTTATCCCCTGCATAAGTAAGTGCATTCAAGACCAGTGAGGTGAGGTTGCTCTCAAATTCTGCTGCTGATTTGTAAAACGCCCCTGCCGTATTGGGATTAAAACCGGTCAGCAAGGAGAGTTTTTCCTGGTTCGACTGCAGCCATTGTTCATAATTGTTGGCAGCCTCAATGGCTTTATTTATACTGTTAACAGGGAATGTTCCATTTTGCAATGAAAAATCCAATCCTGAAAGTCCCGACACTCCCGGGATTGCAGTATTATTGGGTGGACCGGCGGCATAGGCCCGGCTAAAAATGCTGAATCCTTGCAGGTCTGCAGCTTCGGAAGTAACCAGCGCTCCCTGGCTGATACTGCGATTGGCAATATCAAAGGCCCCTTTTGATTCACACCACAGATAATGATACCTGTAAATCTCCTGTGCAAACAGGGTTCCGGTGTATGCTGCATCGCACACCTTGTTGAATTTGTCCAATGCTTCGAGGTGTTTCTTCAGCCCGGCCCAGTTCATGGTGTAAAGATCTGTAACGATAATTCCGCCTTTTACCACCACATCCCTGAAATAGTCCCAGTCAGCTTTATACATCTCCCAGTTAAACCGGGAACCGGCAATTGACTGGTAATATGTTCTTATCTCGGTGGAGCGGTCATGCAGAGCGGGCTGAAGCTGCGGATAAACAGCATGAACACTGGCGGGAGGTTGAGCCAGGAAACGGTCAATTTCACCACGCAAGCCTGCATAATACTTCCGGCGCAGTGCCTCCACTACCATGTCAGGTACAGGATTGGCATCAGAAATAGCATCAGAAATGCCTTCAGTGAGCGATTCGAACACAAACCCCGAAATTGCTTCACCTGCCTGGCCCATCGCCCTGTACCAGGCGCCGGAGGCTTTAATTTTATCAGTTACATCAGGATGCAGCACGTAGGTCTTTATCTGTTCCATTATAAAGCGCTTGGTGCCGGTCTTTCGATCAGTGCCGGTGGCTTTGCTCCAGAAGCCTACATCAAGCTTAATCCCGATTTTAACCAGCGAATCGCTTACTTTGTCAAGGCCGATTTTCTTTCCGAGGCTTTCGGTTATCTTAAAATGTTCATTGGCAAGTTCCCAGGCCATTCCCAGCAGCTCCCACCCGTGGCCGATGAGTTCTTTGCCGGTATCACCCATAAATCGTGCAGTGCCTTTAGCATTGGTCATGAGCATGCCAAGAATATGGAGTTTTTCTTCAACTGAAACTGATTCATCAAATGAGCCTGTGCACAGGACTTTTTCCATGTCGGATATCTGGCGATATACCTTGGTTTTGTAATCAAGTGCATTAATTTCTTCACCTGAAAAAGTTCCTGTATTGTCACTGTTTCCTGAGGCGTCCTTTCCTCCCGATACCAGGCCCAGTACCTCTGTCAGAGCACCTGTTCGCCGCCCGGTAAGGTCAGCGAGTCTGGCGTCAAGTGCATCCATTGGAACAGTGCGTTCGTAAGCACCCGAATACAATCTTTTTTTGCCTTCCAAATCACGAACTACCAGTTTGAATTTGCCACCGGCATCAGTAACAGCACAAAAACCTCCCTCAGGGCATTCGAGCATGCTCATGAAGGTTTTACGGTCTTTTTTATAAAATGACTCATAAGTCCGGTTAAAAAACTCCTTCTCAAAGTTGTCAGATTCAAGGAAAACCACAGCATCGTTAAGTTGAATTCTGGACTTTTGAAGTAACAAGCCTTCTGAAATCATAGCTGAAATGCTGCTCTCAAGGTTATAAAACTCGAGTTGCGGAAGCATCACTTTGTAGGGGCTGGTTTCAAAACCTGGCTTCAGGATGTACAGATTCTTTTCAATGGTTTTATAAACCGAAATGTCGATATATGCCGATTCATTCTGGTTTTTGGGAGTGCTGAAGTTGGTAGTAATCCTGAACAGGCTTGTATTGTCGATAATACTTCCGGTCATATCTCCCCGGGTTTGAACTTTTGCTTTAAGCAGAGGCATCTGGATCACCGCAATGGCATTTCCTGACGCATCGGTTGCGGTTTGTGATGAAATGACCTTTATTTCCTTAGGAATATTCCAGGTAAAGTTTTTGCCGGCAACAGGCACTTTGTTTTCGTCTTCGTAATGAAAAATGGCTTTAGTCTGGGTGCGCCCATCACCAATCAGTTCATTTTGCTCAATGGTAACAAACACTCGGGGCTTTTTCTCAACCTCTTCAGTGGTTCCTGCGGTGCCGCCCGATGGAGTTACTTTCGGCCTTCCCTGGTATTCGAGCAGTATGGGAGGAATATACAGGAATATGCCGTTGTTGGGCATGGGGAGGTAGATTGATGGAAGCCCGTTTTTCTTTACGTCGTAGCCCTCCATGTATTGCTGGTCGCGTTCCGAAGCACCCATGTAAGCATTCATCCATTCGCCTCCGCCCATCATTTTTTGCATAGCCGAATTTATCTCTGCCGATTTTTCGGTTGTGAACAATACCGAATATGCCTCGGTGCCGCCCTGTGTCATTTGCCCTTTACCGCCGCTTTCGAGCATAAGCTCAAAATGAGCCTGCCCGGTAACGTCGTAGCCTGAATAATAGCCGGGCATCAATGCACTGTTTCCTCCTTCGGTAGCTTTTTGAATCAGGACTTTAGTTTTCCCCTTGAGGCCATTCATCTCGGCAACAAAATACACATTGTTGTCACCGTTCTTTTGAGGCATGAGCGTAAGCGGGTTAATTTCCTTAAAGGTTTCAAGCGCAATTTTTTGCGCCAGCTTTGTATTGGCTGCTTCATCGGTTGAACCGCCAAACCTTGAAAGAAATGACCTGATAAACTTTACGGTAAAGTAAACCATTCGTTGGGCGGCTTTTATCGGTTGCCCGAAAATGGGTGCAGTATATTTTGTGAATGCAATACCGTTGTTCATCTGCAGTTCCGACTCATCGAGCAGTCCGGAGCTGCAACGCAAGGCTACTTTTCCGTTCATGGTGGTGATGATTTCCCCCTCGGGGTCGCGTGCTGTCACCACAATGGTTGTGTAATCATCGCCATCGCCGGTAAGTTCGGCTTTTGAAGCCTGAACATGCAATCGCACGGGCGGTGTCTGCGCCATTGATACAAGGGTCATCAGCCCGAAAAAAAGTAAGTATAGCAGCCGTTTCATGATCAATGGTTTTCGAAATAATCAGGAATGGAGTTATATTCTTTTTCCACGGCAGACTTTTTCGGAATGCCATTATAGATGAAATACCCGGCAGCGCCCAGTATTGCAATCAGAAGAATGATAAGGATTACCGAGCAGCCGAAACAGCAGCCGCGTTTCTTTTTCTTTTTGGGAGGCGGATTTTGGCCGGTGGAATTAGCGGGAGAAGATTGTTCCATAAAACGAGATGATTGAGTTTCAGATCAGGCTGTATTGGAAGAACCGGATAAATGGCTTTTATCATTTATCGCTGAAAAGTTAATAAGAAATATAACATATGAAAAGTCCGGGATAATATTTTGTCCCGGCCTGTTAAAAAAAATCGAAATTCAGAATTATTATTATTTCGGGAAACCGATTGTTATCCCGTAAACAGCATGTTGATCGGGACGAAGGTTAAGCCCTTTTGAGATGGCATCTTTATCGATTGACGCGCGGAGGACACAGTTCAGGTCGAAAGCTGCGCAAAAAAGGTAAACATTTTCTCCGATGAATGCGGCGTTTCCGGTGGCAAATGCTGCTTTGTCTTCGTCC
>Ga0209098_1002955_pt1 | contig 14575 bp, 9 predicted proteins | sample AD_JPNHW1_MetaG_FD_184429 | JGI IMG/M metagenome (GOLD analysis project Ga0209098, IMG submission 184429) | Active sludge microbial communities of municipal wastewater-treating anaerobic digesters from Japan - AD_JPNHW1_MetaG (SPAdes) (version 2) | ecosystem: Engineered > Bioreactor > Anaerobic >... | reverse complement strand
GGTTAATTCGGAAAATGAAAAACCGGTAACCTTACAATCATCCGAAACGCAGACGATTACAATCGAACCGAAAGCCACCAAAGTGGTGGAATGGCAGCTCGGTGAACTGAAAGATTACGATCTGGTGATTTGTAAAGTAACCGCACAGGCCGGTAATTTCACCGACGGCGAACAAAAATACCTGCCCGTTTTGCCCGATAAGGTGCTGGTCACCGAAAGTCAGGCGCTGACCATCCGGGCTAATCAGACCCGCACATTTAGTTTCGATAGTTTTATCAGTCAGCTGAAAAATACGGATACAAAGAATTTCACCGTGGAATTTTCTTCCAATCCTGCCTGGTACGCTGTTCAGGCTTTGCCCACACTGGCCGAACCAACGCATGAAAATGCCATTGATTACCTTACGGCTTATTATGCCAATACGCTGGCGGGATACATTGCCAATTCCAGTCCGAAGCTGGCAGCAACCCTTGAACGCTGGAAAAAAGCCGGCGGAACACGTGATGCACTGCTTTCGAACCTGCAAAAAAATCAGGAACTGAAAAATATGATGCTCGAAGAAACGCCCTGGGTGACTGAAGCGAAGGATGAAACGGAACAAAAACGTCAGATTGCGTTGCTTTTCGATCTGAATAATCAGAAAAATAAGTCGGAAAAGTATCTCGATAAATTACTAAAACTGCAAACACCAAATGGTGGTTTCAGTTGGTTCGAAGGGTTGCCCGAAAGTCGTTATATCACTCAGGAAATACTGCTGAACCTCGCACGCTTAAACAAGATGACCAAAACAACCCGAAATGAAAAAGAACAAGCAGCCGTTATTAAAGCCCTTAACTATCTTGACCTTGAAATAGCAAGGGATTATACTCAGCTTAAAAAAATCAACAAGAATTATTACAAACAAAACGTAACCGGCAATCTGCAACTTTTCTACCTGCATATGCGTTCCGAATACAGCGACATTCCGGTGGATGCAAGCGCTAAGGATGCTGTGAAGTTTTTCACCGGTCAGAGTGAAAAGTATTGGACAAGTTGGACGCTATACGGCAAAGCCATGATGGCAACTGTGGCTCATCGCAATGGGAATGACCTCGTTGCTCGGGAAATTCTGAAATCGCTGAAAGAAAACGCGATGAAAACCGATGAACTGGGTATGTATTGGGCAAAAAACACAGCCGGATGGTGGTGGTATGAGCGTCCGATAGCTGTACAAACAGCTATGATTGAGGCTTTCTCTGAAATCAACAATGATAAGGTTGATGCCGATGAACTGAAGATCTGGCTGCTGAAGAATAAACAAACCCAGCGCTGGGACACACCCATCAGTACGGTGGATGCCATTTATGCATTGCTGAATTACGGTTCCGACTGGCTGAGTTCAGAAGGAAAAACAACTGTAATGCTGGGCAACACAATCCTGAAACCCGAAACTACCGAAGCCGGAACCGGTTATTTCAAAGAAGAAATTCCGGTGGAAATGCTGAAACCAGAAATGGGGAAAATTACCGTGGGAAATAAAGGTTCAGCCGGAATTGGATGGGGAGCAGCTTACTGGCAGTATTTTCAGGATCAGGACAAGATTAAGTCGCAGGGCAAGGAAATGAATATCAGCAAAAAACTTTTTGTGGAAAGAGTGGAGAATAAACAAAGAACAATGCTGCCCGTGGAACAAACCGTCCTGAAAAAAGGCGATAAAGTGATTACCCGACTGGTAATCACCACCGACCGCGATCTGGAATTTGTAGCACTCAAAGACCTGCGGGCTGCCTGCTTCGAACCGGTCAACCAGCTTTCGGGATGCGTTTGGAAAGAAGGTACAAGTTATTACCAGACCACCAAAGATGCATCCACCCAGTTCTTTTTCAGTTTCCTGCCCAAGGGAACCTATGTGTTTGAATACGAACTGTGGGTGAACAATACAGGAACTTTCACCAGTGGAATAAGCTCTGTGCAGTGTTTGTATGCACCCGAATTCGCGGCACATACAGGTGGTGAAAAATTAATGGTGAAATAAGAACAGATAGTTGAAAAAACAGAAACCGGATGCTCCTCTGAACATCCGGTTTCTGTTTCGACACGTATGATTTGATGAGAAAAAATTATATCTTTGTGCCTGCAAAATCAGGCTTTTATTCGGATAATTATCACCGTCAAATAGAGGCTATAATCAATTAACTATGCTTTTCAATTCGTTTGACTTCGCGGTTTTTATGCCGATTGTTTTTTTGCTGTACTGGCTTGTTTTTAACCGTACAGTTACTTTACGTAATTCCTTTTTGCTGGTTGCAAGTTATGCCTTTTACAGTTTTTGGGATTGGAGGTTCCTGTTTTTGCTGCTTTTCAGCTCGCTGGCCGATTTTATTCTGGGTCTTCAGTTGCACAAAACATCAGACGATCAACCCCGAAAACGGAAAATGTGGCTCTATTGCAGTCTGGCAATCAACTTTGGAATTCTTGGCTTTTTCAAGTACTATAATTTCTTTACCGAAAGTTTTGTTGAGGCATTTACGATATTTGGTCGCGAACTGAATTACGAACCGCTTAAAATTATTCTTCCGGTAGGGGTGAGTTTTTACACCTTCCAGTCCCTGACCTATATCATCGGGATATACAAACGTAAAGTGGAACCTACGAACCGAATTATTGATTTCCTCGCGTACGTAAGTTTTTTCCCTCAGCTGGTAGCCGGGCCAATAGAACGGGCAGCTCATTTCCTGCCACAGTTTCATGCTCCAAAGGTATTCAGCTATAAAAACTGTCAGACAGGATTACTGCTCATCGCTTTTGGCTTGTTCAAAAAGATTGTCATTGCCGACCGACTAGCTGTTTATGTAAACGGAGTGTATGGTGATATACCTTCGGCCGGAGGAATTTCAATCCTTGTCGCGGTTTTGTTTTTTGCTTTTCAACTATATTTCGACTTTTCGGCTTATTCCGATATTGCCATCGGTTCAGCCCGTCTGCTGGGTTTTGAATTGATGACCAACTTCCGGAGACCCTATCTTTCCAAATCTTTTTCCGAATTCTGGACACGCTGGCATATATCTCTTTCAAGCTGGTTCAGGGATTACGTGTATTTCCCGCTGGGTGGAAGCCGTCGGGGTACCCGCCGCACCATGATTAATGTGATGATCGTTTTCCTGTTAAGCGGTTTGTGGCACGGTGCATCCTGGAATTTCGTTATTTGGGGAGGTGTCAACGGCTTATTCCTGATTATCTTCGACCGGATATTCAAACTCGAACAACCCGGGAATATCAAAAAATACCTGGCTCCGGCTTTTATTTTCTGCAGTTGGGCAGTATCGCTCATTTTCTTCAGGGCGCAGACATTTGCCGATGCCATTTCGGTTTTCACTCATGCTGGCTTTGCGGGAAGTGATTTGATTTACAATTTTGGCCTGAAAGCGCCGGAATTAAAATTCGCTTTTTTCATGCTGGCAGCCAGTATGCTCTATGAACTACTGGCTGAGAAGAAAGGCGAAAAACTTGCGGTGTGGTTTTACAACAAACCGGTGATTGTTCGCTGGAGCTTATATCTGGCCATCGTTTTCAGTATTATTTACCTGGGCTCGTACGGCTCATCCAACGACAACACGTTTATCTATTTCCAGTTCTAAAGTCATGGCACAACAAAATAATAATAAAACCCGGAAAAAACCTGCAGCTGCACCGGTTAAACAGTCAGTAAAAACTGCTCAAACACAGGTGAAGCCACAAAAACCACAAACCATATATACTCTCTTGGCTAAGGCAGCCATATTTTTTCTGGTGGTGGTAGCTGTAGTGAAGTTTACCGACCTGAAAGGCTATTTTAATCCCGATTACACCAACGACCATACACGCCGTAAGTGGAACGCCTTTTATCAGTTTACAAATGATAAACCCGTGGATGTGGTACTGGTCGGAAATTCGCATCTCTATACCGGCATAAATCCCGAGAATTTATCCACTGCGCTCGGAGCCAACTGCTTTATTCTGGCTTCCCCCGGAACGACCATGACGGATGTTTATTACTGCCTGAAAGAAGCAATCGCTGTATCAAAGCCAAAAGTAGCTGTGGTCGAAACGTTTGGTATCAATGATTATACATCGCACGAACTTAAGCAGGGAACGCTGTCCGATCAATTCAAGAGTTTCTCCGCAAGAAAAAACCTGGGACAAAAACTATGCTCTACCCCCGTGCTTTTCAACTCAAGAAACTACCTTTCGGCCTGGTCGAACACGGTACGCAATCATAATTTTATATTTTCGGATTTCAAACAGATCGAAACAAATATACAGTTGAATAAGGTGAAGCAGGATGAACAACAGGGACTTTATCTGGGCCGGTATATCCGTTTTACTTCCGGACTGGAAGACAGTACGCTGATGAAGTACAATGAAGTCGTAGGGTTTGATGGTAAGAAATTCATCATCAGCAGCGAAGCCGAAGAATTTGTGACTAAAACGGTTCAACTTTGCAAGGAGAATAATGTGAAACTTGTTTTCCTGACCTTACCCATGTATTATCGTCATTTTAAGGACATGGATGCCTATGTGGCAAAGGTGGCAAAGGTGCTTGAGCCACAAAAGCAGTTGTGGGACAATCAGCAGTCACCTTACGATTATAAAGCGTTTACTCCCGAATGTTTTGAAAATACGGTGAAGGAAAATCAGCACATGACCTATTACGGTTCGCTTGTATCCACCTACAAACTGGCATCCTTTATTCAGAGTAATCTTGCCGGCGTGTTACCTGACCGCAGCAAGGATATCGAATGGAAAAAACTGTTTTATGGCTATGATGGATACTTTTACAACCATCCACCTGAAAATGATGGCATCAGTCAGGTGTTGATAAGTAATCAGACAATGGGCGGAGTGCCTGTGAAAGAAATTGAACTTGTTCCTTCGCAGCAGGGCTTTAAGCAGCTACTTGTGAAGGTTAATAAAAACTCAGGAATTCCGGTTTCAGCAAAAACCATCAGGGTAATGCTGGATGTAAACGTTAACGGGCAGAATCAGACTACTGTGGTGGATGCCGTTTCATCGTTAGCGTATGACCCTTCCGGACATTATCTGTTCGCATCCCAGCCGCTTGACTATGGAGTTAATGCCGTACGTGTTAGAAATATCTCACTGATAAATTAATAAAAGAGATTTCAGAATAAAAAAAGTCCCGGTTTACTATTCGGACTAGTAAACTTATTCATCGAATAGCCCTTAGTTTGAAAAATATGAAGACAAATGAAACCATCGTATCGCAAACAAAATTCATAGCCGAATATGCAACTCATTTGATGGGTTGTGGTGTGCATACATCCAGGGTAGTGCGTAATACGAAACGTATTGGAGAATCATTGGATTTTGACGTTCAAATAAGCGTCTTTCAAAAAAGCCTTATTCTGACTATGCTCGATATTGAAACTCAGAAGACTTACAGTGAAGTAAATGAAATTCCTGTCATTCCCATTAGTTTCGAACAAAATTCTGAACTCAGTGCATTAAGCTGGGAAGCTGTTGACAATCGATTGACTTTTGAAGAGACAAAAAAGAAATATCAAAAAATAGTAGAATCGCCACAAATGGATACTCTGTTTGTATTGTTGCTGGTGGGCTTTGCCAATGCATCATTCTGCCGTTTATTTGGTGGCGACTGGATTTCGATGGCTATTGTTTTCTCAGCTACAATTGCAGGCTTTTTTGTAAAGTTACAAATGCAGAAAAACAAGTTTAACCACTACATCACCTTTATTATTTCTGCTTTTGTAGCCTCTTTATTTTCTGCCACCTCTTTGATAGTTGATATCACCTCTGAGATTGCCCTTGCTACCAGTGTATTGTTCCTGATACCCGGTGTTCCACTTATCAATGGCGTTATTGATATAGTTGAAGGACATACATTGACGGGTATTAGCCGTTTGACAAATGCTTTCTTGCTTATTGTGTGTGTTGCCATCGGACTATCGTTTACATTATTCCTTGTTAAAGACAAATTGATATGATACTTGTAGATATTCTTTCCGACGGATTTTTTGCTGCCATTGCTTCTATAGGCTTTGGCGCTATTTCCGATCCGCCTTTGAAGGCTTTCAAATTTATTGCGATACTTGCAGCCATCGGTCATGCGTGCCGTTTCTGTCTGATGACCTATTTCAGTTTCGATATTGCATCGGCATCATTTATCAGTGCATTGATCATCGGCTTTGGAAGTCTTTGGCTTGGTGGAAAGATATATTGCCCTATGACTGTAATTTACATTCCGGCTCTTTTGCCCATGATACCCGGAAAATTCGCGTACAAAATGGTCTTTTCGCAAATTATGTTTATACAAAATATGGATGAACCCGCACTGCGGACAAAATATATGGACATGTTTTTCTCTAATAGCATGATTACATTTACAGTAATATTTTTATTAGCTATCGGAGCCACTTTGCCCATGTTTATATTTCATACCAAAGCGTTCTCATTGACGCGTCATATAACCAAAAAGGACTAATAAGTTATGGAAATATTCTGGGAAACGATAGCTCTTTATAATTATTCTACATGGGTTTACCAACTTGCATTTATCGTCATGGGTTTGGTTTTTACCGTTATTCTTATCCACAATCCGAGGGAATGGGTAAAATTAGCAATGAAGATTTACCTGATTGTACTCTGCTTATGGATTGCAGTTGTTTATTATCATATTTATTGTTCCGAACGAAAATTCAACAATGTGTTAACCGTATTCTGGTCAATAATGGCAGGTGTATGGATTTGGGATGCCATTAAAGGTTATACCACCTTTAACCGCAGCTACAAGCATGATTATCTTGCCTATTTGTTGTTACTGATGCCTTTTTTATACCCGCTAATATCTGTTTTACGTGGATTGACGTTTCCTGAAATTACTACACCAATTATGCCCTGTTCGGTTGCAGTTTTTTCCATAGGGATTTTGTTGTTATTCTCCGAAAAAATAAACATGATAATTGTTCTTTTTCTTTGTCACTGGTCTATATTAGCCATTTCTAAAACCTATTTTTTCAATATTCCGGAAGATTTTCTTTTGGCAAGCGCCTCCGTTCCTGCACTATATCTGTTCTTTAAGGAGTATTTTGTACGCGATTTACACAAAGATACTAAGCCTAAAGCAAAATATATAAGCTTATTACTTGTTTTTATGAGCGTCATAATTGGCGTTCTATTAACAGTCACCTTCTTTGCTGGATTAAAATAATGATAAATTCAGTTTGTGTAATCTGTTTGATTTGATAGATACATCAAAAATAACTCTGTAAAGAAAACGGATTATGCAGGTTTGAGTGCGGTTATTGAAATAGATAAGATATTTGATTTTTTATGTTGCAATCATAGAGAACAAAAAACCCCTCGTTTCCAAACGAGGGGTAGGAGAGAAAGTTTGTTTAACAGCTACTTAGCTGATTTACAAAAAGTCACAAAATACCTATTGTACATCCTTTTCTTTAGCTAATTGTTTTTCAGATTTTTATTTTGCAAAAGCATGTCTGTAACCCTGAACCTTGTTCCAGGCACCGCGTGTGAAGTCGGGAATTTCCACCGGAGCACTGTTGTTGTCCAGAGAAATAGCTGTAAGTTCGGTCATGCAGCACCATTCAGCCAGGTCATATACGTCCATGTCCAGCGGAAGTCCGTTGCGCAGACAGTACACCAAGCGATAGTCCATGATGAAGTCCATACCACCGTGACCGCCCACTTTCTTGGCAATTTCTTCCAGTTCCTGATGAATAGGGTGTTTGTATTTTGCCATCAGGGCTGATTTTATGTTTTCGGGAACAAAGCCATGCGCGTTCAGGTCCTCGTGATTGGGAACATCCGTCGAAGAAACCTGTGAAGGACGCAGACAGTATCCTTCAACCGGATATTTTTCAGCAAAACCATCGGTGCCGGTCAGCTGATACATACGGCTGTAAGGGCGGGGATTTACAACATCATGTTGTATCTGGATTGTTTTGCCTTTTTCGGTGCGGATGAAAGTCATGGTGTGGTCACCGTTTTTGAAATCGGTAACTTCCTTGCCGGTTTTTTCTTTGATATAGGCGGGTCCATTTACAGATTTGGTATCCATAGCTACGAGATAGTTCATTTTGTCGCCACGGTGAATGTCAAGCAATTGGCAGGCCGGACCCATACCGTGGGTAGGATAAATATCACCGCGGTGAGTCTGGTTGTAATCCATACGCCAGTTGTTCCAGTAATAAGGCCAGAATTCTTCCAGATTGTGGATATAAGATCCCTCTACGTGCAGCACTTCGCCGAATACGCCTTTCTGAGCCATATTCAGGGTAGTCAGTTCAAAAAAGTCGTAAACGCAGTTTTCGAGCATCATGCAATGCAGACGTGTTTTTTCCGACATATTGATGAGCGCCCAGATTTCTTTCATGTTCATGGCGGCAGGCACTTCGATAGCGGTATGTTTTCCGTGTTCCATAGCATAGAGGGCCATCTCAGCATGGTGTTTCCAATCGGTAGCGATGTACACAAGGTCGATATCGTCGCGTTCGCAAAGCTTTTTCCACGCGTCAGTGCTGCCTGAGTATTCTGCAGCTGCAGGTAAGTCTGCTTTTTGTAGTGTTTTCTGACAGTTTGTCACATGTTCAGGAAGCAAATCGCAGAGGGCAACAATTTTTACACCGGGTATGTGTGTCCAGCGTTCCACAGCACCGGGACCACGCATCCCAAGACCGATAAATCCAACGCGGACTACGTCCAGTTTTGGGGTTACTAAGTTTACAACGTCGTTTTGTCCTTTCGGACGGGCGGGAACTGCCGTTTTGATGGGTCTTACTACTTTGGCTGCACTGAGAGTTGAACCGGACATCCCGGAACCAAGCAGCAACAGTGCAATCATCAGAAAGCTAAAAAGTCTTTTCATAGATTTGATGTTTTATAGATTTTTTTGTTGGTTAAACAGAATCACAAAAGTAACCATTTATCTGAAAATATCGTGTTGTTAATTTCAATGCTCTATGAAAAATATCACAATAAAGTTCAAAAACATCTAAATTCGAAATGTGGGATTTAATCAGTCATTTGTTGAATAATTCCAAAATCATTTGTTCTGAGAATGATTATAGCCTGCTATTTGTGATTCCGATATCGTGAAGTGACAGAACTGTTTTTTATGAAAAATGAAAATTTTATACTGTTATATCGGGCTAATTAATTAATTTTGTGATAAAATATAATCTTTAGTCCCAATACCAATGAATAAACAGAAACAATCCACCTCAAGAACTTTTTCTCCCTGGACATGGATACCTACTCTCTATTTCGCCGAAGGTATTCCCTATGTTGTAGTAATGACTGTTGCGGTCATCATGTACAAACGTTTAGGTATCTCCAATACTGATATTGCGCTTTATACCGGTTTGCTCTATTTGCCCTGGGTGATTAAGCCTTTCTGGAGCCCGTTTGTGGATCTGATTCGCACAAAGCGCTGGTGGATTATTACGATGCAGTTGATATTGGGTGCCGGTCTGGCCGGTGTGGCATTCCTGATACCTGCTCCTTTCTTTTTTCAGGCTACTCTGGCTGTCATGTGGCTCATTGCTTTCAGTTCAGCTACGCATGATATTGCTGCCGACGGATTTTATATGCTGGCGCTCAATAGTTCGCAGCAGTCATTCTTTGTCGGTATCCGAAGCACATTCTACCGACTGGCCATGATTACCGGACAGGGTATTCTGATTATTCTTGCCGGTTTTCTGGAAACAAGTACCGGACTTGAACCTCTGGAACTGAATGTAAATTCGACAAAAAAAATAGTACAGACAGATATCTGGAAAAACGCGGCAACAGCAGAATTATCAAATTCATCCGAGGCTGTTTTCACGGCGTTCCCGTCCATGCTCGAAATCCAGACTGCAACTATCAGTCCCGATTCTCTGCAAAAGATCAAAGATTTCGCTGCCGGTGAAAATCTGAAAAACGGTTTTGTTCAGACAGAAAAGAAAATTGAAAAGAAAAAGAACTGGTGGCAACGCCATGTCGGGGCTCAATGGACGAATTTAGTGTCTGAACCGCTTGGAAATTTTATAAGCCGGAATTTTGGCAAGAAAACCGGAGAACAGGTTTCTGCTTCGGGTAAAGTGGGGAATGCGGCAATTGTTGCTGTAAAACTAAATAAAAAGCCCGAAGCGGGCAAAGAAACAATACTCAACACCCGCTTATCGTCAGGCGACAAGAGTATTGCGCTGATTGGCGGTGAACGTCTGGCATTTAATGAGAAGAACTGGAATAAACCTGCTTATATGGTTGTACAGTTGGACACCAAACTCCAGCGGGAAGTAAATGCTACTTTCAAGGGAACCTCGGGTAACCTGCCTTTGGCCTGGAGTATTACCTTTTATATTTTGTCAGGTTTCTTCCTGCTGCTGTTTATTTACCATCGTTTTGTGTTGCCAAAACCCGATTCCGATGCTCCGAAAAAACATTCACCTAAAGATATATTTGTTGAATTCGGACAAACATTTGCTTCTTTCTTTCAGAAAAAAGGCATTGGAGTTGCAATTGCCTTTATGCTGCTTTACAGACTGGGAGAAGCCATGCTTGTCAAGTTGTCGTCGCCATTTCTGCTCGATGGTCGTGAAATCGGCGGACTGGGACTTACAACTGGTCAGGTGGGACTTGTATATGGTACTGTTGGAGTTGTCGCGTTAACGCTTGGAGGAATTGTTGGAGGCATTGCAGCTTCCCGCAATGGTCTGAAGTTCTGGATTTGGCCGATGGCTTTGTGCATAACCCTGCCGCACCTCGCGTATCTGTATTTGTCATGGTTTATGCCTGAGAATATGTTTTTAATCAATGCTGCTGTCGCGGTCGAACAGTTTGGTTATGGTTTTGGATTTACCGCTTATATGCTTTACCTGATTTATTTTTCAGTAGGTGAGCATAAAACCGCACACTACGCGATATGTACCGGATTTATGGCGCTGGGCATGATGTTGCCGGGTATGTTTGCCGGATGGCTTGAGGACCTGATCGGTTATCACAATTTCTTCATCTTTGTGATGATTTGCGCTATACCTACACTGGCTGTTATCCCGTTCCTGAAAATAGATAAGGAATTCGGTAAAAAGGAGAAAGAAGAAAGAAATACACAGGAAGCAGGATAAAAGGCTAAGGCATAGGCTTAGGCAAAAGTTAAAGGCAAATAAACAGGCTATGGCATAGGCTAAGGCAAAAGATATAAAAAAAGTAAAAGTTATAATTGTATGAAGATTTTGATTCTCGGAGCAGGTAAGATGGGTACCTTCCTGACCGATGTGATGTGTATTGATCATGAGGTGGCGCTTTTTGATACCGACCCGAAAAAACTCCGGTTTGTGTTTAACACCTACCGGCTGACGAAGCCTGAAGAAGTGAAAGAGTTTGAACCGGAACTGATGATTAACTGCGTCACGCTGAAGTACACAATTGAGGCTTTCGAAATGATCTTGCCGTATCTTCCCGTGAACTGCATCATTTCCGACATTGCCTCCGTAAAAACTGGTTTGCAGGAATATTATGAAAATTGCGGCAGACGCTATGTCTCCACACACCCTATGTTTGGCCCTACATTTGCCACTCTTGATAACCTGAGTTCTCAAAGCGCTATCATTATTTCCGAATCCGATCATATGGGCAAAGCGTTCTTCAAGGATTTGTATAGATCGCTTCATTTGAAAATTTTTGAATATACGTTCGAGGTGCACGATGAGACCATCGCTTATTCGCTCTCTATCCCATTTGCGTCCACACTGGTTTTTGCATCAGTAATGAAACCTCAGGAAGCTCCGGGTACCACTTTTAAGCGGCACATGGATATAGCTCAGGGCTTACTTTCCGAAGACGATTATCTGTTGTCGGAAATTTTGTTTAATCCCAATACGCCGAAACAAGTTGAAAATATACGCAAGGAATTGGCCAGTCTGCTGGATATAATTAATGACAAGGATACCGAACGTATGCAGGCATTTTTGAAAAAAGTTAGAAAAAATATCGAGTTGAAATAACGAACCTTGTTTGTTGGAAATATTCAGTTGTTTTTTTATTAAACGACATTCAAAAAAAAAGCCGGTTACAGAAATTTTCTGTGGCCGGCTTTTTTGAGAAATCGCACACAACTTATTTTTATTTCTTTATGAATTTACGGATAGCTTTACCTTCAGCGGTGTTAATTTCCAACAGATAGATACCTGAAGCTAATCCGGAAGCATCAATTTCAGACTTATTGGAGTAAGTAGATTGTAAGGCACCCTGTATGTTGTAAATATTTACAGTTCCAATTTCAGTAGTGGAAGATATCCACAGTTTATCGGTAGTTACTCCAGGAAAAATAGTGCAGTTGATATCCATTTTCACTTCTTTCACATCGGTTCCCGTATTCACAATCCGGTCGGTGTAAATCTTCAGTTCGCCGGCGTTCATGGAAATGGTCATGTTGGTATTGGTAACGTTAAGCACTTCTCCGCTAAGTAATTCGTACCAGGTTCCGGCTTTTGGAAAATTAGGCAGCGCTGTAATTGGAGCTGATGCGTTGAAATTACCCAAAGCTACCATACTTAGATCGGAGTGGGTGAGTGCAATACGTCTCCCCTGATTCCAGTCGGAAGCTGCTATCTGCATGGAAAATGTCCCTTGAGTGAACGCATTGGGATATAGCTTACGCAGTGTGATTACTTTCGAACTGGCATCATAGGCCGCTTTTCGGTGTGCCAGACTGAGCCAGCTCCAGGCAGAAGGTTTATTGGCAACATTGCTTCCGCCAAAATTAATGCTGTAATCGTAACCCATCTCTCCAAACTGCCAAATCATTTTCGGACCAGGTATGAGTGTTTCGAAAGCAATGTTAAGAGGGACCCGTTTAGAAACACGATAAACAGAGTCGGTTTGCATACTGCCGGCACCGAACATTTTAGCTTTATAAAAATTCCGTTCTTCATCATGACTTTCGGCATAACCTACCCATTGCCGGGGGGATGAATTCATTCCGCTGAAATCGCTGTTTTCCTGATATCCCATTGCAGCCTGTGAATATTGCTCGTTGTTTTTTCCCCACAGATACATGCCTGTATTGGCAAATTCATTTTGCTCCTGACTAACACCTAAATGTTCCAGAATAAACATTACATCGGGTTTGGCTTCTTTGGCAGCATTGTAATAGTCATTTAATATCGCGATTCGCGACGCATCGTACGAATCTGCTGTATTGTATTGGGTAAATCCTTTGGCCAAATCCATTCTATATCCATCAACCTTGTATTCAGTAATCCAGTATTTCAGTACACGTTTGAAATGTTCTCTGGTGCCCGAAAACGAATGGTTGAAATCATTGAAAACGCTATAAGCATGAGGGGCAACAGGATTCATCCAGGGATTATTTGCTGCGGGTCTGTTGTTTGCGCCATCCCAGTAGAGAGCTGCAAACGGACTGTTTCCGGTCGCATGGTTGAAAACCATGTCCAGAATTACAGCTATACCTCTTTTATGACATTCATCAATGAATTTTTTATACTTTTCGGAAGTTCCGTAGGCTTTATCTATGGCAAAGAAATGGCTTGGGTTGTATCCCCAGCTTTCATTACCGTCGAATTCCTGAATTGGCATCAGTTCGATGGCCGTCACACCCAAAGTCTTCAGGTAATCCAATCTTGTGAGTGCAGCATCAATGGATTTTTCTACTGTGAAATCGCGGAAAAGCATTTCATAAATAACCATATTTTCATGTGAAGGCATCGTGAAATTGGGCACTTCCCAGGCGTAGGCCGGTTTGTTGCTTTGCAGGGTGGCTACAACACCTATCGTTTTTCCTTCGGGATAGGCGGGTAAATTGGGATATCTTACGAACTTTTCGTTAATCCATTTATCGTTCCAGGGGTCGAGTACAAGCTCAGCATAAGGATCTGATACACGCATTGTGCCATCTACCAGATACTGGAAACCATAGAGCTTTCCGGGTGTAAGTCCGGTGATAGTAATCCACCAGTAATCTCCGTCTTTCTTCAGCTGATATTCATTTTTCTGCGCCCAGTTATTCATGTCACCAATCAGGAAAACATTAGTTTTTCCCGGAGCATACATGATGAGGGTAGCTTGTGTTCCGTCGGCAGAATAGGTTATTCCGTCTTTGTAACCGGCAGGTCTTGGCTGGTTTTGTACAGGAGCTGCCACATTCACATTCACCGTATCGTACTTGATTTCAGTGCCTGCAGTTGCTTTGGCAATAAGCTGGTAATCTTTACTCTCTGAGTAAGTGAATGATTTTGAAAGAGTTGTTGCAGATGGTGCTGTGGCTACGCTTGATCCGTTGATAAATAATTCCAGATTAGCAGCAATAGATGAGGTAAAAGTGATTGTTTCTGAAGTTCCAACAGCTACTGATTTATCTGCAGCAGGATTAGTGAAACCCACATTCAAACCGGCATCATATACAGTGAGCATAATATCCCGGGGACTTGACACTGTTCCGTCTTTTCCTTCCTTTGTTTTTAGTCCGTTGCGAAATACAAAAGCAAGTTTTTTCACCACTTCGCCGGTTGTAAGGCCATAATAACCGGTCATATTGGGTGTAATTAATAACTTC
>Ga0209098_1002952_pt1 | contig 14581 bp, 9 predicted proteins | sample AD_JPNHW1_MetaG_FD_184429 | JGI IMG/M metagenome (GOLD analysis project Ga0209098, IMG submission 184429) | Active sludge microbial communities of municipal wastewater-treating anaerobic digesters from Japan - AD_JPNHW1_MetaG (SPAdes) (version 2) | ecosystem: Engineered > Bioreactor > Anaerobic >... | reverse complement strand
CGAAAGAATTGAAAAACTCATACTCTCAATAGGAGGTAGTTATGGCAAAAAAGCTTAAAGAAATCCTGGCTGGCTCTGCCGCATCCATGGAGTTCCAGGCGGGAGGAAAGGCCCCCGATGAAATGGTGGATCGTGAAATCAAGCGGGAACCTCACCCCCGTGTCAAGAAACTGAAAGATATCTTCCTTCAGAGTCTCTCTTCTGCCAACAACGAGTTCCCCTATTGGTACTCTCGGACCTACTTCGCTTTGGACAACGAAGTTCCCGTGGTCCGTCGGGCCCAGTCCCTCAAGGTGGCCTTCTCCCATCTCACCCCCGTGATCTTCCCCGGTGAGCTCTTGACTATGCACAAGGCCTCCTTCTTCCGCGGTTCCTTCCCCATGCCTTGGCTCTCCGAAGGCTACTACATGGCCAAGGAAGACGAGTTCTATCAGGAAGCCCTCAAGAGGGGCGGCGCCAGCGCCGACCAGCATTCCACCTTCGGCACCGGTGGCGGCAACGTTGTTAAAGGGTTTGGTAAGGTCGTCTCCATGGCCGGTAAGTTCGGTATGCGCCAGGAAGACATCCCCATGCTCCTGGCGATCGCCAGAATGTGGCATGGCAAATCCGTCGATGATCTCGGTAACAAGTACGAGAGAATGGTTCCTGAGTACGAGATCAAAGAGAAGATCATGCGTAACATCGTTTGTATGTTCGACTCCGGCTACACCCTGCCCCAGGGCCGTGAGGTCATCAACTACGGTTATCCCCTGGAATACGGTTTCGACGGTATCATCGAGATCGCCAAGGAGATGAAGGGTAAGGTCGCCGGTAGGGCCGACGGCGATGGTTTGACCGGAATGAACCGCCTCTACAACTACGAGGCCGTTATCCTGGCTGTCGAGGGAGTTCAGACCTGGATCCTGAACTACGTGAAAGAGGCTAAGCGTCTTGAGGCTCTCGAATCCGACGCCAAACAGAAAAAAGAGTATAAAGAGATGGCCGAGAGGCTTGAGTGGATCGCCCACAAGCCGCCCCGCACCTTCATCGAAGCCTTCCAGATGATCGAGACCGTACACCTGGCCGTACTGAACGAGGACGCCATCTCCGGCATGTCTCCGGGCCGCATCGGTCAGATCCTCTACCCCTGGTTCGAGCAGGACATCGCCGCCGGTCGTATCACGGAAGACGAAGTTCTTGAGCTCTTGGAACAGGATAGGGTCGTGAAAACCTCCATCGACTGCTTCGCCTCTGCCGGCGTCGTCGGTGGCGTTCTCTCCGGAAATACCTTCAACACAGTCTCCGCCGGTGGTTTGGACAAGAACGGTGGATCCGCCGCCAACCGCCTCGAGTATCTCCTTCTCCAGGCCGGCATGAACAACGCCATGCCTCAGTCCACGATCGCCCTCCTCTACGACGAGAAGCTTCCTGAGGACTTCCTCATGCTCGCCGCCGAGTGCATCAAGACCGGTGCCGGTTACCCCGCCTTCATGAACAACGCCAGCGCCATTCAGTTCATCATGAACCACTACGGACCCGAAGGGATGACCCTCGAAGACGCCCGCGCCTGGGCTATCGGTGGCTGTCTTGAAACGTCCGCCTGCGTTTGGATGCCTATCCATCTGAACGATAAAGAGTACTTCATCCCCGGCGGAGCCGGTCAGCCTACCTCCGTCGGCGTCCACTTCATCGCCATGCCCAAGGTTCTTGAGCTCACCATGTTTGACGGTGTCGACCCCAGGACCAACGAGAGAGTCTTCCCCGCCCACGGGAAGAAGCTCGAGACCTACGACGAACTTTGGGAGCAGTTCAAACTTTACTGGCAGAAAGCCGTTGAGGTGTTGGACCTCTGCAACAACATCCAGCACGATATCTGGCGGAAGAACAACATGGGCGTCTTCATGTCCATGCTGAAACCTGACTGCCTCGAGACGGGCCACCTCATCAACGAGCTCGGTTACCGTTACAACGCCACCTATAACGTTGAGAGCGCCGGAACCATCAACTGCATCAACAGCCTGGCGGCCCTCAAGAAACTCGTTTACGAAGACAAGAAGTACACCCTTGATCAGTTCCGCACCGCCATCAAGGACAACTTCGGCTTCAAGAGCGCCAAAGAGATCAACTCCTTCTCCCTGATGGATCAGGAGAAGAGGGAAGAGGATTCCGGAAAGTGGGACAAGATGCATTATGACTGCTTGATGGCCCCCAAGTACGGGAACTCCGACCCCGCGGCCGACGACATCCTGTTGGCTTGGGAAAACTTCTTCTGCCCCGACTGCTACAACTACGAGTCTCTTAACGCTCAGCCTCTCTACGCTTGCCAGATCTCCGTTTCCACCCACGGCGCCATGGGCGCGGCCACCTTGGCCACCCCGGACGGACGGCTCGGCGGGACAACCTTCGCCGACGCTTCTATGTCCGCCTTCCCCGGCACCGACCGGAACGGCCCCTACGCCCTGCTCAACTCCGCCGCCATCTGGGATCACTCCATGTCTCAGAACTCCCAGCTCAACATCAAGATCCACCCCTCAGCAATCGCCGGTCAGACTGGATCCAAGAAGTTGATCGAGCTCACCCGTGCGTACATGAGGAAAGGCGGTTTCCACGTTCAGTACAACGTTGTCGACACCAAGGTTCTGAAGGATGCTCAGAAGAACCCCGACAACTACAGAGACCTGATGGTCCGCGTCGCCGGCTTCACCCAGTACTGGTGTGAGATCGGTAAGCCCGTTCAGGACGAGATCATCGCTCGTACCGAGTACGAAGGCGTCTGAGTTAACAATACAACTAAAGGAGGAATACGATGGAACACAAATATGCTCACCGGGATTGCAGGAACTTCGCCCCCGTAGACGTTGCCAAGGGTATCTGCCACCTTACGAAGCAGATGGTCCCCTCCGACGGAGATGCGTGCCCTAAGTTCGACCGCATCGAAAAATGTCGTTGGTGCGCCAATTTCACAGCCGATAAAGAAAAGATTGAGATGGGCATGTGCGAGGCCTCGGGTGGTAAGAATGTACCGAAGTTTATCGCGTATCCCGATATGGTGGCCGTGACTTGCGAGATGTACAAGGCCAAGTAATGGAAAGATAAAAGGGGGGCTTCGGCCCCCCTTTTTTTTTAGGAACCCTTACCTTAAAGAGGAGGAAACAACACATGGACGAAAGCAAGAGCAAAATCTACGGATGGTCCGTAGTATTGGCGTCGTGGCTGGCGGTCTTCTGCCTCTTCGGATACCGTGCCGTCTTCGCCATTCTCAAAGGCCCCTTGGGGATGACCACCGGTTGGACGGATTCTCAGGTCCAGCTCGGCTACTCCCTGATGATGGTTTTTTACGCCATCACCGCATACTTCAGCGGGATGATTCTCGATAAGTGGGGAACGAAGCCCGTTTACGCTATCGCGGCTGTCTTAGGAACCCTCGGGTATGTTCTTACCGCTCAGATTAACCAGCACTTCGCATACCTCGTTACCTTCGGCCTGATCGGTGGAATCGCCACCGGTATGCTTTGGGTGACCTCGACCGTTTCTGTCAGGAAGTGGTATATCGGCAGGAGCTACGCCACCATGTGGGGTTTCGCCTTCGCCGGCGCCCCTATGGCCCAGTTCATCCTTGCCCAGATGCTTAAGCCGAAAGTGGCCGCCGCCACAAAGGCCTTCAAAGAGGCCCAGGCCGCCGCCGACCCGGTTCAGATTCAGGAGGCTACGGCCGCCCTGGAACACGTTTGGAAGAGCAACATGGTCGTTCTTGGGATCATCGTCGGTGTGGCCATGTTCATCGCCGTCCTTGTTGCCAAGAATGGTCCCGAGACCTACGGGATGAAGCCCTTCGGCGCTATGCCCACCCCTGCCGGAGCCGCGGCCGCCCCCGAATATGTCTGGGGTCTCGGTGAAGCCTTCTCCAAATATGCCATCTGGGCTGTCATCCTCACCTTCCTCACCTCCATGATGGGAGAGTTCCTGATCTGGACCCAGGTTGTCTCCTACTGGACGAAAGACGTCGGTCTGACTCCGGACAAGGCGATTTCGATCTACCAGTTCATCGGCATCGTGGGGATCTTCAGCATGCCCATCCTCGGCAAGGTCGCCGACATGGTCGTGAAGACCGTCGGGAACGAGACCAAGGGTCGTAAGATCATGCTCTTCATCGGTCCCTTGACCGGCGTCATCGCCTGCGTACTGCTTCTCATGTCCAAGACCACTCTGGTGGCCGCCTATGTGGCCTCCGTCATCTTCGCCATCTACTGGGCCATCGTTCCCGGTGGGGCCGTCGGTTACTGCGGATCCGTCTACGGCCGTAAAACCCTTGGCAAGATCTGGGGCTTGGCCACTCTCATCGTCATGGGCATCGGTCCCTTCACGGGCGTTCAGGTCAGCGGCTTCCTGAAGGATCATTTCGGGAACTACACCGCCGCCGTTTACTTTGCCCTCTGCGCCTTCGTGGTCTCGATGCTCGTCTCTTTGACTCTCCCCTTGAAGGCTGTTCCCAACAAGGACGAGTGAACAAACATCTTTAAAATACGGTAGAATGCGTAGGGAGGGCCCGTGATTGGCCCTCCCTACGAGATCTTTAAGGGAGAAACCACCATGGATAAACAGCAAAAACAAGCGAGTCAACCAAAAGAGGCCGTCCCCCCCGTCAAGGAGCCTGTCAAAGGGTTGGTCTTTGATATTCAGGGCCATTCCGTCCACGATGGACCGGGGACGAGGACGACCGTCTTCATGGCCGGTTGCCCATTGGAATGTGTGTGGTGTTGTAACCCTGAGGGACTCTTCACGGCTCCAGTGTTGATGCATAGGGAGACGAAGTGCGTTCGGTGCGGGCGTTGCGTCGCCGCCTGCCCGGTAGGCGCCGTTCAAATCATCGACAAGAAGATCATTCAGTTCAACAGGGACCTCTGTGACCAGTGCAAGACCCACGAATGTGCGGAGGCCTGCTTGAAAGAGGCCAACGTTGTGAGCGGGAAGTACTACACCATCGACGAGCTCATGAAAATCTTCACCAGAGATCGACAGTTCTGGGGCGGTTCGGGAGGGGTGACCTTCAGCGGTGGAGAGCCGTTATTTCAGAAGAAGTTTATGCTCCCTCTGCTGAAAAGATGCAAAGACGCTTATATTCACGTGGCCGTTGAGACGACATCCTGTCTTCCTTCGGACTACTACATGGAGATCATGCGTTATATCGATTGGGTCTTCACGGATATCAAACACATGGACCCGATCAAACATAAAGAGTTGACGGGAGTCGACAACGCTCTTATATTGAAGAACATTCGTAACTTGGGGCAGGATCCGAAGTGGAACGGTTTTGCCCTGATCCGTATACCCATCATACCCGACACAAACGATTCAGACGAAAACGTTCGCGCCACGGCAAAGTATGTGAAGGAGAGCGGTTTCGAGGTGATCAACATCCTCCCCTTCCACCGTTTGGGCGAATCCAAATACCGGCAGGTTGGTAAGAGCTACCGTTTCGCCGAATGCCGTCCCCCTTCAGAGGAGAAGATGAACCACCTCAAGGCGATTATTGAAGAGGAAGGACTTGTCTGCTATGTTGGTTACAAGACGCCATTTTAAATAACTTCTCACAATGGTAAAAGGAGGAAAACCGATGAAGAAGAACCTGGCGGTTCTTTTTGCCCTGATCATGGTTGTGGCGGTAGGGGTCTCTTTCGCCGAAGAGGCGAAGAAAGCCCCCTCACCCTTCAAGCTCATCATCCAAGAGCGTTTTCGAATCGAAACCTATGACAACGCCATCAGCTTGGACGAAGGGGCGACCGATTCCAACAGCTACACGAGGAACAAGACTGTTCTCGGGTTCTTATGGAACCCCAGCTCCAAGTGGGAGATCGGGTTCAAGTTCGCGAACGAAAACAGAACCTACCTGGCCCCGAAGAGCAAGCAGGCCAGCTGGAACGAAGTCTTTGTGGATACTCTCTACGTGAAGTGGAAAAACGTGGCCGACCTGCCCTTGACCCTCACCCTGGGGCGTCAGGAGTGGCCTATGCAGTTCGGTGACGGCTTCATCATCATGGACGGGACCCCCTTGGACGGTTCCCGTTCCTTCTACTTCAACGCTATCAGGGCCGACTACGCCTTTAACAAGAACCATCAGCTCACGGCGTTCGTTACCTATGTCAACGACCATGACAACCTTATGTTCAGAATCAACGAGCAGACACCGGCGCAAGGCCTGGTGGAGCAACCGGAAGTCGGTTACGGCCTCTACTACAAGGGGAAGTTCAAAGATCTGAACCTTGACCTTTACGCCATTCGAAAAGACACGGATTCCACCTCCAAGTATCCCATCGAGTCGGGGATCAACACCTTCGGGGCCAGGATCAAATACCCCTTGGTGAAGGATCTCGCCGTGGTCGCCGAGGGAGCACTTCAGAGCGGTTCCTATGGCGATGAAGACCGCTCGGCCTTCGGCGGTAACTTTCACTTCGATTACAATGTCAACAAGAAGGTTCCTTTCGTCAAGGGACTCTCCGTCGGCGGCATCTACCTGAGCGGCGACGATCAGGGCACAGCCAAGATGGAGGGATGGGACCCGGTCTTCAGCCGTTGGCCGAAGTGGAGTGAATCCTACATTTATACCTTCGTGAAGGAGAAGGCCGTCGCCTACTGGTCAAACTTTACGGCCCTCTACGTCACTCTTCAGCTGGATTTCGACCCGAGCGTCAGTGGACAAGTCAGCTACTACCATATGGGTTCCGACGAGAAGAACGTGAACCCCTTTCCGGGTGGAACTGGAAAGACCAGGGGCGACCTGGTCACCTCCAAGCTGAGCTATAAGATCAACAAATACCTTACCGGTCACGCCATCTGGGAGAACTTCCAGCCCGGTAACTTCTATAAAGACAGCGCCGCCGGGCACAACTGGCTCCGGTTTGAGCTGTTGTTCCAGTACTGATCTGTTCTTTAAACAGCACGGCTACGGAGAGAGTCTTCCTCTCTCCGTAGCCTTTTACTCGTAGGGGAGGGATGACGGAATGGAAGAGACGAAAGAGACCATCATCGAGAAGATCATAGAAAAAGAGTTGGCCATGTTCACAGCCGTCAACGCCCGGGAGGGCCAGGAGTGTCAGGAACGTCCCAATACCTTCAAAATCATGCGATGGATGTCCCACAGCGCCCTCTCGTCGGATACTCTCCGATCCTATCTCAAAGATTTGGAAGAGGCCCAAGAGAACGGACGGAATCTGGTCACCGAGAAGTACGCCCGTATGGAAAACCTTATCCCTCCGCTCCAGTACAACAACCGGATCTTCGAGATCGCCGAGGTCGAATGGGAGTGGATCAAGGATTTAAGCGAGAGGTTCCCTCACACCGTCAAGGGCGATCAGGAGTCCTTCCGCACCTACATCCTCTGCGAGCTGGAAACCTTCTCGGAAGAGACCCTGGAGTTCTACTGGAAGGATGTTCGGGCCGCTAAGCTTACCGGGGGAAATCTGGCGGAGGCCCGTTACCGGAACCTCTTCAAACGTTTGGGGCACGGGACTCTGGAGGAAGTGGAGGCTAAGGCCGCCTCCGGGGCCTGAGGGCGTTTCAGGATCAACTCCCGCTAACCTCTTTGGAAGCTTCAGGAGAGGATGAGCTTTAGCTTGCTCGTCTCCTCACACCTAAAGGCATAGCATCGGAGTCTCAAAAGTGGCTCACTGCTTCGAGGGCCTTTTGAACCTTTGCCGATGAAGTTCGGCCGCTCTTCACGAAGAACTTCCTTTAGAGAAGGCCGAGAAGAGTCGCCGCGGGGGGGGAGAGAGCGCTCTCCCCCCCCCGCTCCCTCCTCAGAGGGAGACCTTACACTCCGGAGGCGTGAAGTACCCCTTCTCCGTGGCGGTCTCTCCCTGAAAGAGGGCCCAGGAGGGAAGGTTCTGGAACCTCTTCGTCATCTGGTAGAGCTCCATGGCCGAGTTGGCCAGGTAGAGGTAGACCGTTTTCTTGGGGTTGAAGGGGCTGGGAAGGGCGACGAAGAGCCCCTGGTCGGGTTTGGCGAAGAGCTCCCCCTTCCAACGGAAGAGACCGGGCCCGGCCTCCAGGTTCAGGTCCGGAAGCACCCTTGCGGTCAACCCGTTGTCCTGGGGTCCTCCCAAGAGGATCAAGTCGTGGTTCTTCAACTCCTTCTCGTCGACCTCTCCGTCCTTGACAAGGGGGATGAAGGTCTCGGAGAAGGAGTCGGCCAGAGTGGTCTGGAAGCGGAGGCCCAAGGTGTGGTTGGCCTCGATCTGCCGGGAGGTTCCGTAAACCAAGAGGGCGTCGTGGAACTCCTCGATCAGGTAGTTGAGGGTTGGAAAGCGGGGGTTGTTCACGGGAAGCGGAGACGACCAATGGGCCTCCACGGAGAGGGGCTTGGAGGATGTGGTGAAAGAGAAGGGGATCTGCTTCTCGTCCCCTTCCACGGCGAAGAGGGAGAGCCCCTCCTCTGTCTCGACGGCCAGGAAGGTCTTTAAGGGGTAGGCCTCTCCAGGTTGTTCCTGCCGAAGAGTCCCTTCCACCACCCACCGGTTCCCTTCCTCCCTCTTGACCGCTTCGACCCGAAGGCTGGGCAGGTCCTCCCGCTCCAACCAGGCCGTGAAGAGATCCTTCAGGGGGCGTTTGGCGACGCTCTCCGCCAGTGCCAGAATCTGAGCCGTGGTGGCGGGTTTCTCCCGGAAGGTCTCATGGATGCTCTTCATGACCTTGAGGAAGAGGTCGTTGCCCAGGCGGAGGCGTATCTGGTGGAGAAGGACGGTTCCCCGAATCCGGGGAATCTGGTAGTACTTGTAGCCGTCGTAGCCCCGTTGGGTCTTCAGGGCCGCCAGAGTTCCCTCTCTGGCGAAAACCGAGAGGAGACGGGCGTTGAGCTCCTGAAAAATGTTTGTCAGAGAGGCACAGGCGGCCTGAGGTTCGGAGGGGAGTGAGGAGAGAATGCGCCAATAGGAGGCGGAGCCGCTGGCGAACCAGTTGTCTCCCTCTCCGGCCGGATAAACCGTACCCTTCCAGAGGCCGCCGGAGGGCGGAAGAAGCTCGAGGAGTTCCTCTCCCTTAGGCCGAAGGGCTCTCTTGGGAGAGACGACTTTCGCCTCTTCGCCCCTCCTCTTCAGCTCCTGGAGTTTCGAAGTCACCCAGAGGGGGTTGATCACAGAGTACCCCAGGGAGAGGTGGGGAGTGGCTCCGGGCAGATCTGGAAGGAGGCGGTAGTTCTTCTCCGGAAACTTCTCCCGAAGGGTGACCTTCCCGTAGTGGGCCAAAAACATCATCTTCTTGGCCATTTCGCTGTTGGTGATCTTGCCGTCGCAGGCGTGAGGAAGGTTGATGGGAGCGGAGTTCCAGAAGTTCACTCCGGTGATCTCGTCGATCTCTCCCCTGTTCTGGTTGTAGAAGCGGAGGGCGACGATGTCCCTGTTCCAGGGGGAGAAGGGAAGGTCGAAGGGGGCGTCGGAGACGTCGGTGACGTACTCCTTGCGAACCTCCGGGTCTTTGGCGTTGTTGATGCTCCAATAGAAACCGGTGGTGTTTCCGGGAAACTCTTTGGTTCGGCTTCTCCAGAGCTTATACCTCTTGGTTCCCAGGAGGAGGATGGCGGTCTCGCCGCTCTTGGAATCTCCGATGAGCCAATCGTTGGTGTAGAGGCCGTTGTTGCCGGTGGTCATGATCTTGACAAACTCATCGATGGAGGAGGCGTACTGGGCGGCCTTGCGGATTCGGTTGGATTGAGGGGTTCCGTTGGGGTCGAAGGGGCTCTGGGCGACGGTGGTCTCCCCGATCATGAGCCCCGCGGAGTTGATGTAAAAGTCCGCCCCGGAGTGGATCCCTCCGGGGAAGGTCTCGTAGACCAGCCGGTGCCCCTTGGAGGGGAGCACATCGACGATCACGTCCCAGTGGACTCCGGTGTACCCGTTCCACATGAAGATCTGACCGAAGACGATAGACCCGTCTCTCGTGGCCGGGCCGTTGGCCAGGAAGGAGGAGCATTTGTGGAGCTTCTCCGGCATCTTGGCCTCCTCCTCGGGTGTCAGGAAGCTGAGGCGGTTGACAGGGGTCTCGTTCTTCTGGAGGGCTCCCGCCAGCTGGCCGAGATCGATGGAGGAATTGAGGGTGGCGATGTCGAGCAGGTCCAGGGGCCTTCCGTGGAAGGAGGCACCGGCCTTGACGGCGCCGTCGGCGATCCCCTTCATCTCTTCCAAGTACTCCCGGTCATAGCGGCGGAGCATGAGGGCGTCCGTCATAAGCCGCGTCTGGGACCAACCTTGAACGGGGTCGGCCTCGTTGGCGCGGATAGCCAGCTTCTCCATGTAGGCCTGAATCTCCTCTCTCAAGAGGTAGCCGTACTGGTATCCCCTGGGGTAGGGATCTCCTTCGACGTGAACGAAGATCCACCCACGATCGGTGTAACGGAAGGCGGGACCGAACCACCGGACCCTCTCGGGCCGGATCAGGGCCGTAACATCCTCGACCCTCTCCAGCTGGATGTCGTCGAACCAGGCTCTCCCGGAGGCCGAACCGTTCAGACCCAGGTTCAGACGAACCCGGTCGGTCCCGCGGGTGGCGAAGAAGAGCGTCTCCACGCGGGTCCACTCTTGGGTGGATCCCAGGGCCGGCGAGTGGTTGGTGAAGGGGAAGGACTCCATGGTGAGGGCGGCTGCGACGGGGGTCGGGTAACGGCCTGTCGGGTCGGAGAAAGCCTTCTCGGTCTTGATCCACCCGCTGAGGCGGTAGAGTTCACCTACCTGCAGGGCGAGAGGCTCGGAGAGAAGATGGCTCTCCATGAGCCCCGGGTGGGAGATTCTCAGACTGGCCTTTCCGGCGTGGAAAATTTGCGAGTCCCCTTGAACTTTGCCGGGGGAGGAGGGATGAAGGGTCCATCCCAGGGGGAGATCGCCGGAGAGCGATTCGAAACCGGCGTTCTTCAGCGGGAGCGTCTCTCTGGCGAAGAGAAGGGAGCCGCAAAAGAGGATGAAAAAGGGGAGGAAGAGACGTGTCTTCATCGATCACCTCGTCTGGGGTATATAAATCTTACGCAGGAGCAGGGAAAAAGTCTCGCCTGGGAGGGCCGATCTTCGTGGAGAAGCACCTCCCGGTTTGTTCGGAGGTCTTGTATCCTTTCCCAAAAGGGCCGATAAAACGTGTAAAATAGGGCATAATTTAGAGCCGCAAGGGGGAAGAGTGTGAAGAATATCTTGAAAGAGAGTTGGAGAGGAGTATTTGTCTGTACCCTTATAGCGTTGCTCTCCTTCTGCCTTGGCAAGAGCTTTCCCATCGTGGGGGGGCCCGTTTTTGGAATCCTCATGGGCATGGTCCTTGCCGGGATTTGGAAGGAGAGGGGGGAGTGCCGGCAGGGGATAGGGTTCACCTCCAAGAAAATCCTTCAATACGCGGTGGTTCTCCTGGGCTTCAGCATGAACCTTGACAGCATCGTGAAAACGGGTAGACAGTCCTTGCCGATCATCCTCTCTACGATCACGGTTTCTCTTCTTGTCGCCTTTTTCATGTACAAGGCCATCAGGCTCTCTTCCAATATCACCACCCTTATCGGCGTGGGCTCTTCCATCTGCGGAGGCTCGGCCATCGCGGCGGCAGCCCCCGTCATCGACGCGAAAGACGAGGAAATCGCGACCTCCATATCGGTGATCTTCCTCTTCAACGTCGCGGCGGCTCTCATCTTTCCGAGCCTGGGCGGTCTTCTCGGGTTGAGCGACCAAGGGTTCGGCCTCTTTGCGGGCACCGCCGTGAACGACACCTCCTCTGTCACGGCCGCCGCGGCGGCGTGGGACGGAATCCATGGGAGCAACACCTTGGGAGCCGCGACGACCGTCAAGCTCACAAGAACCCTGGCCATCGTTCCCATCGTGTTGGGGCTGGCGGCCTACCGTTCCCGGAAGAAGACCGCGACGTCGAGAGAGGGGTTCCGTCTCAGAGACTCCCTGCCGACCTTCATCCTCTACTTCGTCCTGGCTTCGGTCATCACCACACTCTTCCCCCTTCCGCCGGACATAGTGCTCTTTCTGAAGAATCTGAGCAAATTCTTCATCGTCATGGCCATGTCCGCCATCGGTTTGAACACGGACCTGGTCAAGCTCGTCAAGAGCGGGGGAAAGCCCATCCTTTTAGGCTTTTGCTGTTGGACGGCTATCGCCGCCGTGAGCCTGGGAATGCAAAAGATTCTAGGGATCTGGTGACTCTCTCTTCGAATCTTCTTTCAGCAAAGCACTATTTCTCAAGAAAGGCACGAAAACCACGAAAGTTTGTAGGATCTGTTTCTCCTTGTTCGTGGCGTTCGCGTTGTTCGCGGTTCCTGGAATTCAAAGGGAGTGTCCGTTGGAACTCTAACCGCGAAAGGCGAGAAAACCGCGAACATAAAAGGGAGTGTCCTGTATAGATTATAAATGTCAGTCGACTCTATTCCTTTGACAATCCGTTTATATTATTTTACTCCCATTTGCGATTAAATGTGTACGTGAATATACGACAGATTATTATGATTATGGTGACATGGAGCTCTTTCTTATTCTTTTAACATAAACGTCTCGTCTGAAAGATAGCAAACTAATAAAATATACAAAGCAGTAAAAAATTGGACAATTTCTTTCTTTCATGAACTGTAAACAGTTTACGAAAGGGGTTAAAATTGCGGGTAAATAAAGTGCAAAACGTCCTTTAATAAAAAGAATTCAACATTGACAGATCGTAAAATACTAAGTAGTGTTTACTCATGAGTAAAATAAAGCCAATATGCATTGGCGTTTTTACTTTATTAATAGGGTGCATGCCATATCTGTTTTTTAGAAGACGCTCTTTACAAATATTTGAATGGATTAGAAAAACCGGGATAGATCCAAACAAGTTTTGTTATCATCTTAATACTAAGAGTACTTTTGCAAATTATATTGTATTCTCACTGCCGACAGGCTTATGGATATTGTCATTAAGCATAATATTGGGAGTAATCTGGGCTGATAAAAGCGATCAATTTACCTTTTACTTAACATTATTTGTTTTTGTCGCTATTTCTTATGAGGTAATGCAGTATTATCAAATATTGCCTGGTACATTCGACTCGATCGATTTAATAACTATTGTTGCATTTTACTTTATTGGTATTATTTTCTACAAATACAGGGAAAGGAGAGATAAATATGAATTTTAAACTTTTGATTACCTTGCTTGTTTTTATCTTATTTATCGTTCTCGCTGTGGAATCAAATAAATCCGGGCCGTCAACTACGAATTCCTCTGATGTAAAGATATCGGAAACGGAAAAGATAAACCTAGAAATGTTAGATTGTAAATGGACCAATAAAGAATATAATTCATTTATAACAGGTAGAGTTCAAAACAAATCAGAGAAAACAGTAAGATATGCACAGATATCGTTCAATCTTTTTGATGATAGTGGCGCACAAGTTGGTACAGCCATGGCTAATATTAATAATCTTGCTCCGTCAGGAATATGGAAGTTTGAGGCAATTGTTATGAATGACAATGTAGCCAAATATAAATTGGCAGAATTAAATGGTTTTTAAATATAAATAGTTTTATCAACCAAACCCGTTTTGTGATGAAAAGTAATTTAGACTTATATTCGAAGGAGGTTTACTTTGGGGAACTGTATATATTGTGGGAAGCCAGCAGGTCTTCTTCGCAGCAAGCATGCTGAATGTGAGGAACGACATCAGCAACGAGAACGTGTAATCCAAGAGGGCAGACAAAAAATTTGTTTTGAGGTATTGAGCGCTATTAAGAGCTCAGAGAGCTTTGACGGTTTTGAAAAGACGATCGCGGAAATCGAGAAGACTTTTTATGTTCCATCCACTGAGAGGAATGCTCTCCTCGTCAAGGGATGGGAACACGCTGTCGAGCAGTTTCTCGAAGATGGAATTCTCGACAAAGCAGAAGAAGAACGGCTCGTTCAGTTCAAAGAACAGTTTGCATTATCACAAAGAGAACTAGACAAAAATGGAGCGCTAACAAAGACTATTAAAGCAGCTGTATTGCGCGATATTCTCAATGGAGTCATTCCACAGCGTATGTCTGTTGAGGGAAGTCTTCCCATCAACTTTCAGAAAGGAGAGCAGATTGTCTGGGCTTTTTCCGGTTCAGAATATCTTGAGGACAAAACTCGACGTCAATTTGTTGGTGCTTCTAAGGGAGTAAGTGTTCGTATCATGAAAGGTGTTTACTACAAGGTCGGCGCCTTCAAGGGAGAACCGGTTGAACACACAGAGCGTGTTCATGTTGATACAGGTTGGGTGGTTGTGACAGATAAGAATATCTACTTTACAGGATCGCGAAAAAGTGTCCGAATTCCTTACGCGAAAATAGTTTCTTTTGAGCCTTTTAGCGATGGCGTTGGCATCATGCGCGATGCTGCTAGTGCAAAGCCACAGATTTTTATAACAGGAGACGGGTGGTTTACCTACAATCTTGTGACTAACCTTGCACAGATATGATCGATCTGTCTCTGGATAAAAGGGAAGAAGGCAGACTCTCTACTTCATGCCTTTGAAAGAGGAGGGAACACTCTTCCAAGCTCAGCGGGAGGAACGCCCGGTAATCCCCTCAGTTCTGGTCTGTCAGGATTGTGTGGCTTCCCCGGCTGACACGGTTGCGGAGGGCG